>Ga0210386_10003733_pt1 | contig 12696 bp, 12 predicted proteins | sample IncBWH32OmetaG_FD_160091 | JGI IMG/M metagenome (GOLD analysis project Ga0210386, IMG submission 160091) | Forest soil microbial communities from Barre Woods Harvard Forest LTER site, Petersham, Massachusetts, United States - Inc-BW-H-32-O ... | reverse complement strand
CCGAGCAGGTAGCGCACGGGCATGCGAACGCTGAGGCGCCCCGCGATCGGCGCGGCTACGAAGGAGAGCAGCGTGATCGGCAGGAAGCGCAGGCCCGCCTGCAGGGCGGTGTAGCCGAGCACGTCCTGGATGTAGAGCGTCAGGTACAGGAACATCGCGAAGATCGAGGCGGAGACCGAGAACGCGACGATGCTGGCTCCGGTGAAGGCCGGCTTGCGGAACAGCGAGAGGTCGAGCATCGACCGCGATTGCTTGAGCTCGGCTGTTATGAACACCGCGAACAGAACGAGCGCCCCGAGCAACAGGCTGACGATCTTGGTCGAGCCCCAGCCGTCTTCGTTGCCCTCGATCAGCGCGAACACGAGCATGAACAATGCGCCGGAGAAAGTGACGAGGCCGATCCAGTCGACACCGCGTGCATTGGGATCGCGCGACTCAACGACGCGCGAGAGCGTGATCGCGACCGCGGCGATCCCGATCGGGACGTTGACGAAGAAGATCCACTCCCAGCCGATGCCGGAGGTGATGATGCCGCCGACGACCGGGCCGATCGCGACGGCGGCGCCCGTGACGGCGCCGAACACGCCGAAGGCGGTCCCGCGCTCGCGCCCGTGGAAGGCCTCGGCCAGCAGGGCCAGCGAGGTGGAGAACATCATCGCGCCGCCGATGCCCTGCACGGCGCGGGCGAGGTTCAGCATCAGCGGCGTGGTCGAGAGACCGCAGACGGCCGAGGCGGTGGTGAACACGATCAGCCCGAGCGTGAATACGCGGCGGCGGCCGATCAGGTCGGCAACCGAGCCCGCCGTCAGCAGGAAGGCCGCAAGCGTCAGCGCGTAGGCGTTGACGACCCACTGCAGGTCGGAGAACGACGATTTCAGCGCCGACTGGATCGAAGGCAGCGCGACGTTCACAACCGTGATGTCGAGCAACAGCATGAAGATCGCCACCGAGACGGCGATCAATGTCCACCACTTGCGATCCACGGCTGGCTCCCTTCGTTGCGTCAGGGGGACGCTGGACTCATCTCACTGTAGGACGCGATCTCCTCGAGACGGCCGAGCACGGTATTGCGCGTGCTCGCGAGCTCGCGGCGCAGCTTGGAAAGCTCGGAAGCGCGGTGCTCGACAAGCTCGAGCTGGCGGTCGAGGTGGCCAAGCGCCTCTTCGAGCAGCTCGCGGCGACGCTCGGGGTGCACGTCGTCGCGGCGCAGCTGCGCGCGCACGGCCGCGCGCGCCTCCTCTGCCGTGAGCAGGTCCTTGAGCTCGTCCAGCGTCACGCCGAGCAGCTGCTTGAGGCGGATCACCTCGCGCAGACGCTCGACCTCGGCGGCGGTATAGAGGCGATGCCCGCCGGACGGTCGCTCGGGCGCGCCCGAGAGCAGGCCCAGCTCCTCGTAGTAGCGGATCGTGCGCGGGGTGGTGCCGGCGAGCTTGGCGACGTCGCCGATGCGCAGCGGTGCCTCGGGGGTGCTCACGCGCGCGCTCCCGCCTGCAACGCGGCCTCGGCCTCGAGCGTCGCGTGCGTCGGGCGCAAAAGGCAGACGAGTGCACCGATCAGCGAGGTCGCGACGAGCACCCACAGGGCGACGTGCATGTTGGCGATGAAGGGGTCGAGCTTCTGCGCGGAGAGGCCCCGCGTGACCCCTGAGAAGACGGCGAACAGCGTGGCCTTGGGGACAGCCGAGGTGACGATCGCGAGCACGAAGGCAATCGACAGGACGGCGCCGGTGTTCTGCAGGAGCGTGCGTGCCCCCGCGGCGATGCCACGCCGCTGGGCGGGCACCGTTCCCATCATCGCGGCGGTGTTGGGGCTGTTGAACATGCCCGAGCCGATGCCGACGAGTGCCAGCCAGATCATCGACTGCCAGTAGGGGGAGTGGACCTGAAGCGTCGTCATGCCGGCAAGGCCGACGGCGCTGACGAGCATCCCGAGCGAGGCGAGCGTGCGCGAGCCATGGCGGTCGGCGTAGATGCCGGCGAGGGGGGAGGCGACGAGCATGCCGAGCGCCAGCGGCATCAGCTTGATGCCCGCTTCGATCGGGCTGTTGGACTGGGCGCCCTGGTAGTAGAAGACGAACAGGAACATCAGCGCGAAGCGCGCGAGCCCGTTGATGAACGAGGCCGCGGAGGCCGCCGCGAACAGGCGGTTGTCGAAGATCGAGAGGTCCAGCATCGGCGCGCGCGTGCGACGCTCGATCAGCACCCACAGTGGCAGCAGCACGGCGGCGCAGACGAGACCGCCGATCACGACCGGGTCCTCCCAGCCCGTGAGCCCGCCCTTGGATACGCCGAGCACGAGCCCGGTGAGCCCGACGACGAACGTGAGCGTGCCCAACGTGTCGAAGCCGCGCACCTTGTCCGGCTTGGCCAGCTCGCGCAGGATCAGCGCGCCCCACGCCGCGCCGGCCAGCGCCAGCGGCACGTTGAACCAGAAGACCCAGTGCCAGGAGATCTCGACGAGCGCGCCGCCGAGCACCGGGCCGAGCACCAAGCCGACGGCGGCGACCATCGTGTTGGCGCCCATCGCCAGGCCGAGTTGCTCCTTGGGGAAGGCGTCGGTGACGAGCGCGGCGGCGTTGGCGAACAGGAAGGCCGAGCCGATGCCCTGCAGGACCCGCCAGCAGATCAGCATCGTGGCGCCGGTGGAGAAGCCGGCGCCGAGCGAGGCGAAGGCGAACAGCAGGAAGCCGCCGACGTAGGCGCGCTTGCGCCCGAACAGGTCGCTGAGCCGTCCCGCGGTCAGTACGAGCACGGTGGCGGCGATCAGGTAGGCGAGGATCACCCACACGAGCGCGAGCAGGCTCGCGTGCAGCGAGCGCTCGAGGCTCGGCAGCGCGATGATCAGCGTGCCGGAGTTGGTCGCGGCCAGCAGCATGCCCAGGCTGGTGCAGGACAGCGCCCACCACTTGTAGTGCTCGTGGTCGGCGCTGACGCCGAAGCGGGATGTTGAACCTGACGTGAACGTAAAGATAAGGATAGCAGCCGTGGGCGCGCATCCGAAGGGCTGTCTGACCTGCCCCGAAGCGGGGGCTGACGTGCCCCGAAGCGGGGGCTGACGTGCCCCGAAGCGGGGGCTGAAGTGTCTGCAAGCGGAGACCTAAACGCTCGGAAGTGGCTGCGCGGCGCTTCCGGGCGCACGCGCGACGCCGCCTCGCCCTGCTAGAACAGGTTTGATGAGCGAGCAGCGCGTGGAGAAGTCAGAGCAAGAGTGGCGCGATGAGCTGACGCCCGAGCAGTACGAGGTGCTGCGTCGCGCGGGCACAGAGGCTCCGTTCAGTGGCGAGTACGTCTACAACAAGGACTCCGGGATGTATCGCTGTGCCGGCTGTGGGGCCGATCTGTTCAGCTCCGATACCAAGTTCGAGTCTGGTACGGGCTGGCCCAGTTTCACCGAGCCCGCCGTTGCCGAGACGGTCGAGCTCAAGCCCGACAACGGCCTGTTCATGCGTCGCACCGAGGTCGTGTGCCGCAATTGCGGAGGGCACCTCGGCCACGTCTTCGACGACGGACCCGGACCGACCGGCCAGCGCTATTGCATCAACTCGGCCGCGCTGTCGTTCGCGCCCGAGCCAAGCGAGCAGCCCTAGATCGCCCGCACCACAGCCGAAGGTGCCCACACCAAGGTGCCCACACTAGACTGGCGCGCGCGATGATCATGGAGAACCGCTCCAGGCGGCTGTCGGAGCCCCTGGCTTGGGGGCGGCGCGAGAAGGCGATCGTCGCCACGTTGCTGAGCTGCTTGTTGCTTGCCGGGATTGGGCTCGGCGCCTTCGCCCTGACGAGCGGCTCGAGGGAGCCGAAGGACTGCGTCGACATAACGTTCGCCAGCACCCTGGGCGCGGCCAAGGAGCATGCTTGCGGCGCTCGCGCCAAGACCCTGTGCGCCGCCCCGGGCGCCTCCAAGGAGATCGCGCAGTCGCTCAGGCAGGCTTGCCGCCGTGCCGGCTATCCATTCGAATAGCGCGCTTAAACGCGGGCCTCGAATGGTCATTTGAAGTTTGCCGACGGTCTGGCAGCCCGCCGTTGCGGGCCGTCTATACAAATGTCGAAACGCGCCGGTCAACTGTTGGCCACGGTGTCCCTAGCCGCGTCGCGCCAGCCCCGGTTTCATAAGCGGAGCTAAAGAGGCGAGTCGCCACCGCGGGTGCGGGCGGCGGCTCGTCGTATCTACAACGGTAGGGAAACGGAGGCATATGTCCATCTTGGCGACAGCCGAATGGCTGTCATACCCATCCTGGCTCAACGCCGGCGACAACGCATGGCAGATGACCGCGGCGACGTTCGTCGGGCTGATGAGCCTCCCCGGTCTCGCCGTTCTGTACGGCGGGGTCATGCAGAAGCGCTGGTCGGTCAACAGCATGATGCTCACGTTCGTAGCGTTCTGCCTCGTACTGGTGGCGTGGTGCTTGTGGGCGTTCAAGATGGGTTTCGACAACCCGATCGCACATAGCGGCGGCGGTATCTTCGGCACGAAAGGCTTCCTGGGCACCGCTTGGGGTGAACCTGGCAGCGTGCTCGGGCATGCCGCCGAGGAGGGGCAGGCGCTGATTCCGTCGATTACGACGGGACCACCGTTCCACTTCCCCGAGTCCTCGCTCGTGTACTTCCAGTTCGTGTTTGCGGCGATCACGCCGATCCTGATGCTCGGCTCGGTGTTGGGCCGTATCAGCTTCAAGGCGTGGATCCCGTTCGTGCTGCTGTGGATCACGTTCGTGTACACGGTCAACGCGTTCCTGATCTGGGGTGGCGGCTACTTCGCGGCCCACGGTGCGCTTGACTACTCGGGTGGCTACGTCATCCACCTCGCGGCCGGAATCTCGGGCTTCGTGGCGGCGGCGGTCATCGGACCGCGATTGCAACGAGACAGAGAGGTCGACGCTCCGAACAACCTGCTGATGGTTGCCGCGGGCGCCGGTTTGCTGTGGCTCGGTTGGAATGGCTTCAACGGTGGAGACTCCTACTACGCGGGCGCCAACGCCTCGGCGGCGGTTCTCAACACGAACCTCTGCACCGCGGTCGCGATGCTCGTGTGGATCGCGTGGGACTACATCTTCCGCGACAAGCCGTCGCTGCTCGGCTCGGTCAACGGCATGATCACGGGGCTGGTGGGCATCACGCCCGCCGCCGGCTTCGTGAACGGCTACGGGGCGATCATCATCGGCGTCGTGGCCTCCACGATCGTGTGGATGTCGATTCGCTTCCTCTCGCGTGCGCCCGTGTTCCGACACGTGGACGACACGCTGGGGGTGATCTACACCCACGGTATCGCCGGTCTCTGCGGCGGTCTACTGGTCGGGCTCTTGGCGAACTCGAACATCGTCGAGTACATCGGCGTGACGAGCACAGGCGCCTCCAACCTGCCGGGTGTCTCGGGGCTGCTGGTCAGCGGCAGCTGGACGCTGTTGCGCTGGCAGGCCGAGGCCGCGATCTGGGTGATTCTGTTCAGCGGGACGATGACGTTCATCCTGCTGAAGCTCGTCGGCATATTCATGCCGCTGCGACTCTCCGACGAAGAGCTGGAGATCGGCGATCATGCGATCCACGGCAACGAGGTCTACCCCTCGGATGTGCCGACGCTGGGTGGACCGCACGCGCCGTCCTTCCAGCCGACCCCGGCGGGCAGCGCGGCATAAACAAACGGCGGATCGGGTTGGGCGTGTCTCCTCTGTGCGCGCCCGCCCGGTCTTCTGGTCAGTCACGATGAAGATTCGCGGCCCCGCTTTCGGCGGGGTCGCGGTCGTTAAGCGCTGTGCAGTCGCGCTCTGTCGCCCTTCCGCCTGCCAATCTCCAAAACGGTTGTCAATCGTGTGCGACCACGGCCCGCCTCGGCGGGCCGCACCGCTCAAGGGGTTGTCAGGCCAACGGGGCAGGCAACGCCGGTGCCGCCCAGACCGCAATAGCCACCAGGGTTCTTCTCCAAATACTGCTGGTGATGGTCCTCGGCGTAATAGAAGGGATGGGCGGCGCCGCCGGGCTCGATTTCGGTTGTGATTTGGCCATGGCCGCTTGCGGCGAGCATGCGCTGGTAGGTCTCACGCGAAGCCAGCGCGGCCTCGCGCTGGGCATCGTCTTCGTAGAGGATCAGCGAGCGGTACTGGCTGCCGACGTCGTTGCCCTGGCGCATGCCCTGCGTGGGGTCGTGCCCCTCCCAGAACAGCCGCAGCATCTCCTGGAAGCTGGTGGCGGTGCTGTCGAAGGCGACGAGCACGACCTCGGCATGACCTGTGCGCCCGCTGCACACCTCTTCGTAAGTGGGGTTTGGCGTGAAACCGGCCGCATATCCGACGGCTGTTGTGTAAACGCCCGGCGCCTGCCAGAAGAGTCGCTCTGCGCCCCAGAAGCAGCCCATGCCGAACACGCCCCGCTCGACGCCTGCCGGGAAAGGGCCCCGCATCGGCGTGTCGAGCACGAGGTGGCGCTCGGCGATGCGCAACGCCTGCTCACGACCGGCCAACGCCTGGTCCTCGCCGACGATGTTCGTGAGTCGTGATTTGAACAGCCCCACCGCTGTTCAGCCTAGCGCGCCCGCGAACTTCAGCCCAGCGGTTGGCAGCCGGTCTTCCACTCCCGGGGACGGCTGTCAGCGTTGCCGGCAAGGTTTGTTGTCAGTCGCGGTGAGCGCTCAAGGGCACGCCGATCCAATCCGAAGAGATGAGCAGGTAATGCCGACAACCTCGACTCAGACGCTCGCGCAGGTGCCTTCCTCTTCGATAGGGGCTCGTCTGTCGCCTGCTCGGAGCACGTTGGTGCAGTTGCGCTCGCTCGTGCGCCGGATAGTGGCAAGCCGGCCGGCGATGGCATGGTCGTTGTCGCTGTTGTTCTCCTTCAAGGGGCTTGTGTGCTTGGCCGCGATCCTGTTTCCAATCAGCTCGACCGAGCCGGTTGGGCTGGTCGCCGGCGCCGGCGCGCTGGCGGTAGTCGGTGCGGGTCTGGTGTGGATGGCGGCTCGGCGAATTCCAGTGCTCGGCTTCGAGCTGCTCGCCGCTTGCGGAACGCTCGTGAGTAGTGGACTGGTCGCGAACGCGAGCACGCACGGAGGCATGATGATCGCCGCCTTCTCCTATCCGTGGATCGCGATCTATTCGGCTCATTTCTTCCAGCGCCGCGTCGTCGTCGCCCAGGGTGCGCTGATCACAATCGGTTTCGGTGTCGCGCTGCTGCTCGGCGGGCTGCCGCATGTCGGCATCTACTGGGCGATCGTGACGGTCACCATCTGGTCGATCTGCATCGTGCTCGGATACCTCAGCGAGAGCTTGCGTCGTCAGGCCGACACCGACATGCTGACCGGGCTGCTCAACCGCAACGGGTTCATGGCCGCGGCCCTGCGCGAGCATGCGATAGCTCAGCGCAGTGGCAATCGGCTGACTCTGGCGATGCTCGACCTGGATGGCTTCAAGCAGATCAACGATCTGCGCGGGCACACCGTCGGCGACCGGGTTCTGACCGACCTGGGTCGGTCCTGGCGTGAGCGGCTGCGCGCCGGGGATATCCTCGCGCGTCACGGCGGCGACGAGTTCGTACTGCTGCTGCCCGCCACCTCTCCGGACGGCGCCGATGCGGTTCTCGAGCGTCTGCGCGACGAGGATCTGCCTGTCAGCTGGTCGGTCGGGATCGGCGAGTGGCTGCCCGGAGAGAGCCTGGGGGAGTGCATCGCCCGAGCCGACGCCGACCTCTACAGCGTGAAGAACTCGCTGCGACTGCGGGACGTGCGCAATGGCCGTCCCGAGTCTCTGCTGAGCTCCTGATCGTCGTCCACCTTGCGCAGGGCGACACCCGCAAGCGGGGCGTTCGGTCTGAAGGAGCCTTGGTGCGTCTCCCGGGTTTCGTCTCCCGGGTCTTCGTCTCCTGGTCTTCGTCTCCCGGGTTTTCGTCTCCAGGTCTTCGTCTCGCAGAGTCTTCTGTCGTACTCGAGGCGCCATCCGATGGTGCGCACCTCCCGGCGCGACAAAGGGGGTGTTTGACATCGCGCGCTTTAGGCAACACTCATCTCGAGGGCATCGTTCCTCCCTCATTCCCTCCCCGGATCGGCCCGCTGCGTGCGGGTCGATCTGTGCCTGTGGAATGTATGGTGGGTTATCCACTCCGCGTGCGAGCGGGTCGATCTGTGCCGGCAGGGTGATAAGTTCGCCGGGCGATGCCCCGTTCGCGCACACTGCTCATCAGCGCCGTCGTGGCGGCGGGAGTTGTGGCCTTCGTCGTGTTCGGACTCGCCGCCGGCGGTGGCGGCAACGGGCGTCCCGCTCCGGCGCTACCCGGCGAACGCCTTTCCGGCCCGACCGTGACGCTGGCGGCGCTGCGCGGGCGCCCTGTGCTCGTGGACTTCTGGGCAAGCTGGTGCGAGGCGTGCGAACAGGAGGCATCAGCGCTCGAGGCGGTCTCGCGCGGGTTGCACGGGCGTGCGACGCTCGTCGGCGTCAATTGGGAGGATCTCTCGCGTGCCAACGCACGCAAGTTCATCCGAAGCTATGCGTGGACGTTTCCAAACCTGCGCGACCCGGATGGCACGGTTGGGCGTCGCTACGGCGTCACCTCCTTCCTGCCGAGCGCGTTCGTGATCGACAGCGCCGGCAGATTGCGTGCGACCCTGCGCGGACCGCAGACGCGGCAAACGCTCACCCACGCGCTCGCGAGCGTGGGGGGCTGAGCGGTGAGTCGAGCCGGCGGCTGGCGCGTGATCGTCGCCTACGGGCTCGTTTGCGCCGCGACACAGGTCCTGTGGCTGACCTACGCCGCGATCACCACCGAGACCGCTCGCCACTACGGCGTCTCGGTCGCCGCGGTGGGTTGGCTGGCGGAGATATTTCCGCTGCTGTACGTGGTCTTGGCGATCCCGTCGGGAATCCTGCTCGACCGCTGGTTTCGTCCGGTGCTGGCCGCCGGCGGGGCGCTGGTCGCGGTTGGTGGGCTTCTGCGTCTGGGCGGCGACACGTTCGCCTGGGCTATGGCGGGTCAGGTGGCGGTGGCGGTCGCGCAGCCTGTGGTGCTCAGCGCGGTCAGCAAGCTCGCGGGGGAGTATCTGCCGGTGGAGCAGCGTGCCGCGGGCATCTCGCTGGGCTCGGCCGGCGGTTTCGTCGGGATGCTCGTCGCGCTGCTGCTCGGCCCCACGCTTGGCGGGCACGGGCACATCGAGCGGCTGCTGGTGGTGGAGGCGGTGCTGGCGGGGCTACCCGCGGTGGCTCTTGCCGTGACGCTGCGCCGTCCCGGCCAGGAGAGCACGGAGCACGCCGCGATCGCCGGCAACGCCGCGCGCGCGTTGTGGGCGCTGCCGAGGATGCGCACGTTGTGCGGACTCGTGTTCGTCGGCTTCGGCATCTTCGTCGCACTTGCCACCTGGCTGCAGACGCTGCTTCACCCTGCCGGAGTCTCGGAAACCGAGGCGGGTGCGCTGCTCGTGGGGATGGTCGTAGCCGGAGTGGTCGGCTGCGCGGTGCTGCCGCCGCTCGTCGCGCGGCGGGGGATCGAACGCGGCTTCATGCGCGCCGCGGTGATCGTCGGCTGCGTCGGCTGCGTGGCGCTCGGAGTGATCCCTTCGCTTGCCGGTCGCGCCGTTGTGATCGTGGCGATGGGGGTGATGCTGCTGCCCGCGCTGCCGGTGATCCTCACGTCCACCGAGCGCCTGGCCGGGTCGGCGGCGGGGACGGCCGGCGCGATCGTTTGGATGGCGGGCAACCTGGGCGGACTGGTGGTGGCCCTGCTGGTGCAGGTCCTGGTGCACGAGCCGCTCGCGGCATTCGTCGCGATGGCCGCGGTATCGCTGCTCGGCTTGCCGCTCGCGGCGCGGCTGCGGCCGATCGCCGGCGCTGAGTCGGGCGTCGAGTCGCTGGTCGTGTCGCCCGGCTGACGCCCGTCGGGCCGGCCGAGGCCTGTCAGGCCTTCTGGGGCCTTCGGGTCTTGGGGTCTGTCGAGACGTCTGACGCCCGCAGCCGGCCGTGAAAGGTCGGGCGATCGTGTGAGCAGCCGGCCCGGGCGATCGGCTGGACTCAGCGGTCTTCGTCGAGCTCGCTGCTGTGCTCCTGGTCTGCTTCGGAGTCCGCTCGGCTGAGGTTTTGCTCCTCGTTCGCGCCCTGATCGTGCAGGATCGCATGTGCCGGTCGCTCATCGCCATGTGAGGCGTGGTCGATCAGCGCGGCCTCGGCATCCTCGAAACCCTCCGCGACGCCACCGCCCGCCTCGAGGACCGCACGCTGCGCCGGGTCCAGATGCTCGTCGCCTGCGTGCCCACCGATGCTCGCGGCTTCGCTGGCGGCCATATCTGCCTCTGCTTGCTCGTAGGAGCGGTCGGCGGTCATTGGTCTCTATCCCCTTTTGCTTGCTGAGCTTCGACAGAATGTGAATGGTGCGATGGGGTGGATGGTATGAGTGATCTACCCGCGCCGCTCGGTGGTCAATCGAGCGGGCCGAAGGTTGCTGTGGTCGGGCGGGGTGCTCGGCGACTTGACAAGTGACCAAATGGTCACGTATGATCGCGGCATGGATGAGGTGTTCAAGGCGCTGGCCGATCCGACGCGACGAAGCCTGCTCGACGAGCTGTTCAGGCGCGACGGGCAGACGCTGAGCGCGCTGGAGCAGCGTCTGCCGATGACGCGCTTCGGCGTGATGAAGCATCTGAAGGTGCTCGAGCAGGCAGGGCTCGTGGTGACGCGCAAGCGTGGGCGCGAGAAGCTGCATTTCTTGAACCCCGTTCCGATCCGACTCGTCCACGACCGGTGGGTGAGCAAGTACTCAGAGCCGTGGGCCGCGACGTTGAGCGAGCTCAAGCGTGACATCGAGGAGACACTCATGGAAAAGGTATTCGAGATCTACATCAAGACCACACCAGAGCGGCTGTGGCAAGCGCTCACCGACGGCGAGACGCGCGGGAAGTACACATTCGGCGCCTGCGTCGCCTCCGACTGGACGCCAGGCTCGGGCTACGTCGCGAGCAGTCCGAACGCGCCTGGTCCGCTCATGGAAGGTGAGAACCTGGAGGTCGATCCGCCGCGTCGGCTCGTCCAGAGCTTCACCGCCCTGTGGGGCGAGGACGTCAAGAACGAGGGGACTTCGCGAGTCACCTACGAGATAGAAGCCGTCGGTAGCTCATGTCGACTGAGCGTCACCCACGATCAACTCCGCGCGGGGGCCAACGAACAGCTGTACGGGGGGTGGCCGATGATCCTCTCGACGCTGAAGACGCTGCTCGAGACAGGCGAGTCGCTCGACACCCCGGGGTCGCTGCTCTACGCGGGCGCTCGCGGCACTTGACAAGCGGGCATCGCGGTCGATCTGGCGACTATGCTCGCCTGCGTGCTCTTGCTCATTCGCGCCGGCGCCGGCACCCGAGGACATGTCCGATGAGATTGCAACTCGAGGACCGGTCTCTGGAGCTGCGCGAGGGGGAGCCGTTGATCATGGGCATAGTGAACATCGGCAGCGACTCGGTTGCCGATCCGCTCTCGCTGGAGACGCTGGATGCGCAGCTCGAGTTCGCGCTGCGCCAGAGCAGCGCTGGCGCGCAGATCATCGATATCGGCGTCCAATCGGGTAGAACCGACACGCCGATACTGCCGCTCGAGCAGGAGATCGAGCGGCTCGTGCCGTTGGTGGCGGCGCTTGCCGAGCAGGGCATTCTCGTGTCCGTGGACACCTGGAGAGCGGGCGTGGCGGCGGCCGCGATAGAGGCTGGGGCCGTGCTGATAAACGATGTCGGCGGGCTCGCCGACGAATCGCTTGCCGACGTCGTGGGCGCCGCCGGCGCGGGACTGGTGGTGATGCACACGCGAGCCGCTCCCAAGCAGGAGCATTTTCCTCGATACGAGGACGCGATGACCGACATCCTCGCGTTTCTCGAGGAGCGCATAGCGCTGGCGGTGAGCAGAGGCGTGGCTCGCGATCGGATCGTGATCGATCCGGGGCTCGACTTCGCGAAGACCCCGCGTGAGTCGATCGAGGTGTTGCGCCGTCTCGGCGAGCTGCGGCAGTTCGATCGTCCGATCCTGCTGGCCGTCTCGCGCAAGTACTTCATCGGGATGCTGACCGGCGCCGCGCCTGACGAGCGGCTGGCGGGGACGCTTGCCGCCGTCGAGTTCGGGGTGAGTGCCGGCGCCCACATCGTGCGCGTGCACGACGTGGCGCAAGTCGTCGAGTTCCTGCGCGTGCGCCGCGCGCTGCAGAGCGACGGCGCGGTGCGGCTGGACGGTGATCCCGACGACGAGACGCTCAAGTGGATCGCGCCGAAGCCTCACTCGGCTTCGAAGCGAGCTGCCTCCTCCGCTCCGCCGGTGGTGTCGCCCGGGCTGTAGGAGTGCGCGCCGGCGCCCGCCAGCTTGCCGCCCTCGACGATCAGGTATTCCTCGCGGATCGGTCGATCGTCGAAGTAGCACTCGAGGATCTCGCGCACGCCCGCGGCGTAGCGGGCTTGCGCGGAGAGGCTCGTGCCGGAAGTGTGCGGGGTCATGCCCTGGTTGGGCATCGTGCGCCACGGGTGGTCGGCGGGAGCGGGCTGTGGGAACCACACGTCTCCGGCATAGCCCGCCAGCCGGCCGCTCTCGCACGCGCGCGCGACGGCCTCGCGATCGCAGATCTTTCCCCGTGCGGTGTTGATCAGATAGGCGCCGCGCTTCATCTTGCCGAGCAGCTCCGCGTCGAACAGGTTTTCCGTCTCGGGGTGTAGCGGCGCGTTGATCGTGACCACGTCGCACACCTCCACCATCGACTCGAC
>Ga0210386_10003732_pt1 | contig 12697 bp, 12 predicted proteins | sample IncBWH32OmetaG_FD_160091 | JGI IMG/M metagenome (GOLD analysis project Ga0210386, IMG submission 160091) | Forest soil microbial communities from Barre Woods Harvard Forest LTER site, Petersham, Massachusetts, United States - Inc-BW-H-32-O ... | reverse complement strand
CGTTGCCCGCCACGAGCCCCGCCGAGAGAGCGGCGGCGATTGACACGAATTCGACGCTCGGTAACAATCATCCAGAGCGCGAACCTTAGTTCGATAATCGAACATACCGAACTATATCGAGTGGTGCAAGTCGTAAGGTCTCGCTCCGGGGTAAACGCCAGCCAATCACACCGCCCGATTCCGGGATGGCGGTGGATCGTACAGGGAGGACGACATGGCGAAGACGAGAGACAGCATTCGCGTGAACCGCCGCGGCTTCATGAAGGCGTCGGCGGCGACAGGCGCGGCACTCGCCGCGGGTTCGGTGTTTGCGCCAGCGGCGCACGCCGCCAAGACTTTCAAGATCGGCTATGTCAGCCCGCAGACCGGTCCGCTTGCGGCATTTGCCGAGGCCGACAATTTCGTCATCTCCAACTTCATGAACACCGTGAAGGACGGCGTGAAAGTCGGCAGCGCGACATTGCCGGTCGAGGTCAGCGTCAAGGACAGCCAGTCCAATCCGAACCGCGCCGCAGAAGTCGCCAAGGAGCTGATCGTCTCCAACAAGATCGACCTGATGCTCGTGGCGTCGACGCCGGAAACCACCAATCCGGTTTCCACCCAGTGCGAGATCGAGGAGGTGCCGTGCATCTCTACCGTGGCGCCGTGGCAGCCGTATTTCATCGGCCGCCAGGCCAATCCGGGCGGCGGTCCGCCGGCCTGGAAGCCGTTCAACTACACCTACCACTTCTTCTGGGGCCTCGAAGACGTGATCGCCGTCTTCACCAACATGTGGGGGCAGTTGCCGACCAATAAATCGGTCGGCGGTCTTTTCCCCAACGACGGCGACGGCAACGCTTGGGGCGACAAGGTCGTCGGCTTCCCGCCGGTGCTCGACAAGCTCGGTTACAAACTCACCGATCCAGGCCGCTATCAGAATCTCACCGACGACTTCAGCGCCCAGATCGCCGCGTTCAAGAAAGCGAATTGTGAGATCATCACCGGCGTGGTGTTGCCGCCCGACTTCACCACCTTCTGGAATCAAGCGTTGCAGCAGGGGCTGAAGCCGAAAGCCGCCTCGATCGGCAAGGCGATCCTGTTCCCGGTCGCGGTCGAGGCTTTGGGCAAGAACGGCAACAACCTGTCGTCGGAAGTGTGGTGGTCGCCGAACCATCCGTTCAAGTCGTCGCTGACCGGACAATCGGCCAAGGACATCGCCGCCGCTTACGAAAAATCCTCGGGCAAGCAATGGACGCAGCCGATCGGCTTCGTCCACGCGCTGTTCGAGCTCGCCGTCGACGTGGCGAAGCGCTCCGGCGACGTCGGCGACAACAAGGGCATGGTCAAAGCGATTGCGGCGACCAAGCTCGACACCGTGGTCGGGCCGATTGCCTGGGACGGCAAGAATCTGCCACCGTTCGCGGCCAAGAACGTCGCCAAGACGCCGTTGGTCGGCGGCCAGTGGCGGTTGCGCGACGGCAACAAGTACGACATCGTCATCACCGATAACAAAACCGCGCCGGAAATTCCGGTTGGCGGCAAGATGGAGCCGATCGCGTAAAATTTGCTCCGACATTTCCTAAGCGCGGTGCAGCGTGAAAGCGCTGCACCGCAGATCCGGGATCGTTCCAAACTCGGCGTTTGCGAAGGTCGGCGAGTTTGGCTTTCGTGCCGGACGCATCCGCCGGCGCTCGACTGGATGGGTACGTGATCCTCAAGCTGGACAATCTGTCGCGATCGTTCGGCTCACTGAAAGCCGTCGACAGTGTCGAGCTTGAAGTCGCGCGCGGCGAGGCGCTCGGCATCATCGGCCCGAACGGGGCCGGCAAATCGACGCTGTTCAATCTGATCACCGGACTTTTGCAGCCCGACGGCGGCACGGTCCATTTCGACGGCCATGACATCACGGCGGCGCCGCCGCGCGCTCGCTGCATCGCTGGCATCGGGCGATCGTTCCAGATACCGCATCCGTTCGAGAACCTGACCGTGTTCGAAAACCTTTTGGTTGCCGCCATCCATGGCCGCCGGCAGCGCGAAGCCGACGTGGTCGAACCGTGCGGCGACATTCTGCAGCGCACCGGTCTGATTGGCTTCGCCAATCGGCGCGCCGGCACGCTCAACCTTTTGGGCCGCAAGCGGCTCGAATTGGCGCGCGCCTTGGCGAGCGGCCCGCGGCTTTTGCTGCTCGACGAAATCGCCGGCGGCCTGACCGAGGCCGAGTGCATCGAACTTGTCATGCTGATTCAGGATATCAAACAATCCGGCGTGACCATCGTCTGGATCGAGCACGTCGTTCATGCGCTCCTTGCCGTCGTTTCCCGATTGGCAGTGCTCAATTTCGGCCGCAAAATCATCGAAGGCGAGCCGCGGGCGGTCATGGCCTCCGATCAGGTCCGCGAGATTTATATGGGTATCGCGGCGTGAGCTTTGGCGGCGCACAGCCTGGCGACGTGAAGCGTTAGGACTTGGCGATGCTGGAGACCCGCGATCTCACCGCCTTCTACAGCGACTTCCAGGCGCTGTTCGGCATCACGTTTACGCTCAACGAAGGCGAAACGGTCGCCATCATCGGCGCCAACGGCGCCGGCAAGTCCACGTTCCTGAAAGCGATCGCCGGCCTGTTGCCGCGGCCCGCATCCGCCGTCCGCCTCGACGGCCGCGACATCGGCGCATTGCCGGCGTACGAGATCGTCAAATTCGGCATTGCGCTGGTGCCGGAAGGCCGGCGCTTGTTTTCGTCGCTATCGGTCGAGGAAAATCTCTTGGTCGGCGCCTATGGCCGGCGCACCGTCGGGCCGTGGAACCTCGAAAGCGTCTACCGGCTGTTTCCGATGCTGCGCGAGCGCCGCGACACGCCGAGCACCGCGCTATCCGGCGGCCAGCAACAAATGGTCGCGATCGGCAGGAGCCTGATGTCGAACCCGCGCATCCTGCTCTGCGACGAGCTCAGTCTCGGCTTGGCGCCGATCGTCATTCGCGACATCTATGCGGCGCTCGCCGACATCAAGGGTCGTGGTACCAGCGTCGTCCTGGTCGAGCAGGATTTGGTCCACGCCATGTCAGTCGCCGACCGGGCCTATTGTTTTCAGGAAGGGCGCGTGAGCCTCTCCGGCCGGCCGACGGAGTTGACCCGCGAGGCCATCCACGCCGCGTATTTCGGATTGTAAGCCGTGCTCGGCTGGATCGACACGCTGATCCAAGGCATCTTGCTCGGCGGGCTTTATTCGCTCTACGCCACCGGCCTCTCGGTGATTTTCGGCATCATGCGCCTTGTCAATCTCGCGCACGGCGACCTGATCGTGCTCGGCGCGTTTTTGATTCTCGCCTTGACCGCCGCGGGGGTCCCGCTCGGCGTCGCTTGCGCGATCGTCGTGCCGGTGATGTTCGCGCTTGGCTATCTCCTGCAATCGGTGCTGCTCAACCGGGCGCTCGGCCGCAATATCCTGCCACCGCTCCTCATCACTTTCGGGCTGTCGATCATCGTGCAGAACGGTCTGCTCGAGACATTTTCCGCCGACACCCGCCGCCTCGATGTCGGCGCATTGCAAAGCGCCTCGTTGCCGATCGGGGGCGGCATCGCCGTAGGCGTAATGCCGCTGATCTGCCTCGCCGCGGCGATCGCCGTCATCCTCCTGCTTAACGGCATCTTCTATCGCACCGCCGTCGGGCGGGCGTTTCGCGCCACCTCCGATGACGTCGAAATCGCGCAGCTTATGGGCATCAACAACCGTTCGATCTACGCTCTGACCATGGGCATTTCACTGGCGGTTTGTGCGGTGGCCGCGTTCTTTCTCGGGACCCGCGCCAATTTCGATCCCAGCATTGGACCGGCACGCCTGCTTTACGCCTTTGAGGCAGTGATCATCGGCGGCCTCGGCAGCCTGTGGGGAACGCTTGCCGGCGGCATCGTGGTCGGCGTGGCGCAAACCATCGGCGCCCACCTCGATCCCGAATGGCAGATTCTCTCCGGCCATGTCGCGTTCCTGATCGTTCTGGTGATACGGCCGCGCGGCCTGTTTCCGCGCGCCGTGGATTAAGGCCGGCCATGCGCGTCGGCGGCCTGATCCCCGGCAAAAAAGACCTGGCATCGCGCACACGCTTTGCGGTCGCGCGGGAGACCCGAGCTTCGACGCTCGCGCTTCTGCTCGCCATCCCCGTCGTGGTCCTGCTGTTTGCCTTGCCGGCCTTTGCCAGCCGCGTGCTGCTACAGGAGTTGTTCTATGTCTTCACCATGCTGGTGCTGGCGCAATTGTGGAATCTGCTCGCCGGCAGCGCCGGCCTGATATCGGTCGGCCAGCAGGCTTTCGTCGGCGTGGGCGCTTATGCGCTGTTTGCCTGCACCGTGGTCGCGGGCCTCGACGCGGTGCCGGCAATCCTGCTCGCTGGCGCCGCCGCCGGCCTGGTCGCTATCCCGGCGGCGCTGATCGTGTTCCGCTTGCGCGGCGCCTACTTCGCCATCGGCACCTGGGTCGTCGCCGAGGTCTGCCGGCTGGTTCTGGCGCAGGTGAAACAACTCGGCGGCGGCACCGGCATGTCGTTGCCTCCGGATATCGCAAGCTCGATCTTCGGCCTGGATTTTGTGCGTGACCTGTTCGCGGTTCGCGGTCCTGCGGCGCGCGATATGATGACATATTGGCTCGCGCTCGTGCTCGCGATCGGTACGTTTATCCTGGTGTACCGGCTGCTGCGGTCGCGTTACGGCTTAGCGCTCTCCGCCATCGGCGATTCCGAAGCCGCGGCCGAGAGCAGCGGCGTCGACGTCTTCCGCACCAAGTTCTTGATTTACGTGCTGACCGCGGTGGCGACCGGCATGGTCGGCGCATTGATCTTTTTGCAGAAGGCCAGGATTTCGCCGGACGCGGCGTTCTCGCTGATCGACTGGACCGCCTATGTCATCTTCATTGTCGTGATCGGCGGCATCGGCACGATGGAGGGACCGATCATCGGCGTCGCGATCTTCTACCTGCTGCAATATTACCTGGCCGCGCTCGGCTCCTGGTACCTGATCCTGCTCGGCGGCCTTGCCATTCTGCTCATGCTGTTTGCGCCGTCCGGCGTTTGGGGCGTGATCGCGCATTCGCTCGACATCAGTCTGTTTCCGGTACGACGACGCTTGGCCGTCATCACCGACAGCATCGCCACCAAGAACGAAAGCAAGCCGTAGCGCGTCACCACCGGGACTTTCCCGGGAGCGATTGTGTTTGGCGATCGCGTTACGACGCCGCTACACCGCGCCGCTATTGTTCCCTGGTCAGGAACTCGATATATCCGCTCGGATATTGCGATGCGGCAACGCCATAACATCGTTTGCCCAATAAACGAAACGCAGGGAGGGAAACACAATGAATGTACCGGCGCCTAAATTTTTGATCGAGAAGACCTGGGAGGGCCGCGTCTTCGGCACCGAGTGGCGCAGCGCCGCCGGCGGCTCGCTGGATGTGTTCGAGCCGGCGACCGGGGCCAAGATCACGCGTGTCGGCAACGCCACCGCCGCCGACGTGCGCCGTGCCGCCAGCGAGGCGCGGGCCGCACAGCCCGGCTGGGCGGCGACCCCGTACGAGGAGCGGGCCGCCATCCTGCGCAAGGCCGCCCGCATCCTGGAAGACAATCAGGAAGAATTAATTCCGTGGATTGCCCGCGAAACCGGCGGCATCCCTGCCAAGGCGGGATTCGAAATCCACTTGGTGGCCGAGGGCCTTTATCGCGCCTCTGCCATGTGCACCGAACCGCAGGGCCTGGTGCTGCCGTCCAATCCAGGCCGCATCAGCATCGCCCGGCGAGTGCCGCGCGGCGTCGTCGGCATTATTTCGCCGTTCAATTTCCCGCTGATCCTTTCCATGCGCGCGGTGGGACCGGCGCTCGCGACCGGCAACACCGTCGTGCTCAAGCCCGATCCGCGCACCGTCATAACCGGCGGCTTTATCGTCGCGCGGATATTCGAGGAAGCCGGTCTGCCGAAGGGCGTGCTTCATGTTCTGCCCGGCGGCGCTGAAGCCGGCGAAGCGATCTGCACCGATCCCGACATCGCCATGGTGTCGTTCACTGGATCGAGCAATGTCGGCCGCCGCATCGGCGAACTGGCCGGCAAGCATCTGAAGAAAGTCCAGCTTGAGCTCGGTGGCAAGAACGCAGTGATCGTGTTGGAGGACGCCGATCTCGACGCAGCCGCTTCGGCGATCGCATTCGGCGCCTGGTTCCATCAGGGCCAGATCTGCATGACCACCGGTCGCATCCTGGCGCGCGATCAGATCGCCAAATCACTGACGGAGAAACTGGTCGCCAAGGCGAACCACTTGCCGGTCGGCGATCCGCTCGGACAGGTGGCCCTCGGACCGGTGATCTCGAAGGCGCAGGTCCAGCGCATCGACGGCATCGTGAAAGACTCGGTAGCCGCGGGCGCCAAGCTCGAGGCCGGCGGAACGTTCGATGGACCATTCTACAAGCCGACAGTGCTGACTGGCGTGAAGCCCGGAATGCGCGCGTTCGACGAAGAAATCTTCGGACCGGTCGCTGCGATCACCTCGGTCGGCAGCGACGACGAGGCGGTGCAACTCGCCAACCAGAACGAGTACGGCCTGTCGGCCGGCGTGTTCTCGACTGACGTGGGACGCGCGATCGCGATCGGCAATCGCCTCAATACCGGTCTCCTGCACATCAACGACCAGACCGTCGCCGACGAACCGCACGTGCCATTCGGCGGATCGGGCGCGTCCGGTAACGGCACCCGCATCGGCGGCCCGGCCAACTGGGATGAATTCACCCAATGGCAGTGGGTGACCATCAAGGAGAAGCCGAATCCCTATCCGTTCTGATCTACGGATCGCACGGTGAAACCCCCTCGCGTCAGGGCGCTGAGCTCTGCCGCGACGAGTCCATCCCGGGCTCGACGTAAACCGTTGCCGCCCTTTGTTCCAGAAATAGCGGCAGTTTGATCCGGCGCGGTTTGCCGCCCGGCCGGAACGCGCCGGCGCATGCGAAATTATCCCGGATAGGACCGATCAGGGAGTTTCACATGATGTCTGCCAAGATTATCGCCGTAATGGTGGCCGCAACAGCTCTCTTGGCTCCCATTACTTCGGCCTCGGCCCAGACGCAGGAGTTCCCGCGTTATTGGGGCGGCGGCTTCGGCGGCTATTACGGTTATGGCGGCTACTACGGAACGGCATATCCGCTGGGTGACGGGATCGGAGTTTATAACTACGCGCCAGGACCGGGCGTCTATGTTTACGTGCCCGCCTACAGCGGCTGGAACGCCGGCTGGAACAACTGGTGAGCCTGCCTGCCCGGATCGAATGCAACGGTCACAACTGTCGGCACATTCGCCGCCGTTTTTGCATCAAATAACCGCCGGAGAATTAGTCAGAACCAAGCAAGCAAGCGAGTTGCTTGCTGCCGGCAGGCGCAAGCGGGGAACGGCGACCCATACCGCCCGTTGTTTGGGAATAACTCCAAGGGCCGAAAAGAAAAAGGAGATTGGAACAATGTCAGCAAAGATTCTCCCCGTCCTGGTCGCGGCCTCGCTGCTCGGAACAACTGCATTGGCATCGGCGCAGGTCGCCTATGCGCCATACGGCTACAATTACAATTACCACGGATATGTCCCGGCCTATCCGCCGGCGGTCGCGCTGGGACCGGGCGTCGGCCCAGGGATTTATTACGCGCCGGGATATTACAGCTACGCGCCGGCGTATGTCGCGCCGGTCTATACCGGCTGGAACAACGTGTGGAACTATTGGTGAGCCGCGTTCGAGTTGCGAGCTTTGCCGCAGCAGCCGCGGCCAACGGTGCGGCTGCTGTCGCGCTTGTTTGATCTATTCTTTGCATCAAATAACCGTTGGAGAATTAGGCGGAACGCAGCTTGCCGACGGCGTAATTGCAGCGGGCCGCTCGTACCCCGTTGGCCCGATCTGGGCGCTCACACGTACGTTACACAGCAAACGGGAACGGCGACCATCGTCACATGTTGCTCGGGAGTGCTCCCGAGAAAAGCCATGGAGATAGAGACAATGTCAGCAAAGATTCTCCCCGCTATCGTTGTCGGCTCGCTGCTCGCAACAACGGCGCTGGCGGCGGCGCAGACGCGAAACTATCAGCCGAGAAACTATGCGCCGAACCCCAACTACTATTATCAGCAACAGCCGCAAATGATGATGCAGGGCCCCGACGTCTACTGGCAGGACCCCTATGCCGGCACACCGTTTGAGAATGTGGCGCCCTATAGCGCCAACGAGCAGCCGGACCCCTATGCGGGCACCGTGTTCGACAACGTTGCGCCGTACTGACGATTCTTCGAGCGACGGCTGATCTCCGGCGCTCGATCTCCGATTTGTTTCGCCAGCAGCCGCACCATGGTGCGGCTGCTGTCTTTTCAGTGCGTCTTCGATTCGTGAGCCGAGGGCGTTACACCGGCTGTCACCGGCAGTGAGCATGACTCGCCACTGCGCTTTTTCCGCTAGCCCGCCTCTGCTAGCGTCCAGCCATGGATGTGACGCGCCCCATCGCGGCCGACGATACCGGAGCTTCGCCGGCGCCCGGGCGCGGCGCGCCCAAAGCGGCCGACGACGTCGGGCGCATCACCCCGATGATGGAGCAATATATCGAGATCAAAGCCGCCAATCCGGATTGCCTTCTGTTTTACCGGATGGGCGATTTCTACGAGCTGTTTTTCAACGATGCCGAGATCGCCTCGCGCGCGCTCGGCATCGTGCTGACCAAGCGCGGCAAGCATCTCGGCCGCGACATTCCGATGTGCGGCGTGCCGATCGAGCGGGCCGACGAATATCTGCATCGGCTGATCGCGCTGGGCCATCGCGTCGCCGTGTGCGAGCAACTCGAGGACCCGGCCGAGGCGCGCAAACGCGGCGCCAAGAGCGTGGTGCGCCGCGACGTCGTACGGCTGGTGACAGCCGGCACGTTAACCGAGGATTCGCTCCTCGACGCGCGCAGCAACAATTACCTGTTGGCGCTGGCACGCGCCCGCGCCTCCGCCGAGGAGGATCGGTTCGCGCTGGGCTGGATCGACATCTCGACCGGCGAGTTTCTCGTCGGCGAATGCGACCGCGCCACGCTGGCGGCCGAGATCGCCCGCATCGAGCCCGGCGAGATCATCGTCTCGGACGCATTCTATTCCGACCATGAATTCGCGCCCTATTTGCGTTCGCTGCCGGCGGTGATGCCGCTCACCCGCGACATCTTCGACGGCGCCACCGCCGAGCGGCGCCTCGCCGCATTCTTCGGCGTCGCGACCACCGCGTCGTTCGGCGCCTTCTCGCGGGTCGAGCTCACCGCGGCAGCGGCGGCGGTCACCTATATCGAGCGCACCCAGGTCGGCAAACACCCACCGTTGTCGCCGCCGATACGTGAGGCCGCGGGGGCGACGCTGACGATCGATGCGGCGACGCGCAGCAATCTCGAATTGATCCGCACGCTCGGCGGCGAGCGGCGCGGTTCGCTCCTTGCCGCCATCGATCGAACGGTGACGGCGGCCGGCTCGCGGCTGTTGGCGCAGCGCCTTGCCGCGCCGCTGACCGATCCGGCCGAGATCGGACAACGGTTCGACGCGGTTTCGGCTTTCGTCGGTGACGGCGTCGCGCGCGCCGATTTGCGCGAGCGGCTGAAGGCGGCACCGGATCTGGCGCGCGCGCTCACCCGCATCGTCATCGGCCGCGGCGGCCCGCGCGATCTCGCCGCCATTTGCGACGGGATCTTCGCCGCAGCGGCGATTGCCGCGCGAATCGCCGCGCTGCCGGATTTGCCTCGCGACCTCACGCGCTCGGTCGAGGCGCTGCGCCGTCCCGACGGCGCGCTCGCTGCGGAACTCGGGCGAGCGCTGGCCGACGAATTACCGGCGTTTCGCCGCGACGGCGGCTTCGTGCGCGCGGGCTACGAGCCGGCGCTCGACGAGGCGCGCGCGCTGCGCGACGAGGCGCGACGCGTCATCGCCGCGCTGCAAGTGCGCTACGCCGACACAACCGGCATCCGCTCGCTGAAAATCCGGCACAACAATGTGCTGGGCTATTTCGTCGACGTCACCGCCCAGCACGGCGAAAAGCTCCTGGCCGTGCCTTTGAACGCGACATTCATTCACCGGCAGACGCTCGCCGGGCAGGTGCGCTTTACCACCACGGAGCTCGGCGAGCTGGAAGCAAAAATCGCCAATGCCGCCGATCGGGCGCTGGCGCTCGAGCTTGAGATTTTCGACCGGCTCGCGGCAGCGGTCGGAGCGGCGAGCGTCGCCATCCAGCAAGCCGCCGATGCACTCGCGGTCACCGACGTCGCGTCGGCGCTGGCAAGCCTGGCGGTCGAGCGCGACTACGTGCGTCCCGCTGTCGATGACAGCCTAGCATTCGCGATCACGGCCGGGCGCCATCCGGTGGTCGAACAGGCGCTGGCAAGTGACGGCGGGCCGTTCGTCGCCAACGATTGCGATCTATCGTCTCCGCCCCCACCCCACCCTCCTGCACTCGCGGAGGAGGGAAAAGAAGGGGCCGGCCGAATTTGGCTCATGACCGGGCCGAACATGGCCGGCAAATCGACGTTCCTGCGGCAGAACGCGCTGATCGCGGTTTTAGCGCAAATGGGCAGCTTCGTGCCGGCACGGGCCGCGCGCATCGGCGTCGTCGACCGCCTGTTCTCGCGCGTCGGCGCCGCCGACGATCTCGCCCGCGGCCGTTCGACCTTCATGGTCGAGATGGTCGAGACGGCGGCGATACTCAATCAGGCCGGCGAGCGTGCGCTGGTGATCTTGGACGAGATCGGCCGCGGCACCGCGACCTTCGACGGACTGTCGATCGCCTGGGCGACGATCGAGCATTTGCACGAGAACAATCGCTGCCGCGCGCTGTTCGCCACCCACTTCCACGAAATGACGGCGCTCGCCGCCAAGCTGCCGCGGCTGCACAACGCCACCATGCGGGTGAAGGAGTGGCAGGGCGAAGTTGTATTCCTGCACGAAGTGGTTCCCGGCGCTGCGGATCGCTCCTACGGCATCCAGGTGGCGAAGCTCGCTGGCTTGCCGGCCAGCGTGATCGAGCGCGCCAAGCTCGTCCTGGCGCAGCTTGAAGCCGAAGACCGCGTCTCGCCGGCGCGCAAGCTGATCGACGATTTGCCGTTGTTCGCGGCGGCGTGGCCGGCCGCGCCTCAAGCGCCCGGCGACAGCGCTCGCAACGCCTTGATCGAGGCGCTGGTCGCGCTCCATCCCGACGAAATGTCGCCGCGCGACGCGCTCGAAGCGCTCTACGCGCTCAAGGCGCAGCTTGCGAAGCTGAGATAAGTCCGTTGCGCTTTTGCTGTCGCATGCGGATGACGAGGAGCGAGCCGCTCCAGGCCAGCGAAACCAAGAGGCCCACCCCGAGCGCCGGCCAAACGCCGATCGGCGCAACGAGATAGTGTACGACCAGAAAACCCGCCGGGAGCCCGATCAGCGCCAGCTGCGCGTGCGCCAGCATGCGCGCCGTCGCCTTGCCGCCGATCCGCGGATGCATGATCACGATCGAGCTGCCGAGAATGATCGGGAACAGCGCGAACATGCCCGAGGCGAACGAGCCGATGCTGGAACTTGCGGCAGTGACCGCGGCGACGACAAAGGCCGCGGTCAGCGCCCGCAGCGGAATATCAAAGGGCGTGCGCACGAATTTCACTGGCCCGCCGCTGCCGCGATAGCGCCAGGTCCACGGAATGGTGGCGCCACACACCACAATGTTTATCGCCAGCGCACCGAGCGGCGTCCAATCGACCATGCGCAACGCGGCGGCAATTGCGAGCCACAGCACTCCGGCGCCGCCGAGGCTGACAATCAGGCCGTGACGTTGCGCCAACATCGCATAGGTCGCGGCGAAGATCGCAACCGCCGCGTTGATGGCGACGCTGCCGATGGCGCTTGCGGCGATAAAGTCCGGCGGATGTTCGAGGGCGAGGATGGTATAGGCGGCGCCCGCGGCGGTCGGCAGCGCGCCGATCAGCGCGCCGACGAACGGACCCGAGCGTTCGACCACGACCGACGTGATGACGACGACGGCCGCCGTCAGCACCATCTTCAGCCCGAATCCGAACCAGAACAGAAGGTCGGGCGACACGGAAGCGTTCAGTTACGGCCGAGGCTGACGTCGACCGGCGGCCCGCTCCTGATCGTCTGATAGACGACGCAATACCGCTCGGTCAGCTTGAGCAGCTGATCGAGCTTTTCCTGCGGCGCGTCGGTGTCGACATCGAAGCGGAGCCGGATCTGCGTGAAGCCGACCGGCGCGTCCTTGGCGACGCCGAGCGTGCCGCGGAAGTCGAGATCGCCTTCGGCCGATACCGCCGCGGACTTCAAAGGCACGTCGATCGCGGTTGCGACGGCTTTGAGCGTCACGCCGGCGCAAGCCACCAGAGCTTCCAGCAGCATATCGCCCGAGCACAATTCAAGCCCGGAGCCCCCGGTCGCCGGATGCAGGCCGGCGACCGCAAGCGCTCGGCCGGTCTCGACCTTGCAGGCAATGTTGCCGTCGTCTAGCGTTCCATGCGCCTTCAAGGTGATGACCGCAGCTTTCGGATCCGTCTTGTAGCGCTCCTTGATCGGCGCTTGCAGCGCGCGCAGTCCGGCAGCGTCCATGCTCATTCCTTCTCGGCTAGTTTTTCAGGCCAGGTGCTCTTTGATCATTCCGCCGGCATCAGCACCAGGCGGCCGACGACCTTGCCGGATTTGAGTTCCTCGAGCGCGTTGTTGACCGCGGCGAGC
>Ga0210386_10003730_pt1 | contig 12705 bp, 13 predicted proteins | sample IncBWH32OmetaG_FD_160091 | JGI IMG/M metagenome (GOLD analysis project Ga0210386, IMG submission 160091) | Forest soil microbial communities from Barre Woods Harvard Forest LTER site, Petersham, Massachusetts, United States - Inc-BW-H-32-O ... | reverse complement strand
GGCCGCCGGACTGCTTGACGAAGCCGTAGACTTGGCTGAGCCCAAGCCCGGTGCCCTGGCCGGATTGTTTGGTGGTGTAGAACGGCTCGAAGGCGCGGTCGATCACGTCCTTGGCCATTCCGAGCCCGGTGTCGGTCACTGCGATTTGCACGTATTGTCCGGGCCGCACGTCGGGATTTTGCTTGCAATAGCCGTCGTCGAGATAGGAGTTGCTGGCTTCGATCGTCAGCTTGCCGCCGCCCGGCATGGCGTCGCGGGCGTTCACTGCGAGGTTGAGAATGGCGGCCTCGAGCTCGGCGGCGTCGGCCTCGACCGGCCAGACGCCGCCGCCGCCGACAATTTCCAGCGACACATCCTCGCCCAGCGCGCGCCGCAGAAAGTCGGACAGGCCGTTGAGTGCGCGATTGACGTCGAGCACGGCCGGATTAAGCGGCTGCTGCCGCGAAAACGCCAACAGCCGCTTGGTTAGCGTTGACGCCCGCTCGGCGCCACGCATAGCGCTTTCCAGCCGGCGCGCCAGCTTGATCTGTGTTCCGTCCGTCCAGGTCTCCAATTGACGCTGCGCGGCTTCAAGGTTGCCGATGATGATGGTGAGCAGATTGTTGAAATCATGGGCGACGCCGCCGGTGAGATGACCGATAGCGTCGAGCTTTTGCGATTGCCGCAGTGCTTCTTCGGCCAGGGCGCGGCGGTCGATCTCCGCATAAAGACGCTCAGTCCGGCGCAGCACGGCGAACAACGTGAAAAACAGGATCAGCGTCACCGGGATGCCGTAGACCAGATGCCCCGCGATCTCCCAGAGCCACTCGTTACGCAGTGTTGTCAGTGCGTACCCTGTCGTCAGGTAGAGCGGCGTCGCGCCGAAGCGGCGCGCGGAGAAACGACGCTCGACATGATCGATCGGTGACAGCGTGGTGTACGATCCGCCGAGCAGCGAATGCGTGATCGTGCGGCGGAACCCGCTGTTCTCGCTGAGGCGATCGGGCGCGCCCGGCGGCGCCAGCGGATAACGCGCGAGGATGACGCCGTCATTGCGGATCAGCGCGAATTGCTGGCCCTCCGCATAGACCAGCGTCGCGAACATGCGGAAGAAATTGCTGGGCAAGATCGAGATTTCCAGGACGCCGATGAACTCGCCGTCGCGCAGGAGCCGCCGGCTGACGGTGAAAAACGGCTGAGCGTTATACAGCGATTGGTAGACCTGGCCGTAATAGGTGCCGACATCGCTCTTGAGCTGGGCCTGGAAAAAATCACGGTCGGAAAAGTCGCGGTCAGGCGCCGGGTCGAGCCACGATGAAACCAGCGGCCGTCCATCCTTGCCGAAGATCCAGATCGATTGGATCGCCGGGATCTGGCCGGTGAATTTTTGCAGCACAACATGGAGCCGACTTGCGTCGCGGCGGATATCGGCATCGGACATGCCGGCGATCTGGTCGCCGACGGTGCTCAACGCGAGATCGACCAGCTCGAAGGTCTTTTGTGCCTCCTCCTCCTGCACATCGAGCGACCGCGCCAGCCGTTCGTCGGTCAGCGCGGAAAGGTTGCGGTAGCTGTTCCAGGCGGCGAAGGCGAACAAGGCGCACGGGACGAGCAACGACGCGGCCATCGCCAGCCGCACCAGCCGAACCGTCAGCGTCCGAGCGTGCATTCCACTCGATTCCTCGAATGGGGCTGTAGACTAAATCAGCATCGGCGCAAGCACCAGATGCGACGAATTGGCCCGGTGGCCAAACCACGCCGTGGTCACAATCCTAGATAAAATTTCTTTATCAGGTCGTTGTTGTTGAGCGCATCGGCGGAAGCGCCTTCGAAGGCGATCTTGCCGTGCACGATCACATAGCCGCGGTCGGCGATGCGGATCGCCTGGGTAAAGTTCTGTTCCGCCATCAAAACCGTCAAATTGTAGCGGGTCTTCATCTCGGCGATGGCGTCGATAGTGCGGCTGACCAGAATCGGTGCGAGCCCGACCGAGGGCTCGTCGACCAGGAGGATTTTCGGCGCCAGCATCAAGGCGCGTCCCAGCGCCAGCATCTGCTGCTCGCCGCCGCTCATCGAGCCGGCAAGCTGCGAGCGGCGCTCGGCCAGGCGCGGGAAGGTCTCGAAGCAGACCGCGAGGTTGCGGTGAAGGTCGCGGCGCGCGGTGCGGCGGAAGGCGCCGAGCAACAGGTTCTCCTCCACCGTCAGCTTGGGAAACAGCCGCCGGCCTTCCGGCACCAGCGCGATGCCGAGATCGACGATCTGTTCGGTGCTGCGGCCGACCAGATCGTGATGCACGCCGTCGATTTCGGCGACGATTGAACCTTCGCTCGGCCGCACCATGCCCATGATGCACTTCATCAGCGTCGACTTGCCATTGCCGTTGGTGCCAAGCAGCACCACAGTCTCGCCGCCGCCAATCGTCAGCGACACGTCCTCGATCACGCGCACGGCGCCATAGGCGGCGTGGATGCGCCCGATGGTGAGGCTACTGGCCAAGGTACGCCCGCTCCACTTCCGGATCGCGCACCACGACGTTGGGATCGCCGTCGGCGATCTTGCGGCCGGAGACCAAAACCACGAGCCGCTGCGAGAAGCTCATCACCGCGCGCATGATGTGCTCGATGAGGATGATGGTGACGCCTTGTGCGTTCAAGCGCATCAGCAGCGCCAGAATCTCCTCGACCTCCGAATGGGTGAGGCCGGCCATGGATTCGTCGGCGATCAACAGTTTCGGCTCCGCCGCCATGGCGCGCGCAAGTTCGAGCTTGCGCATCTCCACCTGGGTCAGATCGCGGGGCAGATTTTTCGCTTTGGCGTCGAGGCCGACCTCGCGCAACAGCTCGACGCATCGCCCTTCGATCGCCTGACCCGACTGTCGGGCGCCGCGCGAGGCGACGGTATACACCAGCGGAATGCGCAGGTTATCGGCGAGGCTCAAACTGGCAAACGGCCGCGGCAGCTGAAATGTGCGCGACAGCCCGCGCCGGGTGCGCTGATGGGCGCTGGCGCCGTTGAGCGGATGGCCGTCGAACGTGACCGAACCGGCCTCGTTCTGCAGCGTGCCGCAGATGCAATTAACCAGCGTGCTCTTGCCTGAGCCGTTGGGCCCGATCAGGCCGACGCGCTCGCCGCGCCGGACCGAGAGCGAGATGTTGTCGAGCGCGACAAAGCCGCCGAAACGCTTGCCGAGATTGTCCACCGCGAGCAGTTCGGCTGCGGCGGCGGTCATGGCACGTGTCCCGTGGCGTCGGCCTCGACGCGGCGGCGACCGACCCCACCGACTGGACGATGCTGGATGTATTTGTGCACCAGTCCGATGATGCCATTCGGAGCGACGATCACGAAGCCCACCAGCAGCAAGCCGACGATCAACAAATTAACTGCCGACGAGATCGTCACCGTCGCGATCTGCTGCAGCGAGCCGAGCAGGATGGCGCCGATCAGCGGGCCGACCCAGCTCGTCGTGCCGCCGATCAGCGGCATCGCGATCGAGTTGACGGCATAGTCAAGGCCGAAAGCCGACGATGGCTGCAGAAAGCCGATGTAATAGGGAAACGGCGCGCCGGCCATGCCCATGAGCGCGCCGGAGATCGTGGTGGCGATCAGCTTGAGCCGTAATGTCGGTACGCCGGACGCTTCCGCCGCCAGTTCATCGTCGCGGATAGTGGCAAAGCCGTAGCCGAGCCGCGAGCGTTCGATCAGGCGCGCCACCGTGATCGCGCCGATCGCCAGCAGCATCATGATCAGGAACAGATAGCGGATATAGGCGCCGAACGGCCAGATCGCTTCAGGCCGGATGATGTAGGCGCCGCGCGAGCCGCCGACAAAGCCCCAGTTGACGACAAAGGTCTGCAATACCACCGCCAGCGCCAGCGTGGCGATGGCGAAAAACGCGCCGCGCAGCCGCAGTGTCAGATAGCCCATGCAGAGGCCGACGATCCCGGAAACGATGCCGCCGATGATCACCAGGACCGGTATCGGCAGCGGCGCAAGCTTGTACATGGCGACGGTCGAATAGGCGCCGAGCGCAAAGAAAGCGGCCGAGCCGAAATTGACGTAGCCGCAATAGCCGCCGAGGATGTTCCAGGCGGTCGAGAGCACGACATATTGCAGCACGACATACCCGGCAAAGAAGTAATAGTCATTGCCGAGCGCGAACGCGGCTCCGAAGATCGCGGCGCCGACGATCAGGCAAACGAGCAGGAACAGATCCGAGCGCACCGTTAACGTCCCAACAAACCGGCCGGCCGCACCGCCAGCGTCAGCAACAGGAATCCGAACGACACCGCCGGCGCCCAGGACGGCCCGTAGAAGGTCGAGGTCAGGCTCTCGACGATGCCGACCAGCATGGCGGCGACCAGCGTTCCGGGCAGGCTGCCCATGCCGCCGAGCACGCAGATCGCGAAGACGCGGCCGATATATTCGCGGCCGACCGAGGGCTCGACCGGCTGAATGATGATGAGGAAGGCGCCGGCCAACGACGCCGTGGCGATCGAGATGCCGAACGCGATGCGCTTGATGCGGATCGGATCGACCGCCATCAGCTTGAGCGCCAGCTGATCCTGCGCCACCGCCATGATGGCGCGGCCGACGAAGGTGCGCGTCAGCAACAGCTGAAGCAGCGCGACCATCGCCAGCGACACCAGGCACGGCACCAGGATGCGCAGCGGCACGTCGACAAAGCCGATATGCCAGGTCATGCCGATATACGGCGCCTCGACGTAACGGTAGTCGACGCCGAAAACGAGAATCAGCAGCACCTCGGTAATGAACAACAGACCGAAAAAGAAGGCGAGACCGCGCAGCGATTCCTGGCCGCGTTTCTCGAACGACACATAGTAGATCTGATAGATGCCGGCGCCGAGCGCGTAAAAGGCCGGCGTGGCGATGATGGCGACAATGATCGGATCGAGGCCGAGATGGATGTTGACGATATAGGCGATATAGGAGCCGACGATGATGAAAGCCGGGTGGGCGATGTTGACGATGTCGAGGATGCCGAACGACATCGATACGCCGGCGGTCACCGCCGCATAGAACGCGCCGATCAGGATGCCCGATACGATGGCGTTAATCAGAAGATCGAACGAAAACACCATCCCCAGCCCTGAGCGACCTTAAAGCACGCGTCCTTCCGGGCTCCCCGCCGCGCCGCCCGGCCTACGCACCACAAATGAATCAGCTGCTTTCTATGCGGCAGCGCGCACCCTATCGGGCAGTACCAGCGGCTGGTTGGCGCTATTGAGGAATTCGATGGTCATGAAGACCATCTCCTTATCGCCGATATTTTCCAGATCATGAACCTTGAACTCGCCGCGCCCGTAAGTCTCGTGGCGGGTCTCGCCGGGCGCATAGCTATATTCGACCGTGGTGCCGTCGTGGACATGCTGGCGGCCGCGGCCGCCGGTGACACAGGTCCAGAAATAGTCGAGCACATGGCGATGAAAGCCGAACCGCTCGCCGGGCGCGAGCTTGATCATCCACACTCGCACGCGCTCGCTTTCGGAAACCAGCATGTTGCCGACGCAGGGATTGTTGCTGGCGTGCTCGCGCTCGAACTCCGCGATCAGGGCAGGCGGCCACGTCGACTTGTCGGCACGGTCGCTGGTTTTTTCCAGCATCGTCAGGGCCATTGTCTTCCTCCGGCTGGCTTCCTTCCAGCGATTTTCGGCACAATACCGAAAGCGCCGGGCCATTGGCAAATAGTCCCGATAGACTAACAAGGTGCCGGCATGTCGCAGCGACGCACCTTGATCATCGGCGGCTCAATGAGCGGGCTTTTGACCGCCATTATGCTTGCGCGCCGCGGCTTCGAGGTCGGCGTTTGCGAGCGCGTGCCCGGCGAGCTTGCCGGCCGCGGCGCCGGTATCGTAGCGCAGCCGCCACTGATTGCGCGGCTCGAGGCGCTCGGGCTCGATACCAGTGACCTCGGCGTTGCGATTGCGCGGCGGCAAATGCTCGATCGCGAGGGCCGCGTGACCGCGACGAGCACCTGCCCGCAGATCTTCACCGCCTGGGAGCGCGTCTATCGGCTGTTGCGCGACGCATTCCCGTCCGATCGGTATCTGCGCGGGCACGGCCTTGTGGCATTCGACCAGAGCGACCGCGGCGTCGTTGCTCATTTCAGCGACGGCGCTGCAACCGAAGCCGATCTCTTGATCGGCGCCGACGGTCTGCGCTCGACGGTGCGGCAAGCCTGCCTGCCCACGATCGTGCCGCTCTATGCCGGCTATGTCGCGTGGCGCGCGATGCTGCCGGAGCGCGTCCTGCCGGACGCGATCCACCGCGATCTGTTCGGCGCCATGACGTTCTGCCTGCCGCCCGGCGAGCAAATTATCGGCTATCCGGTGGCTGGCCCCGACAATGACCTGCGGCCGGGACAGCGCCGCTACAACGTCATCTGGTACCGGCCGGCTGACGAGGTGAAAGAACTGCCGTGGCTTCTCACCGACGAAAGCGGCGTCGTCCACTCGATTTCAATTCCGCCGCCGCTGATCCGCCGCGAAGCGATTGCGCAGATGCGCGCGGCGGCGGAGCGGCTACTACCGCCGCAATTTCGCGACATCGTGTGGCTGATCGACGAACCGCTGCTGCAGCCGATCTACGATCTGGCCAGTCCGCGGCTAGCCGTCGGCCGGGTGGCGCTGGTCGGCGATGCGGCGTTTGTGGCGCGCCCGCATGTCGGTGCCGGCGTGTCCAAAGCCGCCGACGATGCGGCGGCGCTGGCCGCGGCGCTCGACGGCGACGACGATATCGAAGCCGCGCTCCGCTGCTATGAGCGAGAGCGCCTTCCCGAGAACAACCGCATCATCGAACGCGCCCGCCATCTTGGCGCTTATCTGCAGGCGACGCAAAACGCCGAGGAGCGCACGCGGTCGGCGCGGCATGGCATCCCAGAAGCAGTGCTTGCGGAAACGGCGACGCTCGATTTTCTTTACGTGTGAGGTCAAGAAACTTGCGCCGGCGCGACGGCTCGCTCCGGGCGGAGATGTTTTGTTTTGGTCGGCTTCGGCAAAATTATCGTGCTGGTCCGGCGCAGCTCTTTAAATTGCCGCGCCGCGACGCAATCTGGTGTTCGCATTCAGTATTCTCACGTTGAGGAGTGTGACCCGATGAAGAAGCTCGCCGTTTTGATGGCCCTCGCGCTTGGTGCCGTGGCCTTGGCCTTTCCGGTAGTCGCCATTCCGCGCGCCGCGGCGGCATGCTCGCAGACGTGCATGAATTGTTGCAACTGATCTCGCGGCAACAGCGACGCTTGATTCTCTTGACGCGTGAATCAAAAAACGGCTAGCCGGCAACGGCCAGCGCCCGGTGCAGGTCGAGAAAAAGATCGTCGGCAGCTTCGAGGCCGGCCGAAAGGCGCAAGAGATCGCTTGGGCACGGCGAGCCTTCGCCTTCGATCGAGGCACGGTGTTCGATCAGGCTTTCGCAGCCGCCGAACGACGTGGCGCGTTTCCACAACGTAACGGCGGCAGCCACCGCAATCGCGGCTGCATCGCCGTTTTTGATACGGATCGACAGCATAGCGCCGAACCCGCCGCTCATCTGCCGTACGGCGACGTTGTAGCCGCGATGCTGCTCGAGCCCCGGATAAAGTACCGCCGCCACCGCGGGATGTCCGACCAAGCGCGCCGCCAGAATGGCCGCCGTTTCCGTTTGTCGGCGAACGCGAAGATCGAGGGTCCGGATGCCGCGCATCAGGAGCCAGGCGTCAAATCCGCCCAGCGCGCTGCCGAGATGCGTGCGCGTCTTGCGAATCCGCTGCCACAGCGAGTCATTGCGCGCGGTGGCCAGCGCGCCGGCGATGACATCGGAATGGCCGTTGAGATACTTGGTCGCCGAGTGCATGACGATGTCGGCGCCGAGCGACAACGGCCGGGTCAATATCGGCGTGGCGACCGTGGAATCGACGCAGAGCACGGCGTCGCACGCATGAGCGATCTCGGCGATCGCCGCGATGTCGGTGATGGTCCAGAGCGGATTGCTCGGAGTCTCGATCCAGAACAGGCCGGTCTCGCCCGGCCGCACCGCCGCGCACACCGCGTCGAGGTCGGAGGTTTCGACGAAGGTAACGCGGTGACCGTAACGGCCGATCTCGCGCAGCCAAGAGCGGAAGCCCCAATACATCACCTGCGAGGCGATAATATGGGTCGGCCTGTCGAGCGCGAGGAAGATACTGGTTGCCGCCGCCATGCCTGAGCTGAACAGCAGCGCCTCGTCCGCGCCTTCCAAGGACGCGATCAGGCTTTGCGTTTGCTGCACCGACAAATTGTCGGTGCGGCCATAGACGTGACCCGCCGGATAGCCATTGTCGGGGTCGCGCAAAAATGTCGCCGACATGTGGATCGGCGCCACCAGCGCCTTGGTGACAGACTCATGACCGCTGAAAGCTTGCGCAGCGAGCGTCTGAACCGAAATGTGGCTCGTCTGATCGTCCATCAAATCCTCAAGTGCGAATAATGTCGGGAAGGGGAAGAATGTTCCGACATGGTCCCAATAGGCGCAGCATATGTTCCTCGATTGTCGGCAATGGTAAAATTGCCGTGCTGGTGCAACACGGCTCGGTCAAATTGTCGTCACCGATCGAGAGCCGGACTTCGCTTTTCAATGAAGACGTTTTGGCTTAAAGCACCACCCGCTCTCGAATCGGGAGGAGTGCAATCCAATGAAGAAAATCGTGGTTTTGGCAGCCGTTGCGCTTGGCGCTCTGGCTTTGACCTTTGCCGCCGTCGCCATTCCGCGCGAAGCCGCCGCATGCTCGCGCGCATGTATCAATTGCTGCAACTGATCGCAGGCGTCGCGCTCGCAACGTCGCCGCCTTCGGCGCCGGTCGCAATCAGGTCGTGACTTCGTCCCGGAAGCTCGCCGCCGCGGGGCTCGTGGCGACCAGCTTCGGATAGAATTTCTTGAAGTCGGCCACGATGGTCTCGAACGGCACGTCGGCGAATGCGCCGCGGTCCTGCAAATATTCCATATGGCGGCGGCCGATTTGATCAAACGGCTGGAACAGGCTGTCGTCGATGCCGTCAAAGTCGAGCGGCACGACCTTGGCGCGCTCGCACAAAGCTTGGTCGAAGGCCGGCGTGCACTTGACCCATTTGCCGTCGATCCGGAGCTCCGTGTAGGAGTGCCAGTAGAACGTGTCGCCGACCTGCTCCCGGAGCCGCTTCGAGGTGAGATGGTTGCGGACATCGGCGTAGCCCGGGCGGGCCGGGATGCCGGCGGCGCGCGCCGCGGCTGTCAACAGCGCCGACTTGCCGACGCAAAAGCCCTTGCCCGCGCGCAGCACGTCGCTGGCGCGGTACTCGGCTGAATCAAAAAAATCGATGTACGGATCATACTGGACCTGATCGCGCACGGCGCCGTAAAGCGCCAGCGCCCGGTCCTTTGCGGTGTGCGCATTGCCGAGCGCCTGTTGGGCGAAGGCCTGGATTGCCGGATCGCCGCTGTCGATGAAGCGCGCCGGGCGCAGATAGTCCGTGTCTGCCGTAGTCATATTCGCAACGCCTCAAACGTGCTGGCCGCCATTGATGTGGATTTCCGCGCCGTTGACGTAGGACGACGTCTCCGTGCACAGCACATAGATGATCTTCGCCACCTCGTCGGGTGTGCCGAGGCGGTGCATGGGGATCACTTCGACGATCTTTTCGGTTCCCGGCGAGAGCATCGCGGTGTCGATTTCGCCCGGCGCGATGGCGTTGACGCGGACGCCGACGGCGCCGAAATCGTGCGCCATTTCGCGGGTCAGCGCGGCGAGCGCGGCTTTCGAGGTCGCGTAAGCCGCGCCGGCGAACGGATGCACGCGCGAGCCGGCGATCGAGGTGACGTTGACGACCGAGCCCTTGGCGGCCTTGAGCTCATCAAGCAGGCCGCTGGCCAGCATGATCGGAGCGAAAAAATTGACCTGAAAGACGCGATGCCAGTCGTCCCTTGAGGTGGCGATGGAGTCGAGCCGCTTGCCGCCGTTGGCCTTGGGCGAGATCGCCGCATTGTTGACAAGCGCGTGCAGTTCGCCGTCGAGCCGCCGTTTGATCTCGGCGATCGCTTCGCTGGTGTTCTCGATGTCCCCGAGATCGACCTGAATGTGATCCTCGGGTCCGGCTTCCCACGGGCAATTTTCCGGAAACGCGTGCCGCGAACAGGTAAGGACGCGCCAGCCGGCGGCCGAAAATCGCTTGACCGTGGCGTGGCCGATGCCGCGGCTGGCGCCGGTGAGAAGCAGCGTGCGGCCAGGCCGGTTGCTCAGTGGCATACGTGTCTTCCTGTCGTCCGAACTTGGCGACCATCACAGTACATCGCCATTGCGAGCGAAGCGAAGCACGGGATTGCTTCCGCCTTCGCGCTCCGCGCTTCGGCGGACTCAAACCCGCCGTACCTCAAGTCGAGCGGAGGCGGGTCGTCGCCATAGCCCGTCGAAGACGGGCGTAAACGCCCTAACGGCTCCTCGCAATGAAGCAGTGCGCTTTTGCTCATGGATAAAGCCGTATCCTGGTCCACGGCACGCGTTGGTCGCCGCGCCGAAACCGCACGCGGTCATGCAGCCGGAACGGCCGTTCCTGCCAGAACTCAATTTCCTGCGGCACGACGCGATAGCCCGACCAATGCGGCGGCCGCGGCACTGCGCCGATTGCGAATTTCGCCGTATAGAGTGCGACCGCCTTCTCGAACGCCAGCCGGCTTTCGAGCGCGCTCGATTGTTTGCTCGCCCAGGCGCCGATCTGCGCCATCCGCGGGCGCGAAGCGAAATAGGCGTCGGCCTCTTGCGCCGTCACCGGCTCGACATGGCCGCGGGCGCGCACCTGGCGCTGCAGCGATTTCCAGTAAAATGTCAGCGCCGCCCTTGGCGCATCGGCAAGCTCGTGGCCCTTGACGCTGTCGGTGTTGGTGTAGAACACGAAGCCGCGCTCATCGAAGCCTTTCAACAAAACCATGCGTCCGTTCGGCAAGCCGTCGGCATCGATGGTCGCGAGCGCCATGGCGTCGGGATTGTTCGGCTCGGCGCGCTTGGCCTCGGCAAACCATGCCGCAAACAGCCGCCACGGCTCGTCGGCTTCGGTGAAGTCACCGCCCGTTAACCATCCCGGGTGTTCTATCGGCGGCGCGTCGGTCATTGTGTCGGGGTACCCAGGTGCTCGCGTGCGGCGATCGGAGATCGGGCCGCCGGTCTCTATATAGTGGAACTAAAGCGTACCGCCTATGTCGGGGCCCGCATCGGCTCGCGGCCGTTGCTGCCCTATTCACCGCGTTTTCCGCCGGCGGCTGTTCCCACCAGTTCGAGACGATGTTTTCGAAGAACGACGCGGGTGTCGAGCAGACTGGCTCGATCGCCGCGGCGGCTCGCCCGGCCAACGCCGCCATCGTGGAGACGCCGTCGGAGGTCGATCTGGCTTACGCACGCGCCGTCGCGGCGGACGCGCTGGCGCAAGGCTCGAAGGATGCCAGCATCCCCTGGGAAAATCCCAACACCGGCGCCGGTGGCAACATCACGCCGCTGGCCGCGGTCTATAATGAAGGCGCTGCCACCTGCCGCGACTTTCTCGCCAGCTATGTGCTCGGCCAAGCGCAAGCCTGGTTGCAGGGTGAAGCCTGCCGGACCGCACACGGCAAGTGGGAGGTCAAGAGCTTAAAGCCCTTCAAGCAAGGCTGAACGGTCTTGCCCGGCGCCGAAAGCCACCCGCCGCATTGCAGGGCGGTGCGCAAAGTCCCACATTAACAAAACTGAAAAGCATGGGCGGGCGGGGTCAGCCCCAGAACTGAACGGAGTCGATCGGGGAATGCGCGATCCCTATGAGGTGTTGGGCGTCGATCGCAAGGCGAGTGCAGCCGACGTCAAGAGCGCCTTCCGGCGCCTGGCGAAGAAATTGCATCCCGACGCCAACAAAAACGATCCCAAAGCCGCATCGCGCTTTGCCGAGATCAATGCCGCGTACGAAATCCTCGGCGAGCAGGATAAGCGCAAGGCATTCGATCGCGGCGAGATCGATGCCGAGGGCAAGCCGCGCTTCCAAGGGTTCGAGGGATTCGGCGCTGGTGCGGGCCCACGATCAGGCGCGGGGTTTGGCGGCGGATTTGGCCCGGAGACCGAATTCGAAACCTTCAACTTCGGCCCCGAAGGCTTCACCCGCGGCGCGCGCCGCGGCCGCGGCGGAGCGGCCGGCGCCGGCGGTTTTGGCGGTTTCGAGGATATCTTGCGCGAGGCTTTCGCCGGCGCCGCCCGCCGTGGCGGGGGCGGCACGACCTTCGAGGGCGAGGATTTCGGCGGCGGGGTCGGCGCCAATGTCACGGCGGCGCTGACAATATCGCTGCCGGACGCCGCGCACGGCGTCAGCCAGCGGGTACGGCTGCCATCCGGCAAGGATGTCGAGGTCAAGATTCCCGCCGGCATCGCCAGCGGCCAGCAAGTCCGGCTTCGCGGCCAAGGCATGACAGGCCCAGCCGGCGCCGGCGATCTCCTGATCACCGTCTCAATCGCGCCGCATCACACCTTCACGCTCGACGGCAACGATATCCGGCTCGATCTGCCGGTGACGCTGTACGAAGCGGCGCTCGGCGCCAAGGTGCGGGTGCCGACGCTCGACCGGCCCGTTGAGCTGACCCTTCCGCCCGGGACCAGCGGCGGCCGCACCTTCCGGCTCAAAGGCAAGGGCTTCCCTGCCAAGGATGGACGCGGCGATCTTCTCGCCACCGTTCGCATTGCGCTGCCGCCGCAGACCGACCCGGAGTTCG
>Ga0210386_10003728_pt1 | contig 12712 bp, 9 predicted proteins | sample IncBWH32OmetaG_FD_160091 | JGI IMG/M metagenome (GOLD analysis project Ga0210386, IMG submission 160091) | Forest soil microbial communities from Barre Woods Harvard Forest LTER site, Petersham, Massachusetts, United States - Inc-BW-H-32-O ... | reverse complement strand
CGGCCTGGCAATTCGAAAATCCAGAGGAGAAACCATGAAGCTCTTTCAACTCATTCCTGTGTTCCTGATTGCCACCGGAATGGCAGTTGCGCAATCTCCCGCCGCCTCATCCAGTGACGATGCCAAACCGACTCCGCCGCCCGCGTCCAAAAGCTTCGACCTTTCCGCGATCGACAAATCCGCCGATCCCTGCGAGGACTTCTATCAATACGCATGCGGCAACTGGGTCAAAGCCAATCCTATCCCGTCCGACCAGGTCCGCTGGGCACGCTCCTTTTCGCTGCTCGGTGAGCGTAATCGCTATCTGCTGTGGCAGGAACTCGACGCCGCTTCGAAAGATCCCAAGACGCCGCTCCAGAAAAAGTACGGCGACTTCTTTGCCGCCTGCATGAACACCGACCTGATCGAGCAAAAAGGACTCGAGCCGATCAAGCCCGCGCTCGACCGCATTGCCTCTCTCAATGACACAAAAACCCTCGCCACGCTCATCGGCGGTCTTGCCGAGCAAGGCGATCCAGCACCCCTGTTCCGCTTTGGCGTGCAGGTAGACGAAAAAGACGCCTCCAAACAGATTGCCAGCGTCGGCCAGGCCGGCCTCTCGCTTCCCGATCGCGACTACTACCTCTCCGATGCCAAGCGCTTCCAGACTATCCGCCAGCAATACCGCGAACATGTGACCAAAATGTTCACCCTGGCCGGCGACTCGCCCGAAGATGCTGCCAAAGAAGCCGATGCCGTCATCAAGATCGAAACCGCGCTCGCCAAGGCTTCCACAAGCCGCACCGCTCTGCGCGATCCGGAAAACCGATACCACATCTATACGGTCGCCGACTTCAAGAAGCTCGCCCCCGACTTTGATTTTGCGGTTTACTTCAAAGACGTCCAGGTGCGCCCCTTCGAAACGCTCAATGTGTCTACGCCAGACTTCTTCAAGGCGCTGAACGAACTGGTCGCCTCCGAGCCAGTCGAGAGTTGGAAAGCTTATCTCCGCTGGCACACCATTCACGGCTCGGCTGGCAACCTTCCCAAGGCCTATTACGATGAAAACTTCAACTTCTTCGGCAAGACGCTCGCCGGCCAGAAAGAAATAACCCCACGCTGGAAACAGTGCACCTCCGAAACCGACCGCGCCCTGGGCGAAGCTGTCGGACAGGACTGGGTAAAGGCGCACTTCCCGCCCAAAGCCAAGGCCAGCATGGACCAGCTCGTCGCTGCGCTTGAAAAGGCCCTGGCCGCCGACATCGAAACCCTGCCCTGGATGAGCGACGACACCAAGAAAGCGGCCGAAGCCAAGCTGGCCCTCTATCGCAACAAGATCGGCTACCCCGAAAAATGGCGCGACTATACCGCGCTGATCGTCAAGCGCGATGATGCCATCGGTAACATGCATCGCGATGCCATCTTTCAGCGCAACTACAACCTCAACAAGCTGGATAAGCCGGTCGACGAGAAGGAATGGGGCATGACGCCGCCTACCGTGAATGCGTATTACAACCCCTCGATGAACGACATCAACTTCCCTGCTGGCATCCTGCAGCCCCCGTTCTTCGACCCCGACATCGATCCGGCTGTTAACTTTGGCGGAATTGGCGTGGTCATTGGACATGAAATGACCCACGGCTTTGACGATGAAGGCTCGAAGTACGACGGGCACGGCAACCTGCGGGAATGGCAGACTGCGGAAGATCGCAAAAAGTTTGTCGAGCGTACCGACTGCGAAGTCTCCGAATACGGCGGCTTTGAGGCGGCACCCGCGCACGGAGATGTGCCCGAAGCCAAGCTCAACGGCAAGCTGACCCTCGGCGAAAATACTGCCGACAACGGCGGCCTGCGCATCGCCTACATGGCATTGCTCGACGTCCTCGCCAAGGAAGGCAAGTCCATCAACGACAAAATCGACGGCTACACCGAGGAGCAGCGCTACTTCCTCGGATTTGCCCAGGTCTGGTGCCAAAATGAGACCGAACAAGCCGCCCGCCAGGGCGCCATGGTCGATCCTCACTCGCCCGGCCGCTGGCGCGTGAACGGCACCGTGCAGAACTTCGATCAGTTCGGCAAAGCATTCGGCTGCCACAAGGGCCAGCCCATGTATCCCGAAAACTCCTGCCGGGTCTGGTAACCATCCCTATCCCGTCGGAGCCGCGGCTTCCACCAGCCTCGACTCCGACGGGGCAATTTCTTCGCCCATTCTCCCCGCATCCCCTTCCGGATGTGCATGCCCAATCCCTCCCCAGACGGTGACATTGCGCATATTTCTGCGTCCAATGCGCAACGGTTATCCGCACCTGATCGGCACGAGGGCGACATGATATTTCACGCCGCTTTACCCCGCAATCTTCCTGGCACAACACCTTGTTCGGCCCTATCTTGCGCTGAAACTAGGCATAATAAGCCTTGGCCTTTTACAATGCTTCAGGGACCCATCCCAAACCCAGCTATGCTGCGGAATCAGCACACTTGGCGGCGCTCGCCTGACCAGGATGAAGGAATCGCATGAAGTTCAGGAAATTCGGCAAGGCACTTCTGATGACTGCCATCTCTGCTGGAGTCGTCGTCAGCATCTCGTCTTGCGTGCAAAGCTATACGGTCGGCTATCTCTACGTCACAGGAAATCAGACCGCCTCCACCACGGGTGCTGGCATTATCAGCGGCTTCGCCATTAATCACAATACCGGCGCTCTCGTTTCAATCCCTGGCCTGCCCATCAGCTCCGGCGGAGCCAATCCTGGCCGCTCTGTTCTGCTGACCGGGGGAAGGTTTCTTTATGTGCTGAACCAGGGTTCAACTGCCGACGGTGGCCCCTGCAGTGCCACTGACGTCTGCACAAACGCAAACATCACCCAGTTTTCAATCGGCGGTCATGGCGTATTGGCCGCCCAGGCCACTTACTTCACCCAGGGAAACAATCCCTTCCGCCTGGTTGCCGACTCCTCAGGCGCACACCTCTTTGCGCTGGATCACGACGCCCCCAACGGCGCCGGCTGCTCGCTGGTCTTTGGTCCATCTGTGACCGCTTGCGGGGACATCACCGCTTTTACAATCAACCCGACGACCGGGCGTCTGAGCTACATCCTCAACTCGCAGGTCACCGCGGCAACCGGTGCACCGCTGCCTTACTTCCCGGTGCCGGTGAACCCGATCGACTTTACATTCTCGTCAAACTTCTTCCTGACCTTGAGCGGAACGCCCGCAACCGGCGACTCGGTCTTCCCCTATTCCTACAACGCCGCGAACGGCCAGCTGACCATTAACCAGAACAGCTCTCAGCCGTTGGGCATCAACGCTGGAACGGCGATCGTTTTGGCCGGTGGAGTCACCTACGTGCTCGATGACGGGCCCAACACCAATGCGCCGGCCACCGACGGGCAGATCTTCGCCTATTCGGTGGGGTCAGCCGGGTCGCTGCAGGCAGAGCCCAATGGGTATATTCCCGACAACCCGGCTTACTCCTACCCGAACTATGTGATAGCCAGCAGCAACTCCAAATGGCTCTATGTGCTGAACCAGGGGAACAATGCCAGCACCACTACACCGCAGAGCGGCATTGCTGCATTTCTCATTACCACCCCGTACCAGCTGTCACCAATTGCCAACGGCGGCCAGATTGGTGGAACGGGCGCCGGTCCACAGTGCATTCTTGAGGACCCGTCCAACCAGTTCATCTATACCGCCAACTACAACAGCTCGACGGTCACAGGCCTTTCGATTGACCAAAACGACGGCAATCTGATCCCGTTGAGTCAGCAAACGAAGGCAAAGGACAGTTACGCGCTACCCGGTCCCGCGACATGGTGTGTCGCCACCGGGCGTACAAGCTAACACCATCGCGTCGTTGTCTTCCGGCGGGAACTCGTCTTACAGGCTGTTCCCGCTGCGAACGCAAAGGCTCTGCATGGTGCTCGACGCATTCCGATTTGCTGACAATCGCACTTTCGGTTTCGGCGTCAGCGGCTCGGCACGACGATTCGATTTTTAAGATCACGAAGTTGGCTCCAACGAAAGATGCGCATGAAGTTCAACAACCCGATTCAGTTGCTGGCAATCTCCGCAGCGAGCCTGCTTGCAGCATCCTTTCTCTCCGCCTGCTCCACGCTCACTGTGGACTTCGTGTTTGTGTCCTCCGCTAAAGCGGCCGGCCCCAACAACTATGGAGAGGTCAACGTCTTCGAAATCAATTCCGAATCGGGCCGCATGCGCCAGATCGTCACTTCGCCCTTCCCTTCCGGCGGGCGTAATCCCGTGGCGGAAGCCGTCTCACCCGACGAGGCAGACCTCTATGTCGTCAATCGAGACGACAACACTATCGTTCAGTTCGTGATCGGCACCGATGGCAAGCTGTATCCGCAGAATACCGTGAATACGCCCGGCATCTTTCCGCTGGCTCTAGCCGTCTCTGGCAGCTACCTCTACGTGATCAACACCTATCAGCCCCTGCCGACGTGCAACCCGGCATCGCCTTGCTCGGGATCCGTCGCGGTATTTCCCATCCTGACTGCCTCGCAGGCAGCAACCCTCACTCCCTCGCAACCTGCCAACACTCTCGGAACCCCCGTCGTGAACACCAGCATCAGCGCCAGCTATTGGCCTCTCCTGCTGACAGGCACAGGCGCGACGGATGTATTCGTTCCCACCGCGGTCACGACCGCTGCTTCGGGCGCCTACGTGTACATTGCGGGCTACGACTCCACCACGAATCTCGGCTATGTCTTTGGATTTGCGACCAGCTCCGGCGGTACGCTCAGCGCGCTCCCCGGCTTCCCCGTTGCAGTCGGCTTACATCCCAGCGCCGTCACCAGCGATTCAAGCGGCGACTATCTCTACGTCACCGATTCCACACAGAACGCCGTTTACAGCTTCCAGATCAACGGCGGTGCGTTGACAGCTTCGAGCGGCAGCCCGTTTCCCACTGGTAGCCAACCGAGCGCCATCGTACTTGATGCCACGGCCAAGTATGCCCTGATCGCAAACGGCCAGGATTCCAACGTGGGTGTCTACTCGATCACTTCCGGCAGTCTGAGCCGGCTTGGCACCTACACAACGGGAACGCAGCCGGTAGCCATCGGCATTGACCCTTCGCTGAACGAATATGTGTTTACCGCAAATTTTCTCGGCAACAACGTTTCCGGCTTCCAGTTGAACCTCAGCGATGGTTCGCTCCTGAATTCGCAGTTTTCACCTTCGGCGGCCAGTGCCAATCCAACGGCGGTCGCGGCAATTACGCATGGCAGTACCAAAAAATAGATCTGCAGCTCCGGCAAAACGGCCGGTACGATCTGCAGAAGCAGCAATCCGGCTTGAAGCCGCGCATGACAGCAGTATCCCTTTCAGGGCTTTTACAATGACTGATAGGAACCTCAACCAGCACTCTCTGGGCTCAAAATTAACGGCCCGTGACGAAGGAAGCGCATGAAGTTCAGCAAATTGAGACAGCTCCTGCTCGTCTCTGCCATCGGCCTCGTTGTGGCCACGCTCTTTTCCGCTTGTCAACTCGTGACAATCGACTACCTCTTTGTGGCCACTTCCGCAAGCGCGATCACCGGTAGCAGCAGCACCTGTCCAAGTGGCGAGATCGAGACCTACGCCGTCGATTCGGAGTCCGGCGCAATTCGTACCGGGCATCCGCAGGTCTGTTCCGGCGGCACAACACCAGTGGCCCTCGCCATCTCTCCCAACTATCAGAACCTCTACGTCGCCAACCAGGTGGACATGAACGTCGTCCATTTTGCCCTCGCCAGCAGCGGCGTCCTGACGAAGAAGGATAGCGTCACGCTCCCTACAGCGCCCGTGGCCATGGCCGTAAGCGCCGATGGAAATACCCTTTATGTTGTTTCCGGAACCACCACGGCGACGCTCTCGGCTTACGCGCTTTCTTCGGGCGCCCTGGGCTCTGCCATCAACCAGGTCAGCCTCACCATTCCGGGGTACGCATCGGATTTGGTCGTGCCCACCAACGTTACCGTCCTCACCAGCGGGAATGCGGTTTACGCGACCGCGTATGACCTGTCCTCCTACAATCCCGGCGGCGTTACCACTAGCACCGCAAGCCCTGGCTGGCTGTTTGGATTTGCGACTGGTTCAGGAGGCGCGTTGACCCCGACTGCCGGGAGCCCCTACAGTGCGGGCGTCAAACCCTCCGCTGTCGTCGCCGACCCGACCAATCGCTTCGTTTACGTTACCGACTTCGCGTCGAATCAGATGATCGGCTACGGCATCTACACCGGATATACTCTCAGCTTCCTGCTCAATGGCCCTTACAAGACCGGCGGCCAGCCCTCGTCAATCTCCATCGATCCCCGCGGCAAGTTTATCTACGTCTCCAATTCGCTCGATTCAACGGTGACCGCGTATGTTATCGACCTGCCCACTGGCACACCATCCACTGCGGTAAATACGACCGGGTCTCAGACCAACTCCACCGATACGCAGCCGGTGTCTGTTGCGGTCGATCCTGCCCTCGGACGATATGTGTACACGGCCAACTACCTCGGCAACTCGATTTCGGGATTCAGGCTCAATCCGACTTCGGGCACGCTGGCACCGACACAGGCCACACCGTATCCCATCGGTATCCACCCGACGGCCGTTGCTCTGGTGCCACATGGCAACCACTCCTTGCAAGCCGTGGCGCCCTAGCGCATGATCGCGGTGATTCCGGAGTCGAAGCCCAGCCAACCGGCTGGGCTTCTCTCTTTCAAAGCAGGGATCAGGGAATTGAGGAGACAGAATAGAAAATAGTGAATTGAAATGAAGGAAGAAGAGACACAAACGAAATGACAGTTCGGCCCTTGACTCCCTACTCCCTGCCCCCATTACCGCCACACATGCATCCACCCCCGCAGAACCCGTTGCGCCGGTTTCTCCACAAAATGCAGCGCCATCAGCGCGAGGGCGATCAACAGCACATAGCTGATCCACGGATCAAATCTCGCCAGTCCCAGCCGATTGAGAACATGCGAATCATGAATCATATTCCAGAGGTTGAAGTGCAGCAGATAAAGACAGTAGCTCGCCTCGCCCACAAACACGAGAGGCCGCATACCCAGCAGCTTTGACAGCGGGTTCACGCCCGCCAGCCCGAGAATAATGCAACCAAACAGTGGCATAAAAAAGCCGTCATGCAACAGCGGGTATGGCAGTCGGCGCGCCTGTGTTAAAACCGCAAACGTCGCAGCAAATCCGAATAGTCCCAGGAACAACCGCCGCATTCCCATCCTCGGAACCATCTCGTCGAGATTGGCCAGCAATACGCCGAAAACGAAACTCGCCAGATGCGGGATGGGCGTGTACTTGAGCGCCTGCAGCCACTTCCCATAGCTGAAGCGATCCACTGGCGCCAGCCCGTCGGGATTGAAGATCACGTAAAGCGTCCCGGGGATCAGTCCAAGAATCCACACCATGCCCATCTTCGCCAGGTGCGGCCCTGCCTGCTCCGGCTTCTTCCACCGCGCCATCCACGGAAAAAGCACGTAGTAGGACGACTCAGCCGACATCGTCCATGCCGGCGTGTTCAGAAACGTCGCAATCTCCGGAATCCACCCTTGCAGCAGCAGCGGGGACAACACCATCCCCGTCCAGAACATTCCATGGGTGTGGTACCCCCACTCCAGGGGAATCATCTTGAACGCAAGGATCAGACTGAGCAGATAGATGGGATAGAGCCGTGTAAATCGCGCCTCGTAGAACCGCACGTTGCTCAGCTCACCGGCACGCGCCCTGGTGTTGTAGTTATATCCAAGCACGAACCCCGAGAGCAGGATGAAAAAGCTCACCGAGGCATACCCCGCGTTCACCACGGGTGCCAGCGGTCCAAACCAATTTGGATTGGAAAAATGAAAGAGAACGATGTTGATAGCCGCGAAACAGCGCAGCCCCGTCAATGCATCAAGCCGCGCTGGCTTCTTCATTTCCACTTGCTGTTTAGACGCCAAAGTGCCGCCAGCTGACGCAATTACCGAAGACCCCGGAATCTCTCGACCCGTGCATCTGATCTTGATTTTTCCGTTCCCAGTCAGGGACGACTGCGATCGAAGAAATGTGAACCGCCGCTAGGCCGTCACCAGCGACCCAACCTTCTCGCCCATCACCACTCGCCGGATATTTCCCGGATGGTTCATGTTGAAAATGATCATCGGCAGGTTGTTGTCCTTGCAAAGGCTCACCGCGGTCAGATCCATCACTTTCAGCCCCTGCCTCAGGATCTCCATGTACGTAATCTCGTCGTACTTCACTGCGTCCTTCACCAGCACGGGGTCAGCGCTGTAGACGCCTTCGACCTTGGTCCCCTTTAGCAGCACATCGGCCTTGATCTCCATGGCCCGCAGGCTCGCCGCCGTATCGGTCGAAAAGAACGGATTCCCGATGCCAGCCGCGAAAATCACCACGCGGCCCTTTTCAAGATGCCGCACCGCTCGACGCCGAATATATGGCTCGGCTATCTGGTTCATGAATACTGCTGTCATCACCCGGCACTGTACCCCTCGCTGCTCCAGAGAATCCTGCAGCGCGATGGCGTTCATCACGGTGGACAGCATGCCCATATTGTCGGCGGCAACCCGGTCCATCTCTTTCGCCTGCTGGGCCACTCCGCGAAAGAAATTGCCTCCACCAACCACGATCCCGATCTCCACGCCCAAACCGTGGACCTCGGCAATCTCCTCTGTGATATCGGCAACCTTGCCCGCATCCAGTCCAAACCGGTTCGGGCCTGCCAGCGCCTCTCCCGAAAGCTTGAGAATAATCCGCTTATACATGCTTTTTCGAGTATCGCACATGCGCCGGAATTTCCTCGGAAGCCACTGATGGCAAACGGCCTGGCGGCCCCGGTATTTCAATCTTGAAATAAAAGAGGTTCAATTCGCCAATTTGCTCACAAGTCCATTAGAAGGAGTACACGCGCGCATCCCACGCGCCGAGCCTGAGCGTCATCCCTCCGGCCTCCGGAGTTCCCGGAATATTGGCCAGCGCTAGCTTGCCCGCCTTCAGTCCCTCCGGCAGCGCGTACTCCACAGGCTTCTCACCAAAGTTCAACACCACCAGGAACCGCTGATCCGGCTTTCCGGCCTCATTCAGTGTGCGCGTATACGCATATACTTGTGGGTTTTCCGGATCGATATCCTTGTAGTCCCCATACACAAAAGCCAGGTGTGCATGATGCAGCGCAATCGCCTCCTGCGTGTAATGCAGAATCGAATCCGGGTCCGTCTGCTCCTTCGCCGCGTTGATTTCAGGATAGTTTGGGTTCACCGCCAGCCATGGCGCTGCCGCTGCCGCCGTGAACCCCGCGTTCGGCGCATCGCTCCACTGCATCGGCGTCCGCGAATTGTCACGTCCAAAACGCTGCGACTCGGCGATGAATTCGGCTTCCGTCATCTTGCCGCCCAGCACCTTCTCCTCGTACGCATTCTTCACTTCGATATCGTTGAATTGGTCGACTCGCTTGAATGGAAAATTCGTCATCCCCAGCTCATCGCCCTGGTAGATAAACGGCGTTCCACGCAGCGTCATCAGCATCGTCTCGATCAGCTTGGCCGACCGCACCCTGAACTCCGCCGTCGATGTATCGCCAAAATTCGACACCAGCCGCGGATTGTCGTGGTTGGACAAAAAGACCGTGTCCCAATCAGTCTTGCCGAGCACGCTCGCATGCCGATCGTATATCGCCTTCAACTGCGGCAGTGTCCATTTCTTTTCCGAGTAGAACTCGCCGCGATTGATGCGCACCGCGTCGAAGTTGAACACCATGTTCAGTTCGTGCCGCTGGCTGTTGATGATCTTCGGCTCTTCCTCCAGCGTGATTCCGATCGCCTCGCCCACTGTCATCACGTCATATTTCGACAGCACTTCACGATTCATCTCCTGCAGGTATTCGTCGCGGTGCGGCCCATTCGCCCATAACCTCGGCGGGGCCTTCAACTGCTCCGGAGTCAGGTCCGGCAATCCCGGCTGCTTCGAAATCAGCGGAATCACATCCATTCTGAAACCATCGACGCCCTTGTCCAGCCAGAACTTCATTAGCGCGAATACATCCTCGCGCACTTTGGGATTATCCCAGTTCAAATCCGGCTGCTTCACCGCAAAATAGTGAAGATAAAACTGCTTTGTCGACTCGTCCCACTGCCACGCCGACCCGGAGAAAAAGCTCGGATAGTTATTCGGCGGCAGCGGATGCGCGGGGTCCGCCGGGTTTGGCTTTCCATCCCGCCAGAAGTAGTAATCGCGATACGGATTGTCCTTCGATGACCGTGATTCCACAAACCAGTGGTGCTCATCCGACGTGTGATTTACCACCAGGTCGACAATCAGCCGCATGTGTCGCGCTTTGATCCCCGCCAGCATGCGATCGAAGTCCGCCATTGTGCCGAACTCCTTCATCACCTTGCGATAGTCCCGGATGTCGTATCCGTTATCCGCGTTCGGAGAGTCGTAATGCGGCGACAACCAAATTACATTCACTCCCAGCTTCTTCAGGTAATCAAGGTGCTGCGTGATGCCGTTAAGATCACCGATCCCATCGCCGTTCGAGTCCTGAAAGCTCCGCGGATAGACCTGGTACACCACCGCTTCCTTCCACCACATCGGCTCGTATCCGTTCACCAATGAGGCCGAGTCTTGCCCGGCTTGTCCGGTTTGTCCGCTTTTTTCGGTTTGTTCGGTTTTCGAAGCGCGGATGTTCTGCTGCGCTAAGGTTTGGTCAATTGAAATCGCGGCGAAGAGAAATACACGTGCAAGTAAAACAATTGTTCTTTTCACGCGCCAAATCATACCGCACCTGGCTCGCCCACGCTCAGTGGCCTCGTCACGTGGGTCCGCGAACGTTAGCCTCTCCCTAACCTGAACCCGTGTCCGGACTTAGGACACGACAAGTTAACTCCAATGGCTCCCGAATCAAGCTCGTAACTTGACAACCTCGCTCCCCTGGTCTACTTTGCAGTGTAAAGTGAGTTCCGATGAGCTTCCCGATCCACCCGCTAGATAAGGCACTCGGCGACATTACCAGCATTCGCCGACAGGTCGCGCGCACCACCGAGTTCCGCGGCTATGGCGCTGCTACCCTCGCGGCAACGGGTGCGTTCGCCATCTTCGCAGCCGTCGTGCAAGCCCTCCTGCTGCCCGATCCCGCCAACCACATCGGTAACTACCTCCGCATCTGGATGACCACTGCCATCCTCTCTGCCGTTCTCATCGGCATGCAGACGCTTACCCGCACGCGCCGCATCCACTCCGGCCTGGCCGACGAAATGATTCTCATGGCCGTCGAACAGTTCCTTCCTTCGGTCGGCGCAGGCGCATTGGTCTCTATTGTTCTTGTGCGTTTCGTTCCGGGCTCTGTGTGGATGCTCCCCGGTCTGTGGCAGATCACATTCAGCCTCGGCGTTTTCGCATCCTGCCGCTTCCTCCCCAAACCCATGACGGCTGCAGGCTGCTGGTACCTGCTTACCGGCCTCACATGCATCGGCCTCGGCGACACGCGCGCACTCACTCCATGGACCATGGGCATCGCTTACGGTGTCGGCCAGTTGCTTGTCGCTGCGGTTCTCCTCTGGGGATCCAAGGAAGATCGCGATGAATTCTAAACCCTCCCGCAGTGAGGGCCGCTTCGCCTACGAAGGGCTCGATCGCGTCATCCACGAACGCGCGCGCCTCAGCGTGCTCACATCGCTCATCACCAACCCCAAAGGCCTGGCCTTCAACGACCTCAAGCAGCTCTGCGCCCTCACTGACGGCAATCTCAGCCGCCATCTCAGCGTTCTCGAAACTGCCAAAATGGTCGAAATCATCCGTGGCCACGACCGCAATCGCCCCCTGACCATGTGCCGCATCACCACGTCCGGCCGCAAACGCTATCTCGAATACCTCGCCACCCTCGAGCAAGTCGTGCGCGATGCCGCCGGCGGCGCCAAGCCCGAAGCAGACGTCTCCACCTTGCTCCAAAACCTCGCCCCTTCGCGAACCTGATTTTTTTTGCTTATTTACTTTGCACTGCAAAGTGAACATCTTGCATGGAGAAACTCCGTTGAACGACGTATCGATGTTTCAATCTAGATTCAAATCACGCTCCATGGGCGTAAAGCTCCTCATCGTCTGCGCGCTCGCGCTGGTGATGACCATCCCTGCTCTCTTCGTCGACGACCTCGTGGACGACCGCACCCATCGCTCATCCGATGTCGTGAAGGAAATCAGCAGCCATGTCGGAGGCCAACAGACTTTTCTCGGACCCACCCTCGCCATTCCATACGACATGCCGGCGCCATCATCCATCAATCCAAAGCACGGCACCTATCTCGTTTTTCCCGCGCAGGCATCGGCAACCGTAAAAACCAGGGCCGAAGAAAAACGCCGCTCGTTGTTCAAAGTTCCCGTCTTTCAGGCCGATCTCAACTTCGAAGCCGCCTTCGACTTGAACGGAGTGCCCGCCGCCGCACCGCAAGGCGCTGTACTCGATTGGTCTCACGCGGAGTTCATTGTCGGTGTCACCGACGCGCGCGGCGCACTCTCTGACAGCTCTCTCACCGTCGGCGGCAAGACACTCACGCTTGCGCCCGCGGAGACGGCCGAAAATTTCTCCATTGGCCCCGATGCCACACAGCAACTCAAGCTCAAGCTCTTTGGCGCGAAGTCCGGCAATGTGCAGAACAATAGCCAATTCACAGTAACCGCCACGATGCGCTTCTCCGGAGCCCAACGCATTGCGCTCCTGGCGTACGGAAAAACT
>Ga0210386_10003727_pt1 | contig 12713 bp, 12 predicted proteins | sample IncBWH32OmetaG_FD_160091 | JGI IMG/M metagenome (GOLD analysis project Ga0210386, IMG submission 160091) | Forest soil microbial communities from Barre Woods Harvard Forest LTER site, Petersham, Massachusetts, United States - Inc-BW-H-32-O ... | reverse complement strand
AAAGATCGACCCCGATGAATTCGAGCGCGCGTTCCTCGAGCGCTACGATGTGCCGCGCGAGATTGGCTTGCGCCACCGCCCGGCGCATTTCCAGCATCTCTTTGCCGGCGGCGGCTATGCGGCCGGGTATTACGCCTATCTTTGGGCCGAGGTGCTAGACGCCGACGGCTTTGCCGCCTTTATCGAGACCGGCGACGTTTTCGATCCGGCGTTGGCGGCGCGCCTCAAGGACATCTACAGCGCCGGCGACACCCGCGACCCGATGGAGCTCTACCGCGCCTTTCGCGGCCGCGACCCCGAAATCGGGCCGCTGCTGCAACATCGCGGACTGGCGGCCAGCGAATAAACCAGCCCGGCTCGTGCGAGGCGGGTCGCGGTGAACTGCCCGACCGCGGCCCAGATGCTTCGGTCTAGCCAACTAGCGTAAAGACCGCTCGGTGATCCGCTCGGCCCATCGAACCGAGTCGCCGTGCCCAACGACGCTCACGCATCCGGCAGGGTGAAGACGGTGCAGGGCGCGGCGATGCCGCGCAGCACGTGTTCGCCCAGCGGCACCAGCGGCGTCGTGGTCTCGGCGGCGACCGCACCCGAGATCAGCACTGACCGGCCGAGCGGCCGGCACAGCCCCTCCAGCCGGCTGACCAGGTTGACCGCGGGGCCGATGGCGGTGAAATCCAGCCGGTCGGCAGCACCGATATTGCCCCACAGCATCTCGCCGAGATGGAGAGCGGCGCCGAAGGGCAGCGGCGGCAGCCCTTGCGCCTCCCGCACCATATCGAGATGGGCCATGCCGGCGCGGGCGGCGACGACGGCGCGCAGCGCCGCCGCGCAGGCTTCGGCCGGCGCGCCGGTGACCGGGAAAATCGCCAGAAGGCCGTCGCCGATGAACTTCAGCACCTCGCCGCCGAAGGCGTGCACCGCCCCGGCCACGCGGTCGAACCAGGCGTCGAGGGCGGCGATCATCGCCGCAGGCTCCGTCGCCTCGGACAGGACGGTGAAGTCGCGCAGATCGGCACAGAGCAGCGCGGCGCGGATGGTTTCTCCGGTGCCGCGGCGAAGTGCTCCGGCCTGCACCCGGGCAGCACTGCGCCGGCCGAGATAGGCCTCTAGCAGCGCCGCCAATGCCGCCCGCGCGGCGAGGGCGGCCAGGGGTGCGGCGACAAAGCGCGCGGCCTGGCGCAGCCGGCCGGCCTCGGCGGGGCCGAACCGCCGGGTCCCGGCCCAGCCCAGGACCGGACTGTCCGGCCCCGGACTGTCCAGCCCTGCGCCGACCGTGTCCTCGTGCACCGGGCCAAGCTCGGCCAGCCAGTCGCGCCCGGCGTGGCTGAGCGGACCGCCGGCAAAGCCCAGCGCCTCGATCACCGCCCCGGTCTCCGCTCGCCAAAGCCAGGTGCGGCGGGCGATGATCGGATGCGGCACCGCGAGCATCAGGGCGCCGCCGGCCAGCGGCAGGCCGTCGGCCAGCAGCCGGCCGCCGAGCTCGGCCAGGAACCGGTCAGGGCCGGGCGAGGCGCCGGCCTCGTCCACCAGCCAGGCGAGGGGTGCCGGCAGATCCATGCCACGATCATGCCGCCATTGCCCCTACCCTGTCATCCGCGCCGCGGCGATGCGCAGCCGCCGGTCTATCCTCACCCCGACCTGTCAATCGTGCCCGGCGCCCCTACGGTCCAGTCCTCGATGAGCCCGCGTTCGACACGCCTGTGAGCCGGCGTTCGTCATGAAATTGCAGGGGGCTCAAGTGCGGCTGTATCGAGCGCGAAAGGCAGTCACTCCCTGCCAGTGCGGCCGTGCCCGGGGTCCGGACCCGGGTCGCGCCCGGCGGCAGCCTCGGCCAGCCGGCCGAGGTAATGGGCCCAGCCTTCCGCATGGCCGGCGCATTGCTCGGCATTGGGCAGGCCCGTGTGGGTCAGGCGCAACAGCGTTCCGCCCGGCTGCTCGATCAGGTCGATCTCGACCAGGCTCGACCCCGGCGGCACCGCCTCGCTGCCGTCCCAGCCGAAGCTGTAGGCCAGGCGGTGCACCGGGACCACCTCGCGGAACGAGCCACGCGCGAAGCGAGCGCCGGTGACATTGACGAGATAGAGCCCGCCGGGCCGCGGCTCGACCTGCGCCTCCGTTCCCATCCAGCGCAGGATCTTCTCCGGATCGGTCAGGAGGGCGAACACCGCCGCGGGCGGCGCCGGGATGTGCGTCTCGCGGTGGACGACGAGGGCCTCTGGCATCGGTTTCCTCCACGGTCGCGACAGTTGGATCCCCTCGGCCGCGTTGCTGCTTTCATAGCCGGTCTTCACGACTTCGCTCAGCCCTTGTCGTATTCGTCGTGGCGGCGCCACCAGGGGCTTGTCTCGTTGCGCCCCTTGGGGGCGCGGTCGAGCCACTGGTACATGCCCCAGAGGCCGTCCACTCCGCGCGCATAGGTGGAATAGGTGTGATAGACGATACCTTCGTCGAGCACGAAGGCGCTCATGCCCGGCCTCTCGCGCGAATAGGCGGGCGCGTCGGTTCCGCATGTCGCCGCGAACCGGGCGACGGGCTCCGGGGCCGGTGTCGCGTCCATCGCGTGGCTGCGGCGCCGGTAGTTGTATTCGACGGCCCCCTCCCGCTGTTGCAGCTCGGTGAACGAGATGTTGAAGTCGAAGTTGAAGTCGCCGTCGAGCGAGGACGCCCAGGGAAACGTCCACCCCATCCGCCGCTTGTACGCCTGCAACTTCGCGAGCGGCGCCCGCGACACCGCCGAAAGCGTGACGTCGTGGTTCGCCAGGTGGACGACGAAGCCGTCGAACCCGTCCGCGATCGCCGAGCAGGACGGACACCCCGCCGTGTAGTCGGGCCCGAACATGAAGTGGTAGACGAGGAGTTGCGAGCGCCCTTTGAAGAGTTCCGCCAACGAGGCGTTCCCTTCATCGGTCTCGAAGCGGTACTCCTTGTCGATCCGGACCCACGGCAGCTCCTGACGTCGCCGCGCCAGCTGGTCGCTGCGCCGCGTCAGTTCCTTCTCCTCCTTCAGCAGCCCGAGCCGGGCTGCAAGCCACTCATCGCGCGAAACGACTTGATTTTGCATAGTTAACCTCCTGGTTATCGACATGATTGTCGCGTGGGACGATCAATTCCGGTCAAGCAGCCGGGTCAGCCGGTCGAACTCGCTTTCCCAGCCTGACGCGCGTTAGTGCAGCGGTTTCGAGGAGTCCTGTTCCGCAGCGATGCTGTCGAGGTTTCGGACAACCTTCTTCCAACCTTCGCTCATGCTCTTGAAAGCAGTACCGTTCTTCGGGAGCACGAAGCCGGAGTGGACAAGGCGAAGGCGCGTTCCGTTCTCGACCCTGGAAAGGGTCCATGTAACGACTGTGTCCAGGCGTGAGCCGTAACCGACGTTTCCCTCGTGTCCGCCTTTCCAGGCATAGACGAGCCGTTCGTTCGGCGTCGCCTCCAACACCTGGCAGTGAATGACACCGTCCCACGCGCCGGCCGGCGTCGTCTGGAACGTAAAGCGCTTGCCCTTCGCGGGCTCGAATTCGGTCGTCGGCATCATAAGCCAGCGGGCGATCAGCTCGCCGGTTGTGAGGGTTTTCCAGATCGTCTCCGGCGCATGCGGGAAGACCTCGTCGACCACGATGTCTTGCGTGTCGGACTTCAACGCGGCGTCGTTCATGGATCGATCTCCTTCAGGAGGGTTCGGAGGTTGGCGAACCGGTCGCGCCAGAAGACGGCGTAGAGCGCCATCCAATCGACGAGCGGGGCGAGCCCCTGGGGGTCGGCGCGATAATGGACATTGCGGCCCTCAGGCCGGTCGGCGATCAGGCCGGCCTGCTTCAGAGACCGCAGGTGCTGCGAGATCGCGGATTGCGTCACACCGCTGCCGCGCGTCAGCTCGGCCACGGTGATCTCCTCAGACTTGACGATCCGCTCGAACACGGCACGCCGCGTAGGGTCGGCGAGGGTGCGCATCACGGCATCGACAGTGGCGGTTTGCGTCATGCCGTTTAATTAGCATGCACTAATACATTAGTCAACACTAATTTACTTCGCGCTGACCGTCAGCCCCGCGCCGCGCGCCGCGCGCCGCGACATCCGCTACGGCGACGCTCAGAGAACCGCGCGGCGGGCGCCGTCAGTGCGCGGCGGCGCCGTCGCCCGCGGGCCGGGCGTCCGGCGCCAGCGCCAGCTCTGCGTCGGCGGCGGCATAGCGGACATAGCAGTAATCGCGGATGAAGCTGATCCGGCCGTCGCGCCAGTCGAGCCGCATCCGGTAGCTGGGCTTCGGATCGGCGCGATCTTCGAAGACCGCGATCACTTCCCGGCCCTCGAGCCTGGCTGGGGCGAGCCACACGCCATCGCTCTTGGCGCAGATGGTGAAGAACAAACCGAGGCCCGCGGAGCCGGCGCGAAGCGGGTGCGAGGACTGAATGAGTTTCACGTCGTCGGCCAGGAGCGCTAGCAGGCCGTCCCCGTCCGGTCAGCCTTGACTCGCGTCAGAACTTGGTTTGGCTGCAATCGAAGCCGGGCAATCGATATGCTTCACTCCCGCGGCTTCAGGCCGCGACCGGTGCGTCGGGAATTATCAAGTCTACGCACTACGCCGCCTGACAGGGAAAACACTGCGCGCGTGTGCATCCTTCAAATGCTCAAAGCGCTCGTTCCGAGCTGCGCGCTCGGCTACGGCGCGTGCCGCGCATCGAGTGCGGGAAAACCCGCCGGCGGGCGGCCCGCTCGGGTGGCTTGCTCGAAAGCGTAGGCGAAGCGCAGCAAGGCGGGCTCGCTCCAGGCCCGGCCGGTGAAGGTGGCGCCGAACGGGTATTCCGGGGTCTGGTCGCCGCCGATAAAGCCGGCCGGCACCGCGACGCTCGGGTAACCCGCCTTGGCGGCGATCGAGGCGCCGGCCGCACCCGGAAACAGCACCGCGGCGAGCCGGTGCCGGTCCATATAGGCGTCGAGCCCCTGGATGCGGGCGGAGCGCAAATCCATTTGCCGCGCGGACACGTATTCAGGCTCACTGAGGTCGCCCCGCGTGGTGGCGGCGGCGAGAAACAGGTCCTGGCCAAAGCGCAAGGCGCGCTTGGCATGGGCTTCGTTAAAGGCGACGATGTCGGCGAGGCTGCCCATCGCGGTCTCGGCCGCCCAGTCGCGCAAATAGAGATTTAGATCGTGCTTCAGCTCGTAGACGAAGACGAGCGGGCGGCGCACCGGCTGCAGTCGGGTTGGGCTTTCGCGGTTGCGGTTCAGGATCGCGATTTCGGTGCCGGGGCCGCCGATCCACCCGGCGGTGGGCATGTTGGCGCGCACGATTGTCGCCCCGAGGTCCTCTATGGCCACGATCGCTGCCGCCATGACCGCGGCGGCGGGCGGCGCCAATGAGCCATAATAAACATCGTTGGCGGGGTCGGCGGGGTCGCTCGGCACGCCGATGCGGGCGCCCTTGAGCGCGTCCTTGGCGAGCCCGCCGGTAAAGTCGGCGGGGCGCCGCAGGCCCTCGGTCGCCGGGTCGAGCGGGTCGGACGCGGCCAGCACGTTTAGCAGGACCGCGGCGTCGCGAACCGTGCGGGTCAGCGGGCCGGCGGTGTCCTGGCTGTGCGCGATCGGAATGATGCCGGCGCGGCTGATGAGACCGACGGTCGGCTTGACCGTGACCAACCCGCATTGGCAGGCCGGCGACAACAGCGAGCCCGAGGTCTCGGTGCCGATCGCCGCCGCGGCAAATCCCGAGGCGACCGCCGCCGCCGATCCCGAGCTCGACCCGCCAGGAGGGATGATCGGGACATCGCGCTCGTCGAGCTGCGGCGCATAGGGGTTTCTGACCTGGCCGCCGAGCGAGCTGTAGCCGGCTGGCATGTCGACGGCCAGGATGTTGGCGAATTCGGTCAAATTAGCCTTGCCGAGAATAATCGCCCCCGCCTCGCGCAGCAGCCGGACGACCGTCGCGTCGCGGCCCGCTCGCGCCTCGGCCAAGGCGAGCGAGCCGGCGGTCGTGTGCTGGCGGTCGGCGGTGGCGGTGTTGTCCTTGACGAGGATCGGGATGCCTTCGAGCGGGCGGCGCGGGCTGCGCTTCGCGGCATCCGCAGCGGCGGCGGCCGCCTCCGCCTCGGGGTTGATCTCGCGCACGGCGTTGACGCAAGGGCCGGCCCGGTCATAGGCGGCGATCCGCGCGAGATAGGCGCGCACCAACTCGCCCGCGGTCGCATCGCCGGCGGCGAGAGCCTGCCGCAATTGGTCGATCGTCGCGTTTTCGACGGAGAGATTTGCCATTGTCGGACTCGGGAGATTGGCGCCAACGCATCTCGGGTGCAGGTTATCACCAGTGATCCGTGGGCCGCGCATGTTGCGGGTCGGCGCAATCGAGATCGGCAACGGCCCGAGCCCGCTGCTTGGCTCCCTAAGGGCCGCCGGTGTCCTGTCCCCTCCAGAACGCGCTTGACCCGCCGCCGGCCGCGGCCTACTCGCTCGGGCTGCGTCGCATTCCCGCAGGCTCGCAATGCCCGCCTACCAGTACATCTATGTGATGAAAGGTCTCAACAAGACCTATCCCGGCGGCCGCGAGGTGCTGAAGGACATCTGGCTGTCGTTTCTGCCGGGCGCCAAGATCGGGGTGCTGGGGGCCAACGGCGCCGGCAAATCGACCTTGCTGCGGATCATGGCCGGCGAAGAACACGATTTCACCGGCGAGGCCTGGGCGGCCGAAGGCGCGCGGGTCGGCTATCTGCCGCAGGAGCCGGTGCTCGACGACACCAAGGACGTTTTCGGCAACGTCATCGAGGGGCTGGCCGAAACCAAGGCGTTGATCGACCGCTTCGAGGCGGTCAGCGCTCGCTTTGCCGAAGAGCTCTCACCCGACGAGATGGATGCGCTGATCGCCGAGCAGGGCGAATTGCAGGAAAAGATCGATCACGCCGAGGGCTGGGATCTCGACCGGACCATCGAGATCGCGATGGACGCGTTGCGCTGCCCGCCGGGCGAGGCGCCGGTGACCAACCTCTCCGGCGGCGAGCGGCGCCGCGTGGGACTTTGCCGGCTGCTGTTGCAGCGCCCCGATCTGTTGCTGCTCGACGAGCCGACCAACCATCTCGACGCCGAGTCGGTGGCCTGGCTGCAGCGTTTTCTCGAAGACTACCCGGGCACCGTCGTCACGGTAACGCACGACCGCTATTTTCTCGACGAGGTCGCCGGCTGGATCCTCGAACTCGACCGCGGCCGCGGCATCCCGTACGAAGGCAACTATTCGGGCTGGCTCGAGCAAAAGCAGCAGCGGCTCGCGCAGGAGGGCCGCCAGGAGGCGGCGCGTCAGCGCACCCTCGAACGCGAGCTCGAATGGGTGCGGCAGAGCCCGCGGGCGCGCCAAGCCAAAAGCAAGGCGCGGCTGTCGGCTTATGAGTCGCTGGTTGCCGAGAACCGCGAGAAGGCTCCGGAAACGGCGCAGATCGTATTGCCGCCGGGGCCGCGGCTCGGCGATCTGGTGATTACCGCGGACCAGGTCAGCAAAGGCTTCGGCGACCGGTTGGTCATGGAAGCGCTCGATTTTCGCCTGCCGCCGGGCGGGATCGTCGGCGTCATCGGCCCGAACGGCGCCGGCAAGACGACGCTGCTGCGGATGATCACGGCGCAGGACATGCCCGACGGCGGCGGTTTCCACATCGGCGACACGGTCAAGCTCGGCTATGTCGACCAGTCCCGCGACACGCTGCTGCCGGGCAACACCGTATGGCAGGAAATCTCGGGCGGGCGGGACGAAATCGACCTCGGCCGGCGCAAGATCGCGAGCCGCGCCTATTGTGCGCTCTTCAATTTCCGCGGCGCCGACCAGCAGAAGAAAGTCGGCCAGTTGTCGGGCGGCGAGCGCAACCGCGTCCATCTGGCGAAGATGCTGAAGGAGGGCGCCAATGTGCTGCTCCTCGACGAACCGACCAACGACCTCGACGTCGACACCCTGCGGGCGCTCGAAGAGGCGCTGCTCGACTACGCCGGTTGCGCCGTGGTCGTCACCCACGACCGCTGGTTTCTCGACCGCGTCGCCACCCACATCCTCGCCTTCGAAGGCGACAGCCAGGCCGTCTGGTTCGAGGGCAACTACGCCGATTACGAGGCCGATCGGCGCCGCCGGCTCGGTGCCGAGGCCGATCAGCCGCATCGCATCCGCTACAAGCCGTTGGTGCGCGCCTAAGCGGCAGCGCGCCGCCGCTGGAGGCGCCGCCCTAGGCGGGCGGCCGGTCAGTGCAGGCCGGCGCCTTCGGTCTTCTGCCGCAGTGCGGTGATCAGGCCCTCGACCTGCCCGCCGTTGCGCTGGATGACGGAGGCAAACTCCGAGCGTTGCGTCACCGCCATGCTGACGCCCTCGACGATCACGTCGCTGATTTTGTAGGCGCCGTCCTGGGGTGTCAGCAGCCACTCGACCCGGGCCGGCGGTTGGCCATTGGCGCGCACGATCTCGCTCGACACCAGCTCGCCGTCGGGTGCCGGCCGGCTGCCGGTAACCCGCAGCGTCTCACCGCTGTATTCAGCCAACCGGTTACTGTAGGCGAGCGCGATGTAGTCGGTGAACAGCTTGAGGAATTCCTGCTGCTGCGCCGGGGTGGCGACCCGCCAATAGCGGCCGAGGACAAAACGGGCAATCCCCGGAACGTCGAAATCCGCGCTGAACAACTGGCGAAAACGCGCCACCCGCAGGTTCGGGTCGACATTCTTGCCGAGCATCTTGAGCGCCTCGTTGCCGAGGCTGGTGACGACCGCGGCCGGGTCGGCTGCCGCAGCCGGACGCGAGGGCAGCAGAATGCCGATCACACAAAGACAAACCGCGACAAAAAACAACCGTTGCTTCATTGGCGGGAGACCTCGAGACCGTTTGCTACCGACGAGACAACAGTCGCCGGCAACAATGAGTTCGTTGACGCGCTCGGGCCAGCCGGGCCGCCGTTAAGGGTAAAGCCGGCGGGCGGCGGCAGGTTCTTCCTTTCGCCGCGGATCAGCGCTTCCCGGCGCTGGCGATAAAGCGAGCGAATCGTCGCGTAGTAGTCGAGCGACGTCCGCTCGATGTCGGCGAGGGCATCGAGATAGCGCGCCCGCCTGTCGATGCCGTCGACCCCGCCCCGCACAAAGGGGATCCAATAGAGAGTGAATGGATTGCCGGTGACCAGACGGTTCCACGGATCGCCATAGCCCTCGGCGACCTCGCCGACAAGATCGCGCGGGTTGGACGGGCCGAGGATCGGGACCACCAGATAGGGTCCCTCGGGGATGCCCCACACGCCGAAGGTTATTCCCAGATCCTCCTCATGATGCGCGATTCCCCAGCGTCCGGCGACATCGACGAGTCCGGCCATGCCGATCGTCGAGTTGAGGACAAAGCGGACAACCGTGTCCTTGGCGTGTCCGATATTGCCTTGCAATGCGTCGTTGGCGAACACCAGTGGTTCGCCAAGGTTGGTCAGAAAATCGCGAACCGAGTCGCGGACCGGCGCCGGCAGCGCCGCGCGATAGGCCTTTGCCACAGGCACCAATACATGGTGGTCGACGGTTTGGTTGAAATCGAAGATTTTGCGGTTGGTGTCTTCCAACGGATCGTGGAAGTTCTCTTCGGCGGTGGCGGCGAGCGTTTGGTTCTGCGGCGGCGTCGCACAGCCCGAGACCATCAGTGCGAGGATGATCACGAGCTGCGATATTGCCGAGCGGACGGGGGGAAGGTTCATAGATCTGTCTCGAATCAAGCGCGCTTCTCCTCGATGCGCGAAATAAATGCGGGAAATCCGCTCAATCGGCAAGCGCCTGCTTGGTCGCATCAAGCGGTCGGTTGGCCGCTTGTCGATGCCACTGCGGCGGCATAATCCGCTTGCAAATATAAAGATATCTGTATATCTCCACGCCGGCAAATTTGAGACCGAGACCGAATGGACCATCTCCTGGCGGCGTTGCGCGCGGTGGCCGAGCCGACCCGGCTGCGGCTCGTCGTGCTGTGCGCCCGCGGCGAGCTGACCGTCAGCGAACTGACCCAGATCCTCGGGCAGAGCCAGCCGAGAGTGTCGCGCCATCTAAAGCTGTTGTGCGAGTCGGGCCTGCTCGATCGCTTTCGCGAAGGCAGCTGGGTGTTTTACCGGCTGAGCCGAGCGAGCCCGGCGGCCGTGCTCGCCCGCCAGCTGGTGGCGGCGTGCGACGAAGCTGATCCGACGATCGCGCTCGACGGGCAGCGGCTTGGCGCGATCAAGCGGCAGCGGGCCGACCTCGCCGCCGCCTATTTTCGTGAGAACGCCGCCGATTGGCATCGCATCCGCTCGCTCTATGTCGACGAGGGCGAGGTCGAGGCGGCGCTCGTCGACATCATCGCCGGCGCCGACCCGCGCGATCTGCTCGACATCGGCACCGGCACCGGCCGCATGCTCGAGGTTTTGGCGCCGCGCGTCGAACAAGCACTCGGCATCGACCAGTCGCGCGAGATGCTGGCGGTGGCGAGGGTCAATCTCGAACGGGCCGGGCTCGATAACGGGCGGGTGCGGCTTGGCGACATGTACCAATTGACGCTGCCCGACGCGTCCTTTGACGCAGTCGTCATTCACCAGGTGCTGCACTACGCCGACCGGCCGGCGGTGGCGATCGCCGAGGCGGCGCGGGTGCTACGGCCGCACGGGATCTTGGTGCTGGTCGATTTCGCGCCGCATCGCCTCGAATTTCTGCGCGAGGAGCAAGCCCATCGGCGGCTCGGGTTTACCGACGGCGAGATCGCCGAGTGGTGCCGCTCGGCCGGGCTCGACCCGGCCGAGCCGCACCCGCTGCCGGGCGACCCGTTGACCGTCGTGATCTGGACCGCGACGCGACGCGCGGCTGCCGCGCCCCGGCCGGCCGGCGATTTCCGCGAGGGGATGTCGCCCGCGCTGCTTGAAGGGGAATTGCGCTGATGAGCGAATATCCGATCCCGGGCCAGGCGCGCGGCCGCCTCGCCGCCGATCCGGTCGTCGATTTCGACGCCGGCCCGCCGCGCGTCTCGTTCGAATTCTTTCCGCCCAAGACCGACGAGATGGAGGCGCGGCTGTGGGAGGTCGTCAAACGCCTCGAACCGTTGGCGCCACGTTTTGTCTCGGTGACCTATGGCGCCGGCGGCTCGACCCGCGAGCGCACCCACGCGACCCTACGCCGCATCCGTTATGAAACCACGCTCGAACCCGCCGCCCATCTGACCTGCGTCGCCGCGACGCGAGCCGAGATCGACAGCGTCGCCCGGGATTACTGGGAGGCCGGCGTTCGCCATATCGTGGCGTTGCGCGGCGATCCTCCGGCCGGCGGCGCGGGCTACCGGCCGCACCCGGGCGGCTATGCCTATGCCGCCGATCTCGTCGCAGGGCTCAAACAGGTCGCGGATTTCGAGATCAGCGTCGCCGCCTATCCCGAAACCCACCCCGAAGCCGCCAGCGCCGAACGCGACCTCGACAATTTGAAGCGCAAGCTCGACGCCGGGGCGAGCCGGGCGATCACCCAGTATTTTTTCGATGTCGACCTCTATCTGCGCTTTCGCGACCGAGTGGCGGCGCGCGGGATCGCGGTCCCGATCGTTCCCGGCATCCTGCCGGTGACCAATTACGCCCAGGTTAAGAAATTCAGCTCCGTCTGCGGCGCTTCGATCCCAGCCTGGATGGAGGGCCATTTCGCTGGCCTCGACGACGACCCCGACACCCGTCGCCTCGTTGCAGCCTCGATCGCCGCCGAGCAGTGCCGCCGGCTCCACGCCGAGGGCGTGCACGAATTCCATTTCTACACCTTGAACCGCGCCGACCTGATCGTCGCGATCTGTCATCTGCTCGGCGTGCGCGCGCCGCGCCCGGCCACCGCGGCGGCGTGATGCAAAGTCGCTGTATTCCTCCCCCTCTCGCTCCGCTTGCCGGGAGAGAGGGCAGGGTGAGTGGGGCCTGTGCCGCAGCGTCGAGAGCGCCGTCATGCCGCCTCGCCCTCCCACGCCCGCGGGGCGGGCCCCTCCCTCTCCCCCGCAACACCGCGGAGAGGGGCTTTTCGGCGGGGCATTCCGCACGATGACCCATTTTCTCGACTATCTCGCCGATCGCGTCGTGTTGTGCGACGGCGCGATGGGAACCCAGGTGCAGGCCCGCAACCTCGATGTCGAGCGCGATTTTCTCGGCCTGGAGAACTGCACCGAAATCGTCTGCGAGAGCCGCCCCGACCTCGTCCGCGAGATCCACCGCGGTTATCTCGCCGCCGGCTGCGACGCGATCCAGACCAACAGTTTTGGCGGCTCGCCGATCACCCTCGGCGAGTTCGGCCTCGCCGACCGCGCCTTTGCGCTGAACCGCCTGTCGACCGAGATCGCTCATGAAGCGATCGCCGAATTCGCCCATGACGGCCGCACCCGGTTTGTGCTGGGCTCGGTCGGGCCCGGAACCCGCCTCCCGTCGCTCGGCCACGTCTCCTACCAGGAGGTCGAAGACGCGCTGACCATCCAATGCGCCGGGCTGATCGCCGGCGGCGCCGACGCCATCGTCATCGAGACCTGCCAAGACCCGCTGCAGGTCAAGGCGGCGGTCAACGGCGCCAAACGGGCGCGAGACGACGCCCGTAAGGACACGCCGATCCTGGTTCAAGTCACGATCGAGACCACCGGCAGCCTGTTGGTCGGTGCCGACATCGCCGCCGCCGCGACGATCGTCCACGCGCTCGACGTGCCGGTCATCGGGCTCAACTGCGCGACCGGCCCGCGCGAGATGGCCGAGCACGTCAACTGGCTCGGCGAA
>Ga0210386_10003726_pt1 | contig 12717 bp, 10 predicted proteins | sample IncBWH32OmetaG_FD_160091 | JGI IMG/M metagenome (GOLD analysis project Ga0210386, IMG submission 160091) | Forest soil microbial communities from Barre Woods Harvard Forest LTER site, Petersham, Massachusetts, United States - Inc-BW-H-32-O ... | reverse complement strand
TCGATCGAGCCCAATCTGCTCGAGAACGTGAGGAAGGCCGACCGGAACGCTGACCTTCTGGTCCCGTGGGTAGAGAACGGCGTCGGCAAGCGTTCCCAACGGCAGGTACGGCCTCTGTGGCACGAAGGCGATTGGGCCTTTGGTTAACCTGATCCTACCGCTGCCAAAGGGCCAGATACCGGCGATCGCTCGCAGGAGAGTGGTTTTGCCGGATCCCGACGGACCCACAATCAACAACGCTCCACCGCGTTCAACTTCGAATGAAACCCCTCGCAATAGCGGTGTACCATCCGGTAAGTCCAGATCAAGATGATCGACCGCGACTCCTCCGGCGCCCTTCCGCCGAATCGAGATGGACTGCGGCGCTTTTACCGCTTCGTGGACACAATCAAGCCTCTGGTCGAACTCGCCTAAACGCTGGGTCACCGCTTCCCAGGTGGCGATGTCATTGTAAGAATTGATGATGAATGAAAGAGCGTTCTGGACATAGGAAAACGCGTTGACCGCCTGGAACAAACCGCCCAATAGGATCTGGCGCGAGAAGTAACGGGGCGAGACCACGATCACTGGGAAAATCAAACCGACCTGAGCATAAGCCTGCGTGAAGGTACTAAGCCGGACCTGCTGCTTCATGATTTGCCGAAAATTGGCAAATACAGCCCGGAAACGCTCATCGAAAAGTGCCAGTTCGACTGGTTCGCCTCCGTATAACGCAACGCTCTCCGCATTCTGGCGAAGGTGCACCAAGCTGAATCTGAAATCCGCTTCGAAACGTTGGCGAGCGGAGTTCAAGGCAACCAAAGGCCGCCCAATAGTAACCGCCAACCAAGTGCCAAATCCTGCGTAAATCAACGCCGCCCAAACCAAGTAACCGGGAAGTGGGAACGTACCGAATGAACCAAGCGGAATATTAGCCGTGCCCGAGAGCCCCCACAGAATCGTCAGAAATGAGAGCAAAGAAACAAACGACGAAATTAACCCCACCGAGAGCGTCAAGACGTAACCGGTAAATTGGTTCAAATCTTCGGCGATTCGTTGATCTGGATTATCCGCGTCAGTGCCAAGCTGTAATTTATAATAGGCGCGATCCGCCAGCCACGCGGACAGATGCCGCAACGTCAGCCATCTGCGCCAACGAATTTGCAACCATTGATTCAGGTAGAGCGCAGAAACGGAGCAGGCTACAGCGCAACTTACGAGAATTCCGAAAATGCCAATCTGGCGGAAAAGCTCGGGCGCGTCGAAAGCCTGCAGAGCGTTGTAGAATGCCCGGTTCCACTCATTTATACGAACTCCCACATAAACGTTGCCCAGGTTCAAAAGAATCACGCTCGAAATGAGACCCCACGCTGTGTATTTCTCTTCAGAGGTCCAATAGCGCCCCGCCAACCGCCAGGCGGTATGAGCGATGATTCTCCTAGGGGTCTCCATCAATGAATTCTCGCGATAACCACCTGTGTTCTGCAAGGGAACAATTATTCCGGAAAATTTCGCCCTAGATTTGGTAGGGCGAGGCTCCCGAGAGGCCAGAGAAGCATAACAGGGGGAATGGTTGTCTGATACCGGGTCGTGGTGAAACACCGAAAAACGCGCCGAGCCGTGGTATGCGCTCGGTTCCGGCTCGGCGCGTCTATCGGCATTTCAGATGATTTCGGCGGCGAATAGTCCGTCGCTCTGGTGTCTTTTTCTGGTCTTTCGGGAGCCTCGCCCTACCAATATTTTGGACAGACCGCACCAATGAAATGCCAAGAGTCAAATTTGCTATCTGCTATTTGCCATTGCCGCGTGGCGGCTTGCCTCGCCCCACCAAATTGGCCAAGCCAGGCCCGCATTAGCGGAAGCTCACCCCTATCGCCTGAACTGGCTTCCGTGATGGCTTGCCGGCAAATACGATCCCTGTCGAAATAGCTTCTCGCGTAACGTCCCCGGCCGGTACTCTTTCTTGTACACTCCCCTTCTCTGCAGCTCCGGAATCAGCAGCCCGACAATGTCCTCATAGGTTTCCGGCATAACCGCATAGACAAAATTGAAACCGTCGACGTCCGTTTCTTCGATCCATTCCTGAAGCCGGTCGGCCACCGTTGCGGGGGATCCAGCCACCACGGGACCGCGGCCGCCTAACCCGACCCATTGAGCAATCTCTTTGATCTTCCAGCGGCGGTTCGGGTCCGCAATTGTGAACGATTCCAATGCAGATTGATTGGCATCCGTTCTCTTGGCTTGCAATTCATCCTCCGGGCCATAAGCGCCCAGATCGACACCGGTCCAGCCGGACATCAAAGCCAACGCACCCTGGAAATCGACATAGGAATAGTATTCCTCGAGCTTCGCCACAGCTTCAGCATCCGTTGGGGCTACAACAACGGTGAACATGGCAAATATCAGGATATTCTCTCTGCCGAGTTCCGCCGCCCGATCGCGAAGATCCCGGACGTAGCCCTTCACAATTGCTGCCGTTGGAGCGGACACGAAGATGCATTCGGCATGTCTGGCTGCGAAATCTTTGCCTCTTCTGGAAGCGCCGGCCTGGTAAAGCACCGGAGTTCGCTGAGGAGAGGGTTCACTAAGATTGAACCCAGGCACCTTGAAATATTTTCCCGAGTGATCGATACCACGGACCTTCGCGGGATCGGCAAAAACGCCTTTCTTTCGGTCACGCTGAACGGCGCCCGATTCCCAACTCTGTTCCCAAAGTTTGTAGCAGACGTCCATATATTCGTCGGCCAAGTCATAGCGATCGTCGTGCTGGGTCTGTTCATCGAACCCAAAATTCTTGGCGGCGCTATTTAGATAGCCGGAGACGATGTTCCATCCAAACCGGCCCTTGGTGAGATGATCCAGGGTCGATGCCCGGCGGGCGAATGGATAGGGATGCTCATAAGTGAGCGCACAGGTCACACCGAAGCCGAGATGTTCGGTGACACTCGCCATAGCGGATACTAACATCATTGGATCGTTCACGGGAATTTGGACGCCGCTGTGAATCGCAGCATCCGGACGGCCCTGATAAACGTCGTAGGGGCCGAGGACGTCAGCCAGAAACAGACCATCGAACTTGCCTCGCTCAAGCAGCCGAGCCAGATCCGTCCAATACTCCAGATCGATATAACGTTCCGATCGATCGCGCGGATGGCGCCACAACCCGGGGGCCATGTGCCCAACACAATTCATCGCGAACGCGTTGAACCGTATTTCCTTACTCATATCCAAGCATGGCGCGGCGGGGGAACGCCATTCAGGTAATAGTTCCCCAGCGCATAGTATTTCCAACGCACCGGATCGTGCAGCGTGTGCACCCGAGCATTACGCCAGTGTCGATCTAACCCGTATTTATCAAGAGTTGATTGGGTGCCGGCCAATTCAAACAATTTATTGGTCGCTTGAATGGAGATCTCCGTGGCCGCGATTTTGGCCTCAGCCACCGCCAACGCAGCCGCGGTTACTGTCTCTTCGTCCAACACGGCGGCAGCGCGATCGACCTTTAGGGCGGATCTTTCCATGAGGGCTTCCGCCGCATGGAGTTGATACTGCAATTTTCCCAGTTCCTGGATGGTGAGCGGATCGTCGCTGGCTCGTTCAACATTGGCGTCGATCCAGGGACGGGACCGATTCTTTACGAATTCGATCGTATCAGCAATGGCGGCTCTGGCGATGCCGACATCTATGGCCACGTGGATAATCTGCGAAAACGGGCCTCGGGTTGTCGGCCGTTGATAGGCCTCGTACGACGGTAGGATCTGGTCTGGGCTGACCCGGACCTCTTTCAAAATCACCGTTCCGCTGGCGGTGGTCCTTTGCCCAAAGGCGGACCAATCGTCGATAACCGTTAATCCTTCACTATGCCGGTTAACAATCGCCAGCACCCGCTTACCGTCCGCATTCGTAACCCGCACCGGGACCCAATGAGCAAAGAGGGCACCCGTACAGTAGAACTTCTCGCCGCTCAGACGATAGCCATCCCCGTCAGGCACCAATCGAGTCTGGTTTGCGATTACATTTTTTCCCGAACGCTCGACCGCGGCGTTACCTAAGCGTTCTCCTTTCAAGATTCGGTCAAAGAAAAACTTCTTTTGAGCTTCAGTGCCAATCAAACGGATCTCTTCGACGTTAGCGTAGTGGTTCTGCGGAATTTGGCCGATGGAGGCATCGGCCTCAGAAACGATCGCGACCACTTCTGTAAACGTGGTCGTCGAGACTCCAGGTCCGCCATACTCTTTGGGCACCGTAATTCCCCAGAGACCGGTCTGCGAAAAAGATTCGATTTCGTCAACGGGTAGGCATCGCTCCCTGTCGCGTGCCGCCGATTCACCTCGAATCTGTTTTGCAAATAGTCGAGCCGCTTCCAAGGCTTGCTCGTCAGTTTTGATCCGATGTGCTTCTGCCATAGCAAAATTTGGGTTTTCTTATTATCGAGCGTCCCGCGCCAACCTGGAACTTATAACTTCAAACCTGAAACTTATCACTCTTCCGGAGGACTCCTTGCTCCAGACAAGAATCAAACAGACGAACAAAGAAAGCCATGAGCCGGCGAATGAAGGAGTGCTGGACAAGCGTTTGGGGAGCAGGTGACCGATCCGCGGATATGTCTACTTGCACAGTAGGCTTTAGAATTGATTGAAGAATTCGTCAACGGTAATCGTGGAGCGCTGCCTCGCTTGCGAGGCCGTGGGGTCGCCACCCCTTGTTGAGACGTGCCTTCCCGCGGCTGCGGGGGGGACGAGGCCGTGATTAACGCGGGTGATGGCGTGGCAAAATGCGCTGTCGAACCGGCTCTTATGGGTATTAAGCCCTTGTCCGAACAATATAGAGCGTGGGCAGCAATAAGGACGGACCGCAAGACCTAGCTCCGCTCACCACGCCCTCGCAAGCGAGGCAGCGCTCCACGAATACTTCCCTGCGGGACAGGGCCCTCAGCGAATTACTTCCCGTCGGTCGTCGCTTGCGGCTCTGGTATCGGGGTGTAATGCCCTCTGAATATAAAAACCAGCGGATAGATCATCGAGACTACGGCCTCCACGATCGTCAGGGTCCCGAAGTTCCCGGTTTCTGAACTGCCTTGCGCGGATAGCATCAAAGCAATCGCTCGCATTCCGGCGACAAAACTAACGGTATAAAGCAACAACATGATGCGAGTGGGTGCTTTGAAGAAGCAGTAGATCGCTCCCGCAAAGGCTAGCACTCCCGCCACCGGAACAAGCTTACGCGTGCTGAACCAAAGACTGAACCCAGCCAGCTCCTTACCGGCGATGGTTAAATCAACCGCAGCCACCAGCAGAACAACCACCAAGATCACAATCCGCACCCATCGGTCATTGATCGACGGCATATGCCGAAGGCGAAAACTAATCAGCACCACCGCTACTAATTGGACGATACTGACCGCGATGGCTTCGAACTCGGATGCTTCCGAAAAAAGGTTAACCCACAGCCAAAGTTGGCAAGCGATCGCCAAAAAGAAACGTTGGCCAATTCCGAGTGTTCTGGCGGGGGCATCCATTGTATGTGAGAAGTGAGACGTGATTGGTCAGACGTAAGAGGTGGTCGCTTCGCGCGTCTAATCACTTCTCACCGATTACGTCTCACTTCTCACAGCTTTAGTTCTGTGGTGAAACTCAGGCTATTTCGCGCTTAGAACAAGCTTTAAGAGGCCAGGAAACCGTTTGTTTAACTCGGTCTCGCGAATTGAAGTCATACATTTCGTGCCCTCAGTGCGGGTGTAGATCAGGCCCGCAGCGCGCAAAACATCGAAGTGATGCGAGCGCGTCGCCTTAGAGACCTCGAGCTCGATCTCATTACACGCCAGCTCGCCTCGTTCAGCGAGTGCCCGCAAAATCGCAATTCGGCACGGATCAGAAAGCGCCTGCATCACGTCAGCCAAAGCGACTTCTCTGAGTACCGGATGCGAATAGCACTTCATCGAGTGCGCAGGATATCATTTCCGTAGTAGTTAGACAATCGTCTTACTACAGACATTGGAGCGCTGCCTCGCTTGCGAGGCCGAAGGGTCGCCACCCCTTTTTGTGCGTTAGACGGCCGAACTTCAGTCATAGAGCGCCGACAGAGATAGGGTGGGTCGCACTGCGTTTCTTGTTCACCACGGCCTCGCCAGCGAGGCAGCGCTCCACGGCTTCCGCCGATATTTGACATTCGGAAGCTAGATTGGATAGTTCGATGTATATCGAACGAAATTTCGTTCAGTATAACGGACATTTCAGGGAACTTTCAATCATGCCGACACTACAAGATCCAATTCGCATCGGGGACTGGGAACTACCCAATCGCGTCATCATGGCGCCTCTCACCCGCTGTCGATCCAGTGAGGGACGAGTACCAAACGATCTGATGCGCCAATACTACCAACAACGGTCGAGTGCCGGCCTGATTATTTCCGAAGCTACCTCCATCTCACCGATGGGTGTCGGTTATCCGAATACTCCGGGTATTTGGTCGCAAGATCAAATTACGGGGTGGAAACGCGTGACGGACGGCATCCATCACGCAGGGGGACAAATTCTTCTCCAGTTGTGGCACGTCGGTCGGGTATCTGACCCGATCTATCTTAATGGTGAGCTCCCCGTCGCGCCCAGTGCGATTGCGCCGGAGGGACACGTTAGCTTGGTTAGACCCGAAAAACCGTTCGTAACGCCAAGAGCACTCAACCTCGGAGAAATCCCCGGGATCATCGAAGAGTACCGTCGGGGAGCTGAGAATGCCTTAGCCGCCGGTTTCGACGGAGTCGAGATTCATGGGGCCAACGGTTATCTGCTCGATCAGTTTCTACAAGATATCAGCAATCACCGCACCGATGAGTATGGCGGATCGATTGAAAATCGTGCGCGACTGATGCTGGAGGCTGTCGATGCTGCGATCTCGGTCTGGGGAGCCAGCCGGGTTGGTCTTCATCTTGCGCCGCGTGGCCGCTCGCATTCCATGGGGGACTCGAACAAACCGGCGACCTTCGGGTATGTCGCTCGCGAAGTTGGAAAACGCGGGATCGCTTTTATTTGTGTCCGCGAATCGCTGGAAGAACCACGGGTGGGACCGGAACTGAAACGGATTTTCGGCGGTCCCTACATCGCCAACGATCTCTTCACAAAAGAAACCGGAGAGAAAATCGTAGAGGACGGTGAAGCAGATGCGGTGGCTTACGGCACGTTGTTCATTTCCAATCCGGACCTGCCGCGACGGCTAGCCCTGAATGCTCCGCTGAACGAGCCGATTCAAGAGACGTTCTATTCGTCAGACGCAGGGCCAAAGGGGTATACAGACTACCCGGCGTTAGATCTGGAAAAGGAAGCCGCGTAAAACATTGCGGAGAAAGGGGTAGCCACCCGTGGAGCGCTGCCTCGCTTGCGAGGCCGTGGTGAGCAAGGGAAGCGATGTTGCCCACCAGATGTCTTTCAGCGCTCTCTGTCGGGACTTCCGCATCTAAACGTAAGGTGCGGATCACAACAGGATCCACTGGAATGGCGGCCTCTTTCGGCCTCGCAAGCGAGGCAGCGCTCCACGGGTGTCGTCCTCGTTGCGCCTCAAGCTTGCGATGGCCTCGTAGGCGAGGCACGCTCCACGGAATGAAAGCCTGGATCGGAGCTACGATACTTCTGGCGATCCTTGTCCTGGTTGGCCTCCTGATCCTGCTCCAGCGCCGCTTTTTTTATTTCCCCCGAAAATATTCCGCCAACGAAATAGAAGCAGCCGAAAAACGGGGAGCCATTGTATTGGGCTATGACACATCCCAGGGCCGGCAAACTGCCTTCCTGTTCGGAACTCCGCCATCGGGGACATTGCTTTCCCATCTCTGGATTGTTTTTGGCGGAAACGCGATGACCGCTTTGGATTGGATAGAGATTCTCGGGGAATGCCAACTAGAAGCCGGCGGCTTTCTTCTGGTGGATTATCCTGGCTACGGTTTTTGTGCCGGAAACCCAGGCGCCGATTCTATATTAGAGAATTCCATCGGCGCGTATCAGACGTTGACGGAGAGTAAGCGTTGGATCATCCGACGGCCACGTCTGGGAGTTCTTGGCTGGTCGATTGGAGCCGCGGCCGGCCTGCAGTTCGCTGAAGAATTTCCGGTACACGACTTGGTGCTGATCGCTCCTTTCACCACCATGGAAGACATGGTGAAACGATTCACCGGTGTCCGGCCAGGAATGCTCTTGCTTGATCGGTTTGATAATGTTGAGGCGCTTAGTCGCGTGTGTGCACAAACACCGCCGCCGGCGGTGACCGTTGTTCACGGGGAGAAAGACGCCCTGATCCCAGTCAGCATGGGACGCTCACTGGCACAGAACCGCCCACATCCGGTTGATTTTCACAGCATCCCCGGAGCCAGCCATAACGGTGTTTTCTGGGATGCTAAAGCGCTGATCTACGCGAAGTTACGAACGGGAGGGTAGGGCGAAAAACTCGGCGCGCCGACGTCGTAGTTGCTCAATCCGCCGAATCCGCGCCGGTTTTGAGCCGTTGTGGCCCTAGACTTTCACGCGTTCAATATGCGCACCGAGGCTGCCAAGCTTCTCGTCAATGAGTTCGTAGCCGCGATCGATGTGGTAGACTCGATTGATCTCGGTCTCACCTTCCGCTTTTAAGCCAGCTAGCACCAAGGCGGCCGAAGCCCTTAAATCGCTAGCCATAACTGGCGCGCCGCTGAGGCCATTGACGCCCCGAATCTTTGCGGTTGCCCCATCGAGGTCGATAGCGGCACCCATTCGCTTTAGCTCGGACACGTGCATGAAACGCTGGGGAAAGATATTTTCTGTGACCTCGCTGTCACCTCTTGCCGTGGCCAGCAAAGCGCACATTTGAGCCTGCATATCCGTAGGGAATCCCGGATAGGGTTCGGTTCGCAAATCCAATGAACCCACAGATCCATTCGGCCGGATGGTGATTGCTCCATTTGACCGAGTCAGATTAAAGCCACATGCCTCCAACGCAGTACCGACGGCTGCCAAATGGTCGTATTTCGCTCGGGTAATGGTCACCTCTCGCCCGGCAATCGCGCCGGCGACCAGGAACGTCCCAGCTTCAATGCGATCCGGGATCACCTCGTGTTCCGCGCCGTGCAATTCTTTAACTCCTTCCACGACGATCTGCGGAGTGCCCGCACCCTCAATCCGGGCACCCATCTTATTTAAGAAATTCGCCAGATCTACCACCTCCGGTTCGCAGGCTGCGTCTTCTATCACCGTCATCCCTTCAGCAAGAACGCTCGCCATCAAAACATTGTCGGTCCCTAAAACCGTGCTGCCGAATTTCCCTTTTAACGAAATCTTCGCTCCGATTAATTCGGGTGCGAAAACTTTGACGTTGCCGGCATGGACACGAACGGCCGCCCCTAACGCCTCGAACCCGCGAAGGTGCAGATCGATCGGCCGGTCTCCAATGACGCAGCCTCCAGGCAAAGAGACGGTGGCTTCTTTTTCCCGACCGAGCAGCGGCCCAAGAACACAAACCGACGCGCGCATTTTTCGGACAACATCATAGGGCGCAACGGTATCGACTTTCTCGGCTTTGACCGTGACCACCCCGCTCGCTCTTTCGACTTCTGCTCCCAGATGGTTCAGGATCTGCAGCATGTAATGCACATCGCTGAGATCAGGAACCCGATGAATGACGCACGCTTCTTTGGTTAGCAAGGTCGCAGCCAGAATAGGCAAGGCAGAGTTTTTTGAGCCGCTGATCTTAACGGTACCCGCCAGAGTATGGCCGCCGTGTACAATAATCTTATCCATACCTTGCGATCAAAAAGCGTTCCACCCCTTGGTAATCCTTCTCAACTGAAATGTCGCGATATTTCTCTTTGCCTAAAAGGTCTGCAACCTCGCCACTCTGCGAAATCCCGATTTCAAGATAGACGCTACCCCCCGGCTTCAGGCGCGAGGGTGCTTGTTCGACAAATCGCCGGATGACATCTAATCCATTTTCTCCGCCATCCAACGCCATGGGAGGATCGTGCTGCACTTCGCGAGACAGTTTGGCAATTTCTGCTGTCGGAACGTAGGGCAGGTTAGCGACCAGAAAATCAAAATCAGTATCGACTCCCGACAGAAGGTCTGTCTGCACCCAGGTGATGCGGCCGTCTACCTCGTGGACATTCGCGTTCTCACGGGCCAGAGCCAGAGTATCAGCGGAAAGATCTGTCGCCACGATCTCGAGACTGGGACGTTCCAATGCCAGAGTAATCGCCAAAACGCCCGAGCCGGTCCCAATGTCTGCAAGACGTGTCCCCGGCGAAACGGCTACCGGGATTTGGCTGAGTATCAGCTCGGTTAACCGTTCCGTTTCCGGTCGCGGAATCAGCGCTCGTCGATCGGTCTTAAAACGTCTGCCGAAGAATTCCCAGGAACCAAGCAAATGTTGCAGCGGTTCACCTTCTGATCGCCGCCGGACTTTATTTCTCAACGGTTCCAGGATTTGCTCCGGCAATCGCTGGTCGTAATCCAAGTAAAGATCGAGCCGACGTTTACCCAGAGCCTCAGCCAAAAGATACTCGATACTAAGCCGAGGCGACTCGACTCCCTTGCGCTGGAAAAACGCGGTCGTGTTTTGGATTAGCTCAAGGACAGTCACAGGGGAGGAGATAGGAGTAGTGAAAGGTGAAAGGTGAAAAGTCAGCTCGGGGAAGCTACCTATCACCTTTCACTTGTCACTTTTCACCTCTCACGGTTTAGCCGGCTGTCGCCGGCTCAAGCCCAGCCTCCTTGAGGCGTTGCTCCATGTCGCTGGCTTGAAGCGTGGTGACCATCTCGTCGAGCTGACCCTCCATGAAGAGGTCCAGATTAAACAGAGTCAGTCCGATTCGATGATCAGTGACCCGGTTTTGCGGGAAATTGTAAGTCCGGATTTTTTCCTCTCGGCCGCCCGATCCGATTAGACTCCGGCGATGGGCTGAATATTTCTCCGCCTCTTCTTGCTGTTTCTCTTCAAGCAGCCGAGCCCTGAGAATCGCTAGGGCTTTCTCCTTGTTCTTTTGCTGGCTACGGCCATCCTGGCAGCGGACGATCTTGCCGGTCGGGATATGCAGCACCTGAACTGCTGAGTCCGTGGTGTTCACACCCTGCCCGCCGGGGCCGCCCGCGCGGCAAACTTCAATTCGAAGATCCTCAGGACGCAACTCTAAGTCGATTTCTTCCGCCTCCGGCAACACGGCAACGGTTGCCGTTGAAGTATGAATTCGCCCTTGTGCCTCGGTCACTGGAACTCGCTGGACGCGGTGCACACCACTCTCGTACCTGAGGGTCCGAAAGACATGCTCTCCGGAGACTTTGAAAATCACTTCTTTGAGGCCGCCCAACTCCGAAGAGCTGCTTTCTAGCTGCTCAAGCTTGAATCCATGGGATTCAGCGTACCGCGAATACATCCGGTAGAGGTCGGCAGCGAACAAAGCCGCTTCGCTACCCCCTGTCCCGCCTCGAATTTCCACGATGGCATCCCGATCCTCGTGCGGCTCAGGCGGTAGCAAGGCCACTTGGACCTCTTTGGTTCGGTTTTCGATCTCCAGTTCCAACGTGGGGATCTCCGCCGCAGCCAACTCGGCCAATTCGGAATCCTCGCCGGCGGCTAAGGCTCGATTTTCTTCGAGTTCGCGTTGCTTTTTTTCCAGGATATCCCAAGACTCGAGCACTCGCTTCACGTTCGAGTGCTCGCGCATGATCTCTCTTGCCCGCTTCGGATTCTCAAAAAGGGAAGACGAGCCAACGAGCTCCTCGAGTTCCTCGAAGCGCCGGCGCTTTTGCTCAATCAAGGGACGAAAATCCATAGCTTCTTTCAGTAACTAGTGATTAGAAAAAGCTCTCTTACCGAATCGAAACAAGGAATGACTCGTTGAGGAAACAGCGCACTTACGGTCCACCTCTGCAATACCAGACTTTCAGCGATCCACAGCCTTCTTTCGAGGCAACTTATCACTGATTTCTGATTACTTGGCCAGCCGTAGCTATTTCTTTTTGGAGAGCATTGTCTTGCCGTAACGGCGAGCGAATTTCTCTACTCGCCCTGCGGTGTCGACAAATTTCTGTTCACCCGTGAAAAAGGGGTGGCAAGCCGCGCAAATTCCGATTTTGATATCCCGGCGAGTAGATCTTGTGCGATACGTCGCGCCACATGCACAAACAATCGTAGTCTCGGTATAGTTGGGATGAATGTCTGCCTTCATGTCGAAAGAACGAGAAACTAACACAGCCGGTAACTGACGCAAGTGCAACTACACCTTTTTGGGGCGGCCTGGGCGAATGTTCTTCAGCGCCACGGCCCGCAAACAGCCATCTACGGAAACGATCGGGAGGTACTTCGGACGTTTGCTGACATCGAATCCGAGAGATCAGTTTGGCGAGATAAGCTTTCTTCTTTGCCTAAGGGCTCGACTATCCTCGTTCAGCTAGCCGAGGACGCCGCTTGGCCGGCAATTTTTCTGGCCACGCTGGATTTGTCGCTGGTCATGGTGCCCCTGGAAACCGAGGTAGCCGGCCAGCAGCTTGATAATGTGGTTAAAGTCACCGGCCCGCATGCTGCCATCCGTTCAAAGGAGCTTTCCCGCCTGCATTCCGATCCAGCGGACTGGACCGCGCCTCAACCAGATCTTTTAAAGATAACGTCTGGGACCACCGGACTCCCCCGTGCCATCCGTTTCAGAGAGTCTCAACTCTTCAGTGATTGCCGAAATATCTGCAGCTCGATGGGACTCCTTCCTGAGGACATAAATTTCGGCGCCATTCC
>Ga0210386_10003725_pt1 | contig 12719 bp, 9 predicted proteins | sample IncBWH32OmetaG_FD_160091 | JGI IMG/M metagenome (GOLD analysis project Ga0210386, IMG submission 160091) | Forest soil microbial communities from Barre Woods Harvard Forest LTER site, Petersham, Massachusetts, United States - Inc-BW-H-32-O ... | reverse complement strand
ATTTGGAGATCGAATCGATGAGATGGCCTGGCCAGCTTGAGGTGGTTCAAAACGTTGATGCTCGCGGATTGCCGGCTTTAATACCGCCGTTCGCCCTTCAGGGATTGGTCGAGAACGCTGTCGTACATGGCCGTCGGCCCGCGCCTGAGGTCTGTCGCGTGCATATCACCATAAGCACGAAACATGAACGTCTGGAAATGACGGTAACCGACAATGGAATGGGCGTTCCGGGAACGCAGATGGAACAGGTGTTTTTTCCCGAGCGATCGCCACTCGGCCGGCTAACACTAATGCGCCGGCAATTGGGCGAATTATTCGGCAACTCGTTCAAGCTTGAGATAGATAGCGAAATCGGAGCAGGAACCAGGGCCGCGCTGAGTCTTCCTCTGCAAATCGATTCAGCCTCTTCTGTAGAACGGAGCGCTGCTCGCTCCAGGATAGGGGGTACTAGTGCGACTAAGGCTCGGGTTGAGGAAAAGGCAAACAGTCGTTCTGCTCAGACGACGGCGCCCGGGCGGAAGGAGCTAATCTATTAAAACTCTTTCGAGCGTGGGACCAGGGGTCCGTATCGAGTTCGCCGTAAAACCAGGGACACCGCAGTGTCAAGATTGAATAGCACAACCGCCTTTATTTCAGAATTCCCTTGAGAGTGCGTCCGTCAGAATACCTGATGTCAGCTATTCTCCAACCTTGGGCGGTAGCAGATAGTAAGAATACTATTTTTTTATTCGTCCCCAGGTTTTTGAAGGATGCCGCAATTTCGGCCGAATCCTTTTGTTCGGCTATCACCGCAACCGAGAAATCTTTGATATCAAAATCCTGTGCGTCGTACAATGGATCAAAATCCAGTTTCCCAACTTCACCCTTGGATTCTGATTGGTCTTTTAAAAACAGGGACAATAAACCTTTGTCAAAATAAGCGCCCACCAGTTTCTTGCTGGCCGGATACTGCAAAGGGTCTGTCTTCCCATTATGTGCGCGATAAAGGTCAGTGACGACTTTCGTTGGGGAGGTCACCGCGGGCAAACTGGTCTCCGCCCACACTCCGCAGAGATTAAAGAGAAATGCCGCAGTGACGATGAGTTTTCTCATGTTCTCCTTTGTGCCTAACTAATGAATAGATTGCAACTTACAATGAATACCCGCTCAGGAGTTCTCTGGGCCGTTTTAGGCGCGCTCTACCTGACCGGCAATCCCGTCGGCCTTGCAAGCGAGGCAACGCTCCACGGAGATCTAGCTTTTCTCGGTCCAAAGGGCAGTTATAGCGATGAAGCGGCAATTAAGTACGTCTCTCGTAAACATCTCGATAGTACTACCGCTTTGACCACAATAACCGAGATCGCACAATCGGTCGGAGAAGGTCGGGTGGAATTCGGCTTGTTACCCTTCGAGAATAGTATCGGGGGATTGGTTGGCGAAACCCAAAAGCTTCTGCTTGTAGCACAGGATCCGGCATGGCGGGTAATCGCGGATGTCACCATTCCCATCAGCAACAATCTTTTGGTTAAGGCTGGCACTAAACCGTCCGATTTACGAAAGATCGTATCGCATCCGGAGGCGCTTAAGGAATGCGCGAACTGGCTGAAGACCAACTTCCCCCAGCTTATTCAAGAGAGTATGAGCTCCACCGCGGCCGCGGCAGGGGCGGTTTCCAAAGGAGATGGAACCATCGCGGCTATCGCTTCGCCCGCAGCGGCGCGTGTTTATCAGCTTCAGGTTTTATTTCCAAACATCCAGGACGACCAGCATAACGCTACCAACTTCGTTGTTATTCAAGCCGCTGAACGAGATTTTCCGGATCAAAATCCCACTCGCTTGATTATCCGCCTTGACGTGACGAAGGGAGGAGACGCTCTTGCGCAATTGCTAGAAGGCCTTAAGCATCTGTCGCTCACTTTGACCAGCGCGGATAGCGGGCCAACGGGTATGCTTGGTTCACACCGGTTTGCACTGGTCTTCGACTCACCACATGGAGCGGATCTCAGGCAGGTTCAGAACGTCCTTCGCCCTATCGGCGCATTGCTAATCGGGGCTTACCGTCCCTCGGATACTATGCCTTAAAGACGTGTCCCTAAGTCTTCCCGCTCTCAAAAACTCAATCACAATACGGAAAGATCGCAAAGGACACAAAGACAGAGATTTCTACAGAAGGTAACGAAGCAAACGAAGGTCTTTCCACAGACAAACCTTCAGACAAAATTCAGGTCCTACCCTTGGTTACCTCCGTTTCCTCTTGTAAAAAAACTTCTGTCTTTGCGTCCTCTGTGATCTTTCCGTATTGCAGAAATGGAATTGGGCAAAAGGCTCATAAGGTTTTACTTGTATCGGGATCTGTCGTCGGCTTTCTCTTAAGAGTTTTTTTTTCATTCCTCCGATCGCAAAAAATGCGTTAGATAGTCGACTGCGAAGTTAACGAAGGATCGTACCCGGACTGGTAGCACGCGCTGAGCGGCGTGGACGACATGCATCGGTAGGTCTTTGGCGCGCCAGTTTGGCAGCACTCTGACCAGCCGGCCTGCAACAAGATCGGTATGGATTAGCCAGTCGGGCATGAGAGCAATCCCGAGCCCGGCTAACACGGCCTCACGAATGCTCGTCACTCCTTCCGACGTAAGAACGGGAGCGATGGGCAAACTCCGTTCCGTGCGGTTTCGATCGTACAGGGTTATCTTCCCCGGTTCCCTAAACTGATATCCCGATAACTCGATCCAGGGCCATGAACGCACATCCGCTGGGCCCTTTACGCCGGGTCGACTTTTCACCAGCGCAGGGGACGCGACAAGATATTGGCCTATCGACCCGGCTGCATGGGCGACAACATTCTCATCCGTCAGGTTTCCGGCTACGATGCCAACATCACACCCTTCGTGGATCAAGCGCAACGGCCGGTTGGTGAAGGCGAGCTCCGCGGTGACCCTGGAATTCAACTGCAGAAACTTGGTTACGAGACGGGTACCGTAGGACTGTCCCGAGTCAATGGTGGCGAAGATACGCAGATGTCCGCTCAGCGTGGATTGATCCGCATTCAACCGCTGCTCAGCTTCCGCGGCAAGATCCAATATCGCCTGAGCATCGGCGAGGAGCCGGTGACCCGTCTCGGTAAGGCTCATCCGATGCGTGTCGCGCTGCAGTAAGAGCGCACCGCAGTGTGCTTCTAAGGTTCGCAGGTAACGGCTCAAGGTTGGTTGGGGGATCTTTAGCCGGCGAGCAGCAGCAGAAATGCCCCCGCTTTCCACGATGCCAACGAAAGCGCGCAGCAACTCGAGGTCGTCGAAAGTGGTCATTCAATTTCTGAATATCCGTTATGGCAACTCCGTGGCTACACAAAAGTTTCTGGGGCAGCGATCGTCCGCTTACCATGAAAACTTCAAATTCGAAAGTTGCCATCGTAACCGGCGCCTCACGCGGTATCGGCGCCGCCATCGCCCGCCGTCTTGGGACCGATGGTTTTACAGTGGTGGTCAATTACTCTGGTTCTACGAAAGCGGCTGAATCGCTGGTTCGCGAAATCGAGAGCGCTGGTGGTCGCGCGTTAACGGTCCAAGCCGACGTGAGCGACCGAGTCGCTGTGGCTCGTCTATTCGAGGCGGCGGAGAAAGAATTCGGCGGCGTAGACGTACTGGTTAATAACGCCGGAGTGATGCTGCTCTCGCCCATCGCTGAGGCTAGCGACGAATTGATCGATCGCCAGATCGCGATTAACCTTAAGGGCGTACTCAACGGTATGCGAGAAGCAGCTAATCGGCTTCGTAATGGCGGGCGGATCATTAGCTTCTCATCGAGCGTAGTTGGGCTTTATCAACCGACCTATGGCGTCTATGCCGCGACCAAGGCGGGTATCGAAGCCATGACCCATGTATTGTCAAAGGAGTTGCGCGGCAAGAACATAACGGTCAACGCCATCGCCCCGGGACCAACCGCAACCGATCTTTTCCTTAAAGGCAAACCGCAGGAGGTGGTGGATCACCTGGCAAAACTCGCTCCGCTGGAACGCTTGGGACAACCGGAAGACATCGCAAATGCAGTGGCGTTCCTTGCCGGACCCGATGGCTCATGGATTAACGGGCAAATAATCAAAGCCAACGGCGGAATTATCTGAAAAATGTGCATCATTTCCGCGTCTGAAGCCTCTGCAACGCCACGGCAAGTGAGCCGCATCTGGTGCCGCCTCCGAACCGGATCGCGGCAGTTCGGACAAAAAGCTCTCAGTGCCTCGACTTTCGACTGAGTTTACCAACTGCATCTCGCTAGTGCGAGGATAGCGAGTTGATCACGTGTGTCCTTAAATGATCAAGTTCTTAGGGGTTGTCGTTTTCGTTTGTAGCGCGGGCGTCCTCCTTGGAGCCGATCGGGAGTTCGGGCACCCACCTTTTCGAACCTTCACGGCTCACGATTATGGTGAGGTGGGCCAAATATTCGCGATCACAGAGGACGCCGAGGGTCGCATGCTGTTTGGTTGCGAAGACCGCATCTTGGTGTTCGACAATAATCGTTGGGAAACGATTGCTACGCCGGGCACCGGTTTTATCAGATCGTTCGCTGTCGATCGGCGCGGAGTAGTCTGGTTTAGTGGCGGCAGTGAGATCGGTTACCTTTCCAGAGTGGATGGGGAGTACCGGGTGGTTAAAGTCTATGAAGGTCCGCTTGGCGTAAATTCCGGCATCATTTTAAACGGTGACCGCCTTTACTTCACTAGCGACACCGGGCTTCTAACTTGGAATAACGGGCATCTTTCCAAGCAGCCTTGGCCAAGTGACTCGATGAATCCATTTTCCTCGGCCATCTGCCATGGCAGGATCTGGTCCGGTGATCAATACGGATCGCTCTATGAGTTCGATGGAGACAAGTTTAATAAAATTACTGCATCTCCTGACAGTAGTGCCGGTGGGGTTCAGACTATTGTAGATTGGCCAATGGGCGATACTCTGATTGTTAAATCGTCCGGAATTTTTCGGAAAGCCGGTAGTGACCTTGTTCCGTGGCCAACCGACGTTGACTCGCTATTAAAAAGCGCTGCTTTTTTGCAGGTAAAACTAATCTTGGGCAGGTATCTAGCCGTCTTCATACAGGATCGAGGCGTTTACCTGCTAAACCAGGAAGGGCGCCTGGTCGAAAGCTTCACGGTCGCTAGTGGCTTAGCGGATGCAGGATTTGAAGCATTTGGCGAAGATCGAGACGGAGGACTTTGGGTGGGCACGGATACCGAGATCACGCGCATCCAGTTTGATGCCGGGTATTCCGAGTTTGATCAGGAATTGGGACTACCGAAAGGCTTTGTCACCGATGTAGTTAGATATCGGGGCCGAATTTACGCTGCTACCCAACACGGCGTTTTTGTTTTAAGCGCGGCCGAAGATGCGTCGGACTCTTGTCATTTCATCCGCTTGGGAGATCGGACTGACCGATTTTTAGACACAGTAGTCAGCGGCCTAAATGCGTTTGCCGTCAGTGACACGGACGCTTACTCCTTGGGTGTGGCAGATTCGGGACTTAAACGGATCGGCCCGGGGGCCTCTATAATTGTCCCTTCCAAAACAGATCCCGGCCGGCTCTTTCTCAGTACTCCGAACGGCTTAGAGTCGATTTTTAACTCTAATGGTCAGTGGTCTTCCGAGGGAGTGCTCTCGCAACTTCCTTACTTTATTGGAGGAATGGTCGAGGATGAAAAAGGGGATTTGTTTGTTAGCACCGAAAGTAATGGCTTTTATCGGATCAAATTAAACAGAGATGGGCAGCCCTTGTTTCGCGATGCTCACATCGATCAATTAGTGGACATGCAGGGCCGAAAGGTCTTGTCTGGCCAGGGGGCAGTATGTGAATGGAGAGGTCAAATGCTGTTTGTAGGGGCCGGCCGGGTCTGGAGGTTGGTAGAGGGCACAAATCGACTAGTGCCTTTTGAATTGAAAGAAAAAAGCCTGCGTGATCGGAATGTTCAGTTGATTGTTGGCAGCCAGATAACCGAAGACTATGTTTGGGTCTGCAGTCGCCCTCCTAACGCCAGCCCGGCAACCGGGTTCGAAGTCGGGAGGCTCTACGCCTCTGGAGCTTACCAACCGCTTTCGCGTGCAGTCTCTTTTCCGTTGGGAATAATAAATAGCATCTGGGATGAAGAGGTGGACGGGAACCGGTGGCCTGGATCGCCGGCGATTATGGACTCATGCGCGTCTTGTTAGACCGTCAGGTGTTTAGTAAGAGACCCTTTCGGCTGTATCCCAGTCAGATCACGACTGAGGATGGAACGCCCATTCCGCTGCAAGACGGGAAAGGATTAGTGCTGAAATACGATAACCGTGATTTCAAGATTCGCTTTGGCACAGATCATTTCAGCGTCGGAAGCGATCTGTCTTATCAAGCTAGTTTGGATGGAAAAGTGGTCCACCGATGGCCAACCGTGGGTGTCCCTGTGTGGCGGTCCGGAGCGCTCAATGAGGGGCACTACGTACTCTCTGTGCGAGCCAGAGATAGCAACGGCCTCGAAAGCAATGAATTCAAGTTTGCTTTCATTATCGAGCCACCCTGGTACCGGACACTCTGGATGGAGATGGTCTGGGGATTGCTCGTCATTCTCTCGGCATTTCTCTTCATCCGTTGGTGGACTTGGCAGATGGCTCTACGCGAGAGGGAGTTGAAACAGACGGTTGACCTCCGTACGTGTGAACTGAAACAAAACGAAATTGAGCTCCGTCAGGCGAAGGATGCAGCCGAGTTACAGAAGGAACAGGCTGAGACTGCAAATCGAGCTAAAACGACTTTCCTGGCTAATATGAGCCACGAACTGCGCACGCCGATCAATAGTATCCTTGGTTATACGCAAATTCTGCTTCGGCGTCCGCAAATCGGCGGAGAGGTGAAATCCAGGCTCACCACCATCTTATCCAGCGGAGAACACCTTCTGCAAATGATCAATGAAGTGCTAGACATCACCCGAGTTGAAGCCGGTCGGGTTTCTGTCACGCCGCAGGCTTTAGAGCTGCGGAAGTTTATCGGGGGAGTCGTAGACGAATTCAAATTGCGGGCTACCCGCTCCAAGCTCCGTTTTGTTCACGAAATTGTAGGAGTTCTGCCAGACTGGATGCAAACGGACCCGGTTCGTCTCAGACAGGTGTTGTACAATCTGTTAGGCAACGCCATGAAATTCACTACTAACGGGGAGGTTTCTTTTCGGATCTATGTGGACTCGGCCGAAATCCGTTTTGAGGTAACAGATACAGGAAAAGGCATTCCGAAGCGGGAGCTGCCGGAGATCTTTAGACCGTTCTATCAAGCAACTAACAATGATTTAACCGGTCAAGGTGTCGGGCTGGGGCTGTATATCAGCAAGCAGATCGTGGAATTGTTAGGCGGGGAAATTACGGTGACCAGCCAAGTGGGGCAGGGAAGCACTTTCAGTTTTTTTATTCCACGACGTGACGCGCTCCCCGATCTGAGTGAGACCCAGTTGCCGCCAATAGTTGGTTATCGGGGCCGGCGCCGGCGGATTCTGGTAGTGGACGATGAGCCTCTGAACCGGGCGATGTTGAAAGAGCTTCTTTCTATGATTGGATTTATAGCCATCGAAGCCGACTCCACAGAAAGCGCGCTATGCTTGGTTAAGAATGATTTCGATGCAGTAATCTCGGACATACGAATGCCGGATATTGATGGGCATACGCTGTGCCGGCAAATGCGATCGTCTCCGGAGACCGAAGATCTTATCATTATCGCGTCGTCGGCCAGCGTGTTTGCTGAAGATCAACGCCTCGCCCTCGATTCCGGCTTTAACGACTTTTTAGCAAAGCCGGTGATGGAAGAAGAACTATTCGGGATCCTGGGGAAACATTTGGAGCTAACCTGGATCTATGCCGGGTCTAAGGAATCCGAGGAGTATAAGGAGTTGAAGGAGCTCAATGAGCTCAAGAAGTAACCGCAAATCGTATCGGTTCAGAATACAGGATGTAGTCCAGACTCTGCACGGATTCGTGGACAGGTTCTAATGCGCGCTCCGTAGTTGGTATGGCGGCTAGCGACTCGTCCTTGAACTCCTTAATCCTATGGTCGCGCTTCGAGAATCAGGTTGAACGGGGTTTCTGCAGCACGACGGACCCGCGTAAATCCGCCCTCGGATAACACCTCTTTGAGGCGCCGCTCGCCGGCTTGGGCTCCAAGGGCGAGGCCGACTTCCTGGCTGAGCGAACCAGGAGTGCATATCATCGTCGACAGCCCGTAGTATACTCGGCCGCGCGGATTGATATTTTCGGCGAGCGAATCACCGGCCATAGGCTCTACGACCATGAACGTGCCGTTGGATTGGAGAGACTGTTTGACATGAGATGCCGCACCGATTGGATCACCCATGTCGTGCAGAGCGTCGAACACAGTCACAAATCCGTAGTCATTGCCCGGAAAATCTTTCGCTGAAGCGATACTGAAATGGACGTTCGTAATTTGGTGCTCGCGGGCGTGGGCATTGGCTGCCTCGATGGAAGCGGGATGCAAATCAAATCCATAGAATCGAGACTTGGGGAAAGCCTTCGCCATAATGAGCGTGGCAGCGCCATGACCGCATCCGATGTCCGCCACTCGAGTTCCGGCGCTTAACTTCTGCTGAACGCCCTCCAGTGCAGGTATCCATTGGTCATTGAGGTTGGCCTGATAGCCGGCTCGGAAGAATCGCTCTGTTCCGCAAAAGAGGCAATTGTGATGCTTTCCCCACGGCAACCCCGTACCGGTGCGAAAACTCTCGGCAACCAGCCGCGTATCCTGGTAGACGGCGGAAATGGCATAGAAACCGCCCGTCATTGCGGCAGGACTATTTCGATCAGCAAACACGGCGCCCTGTTCCGGCGTAAGAAAAAAAGCATCGTTGGCCGCATCATAGCTAACATACCCGGAGGCAGCCTGGGCGCTTAGCCATTCGCGAAGTTGTCGCTCATGTAGTTTGGTCTTTTTAGCGAGTTGCTCCGAGGTCGCCGGGCCAACTTCGGCAAGGGCTGTATAAATTCCAAGCTCGTCGCCAAGTACAACGAGCGCGCCATTTACGGCCGCCCCGAGGTCACTGACCATCTGCCCAAGAAGCTGGTTCAGGGCATCAGGATTCAATGAAGCTTTGCCCGCGCTTGCGGGCGAATCGTTTTGCGTTGTTGGTTTCATCGTGATTGGAGAACTACGCAGACGAGTTCCCCTTCCATGGTTGCGCCCCCTTTCTCGCCTGCGTAGTCAGCAAACAATCAACCAGGGAATTCGTCAACCGATGGCGCGTCTGTCCGAATGGCCGTGATTCTTGTTCGAACGAAGACCGCCTTTGCATCCGGGGCTGCTGGGTCCGGCGCATAAGGCTATATACCCCATTCAGGACAGCGATTGCGGCCGTTGAGACAAACCGCGCAACCGGCGCGCGCTTGGATGCTATACCGATAAGCATCTATGAAAATAGGATTTATCTGTCCCGATGCACCGGGCCACATTAACCCGATGACTGCATTGGCCCGCCATGTTGTCATGCGCGATAACGAGGTCGTATTTCTTTATTCATCAGGCGCTAGAGGGTTGCCCTATATACCTTACGACGACGATGAATTCCGAGAAGCTCTAAACGAAGTTAGTAAAAAGCAGGGAGAAGACGCTCTACAATTTGCCATGCGGCACGTGATGGCTCAAACGGAGACGATAATGAAATCGTTGCCGAAAATCGTGCAGGATAACAAAATAGAGGCATTAGTAATCGATAACATCTCATTCTATGCCGAACTAGCTGCTATCCAATTGGGTATTCCATATGTACATGCGTGCGGGGCGATGCACCTTGACTTTTCCGGACAAGTACCTCTGGCTTCGGACCCCTGGCCTCATGAGAAGACAGCTGCAGCGATGGCTAGAAATCGAGAAGGCGTCAAGAGATTCGTCCAGATAGTGCAGAACGCCGGCGAGGGAGTAAGAGCTCGAGCACAGGGCGCAGGACTAAAAGTAGACTGGGACGATCTTTCAGCAACGCATTCACGTTTGGCCTTCATTACCCAGGTCCCTAAGGCATTCGACTTCGAGAGTTCATCTCAACCTTCGCATTTCCATCACACCGGACCGTTTCATGACGGCAAGGGCCGGGACGCAGCAGACTTCCCCTGGGGGCAGCTGACGGGCCAGCCCCTGGTTTATGCTTCCATGGGGACGATCCTGAACGGTCGGGTCGACGTGTTTCGTACGATAGTCGCGGCCCTCGCGAAGAATCCCGGCGTTCAACTTGTGCTTTCGGTGGGAGACCGGACTAATCCGAAGGACTTGGGACCGGTGCCAAAGAACGCCATTGTCATGCAGCGGACACCACAGCTAGAAGTGCTTAAACATGCCTCCGTCTGCATAACACACTCCGGACTTAACACAGTCTTGGAGTCTTTGACTCAAGGCGTTCCGCAAGTCGCAATTCCGGTGACTTTTGATCAACCGGGCGTGGCGGCTAGGATTGCGTATCATAAAACCGGTGCAGTTACTTCGTTAGATAAGTTAACTCCGGAGCATCTCTCGGATTTGTTAAATCAAGTCCTGGAAGACCCATCGTATCGGAATAATGCCCGTAAAATGCAAATGGCGATTTCCGAGGCCAACGGGTTATCCGTCGCGGCTGATCTGGTCGATCGGACTCTCCGAGCGGCTTAAAAAAAGGGCGGCAACCGGATTGACCGCTTTCGGATGACGAGAGCGGCAGTTCGGATCAGAAAGAGCGAGATTCTCATCGTTGGGATCCTGTTAAGACCGTATTCACCCGGCCAGAATGCGGAGTTGATGTATGTGGAAGGAGTTAGACGAATCGCAACTTTGATTTTGCCTTCCGATACTTCGTGGGGCGAAGGCGGGATACCTGCTAAAGCGCTTCCCGTCTCAGCGTTGCCTGCGGCAACACCGCCTCGGATTGCTGAAATAGCCCGCATATTACGGAGTGGTGAACCCACGGCTCTAGTGGTTGCTGGGAACGCGCTGGAGGTCGACGGTCTAGCTGCTGCCCATCGGATTGCAGCGCTGACTCAAGCAAGACTGGTTGCGCCGACGTTTAACCGTTTGATCCAGAGAGGTCGTGGACGTCATCCGATTCCGCTCCTGTCTTATCTTATTGATCATGCCCTGGCTGCGCTCTCCGGCATCCGGCATCTTGTTTTGGTTGGCGCCCAAGAGCCCGCCGGATTTTTTGCCTATCCCGGCAAGCCCAGCCTGATTCGGCCGGATGACGCGATCGTTCATGTTCTCGCCCGTCCAGACGAAGATGCCGCCGGCGCTCTGATGGCTCTTTCGAGTGAGTTAGGCGCTGCGCAGGTTGAACCTCCGGCGAGCCAGGCGCCCGAGCCAGCAAGCGGAGCAGTAAGTTCATCCAGCGTCGCACAGACGCTGGCAGCACTAATTCCGGAAGATGCGATCGTGGTCGACGAGAGCCTCAGTTTCGGGATGTCCTTCTATCCCGGGACAAATTCCGCAGCTCCACACGAGTGGCTGCAACTTACCGGCGGAGCGATCGGCAGCGGATTACCGCTTGCTACCGGAGCCGCCGTTGCCGCGCCCGGTCGCCGCGTTATCAATCTGGAAGGTGACGGTTCCAGCCTTTATACGGTCCAAGCTCTTTGGACCCAAGCGCGCGAGAAGCTCGCTGTTACCACGGTCATTCTTTCTAACCGGAAATACGCGATCTTGGAAATGGAGCTGGCCAAGGTTGGAGCTAACCCCGGCCGAACCGTACTGGATCTTTTTGATCTCAGCTCTCCTTCTCTCGACTGGCCGCGTCTTGCCGGCTCCATGGGGGTAGAGGCGGCTCGAGCCGAGACGTTGGAACAATTCGCCGATTTATTGATGGTTAGTAACCGGCAGAATGGCCCGTTTCTGATCGAGTTGGTGATACCGTGAGGTAGGAGCGATAGGCAGCGGACCTAGAGGTATTTCACAGAAGGTCACAAAGAACACGAAGGCTTTTTGGAGGACAGTTGACAGAGCGGGACCAGCCGCGCAGCGAGCTCATCATAAGGCTAGGCGCCTGTCGAACAACTGCTCCGTAGGAGCGAAATATTTATAGCTCACGACACAACGAAACGTGCAGCTCCGTAGGAGCGACATCTGATTGTGAAGGTAGGTTGGAGCGAAGAGGCGCACCCTCAGATTCCGCTCCTAACGGAGCTGACCGTATCTGGGCGCACTGGCTATAAAGATTTCGCTCCTACGGAGCTAGTTCATGGGCCATACCGAATCGGGGCCGAGGATCGGCTTACGATTTTCAACCGCCCTGTTAGGTTCTGCGTGCGCGAAATTCTGCGTGGCGGCCACCCAGGGTTAAAACCCTGGGCTGTTATGTATAGTCGCTTCCGACTTCGCCCCATCGCCCCCTTTTAGCTACGTCGGACAAGTCGCGGCAAATCCGCCGCTATTTGCGCAGGCCGGCGGCGCAAGCACTCGCTGCGCGCTCGCCGATGATGATACACGGAGCCATCGTGTTACCGCTTACCACACGCGGCATAATTGATGCATCGGCAATTCGCAGATTTTCTACACCGTAAACTTTGAGTTTACTATCCACAACGGAGAGCGCGTCTCGTCCCATCTTCGCGGTGCCGCTCTGATGCCACCAGCTCATCGCGTTATCTCGAATATATGTCTCCATCTCAGACCGTTTTATTTTTCCAGGGAAAATTTCCTGCTTTAAAAACGGACGCAGCGCAGCGGAATTACCAATGTCACGGCAGATCTCCATGGCGTCGCCCAACGCTTTC
>Ga0210386_10003723_pt1 | contig 12722 bp, 10 predicted proteins | sample IncBWH32OmetaG_FD_160091 | JGI IMG/M metagenome (GOLD analysis project Ga0210386, IMG submission 160091) | Forest soil microbial communities from Barre Woods Harvard Forest LTER site, Petersham, Massachusetts, United States - Inc-BW-H-32-O ... | reverse complement strand
TTCGGACCGTATCGTGATAATCGTCGAGGATGGTGATTTTCATGGCGTCCCTCACAGCAACATTGGCGCACGGCCGTAGGCATTGCCGGCATCGACCAGCCGGTGCAGCAGTACCACGAACCGCGCCCCTCACGCGGCGGCAACGCATCCAGCGTGCGTTCGTGAGCGCGTCGGGCGTGCGGATCGATGCGGGCAAGCAGCCTCGTGCCGGCAGCGGTCAGCTCCACCAGCTTGACGCGCCTGTCGGTCGGACCGGGGCGCCGCCGCAGCAACCCGCGCTTTTCCAGACGCGCAACGACATTGGCGGTGGTCGCGCGATCGACACCGACCGCGAATGCCAGCGCCGCCTGGTCAAGACCGGGCTGCGTTGCCAGCAGGCTCAACAGGCTGAATGGCACGGGCGTCACGCCGCATGAGGCGCATTCCTCGGCAAACAACGCGAGGTGCATCTGATGCAGCCGGCGAATCAGGAACCCAGGGCGAAACGCCAGGCTCTGCCACGGATCGGAGACCGGAGCGCGCGGCATGGTCAGCGCCCACGCAGCCAGCGGCGCAGGGCGTGCCACAGCAACGACAGTACCCCCAGGCGTTGCGGCACGGATGGCTCCGCACCGTGTAGCCGCGCCTCCAGTGTGCGGGCCACGATCTCGGCCAGCTCCGCGGCGAACGCGCGCACGACCGGCCCACGCCCGAGCTGCGCGAGCGGGCCACGCAGCGCGTAGGTGATGGTGAGGATCAGTTCGCTGCTGGCCGGTGAGGTCTCCCGCAACGCGAAGGTCGCGGTACCGTGCAGGTGGGTGCGGGAAATCGCGTCCTGCCCCTCGCCGTCCAACGTGCCGGTGTGATCGTCGTTGTAGGTGACGCGTGCGGTACCAGAGAACTGGGCGCGGATTGGGCCAAGGGAGGTCGTCAGCTCGCCTGCGAGTTGACCGGCGTCGATGGAGGTCAGTCGCGCGCCGGGCACACAGGAGGCGACCAAGGCCGGATCCCGCAACGCCGACCACACCATCGCTTGCGGCAGGTTAAGGCGAAGTATTTCGGTCATGGACTGGTCGGTGAGAGCCCGCCCCCTCACCCTGGCCCTCTCCCGCAAGGGGAGAGGGGGCGGTGTTGCCGGGTTCGCGACCCCCTCCCACCTCGCGGGGGCTTGGGCCGCGGAGCGGATCAAGGCCGCAGGCTGGGGTTGGGGTTGGGGAGAGGGGGTCTCCCCCAACACACTCTGAATCGCTCGCACGATCCCCGCATACCCGGTGCACCGGCACAGATTCCCCGCCAGCTCCAACCGGATGCGATCCTCGTCCGCACCCGGCAGCCGCAGCACGATGTCGCGTGCCGTCACCAGCATCCCCGGCGTGCAATAGCCACACTGCAACCCATGCTCGGCCGTGAACGCCGCGCGTAGTCGTTCGATGATCGGATCGTGCTCCAACCCCTCGATCGTCCGCACATGCGTGCCTTCGCAGACCGCGGCAAACGCGATGCAGGACCGGGCCGGTGCGTCATCGATCAGCAGCGTGCAGGCACCGCAGATGCCGTGCTCACATCCGAGATGCGTGCCGGTCAGCAACAGTTCTTCGCGCAGGAAGTCGGCCAGATGCGTACGCGGCGCCACGTCGGCCGATACCGCCTTGCCATTGACCATCATCGACACACGGTTCACGCCACACCCGCCTGCGCCAATGCGCGATGCAACACCACAAGCTGGATATGTGCGTCGATCGGATCCAGTCCAGGTAGCGGGGGATCGCGCGTCACCGCATCCCCTTCCAGCACAATGGGCACACCTCCGGTGGCACCGATCACCGCGCGGATCACACCGCGATCGACCAGCACCGCGGCCATTGCATGTGCGAATTCCCCTGGTTTGCGGCACGCTTTCACGTACCCCCATCGCGCCATACCCGACAGCCGAGGAATTCGCACGGCGCGCAGCAGCTCACCCGGCTGCAGCGTAACCCGGAACGTTCCTGTGACGAAATCGCCCAGCGCCAACGTCCGCCGCGTGGAGGTCAACACCGAGGCTCCCAACGCAGTCAGCACCGTGACCCAATCCGCCGCCGGATCGGCATGGCACAGGCTGCCGCCGATCGTGCCACGCGTACGCACGGCGCGATAGGCGATGCCTTCCGCCACGCGGGCCAGTATGTTCAAGCCGATATCCGGCACGTCGCCATCGGCAATCGTCGCATGTGTGACACAGGCGCCGATCGTCACTACCGACTCCGTTGCAACGATTTCACGCAGCTCCGGCAGATGCGTGATAGGCACAATCAGTTCCGGCTGCGCCACACGCAGATTCAGCATCGGCCCCAGCGACTGCCCGCCGGCCATCGCGCGCGCACCTGGACGCACCAGCAACGCGCTCGCCTCCGCCAGATCAGCGGGGCGCACCAGCTCGAATGCCGCCGCTTTCATGCCGGCACGCGCGCCCTCAGCAAGGCCGTCAATATCCGACGCGGCGTGATCGGCAGCTCCGTCAGCTCCACTCCCGACGGCCGCAGCGCGTCATTCACCGCATTCGCGATCGCCGCAGGAGGCCCGATCGCGCCCCCCTCCCCGATCCCCTTCTGCCCGAACGTACTGATCGGCGACGGCGTCTCCATGTGATCGATGCGCGGCGCCGGCACCTCGGTCGCACCCGGCAACATGTAATCCGCCAACGTGCTCGCCAGCGGCTGCCCATACGCATTGTATGGCATCTCTTCATACAACGCCGTGCCGATGCCCTGCGCCGTGCCGCCAATCAGCTGGCCATCAACGATCATCGGATTCAACAGCACGCCGCCATCTTCCACGATCGCATAATCGACGACGCGCACCTCGCCGAGTTCCGTATCCACCTGCACCACGGCCGCATGCGCGGCATAGCTGAACGTTCCGGAGTCGCGCAGAGGCTTGTAACCCGAGGTCACCTCCAACCCACCGGGATTGACCGACGCCGGCAGATCCTGTGGTCGCCGATACCAGGTACGTGCGACCTCCTCGATCGTCACCGAGCCCGTCGCCGAGGCCACCACACCATCGCCGACACGTACCGCGCTGACCTGCTCCTGCAACAGATGCGCGCCGATCGGCCCGATACGTTCCGCCAGCTCACGACACGCCGTCGCCACCGCACCACCCGCCATCACCGCGCAGCGCGAGCCCCAGGTGCCGGTGGAATACGGGGTAAACGCAGTATCGCCGTGCACCACCATGATCTTGTCGATCGCGATCCCCAGCACCTCATGCGCCACCTGCGCCAGCGTCGTCTCCAGCCCCTGCCCGTGGCTCTGAATGCCAACGCGCAGCTCGAGGCCGCCGTCGGGCGTAAGCCGCGCCACCGCCTGCTCGAACCCGGGAACCATCGGAATGCCCCAGCCGGCGTAGACCGACGTGCCATGCGCCGCCTGCTCGCAAAAGATCGCCATTCCGATTCCAGTTCGAATCGGTCCCGTCTCGCGCGCCTGCCGCGCGCGGATCGCTGGCACATCGATCACCTTCACCAAGCGGCGCAGGCATTCCGGATAATCGCCGCTGTCAAACAGCTTGTTCGTGATGTTGGTGAATGGCATCGCTTCGGGCGGAACCAGGTTGCGCATCCGTACCTCGTGCGGCTCCAGCCCCACCTCCCGCGCGATGGCATCCACAGTCAGCTCCATCGCGTAACAAACACCAGCGCGGGCCACGCCACGGAACGGCAGGATGGGAGGTTTGTTGGTCGCCGCCGACCAGGTGCGGCAGCGATACGCATCCATCGTATACGGGCCCGGAAGAATGCTCGCGACCTGCGCCGCTTCCAGACACGCGGAAAACGGATAGCGCGAATAGGCCCCCGCATCGACGGTCGCCTCGGCTTCAAGTGCCAGCAATTTGCCATCACGCGCCGCGTACGCGGTGATCTCGTATTGGTGCTCACGACAATCCGCGTTGCCGGTCAACTGCTCGCGCCGATCCTCAATCCAGCGCACCGGATGCCCAAGCTTGCGGGCCAGGAATCCGGCGCAGATTTCCTCCGCCAACAGGATCCCCTTGTAGCCGAAACCACCGCCAACATCGGGCGCGACAACGCGCAGACGCCCTTGATCCAGCCCCAGGCATTCGGCCAGCCCGGTGCGCACGATGTGTGGTAACTGCGTCGAGCTATAGACCAGGAGTTGTTCCAGGCGGCGGTCCCAGACCGCGACGACACCACGGCCTTCCAGCGGCGACATGCATTGCCGGGCCGTACGAAACGATCGTCGCACCACGATCGGTGCGCTGGCGCGGATGGCGGACAGATCGTCTTCGACTACGGTCTCCAGGAAGACATTGTCGCCCCAGTGCTCGTGCAGCAATGGCGCGCCCGGCTGCCGCGCCGCCAGCATATCGACGACCGCCGGCAGCTCCTCGAAATCGACCTCGATTGCCACCGCCAGGTCCTCAGCCTCGGCACGCGTCGGTGCGACGCACACCGCGATCGGCTCCCCGACATGGCGCACCTTGTCATACGCCAGCACTGGCTGTTCCGAGGGCTTGAACCCGGGCAACCCGGACACGGCGATCATGGGTCGCACGTCAAGATCGGCCGCGACGAACACCTTGCCCTTGGCATGCTCCGGCACGCGGATGCCGCGAATCCGCGCATGAGCCAGCGGACTGCGCAGAAAAGCCAGGTCCCGCATGCCAGGCAGGCGGATGTCAGCAATGAACTCGCCGCGGCCGCGCAGATAGCGGTCGTCCTCCTTGCGCGGCACGCTCACACCGACGCCACTGCCTGCCATGTCCGGTTTCCCTCGGCCCCAAAATTGCACTGCCATGCTTGCAATGTGCGCGCCAGAGGGCAATCGTCAGGACACTGACGATTGGCGCCACCAAACGGCGGAGGGCAAGCGATGGAACAGCAATTCGACATCCTGTTGCGCGGCGGACGCGTGATCGATCCTGCCACTGGCCGCGACGGCATGGCCGACGTTGCCATTCAGAGCAATCGCATCGCGGCGATTGGACCTAATATCCCCCCGGCCACCGCTGCGGAGGTGATCGATGTATCGGGTAAGCTGGTGATTGCCGGCATGATCGATACCCATGCGCATGTCTACCAATACGTGACGGGCCGCTTTGGCTTGCAGCCAGATCTGGTCGGCGTGCGGTCCGGGGTGACCACGATCGTGGATCAAGGCGGCCCGAGCTGCATGACGCTCGGCGGCTTCCGTCACTTCATTGCCGAGCCTGCCGCATCACGCGTGCTGTGCTTCATCTCCGCCTATCTGGTCGGCGGGCTGGAAGGCCATCTGTATCCCGAACTCTACGGGCCGGGGCAGCTCGATGTGCGCGCCACCGCCAAGGTGGCACGGGAGAATGCCGACATCGTGCGTGGCATCAAGGCGCATGCCGAAATCGGCGGTGCGTCGCGCTGGGGGCTGGAGGTGATCAAGCTCGGCAAGGAGATTTCGCGCCGCGCAGAGATCCCGCTCTACATCCATCTCGGCCAGCTCTGGCCGGTGAAGGACGGTGCCACCGTCGATGCCGACGAAGTGGTGCGCGCACTGATGCCGTTGATGGAACCAGGCGACGTGCTGGCGCATCCGTTCACGCGTCATCCCGGCGGGTTCATTTCGGAGGAGACGGGCGAAGTGCATCCCGTGGTGTGGGCGGCGCTCGAACGTGGCGTAACCGTGGATGTTGGTCACGGCTCGCATTTCAGTTTCTCGATGGCGCGCAAGGTGATCGAGGCGGGGATCCGGCCGACCACGCTGGGCGCGGACATGCATGGCTACAATGTGCGTGTGCCGGATGCGAAGGATGGAGCCGATCGCGCCGAGAATCCCTTCTTCGGCGTGGCGCCGTTCAATCTGACGCATGCCATGACTGAGCTGCTGACGCTGGGCGTCACATTGCCAGAGATCGTGGCGACGGTGACCAGCAATCCCGCGAAGATGCTTGCGATGGAGGATTCACTCGGCTCGCTGCAGGTCGGGCGCGAGGCGGACATCTCCGTGCTGGATGTGCGGAAGGGGCGTTTCGAGCTGAAGGACAACAGCGGGGAGGTCGTGGTCGCGGATGAATACATCTCGCCGGCGTTCGCGCTGAAGGCGGGGGCACGATACGACGCGGACAGCCCGTTGGTGCCGCCTGCGATGGCGTTGGCAGCGTAGTTATGGACGTGTCGTCGTCCCCCCTGCCCTTGCGGGAGGGGGATAGGGGGAGGGGGAGACACCCCGTCGGCATTATCGTTTCGCCCCCTCCCCCCAGCCGTGATCCGCTTCGCGGCTCAAGCCCGCAAGCGGAGAGGCAGTAGGATGGTGGCCTCACTCATCTACGGCAGTGCGGTGATCACGCACGCAATCGATCGCCATACCTGGAATGAAATCGCCAACGGCGCGGTGTTGCAGGACGATGGCGTCATCACGGCGGTCGGTACCTTCAGCGAGCTTCGTCGCCAGCATCCCGATGTACCAGTGGTCGGCGATGGCAACGACGTCGTGCTGCCTGGCTTCATCAACGGCCATCATCATGTCGGCCTGACACCCGTGCAACTCGGTTCACCGGACATGCCGCTGGAGCTATGGTTCGTCACGCGCATGGTGATGCGCAATGTGAATCCCTATCTTGATACGCTGTACTCCGCGTTCGAGATGATTGCGTCCGGCGTCACCACTGTGCAGCACCTGCAGGGCTGGGCGCCCGGATCGCTGCCAGAGGTCGAGGCCCGTGCCAATGAGCTGATACGGGCCTACGAAGATGTGGGCATGCGGGTGTCATACAGCTTCGCCGTGCGCGATCAGAATCGGCTGGTGTACCAACGCGATGAAGATTTTCTCGCGAGCCTGCCAGCGGAGCTACGCGGCCCCACGCAGCGGTGGTACGCACGACTGCAGGTGACTCTCGATGACTGCATGGATTTGTTCGAGCACTTGTATCATCGCCACCGGAACAAAAGTCGTGTGGGAATCCAGTTAGCACCGGCAAATCTGCATTGGTGTTCGGATGAGGCACTGACCCGGCTGGCCGACGCGTCGCGGCAGTTCAACGTGCCCCTGCATATGCATCTGGTCGAAACCGCGTTTCAGAAGGAATACGCGCGACGCCGCGGGGGGGGCACGGCGCTGGAATACATCGATCGCTTCGGCTTGCTGGGTCCGCAGATGACGCTGGGACATGGTGTGTGGCTGAATGAGGCGGACATTGATCGTGTGGCCGAAACCGGCACCTGCATCTGCCACAACTGTTCCTCCAACTTCCGCCTGCGTTCGGGTGTGGCTGCGCTGAACGTGTTCGAGGCCAAGGGTATCAACACCGCCATTGGCATTGATGAAGCCGGCATCAACGACGATCGCGACATGCTGCAGGAAATGCGGCTGGTGCTGCGCGCGCATCGCACGCCCGGGATGGCGGATGAGGACGTGCCAACGATCTCGCAGGTGTTCCGCATGGCCACGTCAGGCGGGGCAAAAACCACCGTATTCGGTGAACGCCTCGGTGTGTTGGCGCCGGGCAACGCGGCCGATATGGTGCTGATCGACCGGCGGCAGATTGCTTGGCCCTATCTCGATCCGGAAACGAAGATACTGGACGCCGTCCTGCAACGCACGAAGCCGTCCGCGGTCCGCACGGTCGTGTGCGATGGCGAAGTCATCTATGCGGATGGCAAATTCACCAAGGTCGATCGTGAGGCCGCATTGCTGGCTTTGCACGCCGACCTGCAGAAAGCGTTGGCCGATGACGAAGTGGAGCGGCGCAATCTGTCAAAAGCGCTCTTGCCGCACGTGCGGGCGTTTTACGCGAATTACATGGACCCGGCCCGACACGAACCGTTCTATCGGCCGAGCTCGCGGGAGTGACAGCATCGCGTCCCTGACCTCATGGGCCCGGAACGCGACTGTCATCCACGCATGCCGATCACCACTGGCTTTTTGGTGATGTCGATCTTGGCCTCGATCCATTCCACGAATTTCGCCGTCGGGTAACTGATCAGGAAGTAGATCACTGCCACCATGGTGAAGATCTCGAAGTGCTTGTAGGTGGCGGAGGCAAGAAGCTGCCCGCTGAACATCAGATCGCGCATGGTGATCACGGACACCAATGCGGAATCCTTGAAGATCGACACGAAGAAGTTGCCCAGGGATGGAATGATGATTCGGATCGCTTGCGGCAGGATAATTCGCCGCAGCAGCAACCCGCGCGACATTCCGATTGAGGATCCTGCTTCCCACTGTCCCTTCGGAATTGCCTGGATCCCCGAGCGGAACACCTCCGCCATATACGCCGCATAGTTGAGGGTCAGCCCCAGCGCGGCGGAAATGAAGGGCGTTAGCACGATACCGGCATATGGCAGCACATAGTAGATGAAGAACAACTGCAGCAGTAGCGGCGTGCCACGAATGAACTGGATGTAGCATGCCGCCACGACTCGCAGCGGTGCGATACGTGAAATACGCGCGATGCCGGTGACCAATCCAAAAATCAGTGCCAGTCCGAAGGCCAACAGCGATACCGCTATCGTGAGCAGCGCACCGTGCAACAGCGACGGCAGGAACAAGATCATGTCGTCGATCGAGTAGTACATTGGTCCTGCCGTGCTGCTGCTGAGTCTATAGTGGGATGAGCGCTGATCGGCGTACCCACGCCGCTCTAGCTTTTTGTTTGATCGCGTGATTCAGACTTCTGACGATGCCGCCTTCAGTCATCACGCTCTAAGCGAGCCGCGCCTAGTTATTGTAGCCGGTCAAGCCCCACTTCGTGAGAATCTCTTTCGACTTGCCATTGTACTCCATCCACATGAACGCGGAGGACACCGCCATGACCCACTGGACGTCGGCCTGACGGAAGGCATAGCTGCTGTAGCCAACGGGATTCTTGTAGGTGCGCGGCTCGTAGTCCGCGGGCATCTCGATCTTCCACTCGGGATGCTCCTTCATCAGTGCCGCGACAACTGGCTGATCGTACAGCGCCGCGTCAGTGCGACCGATCGCCAGTTCGGGAATGATCTGCGCCCAGTCCTTATAGCCTTGGAACTTGATGCCGGGGATGCCCTGCAGCCACTCCGCATAGTTGGTTCCGAGCAGCGTCCCCACGGTATAGCCCTTCAGATCGGCAAGCTGGTGAAAGTTGTGCGGATTGCCTTTCGGCACCACCAGCGCTTCCGCATAGTAGTAGTTCGGGAAGCAGAAATTCACCACCTTCGAGCGGTTCTTCGTGTAGTGGATCGAGTCACCAACGATATCGAAACGCCCATCCAACAGCCCGGGGATCAACCCATCGAACGTCACTGTTTGCACGGTTATCTTGTCGATGTTCAGCATCTTGCAGGCCAGGTTGATGAACCCCGCATCGATGCCTGACCATTCGTTGGTCTTGGGATCCAAGAACGAGTACGGCCAGTCGTTCGAGGTCCCGACGACGAGCCCCTTCTTCTGGATCTTGGCCAACGAGTCATCGTCCGAATTGATCTTGATTAGCGAGAAATCAGGGAAATCCTTGTCGTTTACCGGCGGCGGCGCTATCGCAGCGCGTGCGGAACCGACGCTCGCGAGCAGCGCAGCGGCACTGCCAATCGCACCGCTGCGCATCAGGCCACGACGGCCTATCGGCAAGCCATTACTATCAAGAATCTGTTTGTCAGTCACGGTCTGTTGCCTCCTGGTATGATTGTCACGATATCGGCACGTATTCCTAGTTCACGGGCTCGGCACTACCGTTTCGATTTAGGATTGATTGTAGGAACTGTCGCGTCCGTGGGCTGCGCGGATTGGTGAAAACCATGGCCGGCGGCCCGTCCTCAACGATGTTGCCGTGGTCCATGAAGATGACGCGATCCGCAACTTCGCGGGCGAAGTCCATCTCGTGGGTCACCACGATCATAGTCATCCCCTCGCTCGCCAACTGCCGCATCACGCGCAGCACGTCACCGACCAGCTCCGGATCCAATGCCGAGGTCGCCTCGTCGAACAGCATCAGCTTGGGATTCATCCCCAGCGCGCGCGCGATCGCCACGCGCTGTTGTTGCCCGCCGCTGAGCTGGTGCGGATAGGAGCCCGACTTGTCAGCCAGACCCACTTTGGCCAGCAGCGCGAGCCCGCGCGCCCGCGCTTCGGCTGGCTTCTCCCGCAACACGTGCACCGGCGCTTCGATCACGTTACCCAGCGCCGTCAGATGCGGGAACAGGTTGAACGCCTGGAACACCATGCCGATCTGGGCGCGGATCGCCTCCACCCGCCGTTCCGGATCCACCACCACCTTGCCGTTCACCTTGTAGCGATAGACCGGCTTGCCCTCGAAATGAATGGTGCCGTCGTCGATGCTCTCCAAATGGTTGACGCACCGCAGCAGCGTGGATTTCCCGGCACCCGACGGGCCAATGATGCAGACCACCTCGCCGCGCGGCACCGACAGGGAGACATCGGTCAATACTTCGATGCGACCGAAGGATTTCCAGACGCGTTCCAGACGCACGATTGGCGTCGCGTCATCAGCCGAGATTGCAGCAGCCGCGGTCGTCACACCCATGCAGCGCCCTTCGATCGGCGGCCGATCCCCCGAACAGGTTGGCCCAACGATCACATAGCAAGGCACGTACCATTCATTGCGGCGCACAATCGCCGTGCAACCGCACCCGCATGCCCGGTTTTGTAGCACGAGACGGATTGCCCGCCGCAAAATTCGCCATCGCCGGGACAACAGCGGTTGCCATGATCGTCCGGATGCTGACGATGCAATCCGGTCTAGGAAGGACAATCGCCTATGCGGATCGCGGTGACGGGTGGGCTTGGCCGCCTTGGGCAATATGTCGTGCGGGCGCTGGCCCCACACACACCACGGGTGGTGGATATTGCCACGCCAGCACATCCGCCTGCCGACTACCACCGCGCCGACGTGCGTGAACTCGGCGCCCTGCGTGCCGCCCTGCAAGGGATCGAGGTGGTTGTACACCTGGGCGCGATCGATCGATCCTTCGCCACCGACGATGCAGCGACTATGCAGGTCAACGCCATGGGCACCTGGAATCTGTTCGAAGCCGCGCGGCAGGTCGGCGTGCGTCGGGTGGTGCATTGTTCCAGCAGTTCCGCCACCGGGCTGGATGTCAGCAATCCCGGCATGCCGCCGCTGTATCTCCCGATCGACGAGGCGCATCCCGCGCGCGCCACCGACGCCTATGGGCTCAGCAAGCTCTGCGGTGAACGGATCGCCGAGGCGTTTGCACGGCGGGGCTTGGAAGTGATCGTGATCCGGCCGGTCTTCGTCGCCTTTCCTGAGATGGCGGATTTCATGGCCGGCAAATCGGGACCAGAAGGACGCGCCGAGCCGATGCCCTATCTGCGCGCCTATGTCGGGCCAGAAGACTGCGCGCGTGGTTTCGCCGCCGCGGTTAAGGCCGATTACACCGGGTTCGAACTGTTCTTCCTCGCTGCCGAGGATTGCTTTGCAACCGAGCCGACTGTGGCACGGATGGAGGCGTTGTACCGGGTGAGCATTCCAGTGCGCGACCCGATCCTGTATCAACGATCGCCGCGCGCCTCACCGATCAGCACGGCAGCAGCACGCGCACGGCTGGGCTGGACGCCGACGACGCAGTGGCTAGCCTAAGGCAAACTGGCAGGAGGCATCGTCATGTCGGATTTGGTCACCATTCCCGCGCGCCGTGGCAGGGCCGCCTTCGCTGCCAAGGGACAGGTCATCAAGGTGATCAACACGCATGGCGAGCAGGTGGTCGACACGTGGGCCTTCAACCGCGCCGACCTGACCGAGTTCATGTCGATGGAGCACAGCCGCGCGGGCATGCTGAAGCTGATCCCGAAGGTGGGCGATGCGCTGCTGACCAATCACCGCAGGCCGATCCTAACCGTGCTGGAGGATACCTCCGGCGGCATCCACGACACGGTGATGGCGGCGTGCGACATCTACCGCTACCAGGGGCTCGGTGTCGCCGACTATCACGACAACTGTACTGACAATCTCGCGCAGGGCATGCGCGATATCGGCCTGACGCCACCAGAGACGCCCAGCCCGCTGAACCTGTTCATGAACATCCCCTGGACAATCGAAGGCGGCCTGTCGTTCGATCCGCCGGTGTCGACGCCGGGCTGCTACATCGCGGTGCGGGCGGAGATGGATCTGGTGATCGCGTTCTCGGCCTGCCCGCAGGATATCCTGCCGATCAACGGCAAGGCCGGGAAGCCGACCGAGGCACATTTCGTGATTGGCTGAACGGCCGGCGCGACTCCGCCATCGCGCACAGGGATCGTCAGCATACTGACGATCTGCCCAGGCGCGCGTCATCCCGTGGTCAGAATCTGGGCACGCTCAGTGTGCGGCGATGAACTGCCTGCGATAGCCGAAGGAGCGTTCGATGCGGCCGACGATGTGCTCGCCGGCCAGGATCGGTTCGTAGCGGCATTCCGCGGCCGGTGTGCCAAGTTCACGCGGAGCGACTAACGCCTTGAAGTCCGGATCGTGGAACGTCGCGATCGATAGCCGTTCCCGTCCGGAGCGGTTGATCACCCGGTGCGGCGTTGAGGCATAGCGGTCGTTGGTCCAGCGCGCCAGCAGGTCCGCCACGTTGATCACCAATGTCCCGGGAATCGGCGGAGCGGGAATCCAGCGTTGTGTGGACCGCTCCAGCACCTCCAGCCCGCCAATATCGTCCTGCCACAGTAGCGTGATGCAGCCGAAGTCGCTGTGTGGAGCGACACCAAACTGGTCGTTGTCCAGATCCGGCGGCTGCGGCGGGTAATAGACGATCTGCGTGCGCTGCAGCGGCTTGC
>Ga0210386_10003720_pt1 | contig 12723 bp, 10 predicted proteins | sample IncBWH32OmetaG_FD_160091 | JGI IMG/M metagenome (GOLD analysis project Ga0210386, IMG submission 160091) | Forest soil microbial communities from Barre Woods Harvard Forest LTER site, Petersham, Massachusetts, United States - Inc-BW-H-32-O ... | reverse complement strand
TGATGGCGCGGCATTACGCAAACGATGCCGAAGCGGGCCAGGCGCTGAAGGCCGACCCGAAGGTGCTCGCGAAGCTTCGATCGCGCACACCAGTTCCAAAATCGGCATTGCTCAAGATGCTGCACCGCCTTGCCGAGCGGCACGATCTCGGAGCGGCAATAGGCGATCTGGTCGTCGATACCAGGTCGCGCTGACCGCCGGGGCAAGGATCTCGTTGGCGGCGGGTCGGGTCGTTACGCGTTCTTTATGGGTCGGGTCGCCGGGGCCTCTCGATTTTTTATCCGTGGCGGAACGATAACCCACCGGGTTCGACTGCGTGTCGCTTCGACGTTCGATGGTTGCCTGTTTCACGGCGATTACGGCCCGCCGGATCCGGCTTTTGCTGTTTCCGCAACGGCTGTCCACAGCTGGACCGTCGACCCCGCGCCTGCTGAAAGACGCCCGCAATATCGGAGAGGCGGAGGCAATTCAGCGCAATGTCCGGAAGGACGAGTCAGTCTCATGCGCGGCTTTGCGCTCGCGATTCTCTTCGGGATCGTCGTCGGCACGTCCTCGTCGATCTTCATCGCGTCGCCGATTTTGCTGTTTCTGGGGGAGAAGCGGCTGCGGCCCGGGCTCGCCCGGGCTGCGCCTTCCGGACGCTCGGTTGCCCGCCCGCTGGTGATCGGACCCGGATCGAACCAGCTAGCCGAGTTTCAGTAGTGATGGCAAACATGTCTACGAGATCGCAACTGGCACTGCTGGATGCTCTCGATCCATTGTCGCGAGCGCCCATCCGAATCTTCAGCTTCAAGCTCCTTGTATTATTCCCGATCGCGACGTTGTTGGCAGCGCGATATCGCTACCCGCTGTTCGAGACGATATCCTCGTTCGCCAGCTGGTACGCCTATAAGCTCGCAATGGCTTGGGGCGGATTGCGCGGCGCGCTGACCTTGGTTCTGGCGCTGGCGGTCACCGAGAACCGCGGGCTCGATCCGCAGGTCCAGCGCTTTGTTGCGGTTCTCGCCACCGGCCTCGTGCTGTTCACGCTGTTCGTCAACGGCACGACATTGCGGATGGTCATCGCTCTCCTCGGGCTCGACCGGCTGTCGCCGCGAAACGAGGTCTTGCGCGACCGCATCCTTGCCCTGTCATACGCCGAGGTCTGCGATGCGGTGCGCCATCTGGCGGAAGCCCACGCGCTGGCGCCGGCCGCGGTCCAGCAGATCGTCGAACCCTATCAGGCTTGGATCACGACGGCGAATGCCCGCGACGCGGCGGAGCGATTGACCGAGCGTGACCGGCTGGCCATTGCCCTCGTCGCACTGGCGAACCAGGAGCGCGCGCTCGCCCTCGAGACCCACGCCGCCCGGATTGCGCCGCCCGCGACCGTGCAAACCTTGTTGCACCATGCGGACACCCTGCTCGACGGCGCTCGAACCGAGGGCCGCCTCGGCTATCAAAGAGCCGCCGCCGCCATTCTGTCGTTTCCGGTGGCATTTCGAATCGCTTATTTCCTCTACCGGCATTTCGGGATTCGACGATTGCTCGCCGACAGGCTGGCGGACCGCGTTGAATTGCTGTTGGTGACGCGGTTGCTCGTCGACCGGCTCGTCGATTTCAACAACGAGCGGCTGCGCTTGATTTTTGGTGAGCGCATCACCGCTCTCACTGGCGAGATCGTCGAACGCCGCCGGGGAGAGTTGGGTGGCGCGTTTGACGCCCTACAGCGGCAATACCCCGACTATGTCGCGGCTCTCGAGGTCAGATTTCTGCGCCAATCGGCGGTGCGCCAGGAGACCGGGCGATACCACGCTTTGTTTGAGGAGGGACTGATCCCGCAGGAGCTTTTTGAGGATTTGAAACGTGGGGTTACCGCTACGCGCGCCGCCGAACCGCGCCCGCGCTTTGACATCGGCTTGGACACGCGCCGCCTGATCGAACAGCTCGATTTCCTTTCGGCCCTGAGCAACGCCCAGCTCGATCGCGTGGCCAAGCTGTTACGACCTCGCTTCACGGTGCCGAACGAACGCATCGTCCGTGCCGGAGACCGCGGCGACGCTGTCTTTTTTATCGCGTCTGGGGCGGTCGAGGTCAGGCTGCCGGTGCGGAACGTGCGCCTCGGAACCGGCGAATTCTTCGGCGAAATGGCCTTGTTGACGGGCCGGCCGCGCCAGGCCGACGTCGTGGCGTTGAGCTACTGCCGACTACTGGTGCTGCGAAAGGCCGACTTCGATCGCTTCGTCACGGCGAACCCCGATGCCGGAGCGGCCATCAGCCGCGTTGCGCAAACGCGGCTTGCGATGAACCGCGATGACCACGATCGGACCGCCGAGGTGGCCTCCTGACAGTACGCGCTCACCCTAACCGCCTTCCCGTGACCCAGTCGCACAACCGGCTGAAGTGGGAACGGTCTTCGCCGCCATCTCCCGGGCCTGTGCTAAGCGGCTTGGCTTCAGGAGCAACGAGCTCCCGCGGCCAGCCATTCTCCTGATGGACCACGGCATAGAAGCCGTCAACCATCAGCTCGATCGTCGCCGGGGCCCCCGCACATTCCCGACGCGCATAGTCGATAACCGCGGGTAGACTCGCAAAATCTGTTGTCGGCTGCGCCGTCAAGCCGTGCACGCTCCAGCTGCCGCCAAGGTCATGGCAGATTTGTAGGCGCAAGGTCACAGCGGCCACCGCTCAGTGCAAGACGCCATAGGCCAGCACGAGGACATATCGCAGCGCGACGACGCCGAGAGCGACCAGCATCAGGATCAACATTGTCTTGCCGACCTCGACCGCGATCTCGCCTCGACTTTGTTGTCGGTTGGTGCCAACAGCGCGGTTCGGCAGACGTTGTGCGTGCGACAAGCCCGCGGGTCGACGCCTTGAGAAATCCAATAGGGCCATGTTCCAAACCCGGTAGCTCGCCGAGCGCGGCGCATTCTCCTAGCAAAGCGATCGCCGAATAAGTTTTCGAGACGGAACTGAGCCCCTCGCTATAAAGGGTGCATAAATTGGCCTGACCCGATCGGACAGCGGTGCCGGTCCCGGTCCCCCTGGCTCCCCCCACAACACAGTGGAGCTCGACTCGGGGTTAAGCGCCGAGGCCTTTTTTTTGCCTCTATATGGATTTTTTTATGGAGAGCGGCGTCGATCCGTCTCGATCCTTTATATCCACCCGACCTACGCTCGATCACGGGAAGCAAACGATCGATTCCGCGACTGCCGGAGTGACCAAGGCAGCGTCGGAGTACCGGGAGATGTGGGTCCGCTACGAGGAGTAATCGCGTTGAATCTCGCTGTTTGGCTGCCGGCTCTTTTTATGCTGGGCGTGGTCAGCCTGCTCCTTTGCATTGCCTTCGCCGAAGGCTGCGCGCGCATCTGAGGGAGGCTGCCGTGATTTACGTGACCGCCCTGATCACCGCGTTGCTGTTCATCTATCTCGGCGTCGCACTCGTCCGGCCGGAATGGTTCTGACGCAGCACCGCCGGACGGCGCCATTGCCCGACAAGAGCATAACGAGCTGGTGAAGATCATGTGGACGCTGCCGATTCTGCTGCTCGCGGTGACGATCGTGCTGTCGATCCCGCTGAGCCGGTATTTCGCCTGGATCATGGACGGACGCTACCGGGCGCCGAGGTTCCTCGCCTGGTTTGAACGGCGGCTCGACAGCGGACCGCAGGACTGGAAGCAGTACACCATCGCGTTCCTGGTGTTCACCGCCATTCTGTTCACCTTCGGCTTCATCGTATTGTGCCTGCAGCCGATTGCGCCGCTCAATCCGCTTGGCCGTGGCATCCTGGGGCCGTCGACGATCTTCAATACCGTCATCTCGTTCATGACGAACACCAACCTGCAGCACTATTCGGGCGACCAGAATTTTTCCAATTTCAGCCAGATCTTTTTCATCCTGCCGAACATGTTCCTGTCGGCCTCGATCGGCTTTTGCGCGCTCTCGGCCATTATCCGCGCGTTCCGCGGCGAGGCTACGGTCGGTAACTTCTTTGTCGATATGTGGCGGGTGGTGGTCTACATCTACCTGCCTGCGGCGCTGATCATCGGCATCATCTTCATGCACGAAGGCATGCCGATGACCTATGCCAGCCAGCAGACGGTGACGACGCTTGAACCGGCCTCGATGGGCACCGACGACCACGGCCAGGCGAAGCCGCAAAACATCATCGTCGGCCCCGTCGCCGCGGTCATTCCGATCAAGATGCTCGGCACCAACGGCGGCGGCTTCTACGGCATGAATTCTGCCGTGCCGATGGAGAACCCAACGGCCGTGGCGAACTTTGTCACGACCTTCGCGATGATGATCTTCCCATTCACCTTGGTACTGATGTACGGCCGGATGTTGCGCCGGATCCGCCATTCGGTCGTCATCTACGCCGTGATGCTGACGATGATGGTGGGCCTGATCGTCTGGTCGGTCGCGTTCGACACATTGCAGCCGAACCCGGCCTTCACCGGCACGAAGGCTGCGCGCAATTATGACATCTCCAGCGCGGCCGGACCCGGCGGCAAGCAGACGATCACGCTGCCCGCGGTGGCAAGCCTGCCTGTCGACCAGCATCTCGGCAATCTCGAAGGCAAGGAATTGCGTTTCGGCACCTCCGCCGGCGCGGTATTCGCCGCTATCACCACCGATGTGACCTGCGGTGCCGTCAATGCCGAGCACGATAGCCTAAATCCCGTCGCCAGCCTCTCGGCGTTCACCGGCATGTGGCTGAACTGCGTCTTTGGCGGCAAGGGTGTGGGCATGATCAACCTGCTGCTGTTCCTGATCGTCGGCGTCTTCCTCGCCGGCCAGATGGTCGGCCGCAGCCCGGAATACCTTGGGCGCAAGGTCGAAGCGCGGGAGATGAAGCTGGCGGTGATGGCGCTGCTCGTGCATCCGCTGCTGATCCTCGGGCCCGTCGGTCTGTCCGCTGCGACTTCCTTGGGGGTTCCCGCCGAAAGCAACCCCGGCGCCCATGGCTTTTCGCAGATCGTCTACCAGTACTCGTCGGCATCAGCCAACAACGGGTCGGCGTTCGACGGGCTCGGCGTCGACTACGGCTTCAACAGCAATCCCACCCCGCCGGCTGCGGCGGTGCCATTGGACATCGGGACCGGTCTCGTCATGCTGTTCTCGCGCTACCTGCCGATCATCGCGCCGATTGCGATGGCGTTCTATCTCGGCCGCAAGAAGGTGGCACCCGCCTCGCTCGGGACGATGAGCGACGATACGGCCACCTTCGGCTTCCTGTTGCTGGGCACGATCCTGATCATCGGCGCCCTGCTGTTCCTGCCGGTCGCCGTTCTTGGCCCACTCGCGGAGCGGTTCGGGCCGATCCCATTCGGCGGCTGATCCCCGATCGCAGCCCCGACCCTCAATCCGGAGCATGACCATGGTCGTTGCAGCCGTTCCAGACGGACGCGATAGAAAAGCAGCGAAGTGGCGCGAACTATTCTCCGCTCCGCTGGCTCTTTCGGCGGTGAAGCAGTCCTTCATCATGCTGCGGCCGGACATCCAGTGGAAGAACCCGGTGATGTTCGTCGTCGAGGTCGGGGCCGCGCTGACGCTCCTGTTTATCTTGCGCGCTTTGTTCGGTGCGGCAGGCCCTTTCTCGCTCGGCTATTTCATCGCGCTCGACTTCTGGCTGTGGCTTACGGTGCTGTTCGCCAATTTCGCCACCGCCTTTGCCGAGGAGCGCGGCCGCGCGCAGGCCGCCTCGCTGCGCCGCTCGCGCGTTGCCACGCCGGCTTTTCGCCTGCTCGCCGACGGCCGCACCGAGCAGGTCAGTTCCATCAACCTCCGGCCGGGCGACGTCGTCGCGGTTACGGCCGGCGAGGTGATCCCTGGCGACGGCGAGGTCATCGACGGGGTGGCGGCGGTCGATGAGTCCGCCATCACCGGCGAGTCGGCGCCGGTGATCCGCGAGGCCGGCGGCGACCGCTCCGGCGTGACCGGCGGGACTGGGGTCTTGTCCGACCGCATCGTCGTGCGCATCGTCGCCGGATACGGTGAGTCGTTTCTCGACCGCATGATCGCGCTCGTTGAAGGCGCGGTGCGTCAGCGCACTCCGAACGAGATTGCGCTGACCTTGGTGCTGACCGCGTTCACCCTGATCTTCATGATCGTCGTCGTGCCATTGTGGCCGATGGCACTCAACGCCGAGGTCTACATGACCTCGTATCTCGGGCTCAGCACGCAGCTCCATAGTCTTGGCACCGATGTGCCGACACTGGTCGCTTTGGTCGTCTGCCTCATTCCGACAACGATCGGCGCATTGCTCGCCGCTATCGGCATCGCCGGGATGGACCGGGCATTGCGCGCCAACATCATCGCCAAGAGCGGGCGCGCGGTGGAGACCGCCGGCGATGTCGATATCGTGCTGCTCGATAAGACCGGCACGATCACGCTCGGCAGTCGCCGGGCCTCGGCCTTCCTGCCGCTTGGCGGTGTAAATGTGTGGGATCTGCATGTCGCGGCCGCGCTCGCCTCCGTGGCCGATCGCACCCCGGAGGGTCAGAGCATCGTCAGCGCTGTGCTGGCGGCCAGCGTGCCGCAAGCCGCGATCGCTGCCCCGAGCGGGTCCGAGTTCGTCGAGTTCACCGCGCAGACGCGGATGAGCGGCATCGATTTGGCCGATGGGCGCCAAATCCGCAAGGGGGCACCGGATGCGGTGCTCGCCCATTTGCGCCGGCTCGGCACGGCGCCGCCGGCCCGGCTCGACATTCTGATTGCGGAAGCAGCGGCGGAGGGCTCGACGCCGCTCGTGGTGGCCGACGGCAACCGCGCACTCGGGGTGGTCGTGCTGCAGGATACGCTCAAGCCCAACATCGACGTCCGCATCGCCCTGCTGCGCCGGATGGGATTGCGCACGATCATGATCACCGGCGACAACCGGCTCACCGCCGCGACTATCGCCAAACGCGCCGGCGTCGACGATTTCCTGCCGGAAGCGACCCCGGAAGCAAAGCTCGCCTTTCTGCGCAAGGAGCAGGCCGAGGGCAAGCTGGTCGCAATGATGGGCGACGGCACGAACGACGCGCCGGCCTTGGCGCAGGCCGATGTCGGACTGGCGATGAACTCCGGCACCCAGGCCGCCAAGGAAGCCGGCAACATGGTCGATCTCGACAGCGACCCGACCAAGCTGATCGAGGCGGTGGAAATCGGCAAGGAATTGCTGATGACCCGCGGCGCGCTGACCACGTTTTCGATCGCCAACGATGTGGCAAAATACTTCGCGATCGTGCCGGCCTTGTTCGCCGGGACGCTGCCGTGGCTGGCGGCGATCGACATCATGCACCTGCACTCGCCGACTTCGGCGATCCTGTCGGCAGTGATCTTCAACGCCTTGATCATCCCGCTCCTGATCCCGGTGGCGTTGAAAGGCGTGCGTTACCGCCCGATCGGCGCCGATGCGTTGCTGCGCCGCAACCTGTTGGTGTGGGGCCTCGGCGGCGTGATCGCGCCGTTTATCGGCATCAAGCTGATCGACGTTGTCATGGTGGCGCTGCACCTGGTCGCCTGATCGATTGAAGCGAGGAGATGCGCGATGCGCTCGATCTCGAAGAGTTTATGGCTGCTGACGTTTGCGGTGGTGCTGACCTGCGGGATCTATCCGGCGATCCTGTGGGGCATCGGCCAGACGCTTTGGCCGTTCCAGGTCAACGGCAGCATCGTGAACGGGCCGGATGGGAAGCCCGTCGGCTCGCTGCTGGTGGCGCAGCCCTTCACCAAGGACGAATATTTTCAGCCGCGCCCGTCGGCGGCGTCGTATGACGCAACCGCATCGGCGTCATCGGCACTGGCCGTATCCAACTATGCGCTGCGTGACCGCGTGGCACGCGCAATCGGCCCGATCGCGGTCTACAGCGCCGGGCCGAAGCAAGGTCAGCTGGTGGCGCCCGATGTCGAGGCCTGGTTTCAGGCCGACAAGTTCGGCGGCAAGCCCGGTATCGTCGCGCAATGGGCGGACCTGCACAATTCGCTCGCACAAGCCTGGGTGACCGCCGACCCGACCCATGGCGCTTATGTCGACGCCTGGTCCAAGGCCCATCCCGACGTCGTGACACAGTTCGTCAAGGCCAACCCGGGCACGCCAAAGCCGCAGGCGAGCGATCTCGCGGTCGTGTTCTTCGAGCATTTCTCAAAGGATCATCCTGGCATGTTCCCCTCTCCGGTAACGCACAAGGGACCCGGCGGCAAGGACGTGACCGAGATCATGCCGGTCAAGACCGGCTCCGACATCCAGTCGATGTTCTTTGACATGTGGCGCACGGATCACCCGGATGCCCCGCTGGCGGATGTGCCCGGCGATTACGTCACGACCTCCGGCTCCGGCCTCGATCCCGACATCACATTGGAAAACGCCGAGTTCCAGCTTGATCGCGTTGCCGGAAAATGGGCGCAGGACCTTCACCGTAACCTTCCGCAAGTCAAGGCTGAGATCCAAGAGCTGCTGCAGTCGCATGCCTTCAGCCCTGGTGGCGGTCTGTTCGGCGAACCGCTCGTCAACGTGCTCGAGGTGAACCTGGCGCTGCGCCAGCGCTACGGCGCCCCGGCCTGACACGACGTGAAGCACTCTCCGGCATCAACCGTAGAAGTGGTCGCAGGTCGCCTTTAAACGATCTTGAGGTGCGTGTTGATGGCGCGCGGTCCCCGTGTTCTCGTCATCGACGATGACCCTGCGATCCGGCGTCTGCTGCGCCAGGTGCTGAAAACGACGGGGTATCGCGTCGAGGACACAGTCCCAGGCCAAGATGCCGTCGAGCGCGTTGCCGAGCGTCAATTCGATCTTCTGATCCTGGATATCGACGAGCCCACGGGGATCGGACCCGACCCGATCGGGGTTCTGCGTGGCCTCTCGCCGGCCCCGATCGTTGCGCTATCCCTCCGCGATGACGAGGCCGCTGCCGCCCGCGCCTTGGAGAAAGGTGCCGACGACTATGTCCGCAAACCCTTTGGGCTCAACGAACTGTTGGCGCGCATTAGGACCGCCTTGCTTCGCAGAGCGCGGGAACGGGGTAAGCCCGCGCTGTTCTCGGCGGGTGACCTCGAGATCGACCTGCTACGCCACCGCGTGCGCCTACGCGGCCAAGAAATCCATCTGTCGGTGAAGCGCTACGAAGTCTTGCAGATGCTGGCCGAGGGCGCCGGCAAGGTGCTGACCCATGCGGCGATCCTCCGCAAGGTGTGGGGCGCGCGTCACACCGAGCGGGTAGAATATTTGCGGGTTGCGATCCGCGATCTCCGCTGCAAGCTCGAAACAGATCCCGCCCGTCCGCGCTATATCCTGACGGAACCGCGCGTCGGTTATCGCCTCGAAACAGAACCACGCCCTGATCCCATCGACCGGCCGGAAAAGAAACGCCGCCTTAAGCAACCAGCCCACAAATGACTTCGCTGAGGGCCTCTGCTTGAAGTAGCCGAGAAGGACTCGCTTATATGACATCTTTATTGGTGCCGGATAAGATCATACTCGAGATTTTATCGGGGAAGCCCTTTCTATGAGGGTGTCGTGAAACCGACGCCGTCATAATGCCCGCTTTCGCACGCCCTAACGCCATGATCTCACCTGCCCAATGTCGTTCCGCGCGCTCTCTGCTTGGCTGGTCAGTCGCAAAGCTCGCCGCGGCCGCTTTGGTCAGAGTGAGCGCGATCGACGATTTCGAGGCGGAACGAGGGGCGCCCGTGGCTGCTATCGCCCTGAAGATCCGGCGCGCCTTCGAGCCGGTTGGCGTCTTGTTTCTATCCGGCGACGACGTCCGCCTGCCCGCAAGGGCGCTCCTCGAAGTCGGCGGCGACAGCACCCGCATTCAGCTGCGGCAGGCCCGCAGATCCGGTAACTGATTGATCCCCGACGAGCGACCAGCTCAAACCCCAGCAACAGGTCACCTTGCAGACGATGCCGCCCACCCGTACCTCAAATGGCGGTTGGTGACGCGAGTGTTGGCAATGGGCCCAGCTCAAGGCGGCGCCAAACCGGGGACCCCTTCCTTACGTCGTTCCGGAATCGGTTCCCTCGGCCGGCCCAACCCACTACTGAGGGGGCCGAGAGGAATCCCGTGTTGAAACAGCTGCCACTGCGGCTGCGTGCCATCGCCTACGCGCTACGCGGCGGCTTCCTGATCCGGCCGCTGGTGATCGCCGTCGTCCTCGGCCTGTGCGGCGCCGTGCTCTCGTCGCTGGAGGAAGCCACGCCCCTCGCCGCAACCTGGGTGCCGACGACGCTATTCCCCTCGCACGAGGACGCGCAGGTCGCGCAGGTGATCCTCAGTGTCATCGCCCAGTCGATCATGACCGTGGTCTCGATCGTCTTTGCCATCCTGTTGATGACACTCACGCTCGCTTCGATGCAGTTCTCGCCGCGCATCCTGATCAGTTTCGTGCGCGACCGCGGGACGCAGTGGACGCTCGGCATCTTCCTTGGCACCTTCTCCTACTGCGTGGCGGCGCTGCCCGCCGCGCGCTCGATGCCGCATCCGTTCGCGCCGGTGGTGACCGTCCTTGGCGCGATGCTGCTGGCGCTGGTCTGCGTCGGCTGGCTGCTGTTTTTCATCCACCACATTTCGCGCTCGATCAGCGTCAACCACATCGTCGACCGGATTGCGCGCGAGACCGAGTTGGTGATCGACGAACTGATGCCGCATTCGCGCGCGGGCCACTACCGCCCGGCGCCAGTCCTGCAGGAGCCGGTCGAGCAGGAGTTCCCGATCCTGAATGAGGTCTCCGGCTACATCCGTTTCATCGATACACGGCGGCTGGTGGAGTTCGCGCGGGTGCACCGCCTGAATGTGCGCGTCACCCGACAGGTCGGCCACTTCGTGCCGGCCGGCGTGCCGCTTCTGATGGTCTCCCGGCGCGCGAGGATCGACCGCGACCGAGCGGTGGAACTGACCGGGGCGTTCGACATCGGCCCGATGCGCACGCTGCAGCAGGACGTCGAGTTCGGCGTCATCCAGATCGTCGACATCGCGTTGCGCGCCATCTCGCCCGCGGTGAACGACCCGAGCACGGCGATCAGTTGCATCGACCAGCTCTCCCGAATCCTGATCCGCTGGGTCAGCCGCTTCCCGCCAGAGTCTCACCTATACAAACCGCCGCACGTCCTGCGGGTCGTGATGCCATGGATCGACCTCGACGGAATGCTGGACACCGCGATCGAGCAGGTCCGCGCCTACGCCACCAACGATGCGCCGGTCAGCCTGCGGTTGCTGCGGTTGCTGCACGATGTCGCCGTCACCGTCGAAAACGACGCGCTGCGCCTGCGCATCATCGAGCGCAGTGCGCATGTCGTCGAAGGCTGCCGGGGGCGGTTGCCGTCGGAGGACCTGGCGCGACTGGAGCGGCGTTTGGCGGCGATCGAGAGTCTGATGCCGACATTGGCGCGTGACGAGCGCAGGGTGAGCCAGTCTAAGTGCTCTGCCCGTCCTCGCACCGCTTCCTGACCCCCCGGACTACATACGAGAGACATGCCGCCGGCTTCCCGAAGCGGGGGAGGAGTGAGGATATTTGCTTTATCGACGGATCAGATTATCGGTCCTTAATTTTAATGGGGGCCACCACAAATCCATCTCGAAATTTAACGCGCCGCGGTTCTTGGATGTCGGGTAGCGGGGCGGCGGATCATCATGTCGGATCGGTACTTCGAGGGGGAGGAGGAGTTTGGTTTCGCGGGGCGCGAGCCTGCGGTTCTCGATTTCGAGCATGACCGGGTAGCCGCGATTGCGAACATCTTGGCAGCCGGACTAATGGCGATATTGGGCCCTTTCTTTTGGGGAATATTGATCTTGCTGTTTATGTTCGCAGAATTCACATCCCACTGATCGGCTCGGACCGAGCAGCACTTCGGATTTCATGGGTTCTCCGCCTGCACACTAGACCAGCGATAAGTACAGTTCCCGCAATCGGATCAGAGATAAGGTTTGCTCAGGTGTGCTGGTCGGAGGGGAGCTGCAGGCGATAGCCGATGCCCAGTTCGGTCAGGACGTGCGTAGGCCGCGTCGGATTGGGTTCGAGCTTGTGCCGTAGCCCGCGGACAAGGACGCGGAGGTATTGTATGTCTTCAGAATGCGCTGGACCCCAGATCTCTCGCAGGAGCTGGTGGTAGGTCAGGACTTTCCCGGCATGGGTCACAAGGTGGCGCAGTAAATCGAACTCCTTCGGCGACAATTTAATCTCGTGGCCACCGCGGGCGACGTGGCGGCGCACCAGATCGACTGAAAGATCCCCCGATGAGAAGACCGGTAGCTCGCCCTGCACCTGAAAGGCGTGCCGCAGCGCGGCGCGCAATCGCGCCATCAATTCGGATATGCCAAACGGCTTGGCGATATAGTCGTCGGCGCCACGGTCGAGCGCCTCGACTTTTGAGCGCTCGTCATTGCGCGCCGATAGCACCACGATTGGCACCGTTGACGCTTTGCGGATGTCGCCGATCAGCTCGAGCCCACTGCGATCCGGAAGCCCGAGATCGAGGAAGATCATATCAGGCGTTTCGGCCGCCAGCAGCCGGAGGGTACCAGCTGCATCTTCGGTTTCGACCACCCGGTACCCTGCAGCCGTGAGGGTCGTTCGTAGGAAGCGGCGGATCGTCGTCGACGACGAGAACGGTAGCAGTCGCCGGCGGCATTGATCAGAGCGCGCGTCAGCGTAGCTGGTCGAGGGCGAGGTTGAGTTCGAGGACGTTAACCCGCTTCTCGCCGATGACACCGAGAAAGCGGTCGCGGGTTTGTTCGTCGACCAGCGCGCGCAGTTTGTCG
>Ga0210386_10003712_pt1 | contig 12734 bp, 11 predicted proteins | sample IncBWH32OmetaG_FD_160091 | JGI IMG/M metagenome (GOLD analysis project Ga0210386, IMG submission 160091) | Forest soil microbial communities from Barre Woods Harvard Forest LTER site, Petersham, Massachusetts, United States - Inc-BW-H-32-O ... | reverse complement strand
GGTGCCGCGAGCGGATTGGCAAAGGCCGCGCTAGCGCGCTCGTGGTCAATTCCGGCAATGCCAACGCCTTCACCGGCAAATCCGGCCGCTCCGCGACCAAGCTCACCGCCGAGATTGCCGCCAAAACCATCGGCTGTATGCCGGCCGACGTGTTGCTCGCCTCGACCGGCGTGATCGGCGAGCCGCTCGATGCGACCAAGTTCGCCGGCGTCATGGATCGTCTTGCCGCCGAGGCCAAACCCGGCGACTGGCACACCGCCGCCAAGGCGATCATGACCACAGACACTTTCCCAAAGGGCTCAGCAGCGATGGTCGGCATGAACCGGACCGCCGTGACCATCTGCGGCATCGCCAAAGGCGCCGGCATGATCGCCCCCGACATGGGCACGATGCTGTCGTTCGTTTTCACCGACGCGCCGATCGCGCCTGTGGTGCTCAAGGCGCTGCTGCGCGACGGCGTCGAGAATACCTTCAACGCGGTTACCATCGACGGCGACACCTCGACGTCCGATACGCTTCTTGCTTTCGCCACCGGCGCCGCGGCCGCCCGCGGCGTCGAGAAAATCGCGCGGCTGTCCGATCCGCGGCTTGCCTCGTTCCGCAAGGGTTTCAATGCCGTGCTGGCCGATCTGTCCGAGCAGGTGGCGCGCGACGGCGAAGGCGCACGCAAGCTGGTCGAGATCGTGGTCGAGGGCGCGGTATCGAAGAAATCGGCGCGGCGGATCGCGCTGTCGATCGCCAATTCGCCGCTGGTGAAAACCGCGATCGCCGGCGAGGACGCCAATTGGGGCCGCGTGGTCATGGCGGTCGGCAAAGCCGGCGAACCGGCCGACCGCGATCGCCTGGCCATCTGGTTCGGCGGCATCCGCGTCGCCCACAAGGGCGCGCGCGATCCCGGCTACGACGAAGCCGCGGTCTCCGCGGCGATGAAGCAATCCGAAATTTCGCTCAAAGTCGCGCTCGGCTTGGGCAAGGGCCGCGACCGCGTGTTGACCTGCGATCTCACCAAAGAATACGTCGCCATCAACGGTGATTATCGATCGTAGCTGTGCGGGACTACGACTCCTTAACCACCGTGGCGAATGCGAACACAGTGCGAGATCGCCTGAAGCCCGCCTTTACCATGCCTTGCCTAGGCTGAGAGCGCGCCGTGAGCGTCAAACTTGTCCTTGTTGCTGCCTGCGCGCTGATCGATCCCGATGGACGTGTGCTGATCGCGCAGCGCCCGCAGGGAAAGTCGATGGCGGGCTTGTGGGAATTTCCAGGCGGCAAGGTCGAGCCGGGCGAGCGGCCGGAGACAACGCTGATCCGCGAACTGAAGGAGGAGCTCGGAATCGACGTCAAGGAAGAGTGCCTCGCGCCGCTGACATTCGCGAGTCACCTCTATCCCGACTTTCACCTGCTGATGCCGCTCTATGTCTGCCGGCGCTGGGACGGGATCGTGCAGGGGCGGGAGGCGCAGACGCTCAAATGGGTACGGCCGAACGAGCTGCGCAATTACCCGATGCCGCCGGCCGACGAACCGCTGATTCCGCACCTGATGACGCTGCTATGAAGCGAACGAGAGGCAGAACCGTTATGTTCAAGTCTAATAGGTTCAAGTCTTGTACAGCGACAGCCGGTAGGGCGCTTCGTCCGTTCCTGGCCGACGAACGCGGCGCCACGGCGATCGAATATGCGCTGATTGCGTCCGGCGTTTCCATCGTGATCGCCGCCAGCGTCGTGGCCGTGGGCTCGAGCGTCCAGGGGTTGTTCAGCAGCGTCTCCTCGGCGCTGAAGTGATCGAGCGAACAGCGCTACCTTCCCGCTTTTTCCCCCGCCGAGATCTCCCGCGTGCCGAGCGCTTCGGCGAGCCGGGTTTTCGCCGAGCCGGGCCGTAGCGGCTGTTGCTGGCTCGGATGCGGCGCCCAGCCGGAGAGCCAGACGATCTCGAACGTGGCGCGCAGGCGGCCGTCGGCATCGGCAAAGCGCTCGGCATAGATTTGCACCATCCGCATCAGCGTCGCGCGCTTGAGCGGCGCGCGGCGGCGATCGACGAGCGCATTGGTCGCGCCCATGCGGCGCAGGTCGTGCATTAGCGCGAACACGGAATCGTAGCGCACCGTGAGGCGATCCACATCCGTCACCGGGAGTGCAAAGCCGGCGCGCTGCAACAGCGCGCCGAGGTCGCGCAGATCGGCGAATGGCGCGACGCGGGGCGAGACGCCGCCTTCGATTTCGCTTTCGGCGGCGGCGAACGCTTGCCGCAACTCGGGCAGAGTCTCGCCGCCAATCAAGGCGGCAACAAATAAGCTGTCGGGCTTGAGCGCGCGCCGTATCTGCACGAGCGCACCCGGCAGATCGTTAACGAACTGCAGCGACAGCGCCGAGACCACGAGATCAAAGACGGCGTCGCCAAACGGCAGCGCCTCCTCGTCGGCGATAACAAACCGTGCGGTCGCTCCCTTCCCTTCCAGCACCGCATCCATGGCCACGATGCCGCCAACCGAGCCCAGGCGCGCCAGCACGGTGCGTACCTGATTGCCTGGCGTGCCGAGATCAAGCGCCTGATCAAAACGCCGCAACACGGCAGCCAGCCGATCGGCAAGATCGTCGGCGACGCGATCGAGCAAAAAAGTCGCCGGTCCAAGCGCCGTCGCGCGCCGGCGGCGGGCGCGGAGCAACACGCGATCGAAAATCAGCGGGCTGTCAGCCATGCACAATTGTCTCACGCCTCGCCCTGCATGTCCCGCGCGCGGCGGTGACAATTCCGACACGGAGCGATAGCCTGAATGGCATGGGGAGCCCGGCGGTAGAGCCTGCCAGTGTTGCAGCGATTGCGCGCTTCAAACGCGCCGCCGACACTATGCGCGCGGTGCTGCGCGCTGGGCTCGATCTGGCGCTGCCGCGCCTGTGCGCCGTCTGCCGTGAGCCTGTCGAAGGCCAGGGCCTCTGCGCGGCGTGCTGGTCGAAACTGTCGTTCATCACCCGGCCCTATTGCGAACGGCTTGGCATACCTTTCGTCTACGATCCCGGTCCCGGCATCCTATCGATGGAGGCGATCGCCGACCCGCCGGCTTATCAGCGCGCCCGCGCCGCCGTGCGCTTCGACGAAATCTCGCGCGCGCTCGTGCATGCCCTCAAATATGGCGACCGGCTCGATCTCGCGCCGATGATGGGGCGGTGGCTCAGCCAAGCCGGGCGTGAGCTTTTGAGTGACGCCGACGCGCTGGTGCCGGTGCCGCTGCATTGGCGCCGCCGCTGGGCTCGCCGCTTCAACCAATCGGCGGTGCTGGCGGCCGAGGTCTCCGCCGCGAGCGGCGTGGCGATCGCCGCCGGCGCGCTCAAGCGGGTGAAATTCACCGCGCAGCAGGTCGGGCTGTCGCGGTCGCAGCGCGCCGCCAATGTGCAGGGCGCCTTCCGGGTGCCGGCGGAAGGCAAGGCGGCAGTCGCCGGCCGCCGGCTCCTTCTGATCGACGATGTTTTGACCTCGGGCGCCACGGTCGAAGGCTGTGCCAAGGCGCTGCTGCGGGCGGGTGCGCGCAACGTCGATGTCCTGGTCTTCGCCAGGGTTGCCGAGGTCGGGCGAACCTCCATATAAAGGCTTGATATAAAAAGCGATCTGCTGGGGTTAACGGCACGTTATGACTTCTGTCGAAATCTATACGAGGAAATATTGCTCGTATTGCCACTACGCGAAGGAGCTGCTTTCGCGCAAAGGGGTCAACTTCCGTGAGATCGACGTCACCGGGAGCCAAGAGATGCGCGATGAGATGATGGCCCGCGTCGGCGGCCAATCGACGCTGCCGCAGATTTTCATCGGCGCGACCCATGTCGGCGGCTGCGACGAACTCTATGCGCTCGAGGATGCCGGCAAGCTCGATCCGCTGCTCAAGCAGAACGAGGATCGGTCGGCATGAGCGCGGCGCCCAATTCGGCCTTCAAGGTCGGCCTCGTGCAAATGCGCTCGGGTGTCGATCCGCAAGCCAATCTGGCCGCGGCGCTTGCCTCGGTCGAGGCGGCGGCGGACGCTGGCGCCGATTACGTGCTGACGCCGGAAATGACCAACATCATGGAGACCAAGCGCGAGAAGCTGTTCGCCGCAATCGCCGCCGAAGAGCACGATCCTACTCTTGCGGCGTTGCGCGCAGCCGCCCGCAAGCTTTCGATCTTTATGCATATCGGCTCGCTGGCGGTGAAGGTTTCGGCCGACAAGGCGGCGAACCGCTCGTTCCTGATCGACCGCCGCGGCGACGTGGTCGCGCGTTACGACAAGATCCATATGTTCGACGTCGACTTGGCGAACGGCGAAAGCTACCGGGAATCGCGCAGCTATCGCGCCGGCGATCTGGCGGTCGTCGCCGATCTGCCATGGGGCCGGCTCGGCGTCACCGTCTGCTACGACTTGCGCTTCCCGGCGCTTTACCGCGCGCTCGCCGAGGCCGGCGCGTCGTTCTTGTCCATTCCCGCCGCCTTCACCAAACAGACCGGCGAAGCGCATTGGCACGTGTTGATGCGGGCGCGCGCCATCGAGAATGGATGTTTCGTGTTCGCTGCCGCGCAGGGCGGCAAGCATGAGAATGGCCGCGAGACCTTCGGCCACTCGCTGGTGGTCGATCCCTGGGGCCAAATCATCGCCGAAGCCGGCACCGAGCCCGGCGTGATTGTCGCCGAGGTCGATCCCGCGCAGGTCGCGGCGGCCCGCTCGCGCATCCCGTCGCTGCTCAATGGCCGGCGCTTCGAAGTGATCGAACCGATGGCGGAACCGACCCATCTGCGCGCCGTGCGGGCGCCGTCATGATCCGCTACGCGCTCAATTGCGATCACGGCCATACGTTCGAGAGCTGGTTCGCCAACTCGGCCGCCTACGACCGGCAAGCCAAGCGCGCGCTGATCGCCTGTCCGGTTTGCGACTCCACCAAGGTGGAGAAGGCGATCATGGCGCCGCGGCTCGGCCGCTCCGACGCAGCGGACGCGCCGGAGCCGAATAAGCTTCCGATACCGGCGCCGCCAACGCCGCCTGCACCGGGAGCGGCGCCAGGACCGGTGGCGGTGATGTCACCGCCGGAGCGCGAGTTGCGAAAAAAGCTCAAAGAGCTGCGCGACCACCTCACCAAGAACGCCGACTATGTCGGGCCGCGCTTTCCTGAGCAGGCGCGCAAAATCCATTACGGCGAGGTCGAGCACCGCTCGATCTATGGCGAAGCCTCACCCGACGAGGCCAAGGAATTGCACGAGGAAGGCATCGCCTTTCATCCGCTGCCGATCCTGCCGGACGAGTTCAACTAAGATCATCAATTGCTGCGCGGATTGGAGGTCACTTTCAGCTGACCTCCAATTCACATGGCACGCGCCGAGCGTCAGTCAGCGATGCTTGCCGCCGCCACCGCCACCGTGACCTCCGCCTCCGCCGCCACCACCGCCGTGACCTCCGCCTCCTCCGCCGCCATGGCCGCCTCCGCCACCACCGCGAAACACCACGGCGCGGCGCGTACTGCCGGCGTGAACCGCACCGTAACGATGACCGGGCCCAGGTAAGCCGCTGCCCACGTGATGCCCGTGGCCGCTGCCCGGACCGCCACCACCGGCATGCGGCGTATGAGCGTGGCTGCCGTGATGTTTCCAGCCGTGCCAGCCTTCACGGCCGCCGAACCCGAAGCCGCGACGGAATTCATAGCCGACGATGTACCAGCCGGGACCATCCCAGCCGTCGTCATACCACCCGTAGGTCTGGCCATCGGCCACATAGCCGTCGTCACCGCCTTGCGCGACCGCCGGCCCGGTGGTGCAGCCAGGCCCCATCATCAGGTCCGTGTCGATCAACGTCCGCGCCGGCGGCACCGTTCCGAACGGCTCGTTTTCGAGCCATAGCTTGCCGTCGGTTCCGAGAACCAGCACAGTTCCCGGATCCAGACCGTCGAAGGCGTGCACGGTGGCATCGACCTGATCGCGGTCGGGTGGGACTGCAGAGCCAAACGGGGCGCGTTCGAGCCACAACTTGCAATCCGTTCCCAGCACAAGAACCAGCTGCTCATCGAGCCCCTGAAACGCCTGCACGGTGGCGTCGACCTGGGCTCGGGCCGGCGGCACCGTGCCGAACGGCGCTTTCTCAAGCCACAGCTTTCGATCAGAGCCGAGCACCAGTGCCGTCCCAACACCGAGCGGCTGGAAGGCGAGCACGGTAGCGTCGACCTGGACGCGGGCCGGCGGAACAGTGCCGAAGGGGCCGTGTTCGAGCCACAATTTGCCGTCGGTGCCGAGCACCAAGATGGTCTGTCCGTCGACCCATTTGAAGGATCGCACCGTGGCGTCGACTTGCGTGCGGGCCGGCGGCACGCTGCCAAACGGACCGTGCTCAAACCACAGATTGCCGTCGGTGCCGAGCACCAAGACGTTCTGATCGTCGACGGCTTCGAAGGCCTGCACAGTGGCGTCGACCAATTCCCGGCTGGGAGGGACGGTGCCGAATGGGCCGTGCTCAAGCCACAGCTTGCGGTCGGTGCCGAGCACTATGACCGTCTGCTCGCTGAGCGCCTGAAAGGCTTGCACGGTCGCGTCGACCTGGACCCGGGCCGGTGGAACGGTGCCGAACGGGCCATGCTCGAGCCATAGCTTGCCGTCGGATCCGAGCACAAAAATCTGCTCGGGATTTCGCGGCGTAGCGGTCTGAAAAGTCCCCGCTGCGTTCGCGGCGATCGCACCGAAAGACACAACGCCAAGCAACGCCGCGCCGACTATGGCAAGCGCCGACGGCAGCCCGCGCGTCACGTTCGTCAATGTCTTTCTGGCTATGGTCGATGGCTCGAGTGCGGCAGTAAAAATTGATTGGCAACGAACATCGCGCATCAACGTACTGACCTCCGTCATGAAAGAAAAAAAATGCATTTTCCCAGTCGCGGGAATTGTCGGCGAGGTGCGAAATTGCCGCTGACCATATCGACTTTCCAAACTATCGGATAGTGGCGAAGCCGGCGATCGCCGCCGTCAGCCGTCTATGCCAGCGGCACGCAGCGCTGCACGCCATGCGTCTCCAGCGATCGCCCCTTTATCGCTCGGCGGCACGCGCAGGCGCGCTGCGCAAGACGAGCTTCTCGTCGTAATCGGCGAGCTTCGGATAAGTAATTGCCGGCGCCGCTTCGAGCGCGAGCAAGCGTTCGCGATAGCGTGAAAGATAAGCCGCGCGCTCCGCGTCACTCACGCGCGCCGGCGCATGCACCAGGAACGGCTCGATCACCGTGAAGCCGGTGAAATAGAGGATGCCGTGGTTGACGGGAAAAAGAATCGCGGCAATGGGGCCATTGAGGCCGTGCTCGGAATACATCGGCGATGGACCGCCGATGGTGAGCGAGCACATCGCCCGCTTGCCGGCAAAAACGCCACGGTCGTACCACTTGCCGCCGCCGTAGATGCGGCCGCCTGAAGCGAACACCCGATCGACCCAGCCTGTGAGCATCGCCGGCAGCGAGAACCACCACAGCGGAAATTGCAGGATCAGCGCATCGCACCAGAACAGCTTGTCCATCTCGGCCTGGATGTCCGGGGCAAATCCGTCGTGCGCGGTAGCGTGGGCTTCTTCGTTCTGCTGCCGGTAATAGTCCGCATCCTTGACGGTCACGAAATTGCGGCGGTCCGACACCGGGTTGAATCCCATGGCGTAAAGATCGGAGACGATGACGTCGTGGCCCGCCGCCTTCAGCGCCTGCACCGCCTCGCGCGTCATGGCGCCGTTGAAGCTCTTTGGTTCGGGGTGCGCGTGGACAATGAAAACCCGCATTCCAGTTGGCTCCTGATCGCCCGGTTCGCCGAACGGTTTTTACCGTAAGTTCCCTGAGCGGCTACCTCACGCGGCACGGCTCGCGAGGGCTTTGTCCGCTTTCGAGGGAACTAAAGCGTCGTCAGAAGCTTTTTGATCTCTGAAGTTCCGCGCGATCGTCCGCGCGTGCATCTGTGGCGCACCAGCGCGACCTCGGACATATGAGCGACATAGTTGCACGTTAGCGTTGCATTCAAATTTCGACATTCCGGCAACTGCAATGTTCTCGTCCACGGGGGCTCACGATGGGATCGAGCGGCATTTCGGCGGAACTCTTTGTAATAACGGCAATTTCGTCGCCAACGCCAGGCCGCGATCCAAAGTCTCGCGGCTCGTGTCGGCGGCCTTGGCGCCAATCATCGGTGTGATGGTCCTCGCGGCCGGCTGCATCGGATTCGCGCAAAACGGGCAGGCGCAAGTCTACATCAACGACAAATACCCGATCCGCGATCCCGGCAAGGACGGGAACTCGCTGTCGCCGCCGCACATCGCCGCGACGCACGAATGTTCGAGCCACGTCTATGTGGATTCTTTCCTGCCGAAGGCGACGATCCGGGTCTATCTCAACGGCTCGACGCTGATCGGCAGCGCCACGCCGCATACCGGCTTTTGGGCGGTTCCGCTGTCAGTCCAGCTGCATGTTGGCGACAAGATCACGGCAACGCAGACCGTCAACGGCGTGATCAGCGCGGCGTCGGCACCGGCGGTCATCGATGCCATGCCGCAAACTCTGCCGACGCCGACGATCGATCCGAAGATTTATGCGTGCGGACGCATCGTGCCGGTGCACAACCTATTGTCCGGCGTCACCGTCGAGGTCACCGACACCACCACCAACACGCCGATCGGGTCGGGGTCGACGCCGAACCTCTGGGGCAGCGACTGGGATCCGGTCGGCACCTCCGCGCTGACCGCCGGTCACCAAATCACCGCCAAACAAACGGCATGCGGCAATCGGAACAGCAATCCGTCATCGCCCGCGACCGTGGTTCTGCCCGATCCGACGCCGATGGCCAGTCCCAAACTGGTGCCGCCCGTCGTCGGCAACGACACGCTCAGCATCGACGGCGTCTATACCGGCTCGCGCCTCGAGGCGGACAACACCGCCGTCAACCCGGCGGCCGATCTCGGCGCCGGCTTCTCCACCTCGGGCAATGTCTGGATGGAACTGCCGCAGCCGCTGACGGCGGGCGAGAATATCGTCGTCACCGAAACGCTGTGCAATGACACGGCGAAATCGCCGCCGGAAAAACCCGTCAGCAAATTGAATGCGCCGGTCCTGCTCGGCCCGATCTGTCCGGGGCAGGCCGACGTCAAGGTCGCCGATACGACGCTCAACGCCACGCTGGTGCTCTTAAAGAACGGCGCCGTCGTCGGCTATGGCGGCGCCGAGCCCGGCGACGCCACGCTCGACATCGCGCCGCAATTCGCCTTCGCCAATGGCGACAAGGTCAGCGTCGTTCAATATATCGGCCCGATCACCAGCCCGGGCTCGAATATCGTGCTGGTCAATTGCTCGCCGCAAAATGTGGTGACGCAGCACAACGACAATGCCCGGCAGGGCGCGCAGCTGCACGAGACCAAACTGACGCCCACAACGGTCTCCGGTCCGAATTTCGGGCTGCAGTATGAGCGCCATGTGATCGGAACGTTGCTGCCGCAAGCGCTCTACGTGCACGGCGTCAACGTCAAGAACGAGATCAGGAATGTGATCTATGTGGCCACCACGGAAGACGTGGTGTACGCCTTCGACGCCGACGATACCTCGCCCGACACCACCACCAATGTGAACGGCCACGACAACAACGGCAACGTGGTGCCGCTGCCGGAATCGACCAAATGGCTCTGGCGCACGTCGCTCGGCACGCCGCATGTCGGCGACATTTGCCCCGAGACGGTGCCGCCGATCGTCGGCATCACCAGCGCGCCGGTGATCGACGTCAGCGCCGGCGTCATGTACGTGGTCGCCCGCGATCAGCACGACGAGCACGGCATGGGCCATGATTACCTGCACGCGCTCGACATCGAAACCGGACATGATTTGCGCAGTCGCCAAGTCGGCGGGACCGACCCGGTGCACGGCTTCGTCTTCAACGACGCCTGCCAGCGCCAACGCCCGGCACTGTTGCTGCAGAACGGCGTCGTCTATCTCGGCTACGGCACTTATACGTGCGATGCAGGTTGCTCCAGCACTGAGCCGTATCGCGGATGGATCCTAGGCTTCCGCGCCACCGACTTCGCGCCCGCCGGCGCTTTCACCAACTCGCAAAGCTATAGCGAAGGCGGCATGGGCGTATGGGCGTCCGGCAACGGGCTCGCCGGCAGCAGCGACGGCTCGATCTTCTACCAGACCGGCAACGACATCGACGCAAGCCTCGCTGAGCTCGGCGATTCATTCGTCAAGCTGCACGGTGACGGCAAGTCGCTCGCGATGGTGTCGCATTATCAACCGCCGGCGGCGGGCAATTACCGCGCCGGCGACACCGATCTCGGCGCCGGCGGCCCGATGCTGCTGCCGGGCGGCAAGCTGATCGGCGGCGGCAAGGATGGAATGTTCTTCGTGCTGTCGCAGCACGATCTGACATCGGGACCGGCAAGCTTTCAGGCTTATTTCAATACCTTTCACTTGCCGACTCCGGGGACGCCGGGTCTCGACCCGAGCGATTCGTTGATCCCGGTTCCGTATTACAATGCGCCGACGACTTATCCGACCAAATGCCCGCCGGCCAGCGCCTACGGCGTCGCCAACGAAGGACAGCCCTGCTACATCGACGTCGCCGAATATAAGAATGGCGAGTCGTTTGGACCCAACATCCATATGGGTCCGGTGTTCTGGCGGCACGCCGCCACCCACGGCTTCGTCTACAAGATGTCCGAGAAGGACTATCTCAAGGCCTTCGACTACGACATCTCCGCCGGCACCGTGAACGCCAAGCCCGCGGCGGTCGCCGCCGTGCGGCCGGCCAAGGACGGCATGCCCGGCGGCTTCAGCTCCGTTTCCGCCAACGGCACGTCGAACGGCATCGTCTGGACGGTCGTGCAACAGGCCAACAGCATGTTCGGCGCCCCGCAGTCGGCGCTGTTCTACGCCCACGACGCGACCAACCTGCACGAGCTCTGGAATAACGACAAGGATCGCGTGGCGCTGGCCAAATTCACCGCACCGACCATTGCCGACGGTTATGTCATCCTGCCGAGCGTCGGGCAGTTTCAGGTCTATGGCATCTCTGAACGCAAGCGGATGCGGGAGATGGTCAATCTGCCGCTTCAGGAAGCCGTCAGCCAGCGCTTCGACAATAACGGTGGAGCGCAGGGGTTGCTCGGTCATCCGCAAGGCGATGTCCAGCGCACCGCCGATGGCGGTTTCCGCCAGGATCTCCAGACGCTCCTTGCCGGCGGCGGCTACGGCCAGGTGAGCGTGCCGCCGTCGGTGCAAATCGACCGTCCGATGTGCGATTCGAACAGTAAGTTCACGCCGAACGTGGCGGTGACGTCGTCATTGTTCGGCTCGGAGAAGACCGGCGTGCATTATGTCGTCGGCGAAATCCGCGACAAATTTCTCCAAGGCGGCGGCGTCGAGAAATTCGGTTATCCGCTCACCGACGAGATCCCGACGCCGGACGGCTTCGGGCTGATGACCCGCTTCGAGCACGGCACGATTTTCTGGTATCCGGGGCGGAACGCCGAGGTCGGCGAGCCGCAAACGCCGCCACTGCATGTGCTGCCGCTGCCTAATCATCACTAGGGTGGCCGGATCAGGCTCGCATTCCCCATCCAGGCTCGCCGCTCTTGTGACGGCTGCGTCAGTACGCCCAGAGCAATAGTCCGACGCCGAGGACAACCAGCACCATGCCGAAAGCTTCGCGCGCGGAGGTGCGCTGGCCGAAGGCGAAGCGCGCGATCAGCTGCGCGAACAGCACCTCGATCAAAGCCAGCGTGCGGACGCTGGCAGCGGTCGCGAGCGCGAACGCCAGGAACCAGAATTGCGAGGCGACCGCGCCGGCAAAGCCAGCTGACAGCGACGGTTTCCAGGACCGGGCAATGGCAAACAACACGGCCGGACTGCGCAGCATGAGATACAACGACAGCAACACGGCCTGCATGGCGATGCCGACCGCGAGCGTGAAGGTCGCCGCCATCATGAAATTCGATAATTTGAGATCGAGGATGCCGCCGCGAAAGCCGACCGCGGACAGCGCGAACATGCCGCCGGAGGCAAGCCCGATCAGCGTCGGTCTCATACCCCCGACCATTCCTCCGCGTTTGGTCGACATGATCACGACGCCGGCAGTGGCGACGATGATCGCCGTCATCATCGGCCATGTCAGCACGTCGCCGAGAAACAGGAGCCCGAAGAGGGCGACCTGGATCGGCTCGGTCTTGATGTAGGCGATGGTGACGACAAACGAGCGTTCGCCCATGGCGACGAGCATCAGCGCGGTGGCGGCAACCTGCGCGCCGGCGCCGAGCACGACCCACGGCCAGAAACTCCAACCCGGCCGTGGCAGCGGCGTTCCAGTCGCCAGCATCACGCCCACGAGGAATACCAGTACAAACGGCAAGCCGAACAGAAAGCGGACATGAGTGGCGCCGACGGTGCCGAGCTTGGTCGTCAGCTCGCGCTGCATGGCGTTGCGCAGCGTCTGGGCAAACGCGGCAATGACGGTGAAGACGGCCCACAGCCACGGCGTGGCCGTCACGCCGCCCGCTCCGCGACCACCATGTAGTTGACGTCCGTGTCGCGCGACTGCCGCCAGCGGTCGGCGAACAAATCATAGATCACGCCGGTCTCGCCGGTGACGCGCAAGCCCGCCTGCTCGATCGCGAGCTCGAGCTCGTTCGGCGTCACGAACTTGTCCCATTGGTGGGTGCCACGCGGCAGCCAGCGCAAGATGTATTCGGCGCCGACGATCGCCAGCGCAAAGCTTTTGGCGGTGCGGTT
>Ga0210386_10003708_pt1 | contig 12739 bp, 11 predicted proteins | sample IncBWH32OmetaG_FD_160091 | JGI IMG/M metagenome (GOLD analysis project Ga0210386, IMG submission 160091) | Forest soil microbial communities from Barre Woods Harvard Forest LTER site, Petersham, Massachusetts, United States - Inc-BW-H-32-O ... | reverse complement strand
ATTGGCGATCGCCTCCCATCACGCTGGGCTGCTGACCACGATTGCGACAGTCGCGCTGCTCGTCGCGATCGTGCCCTGCATCGTGTGGGCGCTGATGCGCCGACAGGTCGCCGTGCCGGCCGCGATCGGGATGGTCGGGCTGGTCCTGCTGGTCGTGTTCCCGCGCGTGAGTCCCTACGCGCAGGGCAAGCTGCTTGCGATGTGCAGCCCGCTGGTGGTCCTCGCCGGCTTGGCCGGGCTGCTCAGCTTGCGCGGTCGGCGAGCCGGTGCGCTCGGGCTGCTCGCGGCGGGCGGCGTGTCGCTTGCGATCCTCGCCTCGGACGTGCTCGCCTACAGCCACGATCGGGTTGCGCCGACGGGACGCATGGAAGCGATCAGCCAGACGGGCGAGCGCTTCGCCGGGCGTGGGCCCGTGTTGTGGAACGAGTTCGAGGAGTACGCCAAGTACTTCGCTCGCGCGGCCAAGATCAGCGTCCCGTTCGAGGCGCTCACGCCGCTGCAGGTGCAGCTGCGCGTGCCGACCAGCTTCTACGGGCACTACTTCGACCTCGACGAAGAGCTGCTGTCGTTCGTGGAGCGCTACCCGATCATCGTGACGCGCCGCTCGCCCTCGGCCAGTCGCCCGCCCGCCAACTACAGGCTCGTCTACGAGAACGCCTACTACCTTGGCTGGGAACGCATGCCCGCGCCGCAGGTGCTCGAACATCTTTCCTTGCAACAGCAGTACAGCCCCTCGCAGGCGATCCAGTGCAGCGCGCTCGCGCCGATCGTGGCAAAAGCAGGCCGCGGGTCCGAGCTCGTGCTGGCGAGTGCGCCCGAAGTCAGCTGGTGGGAGCCAATCTCCGATCCGGGGCGTTCAGGCGGTTGGAGTGCCGATCCCAATCTGCCCGGTGTGCTCGAAACGCATACCGGCGGTCACGCCGAAGGCGTCTTGAGCGTCGAGCGGCAAGGCACCTATCGCGTCTGGGTGCAGGGGGACTTTCCGCGCGCGGTGCAGGTGCAGATCGACGGGCACACCGTCGGATCGGCGTCGGGGGCCGACACGCCCGGCCAGTGGGTGCAGGCGACCGCTTTGCATCTGGCCCCCGGCAAGCACTCCGTGCGCGTGGTGATGATCGCCGGTCATCGCCACTTCGGACCAGGGGAATGGTGGGTCGGCACGCTCGGTGCGGTCGAGCTGCAGAGCGAGACGCCGGAGCGCATGACGACGCTACCGCTGTCGCGCTGGCGCACGCTGTGCGGCAGGCAGGCCGACTGGGTCGAGTTGGTGCGGCCGTGATCGGCGCGGCCGGCCAGGGCGTGGCGGGCGCCGCAGCCGTCGTTGCTCCCGAGCGGGCGCTTGCGCCGTGAGCGTGAGCGTGAGCGTGACCGTTGCGATCCCGGTGCGCGACGGGGGCGAGCTGCTCGCCGGGACGCTGCGCGCGCTCGCGGGGCAGAGCGTCGAGCACGAGTTGCTCGTGTGCGACTCGGGCTCGCGCGACGGGTCGGTGTGGTTGGCGCGCGCGCATGGCGCGCGCGTGCTCGAGATCGCTCCTGAGCGCTTCAGTCACGGGGGCACGCGCAACCTGCTCGTCGGCGAGGCCTGCGGCGAGCATGTTGCGCTGCTCACCCAGGACGCCGAGCCGGCGGACGAGCGCTGGCTCGAGCGGCTGCTCGGCGGCTTCGAGCTGGGCCCCGACGTGGGCATCGTCTACGGTCCCTACCGTCCACGCGCGGATGCGCCGGCCGCCGTGCGGATCGAGCTCGAGCGTTGGTTCGCTTCGCTCTCGCCCGACGGGGGGCCGCGACTGGAGCGGCTGGGCGAGTCTGAGCTTGGACTGCCTGTCGCGGACTTCCTCGGCAGACGCGGCTTTTTCACCGACGCCAACGCTTGCATCGCGCGCGCCGCGTGGGAGCGAGTGGGCTTCCGCGAGGTTCCCTATGCCGAGGACAGGGTGCTCGCGATCGACATGTTGCGTGCCGGCTATGCCAAGACGTTTGTGCCCGAGGCGGCCGTGCTTCACTCCCATGCCTACGGCTCTTGCGGGCAATTGCGCCGCTCCTTCGACGAGGGGCGCGGGCTGCGCGAGGTGTATGGCTGGCGCGAGCCGGCCTCGCCGGCGCGCCTGGCGCGCAACTTGCGTGGCGAGCTGGGCGCGACCCGACGCGAGCTGCTCGCCGCCGGCGTCGCGCCTGCGCGCCGGCGAGCGACGCTCGCGGCTGTGACCCGTCACCATGTGCTGCGCTTGACCGGCGCGTTGCTGGGCTCGCGCGCGCAGGCGCTGCCCGCGTGGGCGCGGCGCCGGCTCTCGCTGGAGCGACGCGCCGGCTTCGTGGCGCTCGAGCTCGACAGATCTTCTGCACCGCCATCGACACAGGACCGCACTTGACCGACCAGGACGACTCCCAGGCAACGCCTCCCGGCGCGAGGGGAGGGCACGATTCCCAGGCAACGCCTCCCCGGGCGACGGGAGGGCACGACTCAAAGCAAGTACAGCCGCCGATCGCCCGCTCTGAGACGATCGCGGCCAATGCGCTCGAGGGCGAGTTCAAAGGGCCGCTTGCGGGGCTGCGCCGGCGCATCTATTTGACCTACCGCTACCTGGGCTGGCGCACGCTGCTGTATCGCATGCTGACGTTGCCGTTGCGCCTCACGCCGTTGCGCCACCGGCTCAACCTGCGCTCGCGCACGGGCGAGGACAGCTACCGGCGCGCGCTTGCCTGGTATCGCGAGCACGGACGGCCGGTTTGCATCGTGATCCCCAGCTTTCGCGACGCCGAGCAGGTCGCGACGCTGGTGGCGAGCATCCACAGGACGACGCCGGCCGCCTTGGCTCGCATCATCGTGGCCGACGATGCGAGCGGGGGCGAGCATGTGGCGGCGCTGCGAGCGATCGAGGGCATCGAGGTCGTCGAGGGGCAGTCCAACATGGGCTTTGCCGCGAACGTGAACCGGGGGCTGCGGGCCGCCGATCAAGCGCTCGACGTGGTCGTGCTCAACTCCGACATGGAGGCTCGGCCCGGCTGGCTCGCGTGCCTGCAGTTCGCCGCCTCCCAGGAGGATGACGTGGCGATCGTGGGGGGGCGCTTGCTGTATCCCGACGGGCGCATCCAGTTTGCCGGCACCGCTCGCAACCTGGGGGCGCCCGAGTGGTTCGACCACCGCTACCGCTTCAAGCCGGCCGATTGGGGTCCGGCCGCGATCCCGGGGGCGGTGCTGGCGGTGACAGGGGCCTGTATGTATGTGCGCCGCGAGGCGATCGAGCGGATCGGGCTGCTCGACGAGCGCTACCCGATGGCCTATGAGGACGTCGACTGGTGTTTGCGCGCCTGGCAGGCCGGTATGCGCGTCATGTACTTCCCGGGGGCGAGCCTCTACCACCACGAGTCACAGACGCGCGGCACCGACGTGGGCGAGCGCGAGCGCGAGTCACAGCGCGTCTTCTGGGAGCGTTGGGGGGAGTTCTTCGACGCGCGCGAGGTGCGTGCGGCGAACGGCAAGCTGCGCATCGTCTACGTGACCGAGGGGACCGGCGTGGGCGGCGGGCATCGCGACATCTTCGAGCACCTCAACCGGCTGGCCGAGCGCGGGCACGAGGTCGCGCTCTACACGCTCGGCGAGCAGCCCGACTGGTTCGAGCTGCGGGTGCCGGTGCACAGCTTCGAGTTCTACGACGAACTGGTCGAGGAGCTCGCCCAGGTGGACGCGATCAAGGTCGCGACCTGGTGGAACACGGCGATGCCCGTCTGGTATGCGAGCGTCCTGCGCGGCATACCCGTGTACTTCGTGCAGGACATCGAGACGAGCTACTACCCCGACGACGAGTCGGTGCGCCACGCCGTGCTCGACTCCTACCGGCCCGAGTTCCGCTACATGACGATCTCCGGCTGGAATCGCGAGCGTCTGCGGGAGCTTGGGCTCGACGCCGAGCTGATCCCGCCCGGCATCGACCTCGACACATTCCGCCCGCGCCCGGAGCTCGAGCGTCGCGAGGACATGGTGCTCGCGCTGGGGCGTACCAACCCGCTCAAGAACCTTCCCCTCACCGTCGAGGCGTGGCGCGCGCTGCCCGAGCCGCGCCCGCAGCTGTGCATGTTCGGGATCGAGCCGCAGCTCGCCACCGACGCGGGCATGCGCTACATAGAGTCACCCAGCGACGAGCAGGTGGGCGAGCTGTTCAGCCAGGCCACCGTCTTCATCCAGACCTCCACGCACGAGGGCTTCTGCCTGCCGGCGCTCGAGTCGATGGCGACCGGCGGCGCGGTCGTATGCACCGACGCGCACGGCAACCGCGACTTCTGCTCGGACGGCGAGAACTGCCTGATGCCCGAGGCCACCCGCGAGGCGGTCAGCGGCGCGCTCGCGCGACTGCTCGGCGACGGCGAGCTGCGCGCGCGCGTGGGGCGCGCCGGGATCGAGACGGCCGCGGAGTACGCCTGGGAGCGGCGCATCGACGCGCTGGAGGGGTTTCTGGAAGAGGTGGCGCGCCCGCGGGAGACTGTGGTCTCTAGCGAGGTTGTTCCGGGGCAGTCCTGAGCGTCGCTGTAGAGGCTCTATATTTTCCCCGCTGGAATCTCTATATTTTTCCCGCTGGGAACAGTATATTTTGCCCGTTGAGAAACGTATGATTTGCCCTCTGTAAATTAGATGCATTTCCCACTGGTATGCCTGCCATATATCACCCCAGGATCGTCGACGAGGAGCTGGCCGCTAGATTGACGGCGACTGGCGCGGTCGCGATCGAGGGTCCGAAGGCTTGCGGGAAGACCGCCACCGCAAGACAGATCGCAGCGAGCGAAGTGCTGCTCGACACCGATGTCAATGCTCGCGAAGCGGCTGCGGTGGATCCGGCGCTCGTGCTCGACGGTGCCGCACCGCGTCTGATCGACGAGTGGCAGTTGGAGCCCGCGATCTGGAATCACGTTCGCCGCGCGATCGACGATCGTCAGAAGGCCGGTCAGTTCATCTTGGCCGGCTCAGCCGTTCCAGCCGACGACATAACGCGGCACACGGGGGCCGGTCGAATCACCCGTCTGCGGATGCGACCTATGACCTTGTTCGAGACGGGCACGAGCAGCGGCGAGATCGCACTTGCCCAGCTGCTGGCGGGCGAGCCCATACGCAGCTCGGACCCTGGCTTGACGGTCGCCGACCTCGCGCGCGAGATCGCAGTCGGTGGCTGGCCCGGCTTTCGCGGTCTCAGCGTCGCCCAGGCGCTGCGGGGTGTGCGGGATTATCTCGAGGAGATCCGACGCGTCGACGTGAGTCGTGTCGAGGACATACGTCGTGACCCTGGCAAGGTGGGGCGGTTGCTGCGTAGTCTCGCTCGCAACCTCGCCACCCACGCCGCGACCGCCACGCTTGCTCGCGACGCCGGAGGTGTCGAGGGGCCTCTCAAGGACGAGACGGTACGTGCGTACTTGGACGCGCTCGAGCGGCTGATGATCGTTGAGGATCAGCCGGCCTGGGCGCCACATCTCAGGTCCCGCCACGTCCTGCGCAGCGCAGCCAAGCGACATTTCGTCGATCCGTCCCTGGCGGTAGCCGCGTTGCGCGCGACGCCCGAGCGGATACTCGGCGACATGAAGCTGCTCGGCTTTCTCTTCGAGTCGCTCGTCATACGCGATCTTCGCGTCTACGCCCAGGCGGCAGACGCGCGCGTGCTCCAATATCGCGACAGCCACGGCTTGGAGGTCGACGCGATCCTCGAGGTCGCCGACGGGCGCTGGGCTGCGTTCGAGATCAAGCTCGGACACGGACAGATCGATGAGGCCGCCGCCAATCTGCAGAGGTTCTCGAGACAAATCGATACGCAGAGGTGCGGCGATCCCACCGCGCTCGGCATAATTGTCGGGACGGGCTACGGCTACCTTCGCGAGGACGGGATCATGGTCATCCCGATTGGAGCACTCGGACCATGACCTCTACGCGGAGCGGGCCTCCCAGAATCCACACTGGACCTCGTTCATCGATCTACCTCCACGCCTATCGTGTGGCGGGCTGGATCGGACCCGACCGAAAGGCCTGCCTGTGAAGCTCGAGTTCGCCCGTGAGTTGCGCTGCCCCGCCTGTCTTTGCGACCGCTCGCTCGAGCTGCTTGCGCGCGAGCGCGACGAGCGCGAGGTGCGCGAGGGGACGCTGCGCTGCACGGCCTGTGCCGGCGAGTTCGCCGTGCACAAGGGCGTGGGGGAGCTGTTGCACGAGCCGCCCGGCTACATCGTGGCCGAGGCCGCCGGGCTGGGGCGCTTTGCCGAGCAGATGCGCGCGGAGGGCTGGGACCGGGAGAAGGTGCGGCGGCTGCCCGACATCGAGCACGGCTACTGGTACGCGCAGTCGCGCTCGATGCACCAGCTGATGACGACGATCCCGTTCAAGGCGGGGCAGAGCATTCTCGACGTCGGCTCGAACACGTGCTGGGCCGCGAACCGCTTCGCCCGGCGCGGGCTGAAGGCGATCGCGCTCGACATCGCCACGACCGAGCTGCAGGGGCTGTACACAGCCGAGTACTTCATCGACGAGGGCGAGGTGTTCTTCGAGCGCGTCCTGGGCTCGATGGCGGCGATCCCGCTGGCCTCCGACAGCCTCGACTACGTGTACTGCTGTGAGGTGCTCCACCACAACGATCCACAGGGTCTGCGCCGCACCTTCCAGGAGATCTTCAGAGTGCTGCGCCCCGGCGGTCGACTGTTGATGGTCAACGAGACGCTGAAGACGCTGAGCGATCCCGACGGCGTGCACGTCGAGGGGGTGGAGCAGTTCGAGGGCTACGAGCACGCCCACTGGGCGCGCAACTATCGCTGGGAGGCGACGCGCGCGGGCTTCATGACCGAGGTCACAGAGCCCCACTACCGGCCGTTCTTCGGCGACCCGGCGCCCTCGCCGCGAGGCGCCAACGCGCCCCTGCTGGGGCCCGTGGTGCGCCGGGGCGCGCGGGTGCTCCAGTCCAGCGCCATCGCGCGGCGCACCTACCTTTCCTGGCTGAATCATGTCCAGGGAGGAGTGCAGATGAACATGATCGCCACCAAGCCGGTTCGCTACGTCGGCACGCACGAGGCGATCGGGCCGCTGCGGCGCCTGCCGCGCACGCTTGCGGCCGCCAGCTTCATGCGCCACGATCGACGCGACGGCAGGGCACCGGCCAAACCGCCGCGCACGCCCGAGCAGGTCGCCGCGGGGATGATGCGGTCTGTTGCCACCCCGGTCTCCGCGCCGGAGCCCTCGGAATCCCCGCAAACAAACGCCGCTTCTACTTCCTAGAGGTTCTCCGCGACGAACGGCGCCGAGCGGTTGAACACCCAGAAGCCGAGCGCGAACGTGGCCGCGGCCACGCCGAGCGGCTCCAGCAGCGCAACCCAGCTGCCGAGGGCTTCGCCGGCGCTGATCGTGGCGTGCGTGACCATCGCGTGGCGGAATTGCTGGAAGACGGTGACGAGCGGGTTGAGCATGTAGATGTGGTAGAGCAGATGGTCGATGCTGTCCGAGGTGGCCGGGGGGGTGGGGTAGAGCAGCGTTTCGCGCACCTTTGCCAGCGGGATGATCACGGGCGAGCCGTAGAAGATGATCTGGCTGACGACTTCCCAGATCGGCGAGATGTCGCGGAAGCGCACGAACAGTGCGGAGAGCAGCATCGCAAGGCCCGTGGAGAAGATGACCAGCAGCGCGAGGATCAGTGGCAGCTCCAGCCAGCTGAGCATCGGCGTGACGCCGGAGATCAGTGCGAACAGCAGCACGACGACCAGGTTGAGCAGCAGGTTGAAGAACGACAGCAGCACGATCGCAAGCGGTATCACCATGCGCGGGAACTGGATCTTGCGCACGAGGTTCTCGCGGTCGAACACGCTGCGCACCGCGCCGCCGGTCGCTTCGCCGAAGAACGTGAACAGCACGATCGAGCCGAGCAGCTGCACGCCGTAGAACTGTTCTGAGGGCTTGCCGCCCTGGCCGACGTGGGTGATCAGCACGAAGAACACGTACAGCACGCCGAACAGTAGGAGTGGGCGCATCACCTGCCACACGTAGCCGAGCACCGAGCCGAAGAACTTGAGCTTGAATTCGTTGCGCGCGATGTTGTAGGTGAGGTGCCAGAAGCGCCGCCAGTCGTCGTTGAGCGCCCGCGGACCCTTGATCGGGCGCCCCAGGCCCTCGTAAGGGGGCGGATCGACGCTTGTCGCCTCCGGGGGGATCAGTGTCTCGGTACTCATGAGGCAAGCCCGGCGTATCGAGTTGTCTCAGGTCTCGGGATGGTGGCGCTCACAGCACGATCTCCTTCGTGGAGCCGGCCTCGCTGCGGCTCATCGCCACCTGCACCGGCAGATCGACGGCGCCTCCCAGCGCTTCGGGGCCGGTGACGACGAACGAGAAGGCGCCCTCGTAGCGGTCGATCAAGTCCATGCCGGTGCCGCGATGGGCGAGCGTGAACAGCGGGTTGTAGCGGCCCGGCGCGAGCACGTTCTCGAAGGCAAACGAGCAAAGCACCTCTTCGCCTGCGCGGAAGCTGCCGCTGCGCTCGCCTGCCTTCGAGCTGGTGGCCACGACGATCGCCAGGTGGTCTTCGTTGAGCACGTACAGGCTCGCGACGGGGTCCTCGACCTCGACCTCGAAGCGCACGAGCGCCTTCAGCATGATCTGTTGGCCCTGCGCCAGCGAGGCGGGTCGCTGGCCGTGCTCGTCCTCGATCCATGCCTCCAGCACGCGCGCGTCGCCGTCGCCGCCGCGCCCCTCGTCGGCGCCGTCGCCGGCGGCGGCTTCGCGCCCGAAGTTGATCTCCAGGTAGCGGTCTGCGACCTCGTGGGGCTCGCCGAGGTGCACGGTCTCGCCGCGCTCGAGCAGTAGCGCGCGGTGGCAGAAGCGGTTGAGCGAGCCCATGTCGTGCGTCACGAACACAATCGTGCGCTTCTCGTCGCGCATGCGGTAGAAGACGTCGAAGCACTTCTGCTGGAACGCGGCGTCGCCGACGGCGAGCACCTCGTCGACGAGCAGGATGTCGGCGTCGACCTGGATCGCCACCGAGAAGGCGAGGCGGACGTGCATGCCCGAGGAGTAGTTCTTGAGCTTGAGCTCCTCGAACTCGCGCAGTTCGGCGAAGTCGATCACCTCGTCCACGCGCCGGCGCGCCTCGCGCGGGGTGAGGCCCATCATGATGCCGTTGAGGATCACGTTGTCGCGCGCGGCGAGGTCCTGGTTGAAGCCGACGCCGAGCTCGATGAACGTGGAGAGGCGCCCGTCCATCCAGATCTGGCCCTTGTCCACTCCGTAGATGCCTGCCAGGCACTTCAGAAGCGTGCTCTTGCCGCTGCCGTTGCGCCCGGCGATCCCGAAGAATTCGCCGCGATGGACCTCGAAGGAGATGTCGCTCAGCGCCGAGAAGGACTGGTGGCTCGTGCGCCGCAGCGGGTGCAGCGCGGTCTCCTTGAGCGTATGCGTGCGCTCCTCGGGGACGCGAAAGCTCTTGCTGACCGAGCGGGCGACGATCGGCGGGGTGCTGTGGCTGGCTAGTTGCGGCATGGGGGAAGGGTATCGGGGGACCCACCCGGTCCCTCCCACCCGCACGCTGTCGACGGCTGGTGCGCCTGTGCGCCTGCTCAGGGCGAGCGGGTCCGCGGCGATCCCATTACCATTTCAGCTCGATCTCGAGCTCGCGCTCGTCGCTCTCCACCTCCAGCTCGACCTTGAGTTGGATCTGGTCGGGGACGTGAACAGTGAAATGCATTCCGCCGCGGTCGAACTCCAAGTCGTTGTTACGAGCCAGCATGTCGGCGAGGAGTCGCAGGCGCTCCGCGACCTCCTCTCTGTTGACGGTCTCCTTCTGTTTGACCTCGAAGATATCCATCAGACTCTCCCTTCGCTATGGCGGGTTCTCTGCATTGTGTGCCCGCTAGGCCTCGTCCTGCGCGAGCCAAGCCTTTGCCTCGGCCAGATCGCGGACGCGGAAGCCCTGGGCCTTCCCGGGAAGCAGGAAGGAAAGGGCACGCAGCGCGGGGCGTATCCAGTCTTCGTCGCTGACCACCGCTACGCGCTCATAGGAGGTCGCGTGGCGCACGCGAAAGCCCGTGTCTGCGCTCATCGCATCGCCCTCGACCTCACGGGCTCCGGTGCCGATCAGGTAGAGCAGCCGCACGTTGCGCCCCGCGGCGATCTCTTGGCGCAACACAGGTTCGACGGTCTCCTCCCAATCGTCGTCCTCGACCTCCCCGACGGCCTCGAAGCCGATCGTTCCGGCCGGCATGTCCGTGATCCTTCGCAACATGACCTGATCCCTTCTCGTGGCTGTCATTGCGACAGCGGGTATCGAAGTCAACTCACCATAAACCCTCTATGTCACCAAATCCAGGCGACCGCACGAGATCCGGGTGAATGCACCTCAACGAGAATTGAGGTGACAGTTGAACGCAAAGCCCGTTTCGGCGGACGGGATCTGTGAACATGAGAGCATGCCCAGAGCGTCGGTGACCTCTCGAGCAGACTGGGCCGCGCGGCCTCCCGTGCTGCGACGCATCGCTGCAATCCTCGCGCTCGTTACGCCCGCCGCGATGGCCGTGGTGGCCGCCGTCGCGCTTGCGGGTGATATCCCCGTCGCGGTGCTCGCGGTTGGGCTCGTCCTGTTGGCGAACGCCGCCATCTGGTTTGCCTTGACGGAGCGCGGCGCGCTGCGCGCCCTCGGCGCGGCGGTCGCGCTCCTCGCCGGAGCCGGGCTGATCGTGGTGCTCGCGATCCACTGGCAGGGGCTGCTGGTGCTGGCCGCGCTGCTCTTGCTGCTCGCGCTGTTCGGATTGACCGCACGCTATGCACTGGGACGGTCCGGGGAGGCGGCGCTCGGAAGGATGGCCGCTGTCGTGCCGGTGGGTGCCGCCGGCTCGGGAGTGCTGATCATCAACCTGAAGTCGGGCGGCGGAAAGGCGGAGCGCTTCGACCTCGCCGGTGAGGCTCGGCGGCGCGGCATCGAGCCGATCGTCCTCGAGCCGGGCGACGATCTGCTCGAGCTCGCCGAGAGCGCCATCGCCCAGGGCGCGGAGGTCATCGGAATGGCCGGAGGGGACGGGTCACAGGCGCTCGTGGCGACGGTCGCCGCACGACACGACATTGCCCACGTTTGCATCCCGGCGGGAACGCGAAACCACTTCGCGCTCGACCTCGGCCTGGATCGGGACGACGTCGTGGGTGCGCTTGACGCGTTCACCGACGGCGTGGAGCGGCGCATCGACCTGGCGCGCGTGAACGACCGCGTGTTCGTCAACAACGCGTCGCTCGGCGTCTACGCCAAGGTCGTCCAGTCCGAGGCCTATCGCGACGCCAAGCTCGGGACGTGGACGGACATGCTGCCGGACCTGCTCGGCCCCGACGCCGAGGCGATCGACCTCCAGTTCACCGCCCCGGACGGGACCGGCTGTAACGATGCGCCGCTCGTGCTGGTGTCGAACAACCCGTATGAGCTCACGCACCTCTCGGGCGCCGGCACACGCGAGCGGATCGACACGGGCCTGCTCGGCATCGTGGCCGCCCGGGTGCGCGGCGCGGACGTGTCGAAGCTGGTCGCGCTCGAGCTTGTGGGCCAGGCGGGGCGCTACCCCGGCCTGCTGTCCTGGTCTGCGCGGGAGTTCGAGGTTCGCTCCGGCGGCCCCGTCGAGGTCGGCCTCGACGGCGAGGCGCTGGTGCTGGAGGCGCCGCTTCATTTCGCATCGATGCCCGGGGCACTATGCGTGCGGCTGCCGCGTGCCGCAGGCGCCTCGCCGGCGGCGCGCGCGGTGGCACTCACAACGGAGAGCCTGGGCGCCCTGGTCCGAGTGGCCGCGGGCCGGTGAGGGCTGGGCTCAGTGACGATGTGGCGTCGCGTTCAGCGCCTTGACCGCCGGCTTATGAAGCGCTCGTTCGTGGCTCGCTCACCTGCACTGGATCGCATCCTCGTCGCCATCACGCGGGCGGCGAACTACTCGCGACTGTGGCTCGTTCTCGCCGGCGCGCTCGCGGTATTCGACGGTGAGCGAGGGCGGAGGGCGGCAGGGCGCGGCCTCATTGCCATAGCAATCGCGGCGGGCGTGGCCAACGGGCCCGCAAAGCTGCTCGCGCGCCGACGTCGACCATTCTCGCGGTCGCACCCGGCGCTCATTCGCACACCGCGGTCGACGTCGTTTCCGTCAGGCCATAGCGCGGCAGCATTCGCGTTTGTCACCGGCACCTGTGCCGAGCTGCCAATGCTGGCGCCGGCCCTGGTGCCCCTGGCAGGCGCCGTTGCCTATTCGCGCGTGCACACCGGCGTTCACTACCCAAGCGATGTCGCGGTCGGGATGGGGATCGGGATCGGATCGGGCCTGCTGGCCGCGCACTGGCCGTGGCGCGTTCAACGCGCCACGGCCGACTGAAACCAGCACCCGGTCTCCACGGGTCAGTTGCGCAGCTCGGTAAACCCGGCGGCGGCGAAGTCGTCGCCGAAGGCGAAGGCTTCGCCGATGCGTAGCTCGCGCATCACGGCGAAGCTTGTGGCGTCGTGTCGACGAAGATCAACGGCCATAGACGGTCTCGTCGATGTCGGCGGGCTCGAAGCCGGCGCTCCCGGAGAGCGAGGCGAGCGGGTCCTCGGCGATCGTGGGCAGTGGTCGCAAGCCGAGGCTTACGTAACGGCGGATGAGCGACGCCATGACCTCCAGTGCGCGTCCATGGTCGTCGTCTCCGAAATGGACTACGCGGGTCGAGCTTGCTCGCGCTCCTTCCGTGTCCGGTGGCGGCTCCTCGAATCGGACTCGATAGTCGGCGATGACATGGCGG
>Ga0210386_10003706_pt1 | contig 12740 bp, 11 predicted proteins | sample IncBWH32OmetaG_FD_160091 | JGI IMG/M metagenome (GOLD analysis project Ga0210386, IMG submission 160091) | Forest soil microbial communities from Barre Woods Harvard Forest LTER site, Petersham, Massachusetts, United States - Inc-BW-H-32-O ... | reverse complement strand
GCCAATGGCGCCGAAATTGAATTTCCCCTGATTCAAAAGGAGCGGCAAGTCGATCGCGTGCCCAGCCGGGAGGGCTTTCGGCGAGATTTGGCGCACAACTTGAAAACGACCGAGCGATTTGGCTGACCCAGTCGATTGTCGTCGATCTTGCCGAATTCAGATTGTATCTTTGGCCAACCCTCTTACCGCTTCTTATTCGAACTATCGACCAGAGAGACCTTTCTCGGTCGCTCGATCATCCAAGCTGGACCCAAAGGTATCGCCATGGTATGAGCACCGGCAGTGCTCAATATCATGTTTAGATGGGCGTGAGTTCGAGTCGCGCACGCGGCGTTCGAAATCAAAGCAACGCCCTCGGAGACGGACGCCCACCGCCGATCGATATGGCTGACATTCTGGGAGGGTATTTAACAAGCGCTGCGGATTCTAATCCTGGCCTTTCGGTGGGGGACGGTTTCAGTGATCAATATCTCGAGATCCCCGCTTCGGATCAGTTTTTTTGGCGGCGGAACAGATTACCCAACTTATTTTCAGCACAATCCGGGCGCGGTGCTTGGGGCCGCCATTGACAAGTACATTTATACTATCGCGCTCCCGATGGCCGACTTCGCCGAAAATAGATACCGAATCACGTATCGCATCGTGGAAGGCGTCGATCGGGTCGAAGACATAAAGCACAATGTGATTCGCGCGACGCTGCTTGAGATGGGCTACGACAAGCCCCTCAACATTGCCATTATTTCGGACCTGCCGGGCAATTCAGGGCTAGGAAGCTCGTCATCGTTCACGGTCGGCTTCATCGCCCTCATGGAATATTTGCAGGGCCGCTCAATCACAAAGTTCGATCTCTTCAAGCGCGCCGTTCACACCGAAAGAGATTTGCTGAAAGAAAACGTTGGAATTCAGGACCAAATCCACGCCTCCTTCGGCGGGCTCAATCTGTATCAATTCCAAAAGGATGAGCTGACGATTCGCCCCGCCCAGATGGCGACCGAGTGCCGCAATGCGCTCGACCGGTCGCTCTGCCTCGTCTACACCGGCATTCAGCGCCACGCGTCGGCGACCCTGCAAGAGCAATTGAAGAATACCGAAGAAAAGAAGATTCAGAAGGATCTGACCCATCTGGTCAAGCTTTGTCACGATGGGCTTGCATTGCTGGAAGGAAGAAACCCTCAGGCCATGCTTTCTGATCTTGGCAAGCTTGTCAGCGAAGGCTGGGAGACGAAGCGGAGACTTTCAACTTCCGTCACGCTGCCACAGATCGATGCAACCTATGACGAAGCGATGCGTCTCGGTGCTTATGGCGGCAAGCTCTGCGGCGCGGGCGCCGGCGGCTTCCTGTTGTTCATGGCGCCCGATCATGTCCAGTCGAAAATGATCGAGACTTTTGGACATAAGAGCTTCGTTAAAATCTCCCTGGAGGACACTGGAGCCAGCATCATCAGCCGATGAAATTTCGAAGTTGACTTCAGTCGGCGCTGCGCGCCGGCCATCCAGATGAGAGGAAAAATGCCAGAGCGCGCCTTGATCACGGGCATAACCGGAATGGTTGGCTCGCACCTGTTAGATTACCTTCTCGATAATACTGGCTGGGAAATTCACGGCATGATCCGCTGGCGGAGCCCGCTGGACAACATTTCCTCCCATCTCGACAGCATCAATACCGGCGACAGGATCAAGCTTCATTACGCTGATTTGCGGGACACGATGGCGATACAAAATTGTGTTCAGGCCGCGCGACCGGACTATGTGTTTCACCTTGCCGCCCAAAGCTACCCGCAAAGCTCCTTCACCGCGCCGCTCGACACATTGGACACCAACATCCAGGGCACGGAGCGGTTACTTGGCGCGCTTCGGCGTTTTTCGCCAGACGCGATCATTCACGTCTGCGCCTCGTCAGAGGTCTTTGGCCGCGTCCCGCGCGAGAAGCTGCCGATCGACGAGGAGTGCACATTCCACCCCGCTTCGCCCTATGCGATCTCGAAAGTGGGCACGGATCTGGTGGGTCGTTATTACGCCGAGGCCTACAAAATGTGCGTGATGACGACGCGCATGTTCACCCACACCGGTCCGCGCCGTGGCGATGTTTTCGCCGAGTCGACCTTCGCCAAGCAGATCGCGATGATTGAGGCGAATAAATTGCCTCCCGTCGTTAAGGTCGGCAATCTCGATTCGCTTCGCACCTGGGCGGATGTCCGTGACGCGGTGCGCGCCTATCATATGCTAGTCACTGTCAATCCGACGCCGGCCGCGTACTACAATATTGGTGGGCAGTACACCTGCACCATCCGGGCGATGCTGGATACCCTGATCGGGCAATCGACGTGCGCGAACATCAAGGTCGAAGTGGATCCGGAACGCCTGCGTCCTATCGATGCCGACTTGCAAGTGCCCGATACTACAAAATTCCGCGCCCACACGGGCTGGGCGCCTGAAATTCCGTTTGAGACGACGATGCGCGACTTGCTTGAGTATTGGCGAGAGCGTGTCCGGCGCAAGGAGAGCTTCCTGTCTCGATAGACCGCGCTTTCGCCGTGCAGGAGGCGGTCCGTGGACGGACGGCATCGAGAGACCTGAATTGAATAAGTCAGATGGAATTCTTGTGACCGGCGCCGCGGGCCTGATGGGGTCCGCGCTTGTCGACCACTTGCGCGCTGAAGGCTATGAGAACGTTACTTCGTTAGCGCGGGCTGACTGCGACCTAGTCGATACGGCCGCGACATTCGCTGAATTCGAGAGGCGCCGTCCTGCCCATGTCTTCCACGCGGCGGCGCGTGTTTACGGCATCATGGGAAGCCTGAAAAATCAGGGCCGGCTATTCTACGACAATTGCATGATGAATGCCAATGTTGTCGAGGCATCCCGGCGCGCCGGTGTTCGAAAAGTCACCGTCATGGGCACGGGCGCAGTCTATCCGTTCCCCTCTCCCGGGCTGCCGCTCAAAGAGGAGATGATTTTTCTGGGCCGGCCACATTCGGCGCATGCCGGTTATGCGAATGCAAAGCTCGCAATGCTCGCCATGCTTGAAGCCTACCAGGATAGCTACGGCTTGAAATGGGCATACATTGTGTCGGCCAATCTTTTTGGGCCGCGCGACAGGTTCGATACCGAGACTGGGAACGCCGTTCCGTCGCTGATCAAGAAATTTTACGACGCGAAGAAGAGCGGCGGAGTCGTCACCGTTTGGGGCGACGGCTCCGCCCAGCGCGACTTTGTCTACATCAAGGATGCCGCGCGGATCGCGCTGGGAGTCATGAACAGCGTCGACGGGCCGGTCAACATGGGCAGCGGTCAAGTCTACCGCATCCGCGATGTGGTCGACGCACTGACCGAGATCGCCGGGATGGACGGCCGTATCGAATGGGACCATTCAAAGCCGAACGGACAGGGCTATCGAGCCTATGACCTTTCGAAGATCGGCGCGCTCGGGGTCAAGCCCGCTTATTCAATTCGCGAGGGTCTCAAAGAGACGTGGGATTGGTATTGTGCGCAGAACGACTAGCCGGTTGCCAAACGTCTGCATGAACGCGGAAGGCGTGGCGGCTGCAACTGCGCGCACCATGAGCAGTGAAGTCCAGGCGGAGCGCTCGGTGGCGCGCCTTAAGCGCTGGGTCGTCGACCAAGCCTTGCCACTATGGGGACAAACGGGATTCGATTCGGCGCGCGGAAGCTTCGTCGAGCGCCTGACTTTCGAAGGAGCGCCGCTTCTGTGGGCGCCGCGGCGGGCCATGGTGCAGGCCCGCCAAATCTATGTTTTTTCGCACGCGGCCTCGCTCGGCTGGTGGCCTGAAGGCAGGGTCGCGGCGCTCGAAGCTGCGCACCGGCTCATCGACCGCTATCACGGTGTCGATGGCGACCATGGTTGGATCTTTTCCGTTCATCCCGACGGCGCCGTCCACGACGCGAAGCGCGATTTTTACGCTCACGCCTTCGCCCTGTTTGGCCTTGCCTGGGCTTACAAGCTCGCGCCCGAACCGCGGTTTCTTTCCACCGCGCTGAAAACGTTGAGCGTTCTCGATCAGCGCTTCGTCTCCCCGACCGGAGGCTATCATAGCGTTCTGCCGGCCGACGTGGGCAAGCGCGAACAGAACCCGCACATGCATCTTTTTGAAGCCATGCTGGCATGGTTCGAAGCCACGGGCCGCGAAATGTTTCTTGCCCGCGCCGCGGAACTCTACGGTATGATGGCCGCGCGCTTCTTCCAGCCGCAGACCGGAATCCTGGCCGAATATTTTGATGGGGCGTGGAATCCGAGAGAGGGAATCACCGGACGCATATGCGAGCCGGGCCATCATTTCGAGTGGTCGTGGCTTCTTCGCCGTTACGCCGCGCTCGCGGGACGGCGGGATTTGCCAATCGCCCAGGCGCTAAAAGAGTTCGGCGATCGGCACGGCTTCGACTCGGAAGGATTCATTGTCGACCAATTGCTTGACGACGGCCGTGTGCACAAGGCCTCTCGCCGCTGCTGGCCTCACACGGAATCGATCAAAGCCGAGGTCGCCGCTGCTGAATCTGGAGACGGCGAGGCCTCAGCGCGCGCGGCGCAAACGATCGATCGACTTCTTGCCGTTTTCCTCGGCCGACCGGTCGCGGGCGGTTGGATCGACCACGTCGACGCGAACGGCGCTCCGATCGTCGACTCCATGCCGGCAAGCACGCTCTATCACGTCTTTCTCGCGGCGGCCGAGGCGGACCGCGTCTGGGGCCAGCCAGACGCGCGGAAAGCAAATGGCTGACAAGCAATGAGCGGTGGGGCGATCCGGCAGGCGGTGATTCTGGCGGGCGGCAAGGGCACGCGGCTTGGCGCGATCACGCGAACCGTTCCGAAGCCGATGCTGCCAATCGCCGGCGGCCGGCCGTTCCTCGACTATCTTCTCGAGATGATCGAGCGCCACGGGTACCAGGACATCCTCTTGCTCACGGGTTATCTCGGAGAGGCGGTGGAAGCGGTCTATGGCGGCCGCCGGATCGGAAAGGCGACGGTTCGCGTGTTGCGCGAGACAGTCCCCCTCGGCACGGCTGGCGCGTTGACGGTCGCACGCGAAGCGCTCGATCCCCGTTTCTTGCTGATGAACGGAGACGCGCTCTTCGACGTCAATTTGCGAGCTTTGGAGCAAGCGTCGCAACAGGACGGAGCGATGGCGACCTTGGCGCTGCGGTCAGTCGCCGACGCGGCTCGCTATGGGCGCGTGATCGAAGAGCGGGGAAAGGTCGTGGCGTTCCTGGAAAAGGATGCGAGCCGGCCCGGGCCAGGGGTCATCAATGGCGGAATCTACGTGCTGAAGCGCGACATCCTCGATCTCGTTCGCGACCTGCCTTGTTCGCTTGAACAGGACGTCTTTCCGACTTTGGTCGAGCAAGGCCAGATTCGAGGGCGTGAGTTCGAGGGCTATTTCCTCGATATTGGGCTGCCCGAAACGCTCGAACAGGGTCATCTGGAGCTTCCCAAAGTGCGGGTGCGCCCCGCCGCCTTTTTTGACGGGAACGCGCTCGTCAGTTTCGCCGAGAGGGATTCTTTTCCGGAGGCGTTTCAATGGACGGCGGGCGCGTGCGAGGCTATCCGCGGCCTCAATGATCGCGGCTACTATGTGTTCGTCATGAGCCCCCGGTCAGCAGGCGAGCGGGGAGCGCGGGACGCCGGCGAGCCTTGCCGTTTGATCACGGCGATTCAGCAACAGCTCGCGGGCGAGGGGGCGCATGTCGATCGAGTCTACGGCGAGCCTAGCTTTTCGTCAGGCATGGCGCCCGAGGATGCAATTGATGCTGCGAAGCCCAAGTCAGTCTCGAGCCTCCTTTTTGAGGCCATGAACGAGTGGCCGATCGTCAGCGAGCAATCCTTCTTTATCGGCGTGACCGACGGCGATGTCGAAGCAGCGCGAGGAGCCGGAATCTCAGGCCATGTCCTTGACGGGGGCGACCTTGCGCGCCTCGTCCATTCGCTGTCGGCGCAATTCCCGCACAAAGCTCCTCCGCTCGAGCCTAGCAAGCCTGACCGCCGCTGAAGCCCCCTCTGCGCTTGGGCCTGGCGGAGCCTTTGTTCGACAGGGCGAATTGCGGTGGAGGAAATTTCGCCCTATGCCGTGTCCATTGACCTCCGTTAGGACAAGACCCCGCGATGAAAGCCCCGCGTCGGTATTTCGATCCGCTGGCGATCGGGGCCCCGCGTCCGCTCGTTGAGCTTCCCTCGCGCCTCGAGCGCATGATCCACTTCGTGCCGCCGCACAACGAAAAGGTGCTCGCGAAAACGGCCGAACTGGTCGGCCAGGTCGATGTCGTCCTCGGCAATCTCGAGGATGCGATTCCGGTCGAGTCGAAGAAGGCGGCCCGAGACAGCTTGATCGCGATGGCGAAAAAGACCGATTTCGGCTCGACCGGCTTATGGGCGCGGGTCAACGCGCTCAATTCGCCCTGGTTCATCGACGATATGACCCGGCTCGTGGGCGAGATCGGCGACAGGCTTGGCGTCGTGATGGCGCCCAAGATCGAAGGCGACTGGGATATCCATTTCCTCGACCAATATCTGGCGCTGCTGGAGGCGCGTAACGGTCTCAAGCGCCCTATTCTGGTGCACGCGATTCTGGAGACTGCTCAGGGCGTCAACAACGTTGGAGCGATCGCCGCAGCTTCGCCGCGCATGCAGGGCATGAGCCTCGGCCCGGCCGACCTCGCCGCCTCGCGCGCGATGAAGACGACCCGGGTCGGGGGCGGCCATCCCGGCTATCGGGTGCTCGCCGACGCTGCTGAAGCCAGCGCCGAGCGCGCCAGTTTTCAGCAGGATCCGTGGCATTACACCATCGTGCGCATGGTCGACGCCTGCGCGGCCAACGGCATCAAGCCGTTCTATGGACCATTCGGCGATTTTTCCGATGCCGAGGCCTGCGAGGCGCAATTCCGCAACGCCTTTCTGCTCGGTTGCGTCGGCGCTTGGACCTTGCATCCAAGCCAGATCGCAATCGCCAAAAAAGTATTCTCGCCCGATCCGGCCGAAGTGGCCTTTGCGCAAAAGATTCTGGCGGCCATGCCGGATGGATCGGGCGCGGTTATGATCGACGGCAAGATGCAGGACGATGCGACCTGGAAGCAGGCGCGTGTCATCGTCGATCTTGCCCGGCAAGTGGCGGCGAAGGACGCCGATTATGCGGCGCTCTACCGGTTTTGACCGTCCGCGCCTCGCCCGCGCCTGACTCGGCCAGCGGCCCAAATCTTGCTTTTTTGGACAGTCGCGGCTGCAGGTCGCCGAGTGGTGGACAAAGCGCGCGGCCGGACTGACAAGCGGTTCCCGCTTTGGCGCAATGCGCTATAACCGCCGGGTGGTGGGGAAAGGAGTTCGGACGCTATGCAAACTCGCGACGCCAAATTCGGGATTGGACAGGTCGTCAAACATCGGTTCTACCCGTTCCGTGGCGTGATCTTCGACGTCGACCCGGTCTTCGCCAACACCGAGGAATGGTGGCGCTCGATCCCCGCCGAGGTGCGCCCCGCCAAAGAACAGCCATTCTATCACCTCTATGCCGAGAACGCGGACAGCCAGTACGTGGCCTATGTCTCTGAGCAGAATCTGGTCTCAGATGAGTCGGGAGAGCCGGTTCGGCACCCGCAGGTTAGCGAGGCCTTCGAGCGGACGGAGGACGGCCGATATTGCGCCCGCGACCGATCGCGGCTGAGCTGAGCCGTCGTCGCGGCGCTATCGCAAGCCGCCTCCCGCCGGTGCGCGAGGCCTGAACGGCCGGCTTACTTGGCCGGAGCGGCGGGCGCTGGGGCGGCAGGAGCCGGGGCCGCCGCAGCTCCGCTTTGCTGCTGCTCGAGCATTTTGCGTTGCTCTTCCGCCTTCTTCTGCAGCTGCTGCTGCAACGCCTGGCGTTGCTGTTCCAGAACCTTGGGGTCGGTTGGCTTACCGTCGAATGCCGGACCCAAATCCTTCAGTGGAATGTTGAACGTCAGCTCGCGCCCGGAAACGTCGCCGCCGGGCACGCGCATGACGACGCTCATGTTCTGCCCTTTTTTCATGGCGTCCAGGGTCTTGGGGCTAATTTCGATCTCCGCCGAGCAGGCGTTCTGGAAGCACATGTCGTACCTGCCCTCGAGCGGTTCGCCTTTGTCGATAACGACCCGGAAGCCAGGCTTCAGCATCATGCCGATCGGCAGGATCAGAAACCGCAACTTGCGTTTCTCGTCGCCGGCTACGTCAAAGACGTTAACGCTGATCATCGGCGGCTGATCGGCGGAGGTCGAGAAGTCGCGCATCGTGGCGCAGGCGTCGCGGCCATTGGTGGGCTCTTTGGCGCAGAATTTTGCCCATTGCGGCTCCGGCGATACCAGATCGACCTTTGACGGGGGAGCCGGCGCCGGCTGAGTCGGCGCTCCAGGGGCCGCCTGGCCCGGCGCTGCCGGAGCGGTCGGCTTCGCCGGCTGCGTCTGCGCGGACGCTGCGCCAACCAACGCGACGCTCATCGCGAGCGCCGCGGCGCCCAAGCGGATGACTTGAAACCTCATCAATCGTCCTTTCGAACTGTTAAGCGCAATCGTGTTGCGCTTCGTCCTCGCGCCCGTACAGCCTCAGTCGCCGCCCGAGATCGCATCGGCGAGCCTTAGGGCGGCTTCATGAGGCGCCGCGAACGCGCTGCGGTGGTTGGCGCCCTCTTTCCATATTCGACGCGACATTCCAATAACAATTTCGCCAATCGCAATTTCGCCCCGGCGACCGTTTGCCCCTGGGCAAAAAGCGGCCAATCCAGCGGCTCGGACCGAGGATGCGCGTTCAATTGGGAATCCGTCTCCCTCCGATGATAGAAGTGCGGGCCATGACCGGCCCAACGATTCGTTGCCTCCTCGGCGCCGCGCTTGGGCTCGCCTTTGCGGTGGGTCTGGCGATAGCCGGCGGCGTCAGTCCGCCGGCGGACGCGATTGCGATGCATGGCGACCCGGCCCTGCCGCCCAACTTCGACCACCTCCCTTACGTGAATCCAGAGGCGCCCAAGGGCGGCAGGCTCAACCTTGCCTACCTCGGCGCCTTCGACAGTCTGAACCCCTACAATGTCAAGGCCTTGTCGACCGCTCAAGGGCTCATCGGCAACGTCTATCAATCGCTGATGGCGCGCTCCGCCGACGAGCCGTTCACGCTTTACGGCCTCATCGCCAAGAGCATCGAAACCAATGCCGCGCGCGATCATGTGGTCTTCCATCTCGATCCCGCCGCCCGGTTCTCGGACGGAACGCCGATCACCTCGGCCGACGTCGTCTTCACCTTCAACCTGCTCAAGGCCAAGGGGCGCCCGCAGCAGCGGGCCGCGTTCTCGCTGGTCAAGGCCATCGACGCGCCCGACGACTTGACCGTGGCTTATGACCTTTCGGGCGCCGACGACCGCGAGCTGCCGCTGACGCTGGCGATCATGCCGGTGCTGTCGCGCGCCCATACCGACGCCGAGCATTTCGAGGACCAGACGCTCCAGATCCCGGTTGGCTCGGGCCCCTATCGGGTTGCGGAGGTCAAGCCTGGGGAGCGCCTGGTGTTGGAGCGCGACCCCAATTACTGGGCGAAAGATCTGCCAATCTCGCGCGGTCTTTACAACTTCGATCGGATTCGCATCGATTACTACCGCGACGCGACGGCGATGTTCGAAGCCTTCAAAGCCGGGTTGATCGACTATCGGGTCGAGGACGACACGACGCGGTGGCGCAATGAATACGACTTTCCCGCCGCCAAGGAGGGGCGCGTCATCAAGGCCGCGATCGAGAGCCAGCTGCCGAAGGGCGTGTCGGGCTTCGCCTTCAACACCCGGCGCCCGGTGTTCGCCGACCGCCATGTGCGCGAGGCGCTGGCGTCGATGTTCGATTTCGAGTGGATCAACGCCAATCTGTTCGGCGGCGCCTACAAGCGCTCGGAAGGGTTTTTCGACGACAGCGATCTGTCGTCGATCGGCCGCCCCGCTTCGGAGCGCGAGCGGGCGCTGCTCGCGCCTTTTCCCGGGACGGTGCGCGACGACGTGATGGAGGGTCAGTGGCGCGCGTCGGTCTCCGACGGTTCGGGCCGCGACCGCGCGATTCCCAAGCGCGCGCTCGACGAGCTTATCGCCGCCGGCTATGCGCTGCGCGACGGCCGGCTCCTGGACGCCCATGGCGCGCCGCTCGCCTTCGAGATCCTGGTCAAGAACCGCGACGAGGAGCGCCTCGCGCTGGCCTATGCCCGCAACCTCGCCCGGATCGGGGTCGCCGCGAACGTGCGGCTGGTGGACGAGGTGCAGTTCCAGCGCCGCCGCACGAGCTTCGACTTCGACATGATGATCGGTTCGTGGATCGCCTCGCCCTCACCCGGCAACGAGCAGCGCGGGCGATGGAGCTCGGCGGCCGCCAACGCCGAGGGCGCCTATAACATCTCCGGCGTCGCTTCGCCGGCGGTCGACGCGATGATCGCGGCAATCCTGGCGGCCAACACAAATGAGGATTTCGTTGCCGCGGTGCGGGCGCTCGACCGGCTGCTCATCTCGGGCTTCTACATCGTACCCTTGTATTACTCACCGGAGCAGTGGATCGCCTATTCGGCCAAACTTGGCCGGCCGGATAAGACGCCGCTGTTCGGCGTCGAGCTCTCCACCTTGTGGCGGCGCCAGGAGTGAGCGCCGAGCCTGCGGGCAGCGAAGCGCCCCGAATACAACCGTCGCGCGAATTCTTCGCAAATAAAAGGAAGTAAACGCAAATAAAAGTAAGCAAAATTGCTTTCTTTTATTTACGTTTATTTTTTCGAATCGGGACTTTTCAATGGGTTACGACCGATTCAAATAAAAAAATTCGGTTCCCCCGTTTCAGGTTGTAGGCAAAGCCTCAGGTTGTGGGCACACGTCTCAAATGCGCTCCATTTTATTCTCCCCAATGCGTCCTCCCATCATAGCTCGATCCCGCCACTGACAGAGCTTGTACCATAGATTCTGGATTCTCGCAAGCAATTGTCGAGATTTCATGCGCCTTCCGGTCCAACCGAATCCGTCGAACACCGCGGCAGCGGCGGCCCATGCTTCGCCCAAGGAGCGGCCATTCCCAGACGGCCGGCGAACGCGCCGAATCGACCCGAAAAAGCCCCCCGGAAATTCCGCCAGGCGGGTGATCGTAATAGGGTCTAATAATATGGTCGATAGTAATAGCGGTGGTAGTAGTAAGGATGATAGTAATAATGGTGATAGTAGTAAGGGCGGTAGTAGTGACGGTAGTAGTAGGGATGATAATAGTGATGATAATAAGGATGGTAGTAATGATGGTAATATGGGTGGTAGTAATAGCGGCGGTAATAGTAAATTTGCTGAACGTCAGCTTTGGTAACTTTGTCGGTGATGGACGGCGATGATAGAGTGAACGCGAAAGAGGGGCTGGACGATACGGCGACCGTCATCGCGGCACCGGCTAAGGCGGCGAGAACGCCGCTCGTAATAAGACGCGGAATCATGGTTTCCTCCAGGCTGCCCAGCGATTGGAAGTTTTCGCGTTTGCCGCTGGACCGGGCTTAAACGTGGTAAGTCTACGTTTGTTCTGTTGTTTTATCAAAAAGGTTGTGAAATTTGCCGGATTTTCGGCCAGGCCCTGCCTCTTGGGTTCCATGAGGTGAAAGGGGTCGAAACTTGATCCAAGCCTATGGAACCACCTAGAAAGGTGCTTCGTTTAAGTGCTAGCGGAGGCGTCTGTTGGCATAGAAACGCCCCGTTAAGTCGCGCCATTGAGTACAGGCGCGTGCCAGAGCCTTGTGATACCCGCCATGAGGTTCTGGCTTTTTCAAGCACTCAATCAACGCTTTTCTGAGAACTTTTGCACGGTTCGAGTTGCGCCTCACGATACTGTCAGAGTAGGAAGGGAGAGGATGAATGCCAATGTTTCAAGCCAGGATTATACGGCAGGAAGTAGCTATCACAGATATGGAGGGAGACACACTTGAGGACTTGGCGTAGTTCGCCGAGCGCACCAGCACGCATACACAACTGGTGTTGGAAAGGGTTATCCCACAACGAAAGTGCCGGTTCAAGATTGCCGCCGGGCGCGGACTTCCGTCTCAATGCAGCGAAACGAGTGTTCCACGGGCCCGTGACCAAAGGCGAACGGGGCGCGGGCGGAGACCTGGCGGTCGTCCGCTTGCGGCCAGGGTTCGGCGGGGCCAAATAATGAGCTGGGCGCCCGCGACAAGAGCGGGCATGACGAGTGGATGTACGTGATGCTGTACGCCGTGTCCGCCAGGCTCATTCCCGATCGCGGGCACGAATTCCGCACGCGCCTTACCGATGGCAGCATCGCCGCGCAGCGCCCCGACGGCGCCGAGATCGTCGCCGCCATGCAGCGTGCGCGTGTCGCGCCGGACGGCACAGTGCGCTGGACCGAGACCTGCTATTGCCCAACGCCGCTCCAGCATGAACGCGCCACCGTGTTTGACCGCTATTTCACCGGGATTGAGACCAATGTCATCGACAAGCCTGAGACCTTCGACGGTGCGCCGCTGATGGACCGGCTTGCCCCGCGCTAGATCCTCGCCCGTTTCCGAAACGGGCTGGTTGTCCAGAATCGGGCTGGCTTGCGCGCCTTTCTGAAGCTGCTCGACGACCGTTGAGGGGTCGAGCTGCGGCGGCGAAAAAGTTAAGGAAAGCGGCATGAACCAAGAGATCGAACCCCTGACCATCGACATCGTCAGCGACGTCGTGTGCCCCTGGTGCTACCTCGGCGAAAAGCGCCTCGAACAGGCTCTGGCGGAAGAGGCGGGGCCGGTCGTG
>Ga0210386_10003705_pt1 | contig 12740 bp, 9 predicted proteins | sample IncBWH32OmetaG_FD_160091 | JGI IMG/M metagenome (GOLD analysis project Ga0210386, IMG submission 160091) | Forest soil microbial communities from Barre Woods Harvard Forest LTER site, Petersham, Massachusetts, United States - Inc-BW-H-32-O ... | reverse complement strand
GCGGCATACCGCTTATTTCGATTCGGGAGCGGTGTAATGGGTTTCGCAGAGGTCAATATCTTTGGAGTCTATGTCGCTCCGATCTCGGTGATGATGGTTGCGGCTTGGCTTGTCATAATCGCGCTGCGCCGTGCAGCGGATTATGTTGGTCTACTCCGATACGTCTGGCACCCGGCATTGTTCGTGCTGGCCGTTTACATGATCGTGCTCTCATCCATCGTCCTTCTCGTTGCCCGTTGAGGTGTGCTGATGTCGAACGTTGAACTGAGCTTGGCCCCCTTTACGATAAATGACAATGGAGGCGGCGTCACGAGCCCGCCGAATAAGCGTGATAGCAAGCAGAAGTCGTCCCACCGGATCGCTCGATTTCTGATCACGATTGGCACGGCCCTGGTTTCAATACTGCTGGCCTGGGCGATGTGGGTAGCCTACCTGGGCGCGCCCTGGACGCGCGACGGTCAAGTGCGCGCCTATGTCGTGACGATGGCATCCGAAGTGGCTGGACGAGTCGTCGAGCTCCCGGTTGCCGATAATCAGTTCGTGCATAAGGGCGAGCTCTTGATGACGATAGACCCGACCGACTATCGGATCGCCGTCAGTTTGGCTGAGGCCGCGGTGCAACAGGCCCAAGCTAACGCGCAGAATCTCGAGAAAGAGGCGAAGCGACGTCAGGAACTAAGCACCCTGTCGACCTCGGTCGAAGAAAAGCAGAGCTACGAAAGCAACGCCCTGGCTGCCCGAGCCAGCTATCAGCAAGCGGTATCGAATCTAGACCAAGCGCGGGTGAACCTCGATCGCACCCGCATTCTCTCGCCAGTTGACGGCTACGTCACCAACCTTTTGACGCAAATCGGCGACTTCGCCACTGTAGGTCAAAGGGCAATCGCCATAGTCGATGCAAATTCGTTTTGGGTCGACGGATATTTCGAGGAAACCAGCCTCGAAAAGATCCATGAGGGAGACCCGGCAAAAATCAAGCTGATGGGTTACAGCGAGATTATTCACGGTCACGTCGGCGGCCTCTCCCGTGGTATCAACGTTCCAAACGCACAGCCGGATCAAGCGGGGCTAGCCTCGGTGAATCCAATCTTCACCTGGGTGCGCCTGGCACAGCGCGTGCCTGTGCGTATTCACATCGATCAAGTGCCGGATGGTATCCGCCTGGTGGCGGGTATTACGGCCACCGTGCAGATTGATTCTGAACATGGGATTGCTGTTTCCGGCATGCGCGCTACCCCAAAGAGCTCGCCCGAGCATGATCTTAAGAATCCAGGCGGGGATCTATCGAAGTCGGTAAAATGAAGCGGCGGATTGAGGTTCATCTGGTCGATCCACCATGGCTATCTCTGGAAGTAGAGAGCGGTGCTCGCCCGCATGGTGGTGTCTGAGCGGCGCCACCACGTTTTTTCTGTTTCGTTCGCCAATCGCCGCTTCGTCAAGGAGTTTGCCTTGAGTGCGGTCGAATGATCGTGGTCGCCCGTTCCGGTTGTGAGCTGGGAAAAGCGCTGGGATGCGCGAGACGTATCAATATTCGCGTGCTCGCGAGGATGCAGCAACGAATGTTGCTTTCGTCCAAGAGCACTCAGCACATGGTCGCTAGGTAAGTTGGAGTTTGGCACGCCGGGAACGGTAACTCGTCGTCCCGGCAAAGACCCAATGGTTCCTAACTTCCGGAGAAAAGACCATGAACGTTGTCACGCAGATGCTCCGCCCCGGAGACAAGACAATGAAAGTTGCTGACGCTATCACGGAGATGCTCCACTCGGTTGGCGTTCGCCGGATTTATGGCGTTGTCGGCGATAGCCTCAATGGCATCACGGAGTCGCTGCGCCAGCGTGGCGATATCGACTGGATCCATACCCGGCATGAGGAAGCCGCAGCTTTTGCTGCCGGCGCGGAGGCGCATTTGACGGGCGAGCTCGCCGTCTGCGCTGGCAGCTGCGGTCCCGGCAATCTGCATTTAATCAATGGGCTTTTCGATTGTCATCGCTCGCGCGTCCCGGTTTTGGCCATTGCCGCCCATATTCCGAGCGCGGAAATTGGCCGCGGTTATTTTCAGGAGACTCATCCGGAGTCGTTGTTTCGCGAGTGTAGCCACTACTGCGAGCTCGTCTCCCATCCGGATCAGCTTCCCTCCGTGATCGAATCGGCTATCCGGGCGGCGGTCGGCCGCCGGGGCGTGGCGGTCGTCGTGATTCCAGGGGACGTTGCGCTGCAATCGTTGTCGGCGCCCATTTCCGCAGGGAGCGCGATTGCGGTCCGTCAGCCTATCGTCGTTCCGGAAGAGCGCGAACTTGAGGCGTTGGCCCGACTGCTCAATGAAAGCAAGCGGACGACGCTGCTGTGCGGGCGAGGCTGCGCCGGCGCGCACGAGATGTTACTGAAACTGGCCGAAACCCTGAAGTCGCCGATCGTGCATGCCTTGGGCGGCAAGGAGTACGTCGAATACGATAATCCGTTTGATGTCGGCATGACCGGGTTGATCGGCTTCAGCTCGGGCTATCACGCCATGCTGGATTGCGACACTTTGTTGATGCTGGGTACGGATTTTCCGTACCGGCAATTTTATCCGACCAACTCGAAGATCGCGCAGATCGATCTCCGTCCAGAGAATCTTGGTCGACGAACAAGGCTCGACCAGGGGCTAGTCGGCGATGTCGGGGCGACCATTGCCGCGCTGTTGCCAAAGCTGAATATCAAGACTGATCGGTCCCACCTCGACGACGGACTTGCCAATTATCGCAAGGCGCGCGCCGGCCTTGACGAGCTCGCGACGGGAAAGCCCGGCCGCAAGCCGATCCACCCGCAATATGTCGCCAAACTGATCGACGAGCACGCCTCGGACGACGCGGTGTTCACCTTCGATGTTGGAACGCCGACTGTTTGGGCGGCGCGCTATCTGAAGATGAACGGCCGTCGCCGGATGATAGGCTCTCTCGCTCACGGCTCGATGGCTAACGCGATGCCGCAGGCGATCGGCGCGCAAGCCGCTTTCCCCGGTCGGCAAGTCATCAGCCTGTCGGGGGACGGCGGATTTTCGATGCTGATGGGCGATTTCTTGACGCTGGTGCAGCAAAAGCTGCCGGTGAAAGTCGTGGTGTTCGACAATCATGTGTTGGGATTTGTCGCATTGGAAATGAAGGCCAGCGGCTTTGTCGAGATGGGAACTTCGCTGACCAATCCGGATTTCGCGGCGATGGCGCGGGCCATTGGCGTTCATGCCCGTCGCGTTGAGGACCCCAGCGAACTGGAAGACGCGATCAAGGACATTCTCGCACATGACGGGCCGGCGCTGCTCGACGTGGTGACGAATACGCAGGAGTTGGCGATGCCTCCCAGCATTAATCTGGAGCAGGTGAAGGGTTTCGGCCTTTGGGCCATGCGAGCTGTGATCAGCGGGCGCGGCACCGAATTGATCGATGTGGCGCGGACGAACTTGTTGCGCTGAGGAGCGATCTGGATCGGGTCGAAGCCGCTGACGGCTTCGACCCGCCCCCTCCGATTTGACTTCCTCTTCCAACCGGAGCCGAGCATGGACATATCCGCATTGCTACTCTCACGCATCCAATTCGCGTTTACCCTGGCCTTTCACATCATTTTCCCTGCATTCACGATCGGCCTTGCGGCGTGGCTCACCCTCCTGGAGGCACTGTGGCTTACAACGCTCCGCCCGGTTTATCGACGCTTGTTCGATTTCTGGCTCGGCATTTTCGGTGTTGCCTTCGGCATCGGCGTTGTTACCGGAATAGTCATGGCATTCCAGTTTGGCACCAACTGGAGCGAGCTGTCGCGGCGGGCAGGGTCCATCCAGGGACCATTGCTTGGGTATGAAAGCTTTACTGCATTTGCCCTCGAGGCGGCATTCTTCGGCGTCCTGATGTTTGGTCGAAAAAGGGTTCCGAACTGGTTCTATCTGATGTCCTGCTTCATGGTTGCGGCGGGGACGAGCCTCTCCGCGTTCTGGATTATGGTCAGCAATAGCTGGATGCAGTGGCCGGTAGGCTTCGCGATGGGACAGGACGGCGTTTTCATTCCCACCGATTGGTCCGCCATTGTCTTCAGTCCTGTCGCCTGGGTTCGCTTCCCGCACATGATCTTGGCGGCCTATCTCACTTCGGCCTTCTGCGTTGCGGCGACCGGCGCGTGGCACCTGCTCCGCGGGACCTTCAAATCCGACGCGCGAGTCATGCTTCGCATGGGGCTTGGGATCGCTGCCATCCTCGTGCCGATCCAGTTGGTCTTCGGCCATCTGGTCGGCGACTACACCCATGACAAGCAGCCGGCCAAGTTCGCTGCCATCGAAGCACGCTGGCACGATGAGCAGCCGGCATCGGAAGTGCTGATTGCTTGGCCGGATCAAGCGAACGAACGCAATCGTTATGCAGTGAGCATTCCTTATCTTGGCAGCCTGATCGGCTCCTTGAGCCTCCATAGTAAAGAGATCGGGCTGATGAGCTTTCCTGCCGCTGACCGTCCTCCGGTACTGATCCCCTTCTTTGCGTTCCGCGTTATGGTCGGGTGCGGCCTCCTAATGCTCGCACTCGCGTGGTTTGGTACGTTCTTCATGTCGAGCGGGGGACTCGAACGAAAGCGCTGGTTCTTGTGGGCCACCTTTAGTTCGTTTCCGCTGGGATTTATTGCAACGCTGACTGGATGGTTTACCGCCGAGGTCGGCCGGCAGCCCTGGACTATCTACGGACAAATTCGGACTGTCGACGCAGTAACGCCGTTTCTGACAACGCCGCAGATCACGGTGTCACTCGTGATTTTTTGCGTCATTTATGCGCTGATTTTCCTGGCGGGAGCGGTCTACATCTATCGGCTTTTGCAGCGCGGCCCAGTTCATCTGCCATCGTTTGACGGTGCGGCAACCAATCCGAAGCGGCCGCTTTCAATAACGGGGCGCAGCCCCGGCGTGCAGGCAGCCGCACCAATGCTGGAGATGGGCGAATGATCAGCTTCTGGACCTTTGCGCTTGGCCTTTCGATCCTGCTTTATGTGACGCTGGACGGCTTTGATCTTGGCGTCGGCATGTTGTTTCCGTTTGCACCGAACGAGACCGCGCGCCGCCATATGTTGGCTGCGATCTCCCCGGTCTGGGACGGCAACGAGACCTGGCTCGTTGTTGCCGCATCGATTCTATTTGGGATTTTCCCGCTGGTGTACGCGACACTGCTTTCCGCACTGTACCTGCCGCTGATTGTCATGCTGGTCGCGCTGATATTTCGGGGCCTCGCGTTTGAGTTTCGCTACAAAAGTGTCCGTTTTCGCTGGTTTTGGGATGTCGGCTTTGCTGGTGGATCATTCGTCGCTGCTTTCATCCAGGGTACTGCGGTGGGCGCCCTCGTCGAGGGGCTCGCAATCCAGGACGGCCGATATATCGGCGGACCCTTTGGGTGGGTCTCGCCGTTCGCACTTCTCTGTGGCTTAGGCCTTTGCCTCGGCTATTGTCTGCTTGGTGCCGGCTGGTTGACCTATAGGACAGCTGAGGACGTGCAGTCGTTCGCCTTTCGGTTGTTGCCCAGATTGATGGCGGCTGTTTTGCTGTTCCTTGCCGCGGTGTTCGCGCTGGCGCTCGCGCTGGACTTGCGGGTGATGCATCGCTGGCTAGAGCAGCCGGAATTGGCGGCATTTCCGGTTGTGGGTCTTGTGGCTTGCGCAGTTTTCTATTTCGCGATCCGAAACAAATACCCATTGGTACCGTTCCTCTGTGGGCTTGCGATCTTTTCCGCGGCGTTCGGAACGCTCGCGATGTCGTTCTATCCCTACATGGTACCGTTCTCGATCACGATCCAGCAGGCGGCAGCGCCACCCGAGAGCGTGGCGTTCCTTTTCTGGGGCGCCGGCGTATTCGTGCTCCCGATCACCATCATCTACACGCTCGCGGTCTACTTCGTCTTCAAAGGCAAGGTCGACTCCGACGCCGAATATCACTGAGGCACTCGCCCCCATGTGCTGGGAACGCCGAATATGTGGAAGCTCGCAGTAAGTTTGCTGATCGTCTCGCCGTCGTTTGCAAAGACGCCGTCGTCGATTCCGCCGACGCTAAACGTTGAACCAGTCTGTCTGCCGATAGGCCAAACCTCTAACCATCAGTTGGTGTATTCGATCTTTTGCAAGAACTTACCTCAGGAAAAGGAGCGGTCGAGACCTCAAGCCGTTACCCTACTTGACTCTACAGCGCCTGAACGACCGGAAGCGAAATAGAAACGCAAAAGTTGCCTCCAATTTTCCGATACAAGATCGACCTCGGCCGTCCCGTGATGAGCTGACTAGGTCCGCTTCTGGGGTGATTGTGTTGCGAAACTCTTCAGGTCTCGATCGCAGGGCTCCGTTTTGAGCGCTGGCGGTTCGTTGGTTGCGCTCCCTGGTGTGGGAGCTGCGCTGCTTTACGCGACGCCTACGCAAGGCAGGCATCTGCCAAAGGTGGCGGGGCACGGCAGAGAAGCTTGGCGAGCCGCCTGAGGTTTTGCGCGGTTGCTGTCAGCAGCACTTCGTCCCTGACGCCGCTCAAGCCCCGCAGCCGGAAACGGTCGAGCCGGAGAATGCGCTTCATGTGCGCAAATCGCATCTCAACCTTCTTGCGCTCCCGGCGGGACTGCTGGAAGGCTTCCGTGTCGGCCAAGGCGCGGACACGATCTCGCACATCTTCGTTGATGTCACGGGTGACTTTGCGCATAGCCGCGGTCGTACACTGCGGCTTCAGCAAGCAGGCCGAGCAGTCCTTCTTGTTGGCCCTGTAGTAGACGATATGACCCTGGTCGATGTTACCGGTGCTGGTCAGTTCCGCGCCACCCGGGCAGACATAAACATTGCGCTCTTGGTCGAAGACAAAATCGGCGCGACTGAAGGTACCATCGGAGCGCGCCGACTTGTCCCACACCGGTACGTGCGGTGTGATGTTGCGATCCACCAGCCATTTGAGCAGCCTGACCGCGCCATAGACCGTGTCGCCCGCAAGCCGCTGGGGCCGCAGATCGAAGCGGCGTTCAGCGCGATCCACCATGGTCTTAGTGATGGCAATCTCCACGGTTCGGTTTGCCCGAGTGCCCACGGCATCGATGATGATGCCGGCCTTGTTGTCGATCAGGTAGTTCGCATCATAGGCAAAGAACGGGTCCATGCCTGGCCTTGCAACCCATGTCGCTTGCGGATCGGTAAGCGAGACTTCCTTGGGAGGCTTGTGTCGATCGCCACCTTTGCCTGAACCGCCAGCGTCTGCACCACCGTTCTCATCGCCGCGGGCGGTATCCAGGGCGGCGAGGTACTCGCGAACTGCACGGGATGCCTCCTCTGCCTTTGGCCATGCAATCGGCTGGTCGCCGGGCATCCGCTTCTTCTTGTCTACATCCGCCTTGATCAGGCTCGCATCGATCGAGAACGCTTCGCCCCCAACCAGCCCGGTCGCAATGCACATTGCCACGACAGTCTCGAAGACCCGACGCAGGGCATCACTTTCCCGGAAGCGTTCGTGCCGCGCACGACAGAATACAGAGTGATCGGGGATCCTGTCCTCAATGCCGAGCTTGCAGAACCACCTGTAGGCCAGGTTGACCTGGACTTCAGCGCACAGCCGGCGCTCCGAGCGGAGCGCAAACACGTAGCCAACGATCAGCATCCGGATCATCAGTACCGGATCAATCGAGGGTCGACCCGTGTGCGAGTAATAAGGCGCCAACTCCTTGTGCACCCAACTCAGATCGAGAAAACCGTCGATCTGCCGTACCAGATGATCGGGCGGAACTATTTTGTCGAGATCAAACGAATAGAAAAACTGTCCTTGTCCTTCTTCCCGCCGCCCCATCATGCGCCGCTCCCGCCGATGCCGTCTCCACCAACGGAATCATGGTTCGCGATTCGCATCAAAGGGAGTTTCGCAACACAATCGGGGTTAAAGCGGACGAGGGTAGGGCGCTTCTCGACGTCCGCTACCCGGCAAGCTTACCGTCGACAGGTCCAGATCACGACACGCCGGCAGGGTGATGTGCGCTGATCTAGAGCGAGACGTCATATAACCGCTGCGGTTGGGCGGACCAGAATCGCGCTTGCTGCTGCCATCACGCTAACAACGGCACCGATCATTGCGGCGACATCAAATGCAGAAATCAACGCGACGCCCGCAGACGCGATCACGGGCCCGATGAGGGCGGTGGCGACTAGGCCGCCCGTACGTGCGACCGCGCTGTTGAGCCCGGACGCCGCGCCTGTATGACGGCTATCGACGGACATAAGTACCGCCGTCGTAAGTGGGGCGACTGCACCTGCCATTCCCACCGCAATTACAGTTATCGCGGGAAAGACGCGAAGCCAGTAGCTCGTGCTCGATCCGACACGCAGCATAAGCAGAAAGCCTGCCGCGACAATGATTGGTCCCATGACTAATAATGAGCGGGGACCGATCCTGGCAGCTAACGCGCCGGCAGCAGGCGATGCGATGGCGATTATCAGCGGCAGCGGTAGAAGCGCCGCTCCCGCCTGCGTCGCGGTGTAATTGCCCGCTTGAATCAGCACGTACGGCAAAAGAACAAACAGCCCGCCGAGAGCGCCGTAAAGAAGAAACGTTAAAAGCGTAAGGCCGGCGAAGCTCGTGGACCCGAACAAGGAGAGCGGCATCATTGCTTTGTCACCGCGCCGCCGCTCGGCAAGCAGGAACGTAATCGAAAAGACAATCCCCACACGTCGACGGCCAAAGCGGTCGCCCGCGGCTCCCCCCAGAAGAAGGAGGGCGCTCAAGGGAAGTAGGTAAGCATTTACAATCCACTGCAGACCGACCGCGTTCGTTCCAAAGCTCTGGCTGATGGCTGGAAGCCCGACGTTCACGACCGAGCTGTCGATAAGAGCCAGGCTTGATGCCAAAATCGCTGTCGCGATAACGAGGCGAGGATAGACAGGCGGGTTCGTCCCGTCGTTAGTTCGCGCGGTCAGGGCGTCGCAAGGGGCGGTTAGGGCGTTGCTCACTGTCCAGCCAATCTAGGACAGGCATACGACTAGGACCACCGAGGTTGGATATCTTTAGCTGACGGCGAAAACCAGGCGCTCGAAAAATGACGGTTCCCAGACTCGCCGAAAAATCCCTGTTAGTCGCTTAGAATTCCCTGTTCTGCGGAAATATTTCCCTGATAGTCTGCTTAGGGAATTTGCTGAAAAGTCCCTGCGGCACAGCGGTTTCTTCCTTTGAGATTGCCCTCTGAGGCCTGAGAATCGTGATTTTCCCTGTAAAATTCCCTGTTTGCAGGGAATTGGCTGGAGACAGGTGCGACCTGCACTGCGTCGCCAGCCAGGCATTCCGTCGTTCTGCCCGGCTTCCAAAGAAATGCGAAATAAGGCCGGAAATCCCGGCATTTCGCGAATTTGGCTTTGTCTCCCGACGCCCGTTTCGGCGATTTTGGAGGGCCAATCGCCGAAAGTCTCCGGCCACCTCCGGAATTATTCCCGTTTTGTGGAGACTTCGGCCAGAGACCGGGTTCGATTTGCACTGCGCGGGCCGCTTGGCAGTCATCTCGACTGCTGTCTCGAGCCGTTTGTCAGCTGACTGCTGCCGTTAGCCCATCATCGACTGAGGGCCCACGGACAGGTTCATTCGAAACCGTTTCTAACGTGAGGCTCTTCTCAACGCTTTCGATCATGATTTTACGAACTTGATTACTATCGACTAACTCAAGTTCGTCGCCTTCCTCGCTCTTCGAGACGGCTTTACCCAACGGCGAATGGATAGAAAGCCGCCCTTTGTCGAGGTCCTCTCCGTCTTCGAATATTCGTACCGATAATCGTTTGCTGGTATCGGCGAAGAAAAGAACAACTTTATCGCCCAAGCTTATTCCCGGCTGATGGAGCGATTTATCCACCTCACCGGTCACAGGCGCTGTTGTCTTATCCGCGTCCGCCAGTTCTGTATGTTCTTCCGGATCCCGTGCCGTACGGTGTTCCGTAAATTAATAAGCGCCAGCCGTCCCATCGGTCCGACCGACCGGCTCAATTCCGATTCGCTTCAACATTGAGACAAGGTCGTCGATGGTGGCATCCGGGTTTCGATAGTAGCTGGAGGCGAAACAACGCCAAAAACGCCAACCGACCCTTTCCAAAATCCTCTGACGACGCATGTCTTGCCGCCATTGCTCTGGGCCATGATATCTGTCGCCATCGCATTCGACCGCAAGCCGGCGTCCATCGGCGCCTTCAACGACCATGTCGATGCGGTAGCCCAACGAGCCAACCTGGGGACGAACATTGTACCCCTAGTGCTATCAGCCTGGTTAGGAAATCGCGTTCGAAGCCCGAATCGCAAAGTGACAACAAGTCGTCGCTGACTTGGTTCTCTGGCATCGGATTCTCAAAATGCGCGATCAAACGAGCCTTAAGATCGTTTGGATTAAGTTCTTCCCGCCGAACGGATCGAACGAGGACCACGCGGTCTCGGGCTCGCGAAACAGCCACGTCAGGCTTGTAGTTCGATGAGGCAAGCGCCTCGTAAACGCCGGCTTGATAACTTCCGAGCGCGCCCCCGCCTTGGAGGACGAGTGCAACCTTTTTCGTGTACGATTCTGGCCGCAACGGCGTTTGCTTCATTGTCCGTCCTCTACTTCCGATCAACAGAATTCTCCGAGCTGCGTGCCTAAGCGAACCCGGGTCGAGACTTCAACCAAAATCGAGCTAGTCATCAACACCGAAGCCACCAAGGGGATGGCTTGACGGCATCCGGTGGTTGCCTCGGCTTTCCCTTTATATATCTGCGAGCAAGCGCTGTTGCCGCCGAGCCGGTCATCGATCTTCGCCTAACCCGTGTCCTGATCCCGGCGGAGTGAGAATTCGCACCGCGCCGGACCGGCTGGCGGTCGCTCTCGGGCGCAATTAGGTGCTAGAGTGGCGACTGTCGCACTCATGACTCAGCCAGCGGGATCCACCTTGCCCCCTCAGCGCACAGTCTATGGGAGTTGCTCGGCCCTGATCGCAGGCTTGCTGCTCTATTGCGTGAACGTCAGCACAACAGCCCGCGGGGTTGAAGCGAGTGCGCCGTCGGCCGAGAAGCTTCAGCTCCTCAGCGATTTCTTCGAAAACGAGGTTGCGACGGGAGATATCTCCGGCGCCGTCGTCTTGATCCAGCAACATGGCCGTCCCGTCTACTTGAAGACATTTGGGCTGCGTGATGTCAGGACCGGCTATCCGATGACGACGGATACGATCTTTGCCATCCGCTCGATGACCAAGCTGATCACGAGCGTCGCCGCGATGATGCTGGTCGATGCCGGCAAACTGTCGCTCGATGATCCCGTGGCGAAATACATTCCGTCCTTTGCGGATGCCAAGGTGGCGCTGGGGAAGACCAATGCGCAGGGCGAGCCGTCTTTCGAACTTGTTCTCGCTGCGCGGCCACCGACCATCAGGGACCTGCTGCTGCAAACCTCGGGTATCGCTGGAGGCTACGTCGGCGGCTGGGTGGCAAAGCTCTATGCGGAAGGTCATCTGTTTGACGGGCAATTCAATAACGCCGATCTCGCCGAACGAATTGGCAAAGTTCCGCTCACGCGACAACCCGGTACGTTCTGGCGTTATGGCTATTCGGCTGACGTGCTTGGCCGCGTGATCGAAGTCGCCTCCGGCGAGACCCTCTTTCATTTCATGAGACGCTCGATCTTTGATCCCCTCGGAATGACGCACACCAAGTTCTTGCTGGATACTCCCGAAGAACATGCATTGATGGCGGAGCCATTACCGAGCGATGTGAACCTCGTCGACCAGGAGCGCAGGCGCCGATCCCATCCTGAGTGGGAATCCGGTGGTGGCGGGCTGGTCTCGACGACCGTTGATTATTCGCGCTTTGCGCAAATGCTGCTCGATGGCGGCGCGTTCGAAGGCAAGCGTTACCTCAGTTCCGCCGCGTTCAAGGACATGACGAGCGACCACATCGGTCCGGGCACGGGTATCGATCACGATTTTTTTTACTTCCCGGGTGACGGCTTCGGTTACGGGTATGGCTTTGCCGTGCGCACCAGTGAGGGAGGAACAAAGCAGCCGGGTTCTATCGGGGAACTGAAGTGGGACAGTTTAAGCGGCACTTATATTGGTATCGATCCCAAGCTCGACATGTTCTACCTGTTGATGGAGCAGACGGATAACGCGCGGGGCCCTATCAGGGTCGCGTTCCGGAAACTGGTCTATGACGCCTTCACCTCAAGTGAGGCTGAGCGCGTTCAGAACCCGGTTGGGCGCTGAGTTTCAGATCGCTCAAGGCCCTGTTCAGGGACTCTTGCGCACCGCCGGAGCAAAGCAGGCAGATGACGACGCCGGACGAGCGCGCCAGACATAAAGGATGGATCGGCGCAGCGAGCGATCGCGGTCAGAACCTGCCGATTGTTGCCCTCGTCGCCGTTCTTTGTCTGGTCGCGGTGCTGCATTTTGCGCTCTGGGGCCTCGCGGAACCGCGCACGACAGCGGCGCAGGTCGAAGGGCAACTGGCGAGCGTCTCGTACAACCGATTTGCCAGACCGTCTTCCGGAAATCTGACGGTATCCGAAGAGCGAATACGCGCCGATCTTACCGCGATTGCCAAACACGCAAAGGCGATACGCACCTACGCTTCGACCAGAGGTCTGGAACACGTTCCAAAGATAGCGGCTGAACTCGGGCTGACGGTCACGCTGGGGATCTGGATCGACAAAGATGAGGACCGAAACGAGCGAGAGATCGAGGTCGCACTCGACCTGGCGCGGCGCAACCCCAATGTCACCCGGCTGGTCGTAGGC
>Ga0210386_10003704_pt1 | contig 12742 bp, 11 predicted proteins | sample IncBWH32OmetaG_FD_160091 | JGI IMG/M metagenome (GOLD analysis project Ga0210386, IMG submission 160091) | Forest soil microbial communities from Barre Woods Harvard Forest LTER site, Petersham, Massachusetts, United States - Inc-BW-H-32-O ... | reverse complement strand
CGGGAGACCGTCGAGGTGGCCCGGGAGACCGTCGAGGTGGCCCGGGAGACCGTCGAGGTGGCCCGGGAGACCGTCGAGGTGGCCCGGGAGACCGTCGAGGTGGCCCGGGAGACCGTCGAGGCGACCTGAGACACCGTCGCGCGAGCCGCCGAGCTGGTGCCACCTTGGTGGGAACCCGAGGAACCGGCCTGGGAGACCGACGAGACGACCTGAGAGACCGGGGAGCCAGCCGAAGTGCCGCCGCCCTGGTGAGAACCCGAAGAAGCACCCGGCGAGGTCGCGGCCTGAGAGACCGTGGAAGCGACCCGGGAGACCGAGGAGCTAGCTGAAGTGGCGTCGCCTTGGTGAGAGCCTGAAGAGGTGGCCTGGGAGACCGGGGAGGTGGCCTGGGAGGCCGGCGCGCTAGCGCCTGAGGCGGCGCCCGAGGCCGGAGCCTGGGAGCCCGAGGAAGCAGCCGAAGTGCCGCCGCCCTGGTGAGAGCCTGAAGAAGCACCTGACCAGGAGCCGCCCTGGGAGCCCGAGGAAGCAGCGGAAGTCTCGCCACCTTGATGGGAACCCGAGGAACCGGCCTGGGAGACCGACGAGACGACCTGAGAGACCGGGGAGCCAGCCGAAGTGCCGCCGCCCTGGTGAGACCCCGTGGTAGCTGCGTGCGCCTGCCGGGAGAACACCAGCAAGACGATCAGGATCCCGGCAGCCGTCATTGCGACTTGCACCGCTCGATGAGCGATGTGTCGCAAGATCGGCTGCGCCATAGCAGCTCCCCCCACGGGATAGAGCAGACCCGAATTGGCTGCCCGTCATCAACGGCCCGAAACTCGGCGGAAACACCATTTTCCTGAGCTTTTTCGCCTTGGCCGTCCCAAGCCGTACATTTACGATCCGTTCGCAAATGGACACACTGTTCGGCCACCACCGTACAGCAGTGCTCTATGCCGGACAAGGGATCAGATGGTGACAAGCCCGTTCTCATCTGGACTAGAGCGCTAAAGCCTCGATAACTACGATTATCAAGGATAATTCTGGACAGAACGCTGGCTCATGAGCAGCAACTGGCCCCCGGGAGCCGCGCTAGCAGCCGCACCAGACGACGCCGATACGGTGGCCCTCCTGGTGACCGTCTGGCTCTCCGGCAAGCGGTCGGAGAACACTCGCACCGCCTACGCCCGCGACATCGGCATCACACCGCAGCGGCGGCCTGGCCGCGCGCCGCCATGGCTCGGCTGGTGCCAGCAGCGCGGGGTACACCCGGTCACCGGCGTTACCGGACTGCACGTAGCCCAGTACGCCAGGCAACTCGGCGACGCGGGACTATCGCCGGCCAGCGTGGCCCGCAAGCTTGCCGCCATCTCGAGCTGGTACGGCTGGCTAACCCGGCGCGGGCACATCACTGCCAGTCCCGCCGCCGGCATCGCCCGGCCCCGCCCAAGCCCCGACGCCGTACCCACTCTGGTCCTCGCCACGGACCAGGCACTTGCGCTCATGCACGCGGCCGACACCACCCCCGGCTCGCAGCGCACCCGCACCGCAGCGCTGGTCGCTATCTTGCTGCTCACTGGCGCCCGCCTCAGCGAGGTAATTAGTGCTGACGTCTCTGACCTCGGCACCAGCAACGGCCGCCGGGTGCTGTGGGTGACCCGCGGCAGCGGGCACCGCCAGGGTCTGCCGCTGCCCGGCCCGGCCGCAGCCCGGATCGACGGCTACCTCACGAACCGGCCCGGGCCGGGCAGCACTCAGGCGCTATTTGCCACCCGGACCGGCAGGCGGCTGTTCGCCGCCGATGTGAACCGGACCTTGCGCCGCCTCGCTGCCCAGATGGCAACCCTCACCGCCGACCAGGCCCGTCACCTGGGACCACTAATGATCCGGCGGTCTTATGCCACGCTGGCCCTCCACGCTGGATCGCCCCTTGGCAGCCCTCCCAGCAGCACGGAACACGCCGCTCCGTCTGAGTCCGGCCTGGCTCGGGATCCAGGCCCCGGACCAGGGCCCCGGGGCAGGCCTCACTGCCGCGCCCAGCATCCTCGGCATGCCACCAGGCGTCCCCGGCCGCGCTTATCTCTGCCGGAAAGTAGATACCTACGGGCTCACCACCAGCTCGTGACGCTCCCAGCCACGCACCAGACGGCAAACCCCGAGGCAATGGCCGCACAGTGGCCGCCCACCGGCCCGGCCGGGCGTGCGGGCACTGTGCGCGGTGGTAGTCAGCGGTCACCGCCGCTGACCTGCCCTGCCGCCGCCAGGGACGCTCCGCTTCCGGTTCCTGACCTCACCCCCTCACAATGCAAAGAGGGCGAGGTCAGGAACCTCCAGCTATGCAGACGGCGGCAGGGCAGGCGAAAAACGGAGAAGAAAGGACTCAGCTGGCGTGGGCGCCTGCGGCCGGGCGGCCCCATCTACGCGCTCGCACGGCCGACACGATCAGCAGCTGGCGGCCCGCGGATGACATCCCTGGGCAGCACAGGCCAGCGGCAGGTCATGAAGTCGTACTCATCCGGATCGTCGAGGGAGTACCACCCGTCACGCTCGTTCACGGGTACATGCCGGGCACCCTGGTAAGCGCGGAGACGAATCCGCCAGCTCTCCCGGTCCTTCTTATACCGCTCGGCCCGCTCCCGGTGAATCTCAGCCGCACCAGTCGCCTCGGCGACGTCGTCCAGGCGGGCATCACCGCGGCGCCAGCCGCCGGACCCACGGCTGGCCAGGCCATACTCAGCCAGGAGCCGGAGCGCCGCCGACGTCGCCGAAGAACTGAGCCGGGCGGTCCGTGCGACCTCGGCGCCACGGGCCCGGTCCCCGCCAAGAGCCTGATAGATCAGCGCAGCTGCGCCGCCGAGAACCAGGAACACCGGATGAGCAGCTTCAACCCGCCCGGCTTGCAGCCGACGCCACCGGACAGAGTCGGCGTACCTCCCGGGGATCCGGAGCTGGTACCGGTCAGCGCGGGCCAGCTGGCGGCGGGAGACCAGGTCGATCAGCGGATCAGGTTCAGCAGCCAGCTGGCGCAAGATCCGGGCAACGGTGCGGTGGCTCAGCGTGCAATGCAGGGCCAGGTTACGGCAGCCGAACTCGGTCACGGCCGAGCCGGAGACCATAGCCGCCTGGCCGAGCGCGAGCAGCACCAAGCGCACCGCGATAGCCCGGCGGCCCCAGTCCCGGATCCGCACCGGGTCCTCGAGCGCGACCAGGACAGCAGTCAGCCAGGAACGGATCAGCCGGAACTCATCCCCCCCGCTGGCGCCTGCGGGGGGGCGTGAGGTGTTGTCGCTAGTGTGCCAGGAGCGCAGGTTTTTCTCCTGGGTCACGAAGGCGATCGTTTTTCGCCACTCGAGTGGCAGGAGCCGGGCCATCCGGCCCGGCTCGGACCGCCGCTCGTACAGGACGCCCAGCCCCGTCCAGGCCCCAGTGCTGACCGCGGCCTGGACGTCGGTGAGCTGCCAGCCGCGGGACGCCGCCGAGGCCAAGATGGCCATGCGGGTCTCGGAGCGGCCACGGCCGCCGGACGCGCCGGTGCGGGCGGCGTGCTCGAGCTCGGCGGGGAGCCGGGCCCGGCCGCCGAGGCAGGGCACCCATGGGACACCGGCCGCGTCGAGCTCGGCCTCAGCCGGGCCAGGTGACCCCGGCTGCTCGAGGTGGCGGAGCTCGGCGGTCAGATCGGACAGCAGGCCATCCCAGACCTCGGGCCCGTTGGGCCGGGTCACTGCGGCCAGGGTGTCGGCGGGCGGGGTGGTCAGGGTCCGCCAGCCGCCGGACTTGTGGCGGGCACCGGGCGGGGAGATCTGGCCGCCGAGGGAGCACATCGGGGCCGGGTCGATGGCCGGGAACCGCAGGGCCAGGGCACGGGCCAGGTCCCGCAGCTGGCGCCAGGGCAGCGGGGCGGCGAACAGGATGTAGAGGTGGCGGCCGCCGGACGGGGCGATGTCGGCTATGACCCGGCCGCCGCAGCGGGTCACCAGGGCGGCGGCCGCCACGGTCTGGGCTGCTACCTCGGCGGATGGGTCCGCGGCGGCACTCACGCGGCCGAGGTCGAAGTCGAGCGCCAGGAGCTGGCCGGTAGCCGGGGCCGGGTTGTAGACCGGGACGGTGCAGGGCTGGCCGGGAGGGTCAGCGGGAAGGGGCCTGGCGTGCCGGGCCGGGTAGGTGCGGCCGCCGTCGCGGGAGACCCTGACGTGCGGCGTTCCCGCGAGCGCAGGGGTGGCGCACCGCCACGCCACAGCAGGGTTTTGGGATGGTTTGCAGGTATATGAAAGCCCGTCGTGGCGCGGGGAAAAACTTCCCGCGTCAAGCGGCGTGTCGGCCGGGGGCAATGTGGATCTAGCCCGCTGGCCTGTTAGTCTGGCCACGGTTGTTAGCTTTCAGTTCGGGATCCGATCTAGGCCGCCAAGCAAAGCCGGATCTGAACGAGCGGTTTGAAGTTGTCGCGTTAGATGGCCCCCTAAGTGGGGGCCTTCGGCGTCTCTAGGGCTATCAAGCTCCCGCTGTCCGGGGTCACAATGCTGCGGCCATCCTTGCCGGCCGGCCCTTCCGGGCCCAATCAGGCGCGCCGGCTCGTTACCCGCCGCGCAAGGAGGTAATACTCCCGGAGCGGACATTGGGTCCACTAGAGGACTAATGGCTTCTGGTTCATGGCATTACCTGCGCGCCAGGCAGTTAACTCAAAGAAGCCAGAACCTCAATAGGCGCACGGGCGCCAGCCGGGGAAGTATTCATCCGAGGAGAATTGCTGACCCTCCTCGCTCCAGCCGTTGCCTCGGTTGCATGTACATGCAGCGGGCATTGTCCGGCCACATTTCACGAGGCGGGCGCGGTAGTCGCCTTCTCTGGTTCGGCGAGCCAGCTGGTGAGGGTGTAGGTGGCGTGGCGGTCCAGGGAGTGGCGGCCGCGGTCGTAGCGGCGGGTGGTACGGGGGTCGGCGTGCCCAGCGGCGTCCTGGACGTCCTCCAGGGGGACGCCGGCCTCGCGGGCGCCCGTGATGAACGCGACCCGCAGGGAGTGCGGGCTAATCTGCCCGGCGGTCTCGAGGCCAGCCCGGGCGGCCAGGCGGCGGATCATCTTCCATGCTTCGGGCTGGCCCATCCTCTTCCCGGTGCGGGTGGTGAACAGTGGCCCGGTGGTGCGGCCGGCCAGGTAGGCCTCCAAGGCACGGGTGACGGGAGCGGTCAGGACGGTGCGGTCGCCGCGGCCGCCCTTGCGGGCCAGCCGCAGGATCCGGTGGCCGCGGTCGAAGGCCAGGTGGGTCACGTCGCGGCTGAGGGCCTCGTCGATCCGCAGGCCGGTGTGGGCCAGGAGCTCAAGCAGGGCGATGCTGCGCTTGCTGCCGTCCTGGTCGGCGGCGGCGAGCAGGCGGCGCAGCTCGCTGCGGGTCAGGCCGGGGGTCTCACCGCGGTCAGGGATGCTGGGCCGGCGGGCGTGCTCGAGGGGTGATCCGGTGCGCAGGCCCTCGCCGGCCAGGTACTGGTACCAGCTGGAGACGGCAGCCAGGCGGCGGGCCACGGTCCGCGGGGCGGCCCCCGCTGCCTGCAGGGAACGGGCCCAGGCGTCGGCGTGGACCCGGCGTGCTTCCAGCGGGCTGGTGCCGAGCTCATCACAGAAAGCGAGCCAGCCGGTCATGTCGGCGGCGTAGGCGCGGCGGGTGGCCGGGCTGGCGTAGCCGAGCAGCCACGCAGCCACCAGCCGCCGCACCGGGTCGTCGTCTCTGGCCGGGAGCGGGCCCGGGATGAGCTCCAGGTCATCTGCCACGGGAGGGGATGATAACAGTCATTATCATCCCCTCCCCGGAAGGCTGCTCTGGCTTCTCCTGTGTCAGCCAGTCCAGACCAGGGTCACGACTCGTACCAGCCCGGCGGCCTCATCCACCCGGAATTCCATGAACCCGGAGTCACCGAGCTCGGCCATCCGCTCCTGCGGGTCATCTGCCCGCACGGCCCTGCTGAACAGCCGGTCATACGGGTCCTCGCAGATGCGGGCCAGGGCCCGGACCAGGACATCCAGCGCCCCGGCGGGCAGGCCGCCCATCTGGCGGAGCGCCCGCTCCTCCAGCCAGGGCCGGTAGCTCACGTACCAGGACGGTGCTGGCGGATCACGTCCTCGAGCAGCATGCCCCCGCCGGTGCCAGCCCGGGCATGCTCCCAGGCCTCGTAATATCCCGGCTCCGCCGCGGCGACGGCCCGCATGGCCCATAGCCGCAGGAACCGCCGCAGCTCCGGCCAGCTGCCCGGATCACGGGCCTCGTCTACCGCCCGCTGGTACTCCGCCAGGAACGTCTGCCGCTCACATTCGGGCAGGTCATGCAGGATCCGCCCAGGGTCGAGCGGGTCCTCTTGCTGCGGCAGGTCGGCAGGCCACGCGGTCACGTCCCCCATGCTAACGCCCGGCCGCACCCGGGCCCGGCAGCAACAGGCCACCTGGCTTGCTGGCGTGCTGGCCGGGGATCCCTGCCCCGGGCCCGGGCCCCGCCGTGCAGAGTCACGGAGTAAAAGAGTTACGGAGTAACAGACTTCCGGAGTTCGTCTTCGGTGGACCCGTGCAGGCTGTCGGCGTGGCTGAGGAGGAGATCAACCGCCACGCGGATGAGCGTGTTCTCCGTGATCCGTTCGCCCTCTCCCCCGCGCTCGCGGTTGAGCGACCGGCGGATCCTGGCCAGTTCGTCCAGCTGGTCGGCCCGGAGGCGGAGTTCCTTGCGCTCGAGCCGCTGCCACTGGGGAGTCTGTGACTCTGTTACTCCGGCAGTACGAGGGGCCCGGCGGGACGGCTTATCCGTTGGCTGACGGCGCGGCGGCGGCGCCTTCGCAGCGGCGGCCGACGCGGGCGCCGCGGGCCGGGGCGGGATCAGGGCCGGGGCGCCCGGGCTGGCCGTCTCGCTCTCGAAGAGGTCATCAATGCTCTGCCTCTGCCCGGGCATCAGCTCACGTCCTTCCCGGCCGACAGGCGGCCGAGGTCGAGCAGCAGCTCGGTATGCACGCGCTTGACGTCCTCCCGGACGTTGGCGGCATACCGGCCGCGGTACTGGATCACGGTCTGCTTGTTCGCCAGCGCCGTGGAGTAGGCCCGGTACATGCGCACCGCGCACCGGAAACGGGCCAGCCCGCCCCCGTCAAGCAGTCCCCAGGCCGCGCGGATCTCATCGGCGCCGAGCCGCGGGTCCACGTTGTTCAGCAGCACCTTGTACGGGACACCGCGCTCGGCGACGTACCGGGCGGTCCTGATCGTCGGCCGGGCGGCCAGCGGGTCATGCACGAACGGGATCACGGCGAAATCGGAGGCGGCCAGGACCGCATCCAGGATCTGATCGCCCTCGAGCGAGCCGGGGCAGTCGATGAACACCATGTCGTACTGCCGGAGCTCACGCAGCCGGGTCAGCGTGGACGGCTTCATCTCATGAGAGAAATCGAACCCAGGGTCGCCCATCCGCCCGGCCATCTCAGCCGAGCTGGATTGCGGATCGACATCGACCACCAGGGCGCGGCCGTTGGCATCGGCGGTCACCGCGGCCAGCGCCAGGGCGAGCGTCGTCTTGCCCACTCCACCCTTCTGGTTGGGAAGCGCCACAATCCAGGGCGAAGAAAGCCGCGCCTCGGTCACCGGCGGCATGGGCGCGGTATCTGCCACTGTCATGCCCTGTCGCCCCTTTCCTCGCTGGCCAGACGGCCGGACGGGCCGATCCTACGCCCGGCTCTGTCAGTTCCGGACTACGACACTCCGGTACTCCCGGACTCTGTTAGTAACAGATTGCGAGGGTAAGAGAGTCGGTTAACGACCGTGCATCAGGGATTTGCTGGAGCTGCCGGACACGAGAGCGCCATCCCGGGGAACGAAGAGACGAGCTGGCAATCGCCTGGTTCCCCTTTCGAGTCCCAGACCGCCCGGCGTTCCTGGCTCCGCGCGGCCAGAACTGCCGCTGCCCTGCAGCACCCGCGGCGGTGACCTCAAAACCCGAACTAACAACTTCCGTCATAACAGAGTCTGTAACTAACAGACTTTCGTCATAACAGAGATCGAGACACCAGGACTGCAGCGGATGGCGCGGCCTGCAAGAACCCTCACCTGGCCGTTTATCGCCGCCGAACCGCCGCGGAGCTCCCCGGGGGCCCCGGGGCCCCCACGACCCCGGGACCCCCGGGGAGCTCCGTCAGGCGTCACCCGGATCGGCGTGGACCGGACCCGGACGATGGTGGCCACGACCCGGAGAGGTGTGGCTGGGCCCCCGGGGCCGATGACCCAAAGGGTTTCCCGGGCCGAGATCGGCCCGGGGTGCTCCGGCTCGGGATCCTGCTCACTTACGGCAGGTACGGCGGACATGGGCCCTCTTTCGGGGAGCTGCTCGCTCTGGGGCAGGCCAGACCCGGGGAGTGCCGGGCAAGCAGCCGGGTTACCAGCCACGGAACTGGCCTTGCATGATCCAGAAAGCGGCGAGCGCCGCAATGACTGCCAGGCCGGTCCCTGCGGACAGGAGGCGGCGGCCGGGACGACCGGCGGACCAGCGCACGCCCAGCGCGGTGAGCCGCCGGGCCAGCCCGGTCACAAGGTAGAGCGACCCGGCCAGCGACAGGGTCACCAGGGCGATGTCGACCGCGTCGACGGCGGTGAGCGCATAACGATGCCCGGCGGCCGCCGTTGTCATGAGATGTGCCGACATGCTGGCGGAGCGCCACAGCGCCCGGTCAATGGCGGGCAGGTATAGCAGGAGATACCCCATGCTGAACGTGAGCAGCGGGATGACGCAGGCCACCCAGGCGGTTACCGCGATGCGGGCACTGCCCCGCAGGCCGGTGACACGCGGATCCCGGCGCCCCCTGGATACGGCGCTGCGCAGGATGGGGGCGATGCGGGCGAACAGGTCTGGCACGCCGATCAGGTCGCTGAGGATGAAGTAGCCATCGAAGCGGACGAACGGCATCAGCTGCTCCAGCATCTCCAGGTGCGTGAAGGCGATGACCAGGAGCAGGAGCTGGTCCGAGGTGGCCACGTAGACGCCGCCCAGGGCCAGCATGAAAACCGCGTTGAAGTACAGGCCACCAAGGTCGGTGCGCAGACGCCCGGCCCGGGAAAGCCGGTAGGAGTCGGTGACGTTGGTAAAAAACGCAGGCCAGACCATGTAGATGCCGACGCCGATCTTGCCGGGCCGTGCGCCGCCATAGCGGCAGCCGGCCGCATGCCCGCACTCGTGGAACAGGGCGGAGACCACGGACAGGCTGAGCACGATGAGCAGGTCCACCGGGTTGCGCAGGATCTGCTGGACCCCTCCGCCGAGCCCGTGGACGGCAAACAGCCACCAGTCCACCGCCACGACGCTGACCACCACGGCCACCACGACCGGCCACCGGAACAGCGGCCGCAGCAGCGTCCCCGCGGCGTTCGCCGCGCGCTCGGGCAGCAGCGTGCCCCGCGCCCGGAGGGCGAACAGCGGGTTAGCCTTCGGGACGGCAGCCGGAGTTCCCTCGGCGGCGACGACGCCGAGAGGCAGCAGCTTGGCGGTGATGAGGTAACGGACCTGATCGGCGGTCAGGGACCGTCCCAAGTCAGCACTGACCAGGTCCGCGATGGCGGCCAGACCGCGGGAGCCGTCGATCCGGCAGGCCACCCGGTACAGCAGCGGCGACATCTGGATGACCTGGCCGTCGGGCCGCCGCACCAGCGATGGCGGCTGGGCATAGCCGGAGCCCTTGTACTCACCGAGCAGCTCCACCCCCTCGGCCAGCCGGGGCGGCCCGGGTGCATCCGCCGCAGGCAAGGCGGGTGCCACGCGCCTGGCGGTCACATGCCCTGCGACTGCGGTCACCGATCGCTCCTTCCCTCACGGCCAGGGGATGCAGAAAATGGCTGGGCCTGGCAGACGGGAGGGCCGCCCAGGGAACAGGGCGGCCCTCCCAACCGGCTGTGCATCCCCCTCCGGAGTACGCACAGCGGGGCCATCGCCACGGGGCGGGAAGATTAGAGGATGCCGCCGCCGAGGAGCACGACATTGTTGTTGTCGGCCTGGATGTTCCCGAAGCCGTGCTGGTCGTAGTTGCCGTTGCCGACTACGTTGCCCTGACCGAACTGGTTGACGTTGTGGCCACCGCTGGAGGACGGGTGGGACCTCCAGCAGTTCAGGGTTTCCCGGCTCGGCAGCAGTTCGGCGGTCTCGGTCTCGAGCTCCTGCATCGTGATGTCAGTGAACATTTGGTGCCTCCTTCGGGGGACCCCCTTGGCCAGGCAGCCTGGGGGTTTGCCAGCCCGCCACCCCTATGGCGTCAGGCCGTGGACCTGGTGTACGCTGTTTGCCAAACGTACTGTACGGTCACCACCGTACACTCTCCATCCTGGGTCAGTCAATGCCGACAAGCCCCGACTATTTTCGGGAAATCTCGACAGAGCCTCCTGAGAGGAAGGCGGATTAAGTTGGTAGCCATGACCTCGCAGGCAACGGGGAACGAGCCGGATCCCCCCGCGGAGCAGCCGCGCCCCGCGCCGCTGGAGCCTGTGCTCAACCCGCTCCAGCGGCTGATCCAGCAGCGGCTGCGCGAGCGGGGCTGGTCCTATCGCGAGGTCGCCCGCCGCGGCGGGCTGCCGCACTCCACCGTCCATACCCTTGCCGCGACCCGGAACCTGGCCCGGCCGCCACGCCCGGCCACCATCGATGCACTGGCCAAGGGCCTGGACGTGCCGGTCTCCGCGGTCCGCGCCGCCGCAGCCGCGTCCACCGGGCTGCACTACTACGACGAAGCCCCCCGTGAGCCGGAGAACCCCGGCGACCCGGAGCGGGACCTCCTGATGGCCAGTATCGACGAGCTGACGCCCGAGGACCGGCGCCACGTGGCCGCACTGGTCGAATCGCTGCGGAACAGGACCGCCCAGGAGCCGGGAGACCGGTAGCGCGCCGGGCCCGGGGCGGATCCGGACGGCCGCCCGGCCCGCCCCGCGGGCACCTCTATCCCATCGGCAGCCCGGCAGGCACGCCGAGCTGCTCAGCCAGTTCCTCATACGGGTCCTCCCGCAGTATCAGGCGGGCCGCCCGCAAGATCACCCGGGGGTCCTCACCCGGCGGCCGCAGAACATAGACCGTGCCATCGCATCTGGCCTGCGTCACAACGACCCGGTCGTAGTCCGCCATGACGATCGGCCAGCTGGCAGGCATGCCCAGCAGCTCAGCCAGCTCCCGGTAAAGGTCCTCGGCCAGCACCAGGCGGGCCGCCCGCAAGATCACCCGGGGGTCCTCACCCGGCGGCCGCAGAACGTAGACCATGCCATCGCATCTGGCCTGCGTCACGACGACCCGGTCATAGTCCGCCAGCATGATGCGGGACTTCTCCGCGGCGGGGTGCCCCGCAGCCGGCTCCCGGCTGTCCCGCGGCCGCGGCACGAGCACTGGCTCCCTGGTCTGCCCCGGCACAGCCGCAGCCTGGACGGGGGCCTGGCGGCGCCGGCGGCGCAGCATCAGCAGCATCGGCTCGGTGAGGTACGCCGCCCCCACGATCAGGCCGGCCGCCAGCAGCATGGTCTTCAGCCACCCCGGCATGCCGTCAGTGGCCGGCGTGCCTGTTCCTCCTGGCAAGGATCGCTGCCCGCTGCCCGCAGGCAAGGGACGGTGCCCGCCAGCTGGCGCAGATCGCGGCGCCGAAGATGCCGGGCGGCCCGGGCTGGATACGGACGCCTGCGGCGCCTTCGGGCCCGGGACAGCCAGTACGGTCCCCGGGCGGATGACATCCGGATCGGAGCCGATACGCGACCGGTTAGCCGCATACAGAGCCTGCCAGCCGCCACGCACTGCCAGCGCTGCCGCGATCGCGGTCAGGGTATCCCCGGCTGCCACCGTGTAACGGGTCAGCGCCGCCTTGCCCGGCACCACCAGCACGGTCCCGGGGTGGATGACATCCGGATCAGGGCCGATACGCGACCGGTTAGCCGCATACAGAGCCTGCCAGCCGCCACGCACCGCCAGCCGCTCGGCGATGCTGGACAAGCTGTCACCAGGCTGCACGGCGTACCTCGCGGCGGGGTGAGCCGTCTTTACGAACACAGCGGCAACGCTTATCGCGCTGACATTGGTGACCTCAGTAGTACTACTCGCGATGCGGATGTTTGCCTGGGCCGGGTGGACAGGCTGGCTTATGCCAGTCGTCACCACGACGATTACCAGAATGCTGCCCCAGGCAAGCACGACGCACGCGGAATTAATCCACACACGCATTGTGCTGTCACTTTCCTTCCAAGGAACAGCGCCGGACGCTGCTGGCCCGACGCCGAAAACACGGACCGATCGGGAAGGAAAGAGACTTAAGCGGGCGATACCTCCGGCAGGTAGGAGCGCCAGATTGGGTGGGCGCCAGCGCGGCGCGCCAGCCGCAGCAGTACCAGCATGAGCAGCGCAGTCAGCGCAGCACCAACACCCCAGGGCATTCCGCCGCCACTGGCGCCACTGATGCCGCTGCCAGAGCCACCAGCGCCGCCGGAGCCGTTCGCGCCGCCAGGGGCGGTCGGCATCTGGGGAACCCCCGGCATCAGCGCCGGTGCACCGGCCCCCACAGCCCCCGGCGACGACGGCATCCAGGACCCGCCACCGGCAACGGCGGCTCGATCTGAAAGTGCCTTAACGGCCAGAAGCGATCCGCCAGCACCAGTACTGGCCGCCGGGGCCGAAGCGGTCGTGACCGGGGCCGACGCTGTGACCGGGGCCAGCACGGTGGTGACCGGGGCCAGCACGGTGGTGACCGGGGCCAGCACGGTGGTGACCGGGGCCAGCACGGTGGTGACCGGGGCCAGC
>Ga0210386_10003701_pt1 | contig 12746 bp, 12 predicted proteins | sample IncBWH32OmetaG_FD_160091 | JGI IMG/M metagenome (GOLD analysis project Ga0210386, IMG submission 160091) | Forest soil microbial communities from Barre Woods Harvard Forest LTER site, Petersham, Massachusetts, United States - Inc-BW-H-32-O ... | reverse complement strand
AATGATTATGGAGAAGGGACCATTATAGAACCAACTGTTCAATTTGGTTATGGATACTTAACCACATTACAGCAAGATTTAGGCGTTCAGTCAACATTATCTCAATCAGACTTGCAAGCTGTAGCACAATTATATCAACTCAGACAAACGAATGCAGGTAACCCTGCAGCATTAGCAAAGCTAGATCAAGGGTTTTATTTTATGGCTTCTTTGCAAATGGATAGTGCTAAAGCTTTATTGGCTTCATTTTAATCTCAATCAAATAATTTTATGTTGCTAAAAAAATTAAGTATTTTTTTACTAGGCATTGTATTGCTTACGCCTGCAATAGCGCAAGATATTACTGCAAGTATGAACAAAGTTAAAGTAACGTTCATGCTAATTGATAATGGTGTTCCTGAATATTCAGTTGCTTACGGAGATAAAATAGTGATTAAGCCTTCAACTCTGGGATTTAAATTGACTGATGATAAACCCTTAGACACCAATTTTGAATTGATCGGAAAAGAAGTCACATCATATGATAATATGTGGAAACCAATTTGGGGCGAAACAAGTGAAATACGCGACCATTATAACGAAGTAAAAATTCATCTAAGACAAAAAAATACGGGACGCTTACTAGATATTGTATTCAGAGTTTTTGAAGATGGAGTGGGCTTTCGCTATGAATTTCCAAAACAACCAAATCTTAAATATTTTATTGTATCGGATGAGTTGACACAATTCAGTATGGCTGGTGATCATAAATCTTTCTGGATCCCCGGAGATTATGATAGTAACGAGTACCCATACACGACATCCAAGTTGAGTGAGGTCGATAATAAATCTGTGTATGAGAAAAATAAAGTTATCCTGGTACGTACGGTTGTAGATTATAAATCTGTACAAACACCATTGATGATGAAAACCAATGATGGTTTGTATATCAACATTCACGAAGCCGCATTAGTTAATTATCCTGCCATGCAATTACATGTTGATAATAAAACATTTCAATTAACGGCAGAATTAGTTCCGGATACTTATGGCAATAAAGCATATTTACACGCGCCATCTCATACGCCCTGGAGAACAATCATTGTTAGCGATAAAGCAACTGATATTCTTGCATCAAAAATGATACTTAACCTAAATGACTCTTCAAAGATCACAAACACTTCCTGGATCAAACCTATGAAATTTGTTGGTGTATGGTGGGAAATGCAGACTGGTAAAAGTACCTGGACCTATTCTAATGATCCTGATAGTATAGATGCAAACGGTCAGTTGATTCCTAACGGTACACATGGGGCCAATACAGCTAACGTAAAAAAATATATAGATTTTGCTGCAGCGAATGGCATTGGAGGTGTATTGGTAGAAGGATGGAACACAGGTTGGGAAGATGCGTTTGGTACCTGGAAAGAAAATGATTTTGATTTTGTAACACCTTATCCTGATTTTGGTGTGAAAGCTATACAAGATTATGCTGCACAAAAAGGTGTACACATGATCATGCATAACGAAACCTGTGGCTCTGCTACTAATTACGAACGGCAGATGGATACAGCATTTAGATTCATGAATAAATATGGCTACACTGCAGTTAAGACGGGATATGTTGGAAAGATCATTCCTCGCGGTGAACATCATGATGGACAATGGATGGTAAATCATTATTTGCGCTCGATACAAAAAGCGGCACAGTATCATGTAATGATTGATATACATGAACCCATGCGTCCAACAGGTTTGCAAAGAACCTATCCTAATTTTTTGGCATGCGAAGCAGGTAGAGGAAATGAATACCACGCCTTCGATGTTGGTAATGCTCCTGACCATTTAACAATACTTCCTTTTACAAGATTGATGGGAGGGCCGATGGATTATACACCCGGCATCTTTAAAATAAAGTATTATGAAACAGATTCAACTCGTCAGGTAAATTCAACGTTGGCAAAACAATTGGCATTGTATATAACTGTTTATAGTCCGTTACAAATGGCAGCAGACTTACCAGAAAATTACGAAGCACATATGGATGCTTTTCAATTTATAAAAGATGTACCTGTTGATTGGGATGATACGAAGATCCTTGCAGCTGAACCTGGTGATTATGTTGCTATCGCAAGAAAAGGTAAAGGAACTGATAGTTGGTTCATTGGTGCTATAACAAATGAGCATGCGCGTGAGTTGACAGCAGATCTTTCTTTCTTAGATAAAGACAAAAAATATGTAGCTACATTATATGCCGATGCTGAAAATGCAGACTGGCAAAAAAATCCGGAGGCATATACTATCAGACAATTTATTGTAAATGATAAAACTCAGATGAAATTAAAAATGGCAAACGGAGGAGGTGAAGCTGTTTCCATTGTTCCTGCAACTGAAGACGAAATAAAGAAATTAAAATGGTTGAAGTGATAAATGAATAAATGATGATATTAATAAAAAGTGCTCAATTTAATTGAGCGCTTTTATAGTCAAAGAAATTCTTAAATAAAACGTGAAGTAATTAAAATAGAAAGAATTATTAATTCTTAATTGTCAATTCTCAATTAACCTAAAGTCCAAGTACATCTTTCATACTATAGATTCCTTTTTTACCTTTTATAAACTCGGCAGCTAAGACAGCTCCTGTTGCGAAACCTGTTCGGTTATGTGCAGTGTGAATTATTTCTATATCATCAATAGCAGAATGATATTTAACTATATGTGTACCGGGTGAAGGATCAATACGTTTACTTTCAATTAACAATTCATCGGCTTTAGGCGTTTTATCATTTACCCATTTATGTTTGCGGGTTAAGTTTTCCATTACCTGTTCTGCCAAAGTAATAGCTGTTCCACTTGGGGCATCTTTTTTTTGTGTATGATGGATCTCTTCCATGCTAACCTCGTAATTAGTTTGCGCATTCATTAACGATGCTAATTTTTTATTTAACTCGAAAAATATGTTTACGCCAATGCTATAATTGCTTGAGTATAATAATGAACCATTTTTTTCTTCGCATTTTTTCTTCACTACATCCCATTGCTCTAGCCAACCAGTACTTCCACAAACAATAGGTATTCCTGCATCCAAGCAAGTAATAATATTTTGTAAAGCCGTATGCGGACTTGTAAATTCAATCGCTACATCACACTTAGATAAATTTTCTTTTGTGAAATCCTGCAGTGTTGCAATATCTATTTTTAATTCAATGCTATGACCTCTTTGTAAAGCGATTTCTTCAATAGCTTTGCCCATTTTTCCATAACCAATTAATGCAATTTTCATTGTATGTTTTTTAATATCTCTTTCCAATTTTCATTACAAGGCTAACTCCATTTGTGTTAGCCATATCACTGTAGCCCAGTTTTAGTTCAAAACTAATATCATCACTTACATCAAATGTTTTAAGATGCGCATCTACTGTTGCATCCACAACATTTATTCCCCAAAAAATGATAAAGAACAAAACAGAGTAATCTATATTTTGTCTAAAAATATTTCGATTTGCTAGCAAGTCCGCTTGTGAATATATCCTAAGACTTGGGGCTATATTAGGATCATTATTAGGACCACCCGTTGATGGATACGTAAGACTATCAGCTACAGATTGTCGGTAAGCACTCTTAAATTGATTGTATGTTTTAAGATTGTAAATAAATATACCGGCAGTTGTTCCTAAAGCGGCATATATCAATGGGATCTTCCAATATTTATGATTGTATGCTTGTCCCCATCCAGGTATAATCGCAGAGCGAATGGTAGCAAGACGCGGACTGAATTTTTTTGATGCATGACTAACCTTAGGGTCCATCGAAAAAATTTTCGTACTGTCTTGCGGAGCGATAATAGCGGCGGTATCTTTTCTTAGCGGATGATGATCTATTAAAAAGGGATGCGATCTAATTGTATCAGTTGCAGGAACTATTGTACTATCCTTTTTCACCTGAGCAAAACTGCTAAGCGAAAAAAAAATCATCAGAAAAAAAATAAAAAATATGGATGTTGTCTTCTGCATTAACTCACTTTAATATTCAGTTTATCCAGCAACGCATTTAATTCCTCTAAAGAATAATAATCGAAAGCAATAGAGCCATGCCCTTTTTTATTATGCACTAATTTTACTTTCGTGTTGTAGTGCGATGCTAAATTATCTTCTATCTTTTTATAAGCAGGAGGTAATTGTGTTTTTACGGAATTTTTAACAGCGCCACCACTGCCGGTGTACATTTTACGAACGAGGTCTTCTGTTTGTCTAACGGATAATTGTTTGCTTTTTATTTCAGAAAAAATATAAAGCTGTTTATCTACAACATCAACATTTATCAGTGCTCTTGCATGTCCCATGCTTATTACACCTGTGCGTACAGCAATTTGAATATCCGGTGGTAATTTTAATAAGCGAATATAATTACCAATAGTACTTCTTTCTTTGCCCATTCTCTCTGCCACCTGTTCCTGCGTATAATCCAATTCATCCATCAGGCGCTTGTAGCTTAATGAAATTTCTATTGCATTTAAATTTTCGCGCTGTAAATTTTCTAATAATGCTAACTCTAATAATTCCTGGTCATTCGCCTGACGAACATAGACTGGCACATCTTTTAATCCTGCGATCTTTGATGCACGGAATCTTCTTTCACCCGCTATCAATCGGTATTTGCCCGAAGCCATTTTTGAAACAGTCAGGGGCTGAATGATATCATGAATTTTTATTGAAGCTGCTAACTCACTCAATGCTGTTTCATCAAAATCTTTACGCGGTTGCTTAGGGTTTACTTCTATCTGATCAAGAGCAATACGGTTGATACCTGTTTTCTTTTCGACCACTTCAGGTTTTAAAGTATCTGCAGTTGATTTTAGATCAGAATCAATATTCTGCAATAAACTGCGAATACCTTTTCCTAATGCATCTTTTTTATTTGGAGCGTTCATTATTATTTTTGTTGTAGAACTTATGATTATTTGATGATCTTATCTTCCTGATTGATTTTTGTAAGATTATTTTTTTGTAGAATTTCTTTGGCGAGATTTAGATAATTAAAAGAGCCTTTGCTTTCTGCGTCGTACAATATAACAGGTTTCCCAAAACTTGGAGCTTCACTTAATCTTGTGTTACGGTGGATGATGCTACTGAAAACCATTTCATCAAAGTGTCTGCGTACTTCGCTGACAACCTGATTGCATAAACGCAAACGTGCATCGTACATGGTCATTAATATACCTTCTATTTTAAGATCAGGATTCAAACGATTTTGAACGATCTTAACTGTGTTTAATAATTTGCCTAAACCTTCCAACGCAAAAAATTCGGTTTGTACCGGAACCACCACACTATCAGAAGCCACCAAAGCATTTACAGTAATTAAACCAAGTGATGGTGAGCAATCAATAATGATAAAATCGTATTGATCCTTTATCGGATCCAATATTTTCTTTAAAACTCCTTCGCGATTTGGGTAATTGATCATTTCAATTTCTGCACCAACCAGATCAATATGTGATGGTATTAGATCAAGATGAGGAATATCAGATTTTAATATTACGTCTTTACCTTCAACCTCATTCACCATGCAATCGTACAAGCTTTGAGTAATATTATTCAAATCAAATCCAATACCTGTAGTACTATTTGCCTGCGGATCTGCATCAACCAATAAAGTTTTATATTCGAGAACAGCCAGACTTGCCGCTAAATTGATCGCCGTTGTTGTTTTACCAACTCCACCTTTTTGATTTGCTATTCCTATTGTTCTTGCCATGGTAGCGCACCCGATAAGGGCCGTTTATTTTGTTATTTATTTGGAAATTGTACCTATGTTTTAATTCAGCCAAAGATAATATAATGTAGCCCAAATAGTATGATAATGTGCCGTATAGCTATCAGTTTTTCTTTAAATTGTGCCTTATTGCAAGCTGATTGTGAACAATTCGTCAGCAGGTGGCCAAATTTGACCAGTCAGCAAAAATCATTCAAAACCAGCGTACTGTTTATCATCTTTTAAATCAGATTAAGACAAAATGATCACAATTATATCGGGAACTACCAGAAAAGGAAGTTATACAGAAAAAATAGCCCTTGAATACCAGCTTTTACTAAAAGAAAGGGGGATTGAGGCCAAAATATTCTCCCTGGTAGGGGTAAATTTATTAGAAAGAGACGCCGCATTTGAAAAGATCGAAAAAGAGGTATTAATTCCGACAACTACTTTTATTATTATCTCACCGGAATATAACGGCAGTTTCCCAGGAGCATTAAAGTTATTGATGGATACGAGTAAAGTACATCTTTGCTGGTGGCATAAAAAAGCTTTGCTTACCGGAGTAGCTACCGGAAGAGCGGGAAACCTGAGAGGCATGGAACATTTAACGGGCGTGTTAAACCACATGAAAATAATGGTGCATTTTAATAAGTTACCCATTTCTGTAGTAGATAAATTATTAAATGAAGATGGCAAGATCATTGATGAGCTTACAATAAAAGCAATCAACCATCAATTAAATGAATTTTTTGATGTCGATAAAAAATAAAACGTCTTCTCAATCGTCTTACCACTTACCTAATCTTATAATATTATGCGTTCTCCTCTCGGTGCTTTTATATTTATATCCATCATGTTATTGTTGGATACTTATATTTTCCAGGCTGTTAAAACAGTTTGTCAAAATGCTTCTCCCAAAACAAAGACAATTATTTATGTTATTTATTGGAGCATTACAGTATTAGCTGTTGCAGGCTTTTTATTTTTTGCATTTACAGATCCGGATCTGCTACCAAGAAAAATACGCACCTATTTATTTGCTACGATACTCGGATTGTTTTTTGCAAAATTGATCGGCTTTGTTTTCTTTTTGTTAGATGATGGACGAAGATTGATACAATGGGCAGCAGGTAAATTATTTTACAATAATACGGAAGGAGAAACAAGTGTAGGTGATGGTATTAGTCGCTCTGTGTTTCTTAGCTGGCTTGGTATTGCGGCGGGTGGAAGTTTATTCACTACATTGATTTATGGTTATAGCAATAAATATAATTACAAAGTAAAACACATACCATTATCCTTTGATAATTTACCACAAGGCTTTAAAGGAATGAAAATTTTGCAGATAAGCGATATTCATAGTGGAAGTTTTATGGATAAGAAAGCGGTGCAGCATGGTGTTGATATGATCATGAATCAAAATGCCGATATCATTTTATTCACGGGAGATCTGGTAAATGATAAGGCAACAGAAATGAAAGATTACATGGATGTTTTCAACCAACTAAAAGCGCCGATGGGTGTTTATTCGACTTTAGGCAATCATGATTATGGTGATTATGTAAGCTGGCCGGTTGATGGTGTTAGTAAAACACAAAATTTAGAAAATGTAAAAAAGATACATGGTGAATTAGGCTGGCGCTTATTAATGAACGAACATGTTATTTTAAAAAGAAACGGCGATGAAATTGCATTGATCGGAATTGAGAACTGGAGCGCGAAAGCAAGATTTCCGAAACACGGAAGAATGGATCTTGCTTATCCCGGCACAGAAAAATATCCATTTAAAATACTGATGAGTCATGATCCCAGCCATTGGGATGCACAAGTAAAACCTGATTATAGTGATATTGATCTAACCTTAAGTGGACATACACACGGTATGCAATTCGGTATTGAGATTCCCGGATTCAAATGGAGTCCTGTGCAGTACATGTATCAGGAATGGGCTGGCTTGTATGAAGATGCTAAACAAAAATTATATGTGAACAGAGGTTTTGGATTTATTGGTTATCCAGGTAGAGTGGGAATTATGCCGGAGATTACTGTAATTGAATTAGTATAATTTTTCCTTCTCGTCTTGTTTCATGCCCCCAAACGAAGATAGAGCAACAAAAAATCCCACTTTAAACAGCGGGATTTTTGTTGAGTTTTTTGAATCTTTCGTTGGCGCACTTTTAGGTGAACCATAGCTTATACCATTATCTTCACCAACTCCCTACTAGCGCAGATATGCAGCTTAGCTGTTGCGTATGGCGTATCTGTGCCGGCGTGGTTGCCAACGTTTTACTGTAACGATAAATTTAAATTATGAAATAGGAAAAACTATTAACGTAGAGTTTACCAAGGCAAAGAATAAAAAGAGTATTCCATTTTATCATGATCTTTCTTGTTTCCTTTTAGGACAATTCTATTTTCAATTTTATTTTGCAACAAAGTGCCGGGTTTAATTTTTTCGTCTGTATATAATGTTGAATCATTATGAATTCTAAAGTGTAATACTTCCGTAGGGTTTATAATAAGTATTGATGTATTAGGGTTTCTAACGTCACAAAAAACGTCATACACATTAGTTACCCATATTGTCTTAATAAATTCTTGTTTATAAAGAGAAAATAGTACAGTATCCCTTATTGAATTTTTAATAATTATATCTATACTATCCCTACTAAAAGGGGTAACGATGATTGATATTTTTGCTTGCTGTGCTTTAACTTGACAAGAAAAAATTAAAAGAAAAATGGGAAAGAATAACTTTATTTTCATTTTACGTTTTAGCTTTTGGTGCCTCCATTTGTTTTGTATTCATCATTCGGATATTGAATTTTAACTTCAATACTTTTATTGCCAGCTGCCTTATATTCTTTTAATTTATCAAATAAAGAGCTTTCTACTTCTATACAGCCATGTGAATATCCTTTATGCGAGTCATGAAAATAAAAGGAATTTAAGTCTCTTTCTTTAGATGTTGCCCCCTGTAATATTAATAGGCTCTAATCTTGCCCCTCACTAGCGCAGATATGCGGCGTTGATGTTGTGTGCGGCGTATCTGTGCTGTGATGTTAAACTACTTAGCACAGATACGCTACGCTTCATGCTTGCCCTTCATATCTCCGCCAGTTCGGAGAGACGTTGCTGGGAAGAAGAACTATAAAATGCATATCTACTTAGTTTAAAGCTTTAACGATGACTTGTGTTCAGGATCGTTGATTAAAATAAAATAGATATACGAAGCAAATAAACTAAGAAAGAAGGGGACAATGATAGGGTACATTATTTGTATTTCTCGCTCATTTCCACGAAGTAATCTTGGAATCATTTCAAAAGAAGAAAGCATTATTGGCAGCAAGAAAAAAGACAAAAATTTAAAAAATTTATTTCGGCTTACCTTATTTATTAGATTCAAATAAATAGAAGTTGAACTTATTGTTAAAATAAATATGCCAAAATAGCAAAGCATTTTATAGATCCCAGAGTATGAATTTTGCATTTGATTATTCTTTTCGTTATTATTTGAAGAATATAACATCAACGTGCATAAACAACTGCTAGCGGTAAGTATAAAAATAAGTAAAAGTATAATCGTCCTTTTTAATTGCTGGCTCATAAATTTTTGCCCAATGAACTATTGAATTTCATAAAATAGTAAGAATGAATCACAAGAAAAGAGCCTATTTCAAAAAAGCTTTCATGAATATTAAGGCTCTCTGGATTTTTTAATTTTCTTAGGATTACTAATGTTATTAATAAAAGTATAGTTGAAAAGAATGATAAGATTCTAAAGAAAATATTTTTACGAACCTTATTTATCAAATTGAGGTATACAGAACTAACACATAGAGTTAGACCAAAACTATATATAAACCCTATTTCGAAGCATCCAAGAGTATCAATTAAAAAAGGTTGTATTATAAAATTAAGAATACAACCTATAACTATTCCACTTATAATAAATGTTTTAACAAGGTTAATAGTAAGAAGTTTGAATGTTTCCATTTAATTATATTTTACATCATTGGATGTGTTTTTACTAGGTTCAATAGGGGATCTATATGTGTCATTATGTTTATAGCGCCCTTCAAAATATCTAGTCACTTTAGTGGTAAAAGGTTTGTGATTAAAATAATGTTGTAAGAGCCACCATGAATTAAAGCCATATCCAACCGTATTTTGTACACGAATTTGTACTGTGGTATCATCCCAATCAGTTATGTATCTTAAGGCAGAATCATCTTTTCTTTTACCGTATTTTTCAATATCATCCGGATCTAACCCAAAGGTATCATATAATATGAATTTTATCTTTATATAACATGGAGTATTAATAGAAGTCGGCGGCTTATATTCTGTTATCCATACTTCAATATGTTCAACACCATCGATTGTTATTGTCAATCCATCGTTATGATTATCAGAAGTATTGAATGCTACATTGTCAAATCTCACTAAATCTGGAGTATCTTTTATTTGAGATAAATCCCAATTGACTGATTTTAATTTAATGAGTATTTTGTACATAACTCTTGTTACAAAAACTTTAAAATTTTCATCATTACCTATAATATTTTCTAAGGTGCCATTTTCATATTCCCCTCCTACGTTAGCTATAAAGTGATTAACCATATCTTCAGCTACGGTTTTCATGCCATTATTAACGCTAGTTCCAGCATGCATTAATTCCAGCATATTGCTTTTTAATTTAGCTTCTGAAACTCCAATCATGGTATCATAATCATTGGCTAGGAGCATGCCACTATTGGATTTTGAATCGGGAAGATTTAATGCAATTTTTTTTACGTCAGCATTTTTACTCGACATAAAATGGTTATTATAATTATATCCTCTTGAATATCCTATTAATAAAGGAAGGGTATATTTTTTATCTTCATCCTTTGCCTTGCTATTTTTTTTCGGTGCGCTCTTAGCATCTCCAAACGCTACTCCATCATCCTCACCTACTTCATTAATGCCTTTTTTAGCATTAGTTATAATATTCCATTCTGAATATATAGTATAATCGTTCTGCGAAGTTTCTGTAATAGAACCTCCTGCTTTTTCTATGTAGTTTCCTCCGTCCATAAATTAATTATGTTTAGTATTTTGGCCACTATTATTTTGTAATTCTTTTTTTGCGTGTTTAGTTACATTCCCTTGAACACTGCTAATGGTTACATCTTTTTGAGCTTCTTTATCAATTGTGTCAGATTGTGTCGTTATATTCCCAGTAGCAACTTTTGTAATATTTGCAGCTTGCAAACTAAAATCTTTTGTTGCAGAATGTGTCATCATTCCTGCTGCAGTATGCATTATATCTGAACCTGCTGAATGTGCTATCATTGCTCCAGCCTGATCCATAATATCTGTGCCAGCACTTGTCATAACACTCATTCCAGCATTTAGCATTATATTTTCTCCTGCACTTAATATGATATTTTTTGGTGCGGTAATGTTTACATTTCCTTGTCCGTCAAGATAAAAAGTATTACCACTTGGGTCGGTTACTGTTACGCTTCCCTGGCTATCGGTATCATCAAACTGGATCATACAACCGCTTTTTGTAACAATGCTTTTAATATGATTGCCTGATCCGCCGCCGGCACCGTTTTGTCCGTGATACATGCTGTGTGCAACAAAAGGTTTATCGGGGTTGCCATTTTCAAAATCAACTAAAACCTGGTCGCCAACTTCAGGGATAAACATAAAGCCCCTGTTAGTACTTACTGAATTACTGTTGCCAGCGTTAGAACTTGCAACCCTTATCCAGTCTGTTTGTTGTGAGCCGCTATCTTGTTGCCATCCCATAAATTGAACTTGCACACGACCTTGAGCATCATCGTTGCTTAAAACTTTTGCCAGCATCGGGTAGGTAACGGGTCTGTTATATTTAATAGCTGGCGGCGCTTCTGCAGATGATGGTATCGCTTTAAACGTATTAGTATATTGGCCACCAGATTGCAGATGATGCTGTACTGATATGATACGCATTTGCCTGTGCGAGCTACTCTTTCCTAAACGTTTAAAAGATACATCCACCAATGCGCCTACTTTTAAAGTAAACAAAGTGCTTTGTCCGCTGATAGTGTACATGCCTGATGCTGTACTTGCTGAACGAGCTTTTCCTATTGCTTCTACTGACGCACTTCCTGATAGTGAATTGTGCGTAGTGTATGTTGATGCAACTGAAAATAATTGATTACTGCGTTTGAAGGCATCTTCTGCATAAGAGCCGGAATTGCCGGTATAATTATTTGCTTCCTGATTTAGTAGGTTGTTTTGTGCTGCATCATAACCAAACACACCTGACTGTGTTGGAAATGCTTTTACATTCATTTGTAAATTATGACAGTTGTTTCCATAAATTAATTTTTGTGATTCGCCTTTTTCGGCATCACCAAATATAAGGTCTGTACCATTAAAGTAAAGCCATTGGCCCGTTTCAGCGGCAAGACGTTTTAAAAAATTCCATCCGCTTTCATTATAACGACAAACATAAGGTAGCGTGTCTTTAAAAGAAGCATTTGCTTTTATGTTTGTTCTTACAGAATTTAAAGGTTTTGCTACAGCTGTGGCAATGTCATTTAAATTATTCTGATAAAAACTTTCAAAATGTGGAGCACCATCTAATAACCATGTTGGACTTAAGGCTGTCACCTTTAACATACCTTCATTCAATCCCTCCTGATCTAATTCTACATTAGTGGTAATAAATTTATTTTCCAATGCTGCACTACCGGAGTCATTACTGTTTTTTATAGTGATTTCTACTAAACGACCTAATAATTTTTGTGCATCGTCTAACACAAAACTACCTTCTTGTTGTACTACTTCATGCGGGAAACTAAACTCTACGCTATTGTGTGCTCCATGATGTTGAAATATAGCAATAGAATTTATCGGTTTTATAATATTACCATCGATATTTACTTCATAAACAAGTTTTACCGGAAGAGCCGTGCTTGCAATAGGTGCTGATGTTTGAGACATAGGGTAAATTTGATTGAATTAATTGA
>Ga0210386_10003698_pt1 | contig 12756 bp, 15 predicted proteins | sample IncBWH32OmetaG_FD_160091 | JGI IMG/M metagenome (GOLD analysis project Ga0210386, IMG submission 160091) | Forest soil microbial communities from Barre Woods Harvard Forest LTER site, Petersham, Massachusetts, United States - Inc-BW-H-32-O ... | reverse complement strand
ACCCCGAGCACGCCACGCCGGTCGGCGCAGGGGAAAACAGCGGGCGCACGCTGACGGATTACCGTATCGTGCGCGCGGCCACACCGCTCGGGCGCTGGGACGGCACGACGCGGCGAATTCCGTTGCCCGAAATTGCCGCGGGGCGCGGTGTGGTGGTGCTGGTGCAGGGCGCGGACCTGCGCGTGATCGGTGCCGCCGACCTGCCGCCTGCCTGAAGGCTGCGCACGGATGACATGAAGACTTGACGGTACGAGTGTATTCATTGAATAGATAAGATAAAGCATTTGTCATTATCAGTATAGCTACAAGTTAACTGCCCAGAAATACCAGGGCAGATCATCGAAGCTTCACCGAAGCGCAATCCCGCTGCCACACATCGCGCCTACAGCCCCGCCCGTTCGGCACAGGGAGACATCATCATGGCGCGCGCGCACTCCTTCGCGGCGATCGACGAGCAACCGTTCAAACGCTTCCACTGGCTGACGCTGTTCACCACCGGCATGGGCGTGTTCACCGACGGCTACGACCTGTCCTCGATCGGCCTGGTGCTGCCGCTGGTGCTCGGCTCGTTTGGCGTGTCGAAGCTCACCGGACTGGAGAGCGGCACGCTGGCCGGCTCAGCCTTGGTGGGTGCCGCGATCGGCGCGCTGATCTTCGGCGCGCTGGCGCAGAACGGCCGCAAGAAGTTCTACGGGCTGGACGTCGCGTTGATGGCGACCATGGCCCTGGCGCAGGCCTTTGCGCCGGACCTGTGGAGCCTGATCGGCATCCGCTTCATCCTGGGTATCGGCATCGGTGCCGACTACGTGCTGTCGCCCACCATCATGGCCGAGCACGCCAACCGGCGCGACCGCGGCAAGAAGATCGGGCTGGGCTTCGGTGTGATGTGGCCGGCCGGCGCGGCGACGGCGGCGGTGTTGTCGCTGATCCTGGGTGGCCTCGGCATCGATGACGACACGCGCTGGCGCATCGTGCTGGCGTTCGGGTGCGTCCCGGCGATCTCGGTGCTGTATCTGCGGCGCAAGATGCCGGAGACGGCACGCTACCTGGCACGGCTGGCAGGTGACACAGCAGCGGCCAGCGCGGTGATGCGGACGATCGCCGGCACCGATCCGAAATCGAAACCATCACGCGACCGGCGCGACCTGGGCGCGGTGTTCTCGCGCCACGCCGGGCCGATCTTTGGTGCCGCGCTGTTGTGGCTGCTGTTCGACATCGTGGTCTACTCCGGCATCCTGTTCGGGCCGTCGCTGATCGCCAAGGGCCTCGGCCTGGCGCCCACCACCTTCTCGCTGATCGCCCAGTTCGTGTTCGTAATCCCGGGCGCGCTGATCGGCGTCGGGCTGATCGACAAGATCGGACGCAAGGCCCTGCAGGTGGCGGGCTTCATCGGCGCGGCCATCATGCTGGCGCTGTTCGCCGCGCTGCACGAGCAGGTGCTGGCGGCACCGGCGTTCGGCATGCTGCTGTTCGGGCTCTACAGCCTGCTGATCACCGCCGGGCCCAGCACCGTCGCCGGTGCCGGCATCCTGGGCGTGGAACTCAGCCCGACGCGTATCCGCACCATCGGCCAGTCGATTACTGTCGTGGGCGGGCGCATCGGCGCCTCGATCAGCGCCTTCCTGTTCCCGCTGCTGTTTGGCGTGCTGGGTGAGACCGGCGTGATCGGGCTGCTGGCGGGCGTATCGATCCTGGGCGCGATTTGCACGACGATCCTGATCCCTGAAACGGCGGGCCGGTCGCTGGAGGACATCAACGCGGATGCCGAGGCCGACCTGGCCCCGAGCGGCGCGGATTAGGAGACAGAGGGCCGGCCTTTGCCGTCATACCTGCCTCCCTCGTCATGCCCGCGGACGCAGGCATCCACAGGAGCGCCATCGCTCGGAGCGTGAATGGATGCCGGCTTGCGCAGGCATGACGAGGCGAGGGTAGGCGCAACGCGAGGGTGGGAACTGGCGACGCTGTCACGAGGCGGCGTTCGGGTCGCCTCGTGGTCGTTCAGCGGAACGATGGCAGCAGCTCGTGCACCAGGGCCGGCAGCGAATGCCAGTCGGTCGCCAGCCAATAACCAGCCAGCAACACAAGGATCCAGGCCACCACACCCAGCGTGGCGCGGCCCGTGTCATATCCAGTCGGTCCAAGGCGTCGTCCGGCAGTCACGGCAACCTCCAACAAGCGGCGAGGCGCCAGTGATTAGGCTAGCCCGATCCGCAGCACAGTGATGTTCGTCACTAATTACGGCGGGTTTAAGGACTTGGATTGCACAGAACCAGCGTTGCACAGCAGACAAACGCGCAGCGCATAGGTGCTCACGCATCGTCCCCGTCATAATTGCAACTTCCGCCGGTGCTGTTCCGGCCGCATGAGTACTCGAGGACGTCCCGTTTGAGCGAGAACACGATCCGCACGCCGCAGGCCACTGTGGGCACCGCGACGCTGGCCCGGCCGGTGGAGACGACCACCTTCGCCATCCTGCTGTCGCTAAGCTTCTGTCATCTCCTGAATGATTTGAACCAGTCGCTGGTGCCCGCGATCTATCCGATCCTGAAGGACAGCTATCACCTCGACTTCGCGCAGATCGGCCTCATCACGCTGGCCTTCCAGCTCACGGCCTCGATGCTGCAACCGGTGGTGGGCATGGTCACCGATCGCCATCCGATGCCGTACTCACTGCCGGTAGCGATGGGCTTCACGTTGTGTGGCTTATTGTTGCTGTCGATCGCGTCCAGCTTTCCCGTGATCCTGTCCGCCGCGGCTTTGGTGGGCGTGGGCTCCTCAGTGTTCCATCCGGAGGCATCACGCGTGGCGCGGCTCGCCTCGGGCGGTCGGCACGGCTTCGCGCAATCGCTGTTCCAGGTGGGCGGCAGCAGTGGATCCGCGGTGGGGCCACTGCTGGCGGCGTTCATCGTGGTGCCGCGCGGGCAGGGCAGCATCGCCTGGTTCTCCGGCGTGGCGCTGGTCGCGATCCTCATGCTGAGCAATGTCAGCCTGTGGTATCGCAGCCGGCGCGCACCCTCACGCCGTGGCGGATTGGCGCACGGCATCGAGGCGATGCACGCGCTGTCGCGTACGAAGGTGCTGGGCGCGGTCGCCGTGCTGGTGGCGTTGCTGTTCTCCAAGAACGTCTACACCGCCAGCCTGAGCTCCTATTACACCTTCTATCTGATCCATAAGTTCGGTCTGTCGGTGCCGAGCGCGCAGGTGCATCTGTTCGTGTTCCTGGGCGCGGTGGCGCTGGGCACCTTCGTCGGTGGGCCGATCGGCGACCGCATCGGGCGGAAGAAGGTGATCTGGTTCTCGATCGTCGGCGCGGCGCCGTTCGCGCTGATGCTGCCCTACGCCAGCCTGTTCTGGACCGGCATCCTGACCGTGCTGATCGGACTGATCATTGCATCGGCGTTCTCGGCGATCCTGGTCTATGCGCAGGACCTGCTGCCGGGGCGCGTGGGCATGGTGGCGGGGATGTTCTTCGGCTTCTCCTTCGGGCTGGGCGGGCTCGGGGCCGCGGCGTTGGGGGAGCTGGCGGATTGGACCAGTATCGATACGGTGTATCGGGTGTGCTCGTTCCTGCCACTGATCGGGCTGTTGGCGGCGCTGCTGCCTGACCTCCATAGACGAGAGCGTACGGCCTAGGTGTGCCGTCTTCTGTTGCGGGCGGGAAGCTTGTAGGCTTTCCCCCAACCCCAACAGGAGGACCCAACCATGGCATTGTCGATGTTCCAGGCCTGCGTGCCCGTAGTCACCCAGGCGCTGAACGGCCTCGCCACTGTGGTGGACAAAGCCGCCGCGCATTGCGCCGAGAAGAAATACGAGGAGTCCGCTTTCCTGCAGGCCCGCCTGTTCCCCGACATGTTCACCATGGGCCGGCAGGTGAAGCAGGCGACCGATTTCGGCCGCAACGCGCCGGGGCGGCTGGCAAGTGTCGCGCCGCTGACACTGCCGGACGCGGACAGCAGCTTCGCGGAGCTGAAGGACCGCATCGCGAAGTCGATCGATTTCGTGAAGGGCTTCACCCCAGCACAGCTCGACGGCACCGAGGAGAAGGACATCACCTGGACCGCGGGCACGCGGCAGATGTCGTTCAAGGGGCAGGCCTATCTGCTGCATTTCTGCCTGCCGCATTTCTTCTTCCACTGCACCACCGCCTACGCAATCCTGCGCCACAACGGCGTGGAGATCGGCAAGCGCGACTACATGGGCAACCTCTAGGCGCTGGCTGAGACAAGACAGGGAAGGCGGCGGCAGGTCCGCCGCCTTTTTTGTCACCGCGTCACAGTGCGTCCAACGGCACGATGCGCACGAACCATTCGGCCAGTGTCTGATTCGTGTGCCGAATGATCTGATCGGCCGTCAGCACATTATTGTCCCACGTGCTGTGGCCATCCGCGACCAGCGCGACCTCGAAGCCCAGCGCGTAGGCGCGCCGGCACGTGGTGTCGACGCACAGCTCGGTCTGTGCGCCGACGACGACCAACCGTTTCGTTCCCGAGGCGGTCAGTGTTTCCAGCAGTGTGGTGTCGAGGAATGCATCGGGGGTGCGCTTGTCGACGATCGTCTCCGTCGGCAGCGGTGCGATGGCGGGATGGATCTCCCACTGCGGCGTGCCGGGTTCCAGCGGACGGCCCGAATGCGCGCCGTGTCGCACATAGATCGCCGGCGCGCCAGCGGCCCGTGTCTTGGCCAGCAGCGTTTGCGCGCGAACCAGCAGGGCCTCGCCCGCGTGGATCGGCGCGATCCGCACGCCGTCGAACATGCCCAGCTGAAGGTCGATGACGAGCAGTGCCGTTTGGTCGACAGTGAGGAGCGGAGTTGGCACGGGAAACCTCGGCATTGGGACACAAGGCCAGCATAGCGGTAGACGCGCGCGCGAGACTGTAGTGCTCGGTCCCTGCAGGTCCAGGCTACTGCGTAAGACTGCGATTCCCCTTGACCGGCCCTCTCGCCGCCCTTAATGTAAATGTGTCTTACATTCACATGAGGCGGTCATGGCGAGCGCTGCAAACTCTCAGGCCTACGGCCCCGGCGGCCCCGCCGGCTCCCCCTGGGGATCCGGCCCAACCCGGGGGCCCCACTGGCAAAACGGGCCACACTGGGGTCCCCCCTGGCCCTGGCATTACGTTCCGCGTCCCTTCGCCATCGCGGCGATGGTGCTGGGCTTCATTGTCTGGTGGCCGATCGGCCTCGCGTTGCTGTTCTACAATATCGGGAGTGGATCGATGGGCTGCAGATCATTCCGCCGTCGTGGCTATGATGCCACCGGTCCGGCGCAAGGCCATGCCTGGGGCAACGGCCCCTGGGCCAATTGGAAGAGCTGGTGCCAGGCCGAACGCCCGGCGCCCACCTCGGGCAACCGCGCGTTCGATGAATACCGCGCCGAAACCCTGCGCCGGCTGGAGGAGGAGCAGCAGGAGTTCTCCTCGTTCCTCGAACGCCTGCGCTTTGCCAAGGACAAGTCTGAGTTCGATCAGTTCATGGCCGAGCGGCGCCAGCCGCCCACCCCGTCACCCGAGGCGCCAGACGCTGCCTAGGATGATGCGGCTGACTGCGTGAGGCCTTGATGCGGGCCGGTGGACTGGTGCCACCGGTCCGTTGCTTTTGGGGAACAACTCCCTCCTGGAGGGGAAGGCCCGCAAGTATCCGTGTCATGGCCGGCGCAGGCTGCCCCCCCGTCTTTCCGTCGTGCCTGCAGCAAAGACATGGGTGACCGGGCCAAGCCCGGTCATGACACACCGGGTGGCCATGACACGAGAGGCCGCGCCGACCACCGCCCGCCCCCTTTCCCCACACCGCGTGGGGTGGATTTCCCCGCCGTGGCATGCCACATGCCAGCGTTGCGTCCCGTGACGCGTCGGGGGAACCAAGAAGGTGACGTTATGCTTCTGCTGATACCGGGCCCGGTCAACACGCGGCCCGAGGTGCGCGCCGCGCTGGCGCAGGATTTCGCCCCCTGGGACAACGACTTCCGCCCCCTCTATCTCGGCGTCCGCACCCGCCTGCTGGCCATCGCCGGCGGCGCGCCGGACACGCACGTGACGCTGGCGCTGCAAGGTTGCGGGCACTTTATCACCGAGGCCACGGTGCGCAGCTTCCTGCCGCCGGGCGGCAAAATCCTGATCCCCGCCACTGGCGCATACGCCGACCGGATGATCCATCTGGCGACCGACGCCGGCCGGCAGGTGGTCCAGATGCCGACCCCATTCGACCAGCCGGTGCCGCCGCAGGCGGTCGCCGATGCACTGGCCGCCGACCCGGAGATCACCCATGCCGGCATCGTCTATTCCGAGACCGGCAGCGGCGTGGTGCAGGACGTGGCAGCGATCGGCGTGCTGGTGCGCGCGGCCGGACGGCGCATGATCGTCGACGGCGTGTCGGCGTTCGGCGCGCTGCCGTTCAACATCTCCGACCAGCCCGAGACCGACGCGATCGTCTTCACCTCGAACAAATGTTTCGAGGGCGTGCCAGGCCTCGCCTTCGCTGTCTGCCGCGTCGACCGGTTGCAGGCGGAAGCCGGCCATGCCGGAAGCTGGTCGTTCGATCTCGCGGACATCTATGCGCACAGCCTGCGCACCGGCGGCGGCAGCTTCCGCTTCACCCCGCCGGCGCAGGTGCTGAATGCGTTCAACGTCGCCTTGGACCTGTATGACGCCGAGGGTGGGCAGCAGGCGCGGCTGGCGCGCTACAAGGCCAACGCCCAGGTGCTGTACGAGGGCATCCTGAATCTCGGTCTCACGCCCTACCTGTCGCGCGCCGCGCAAGGCCCGGTGGTGATGAACGTGCATGCCCCGGCCGACCCGGCCTGGAACCTGCAGGCTTTCGTCGACGCGCTGAAGGCGCGCGGCGTGCTGATCAGCAATTTCTACAACACGCCGACCCCCAGTTTCCGCGTCGGCTGCATCGGGGCCATCACGCCGTCTGATATGGCGTACGCGGTCGCCTCGATGGGCGCGGCACTTAACGAGATCGGCATTCAACGGAAGGAGGCTGCCTAGATGGCATCGGATCTGGAAATCGCGCGTGCCGCCACACTGAAGCCGATCGCGGAGATTGGCGCGAAGCTGGGGGTGCCGGACAACTCACTGGAACCCTATGGCCGCTTCAAGGCGAAGATCGGCCTCGACTTCGTGCGGTCAGTGCAGGACCGGAAGGATGGTGCGCTGGTACTGGTGACCGGCATCAGTCCGACGCCGGCTGGTGAGGGCAAGACCACCACCACAGTCGGCCTGGGCGACGCGCTCAATCATATCGGCACCAGCGCGGTGATCTGCCTGCGCGAACCCAGCCTCGGCCCCAGCTTCGGCATGAAGGGCGGCGCGGCGGGCGGCGGGCTGGCGCAGGTCATCCCGATGGAAGAGATCAATCTGCATTTCACCGGAGATTTCCACGCTATCACCTCGGCCAACAACCTGCTGGCCGCGATGATCGACAACAGTATCTACTGGGGCAATCCGCACGGCATCGATGCGCGCCGCATTTCCTGGCGCCGCGCGATGGACATGAACGACCGGTCGCTGCGGTCGATCGTCGGCAGCCTGGGCGGCGTGCCGAACGGCTTCCCGCGGGAAGACGGGTTCGACATCACCGTGGCATCGGAAGTGATGGCCGTGTTCTGCCTGTCGAGGGACCTGGCCGACCTGCAGGACCGGCTTGGCAAGATGATCGTGGCGCAGACGCGCGACGGCAAGGCGGTGACCGCGAAGCAGATCAAGGCCGACGGCGCGATGGCGGTACTGCTGCGCGATGCGCTGGCGCCCAATCTGGTGCAGACGATCGCTGGGTCACCCGCGCTGGTGCATGGCGGGCCGTTCGCCAACATCGCGCATGGCTGCAACTCGGTGATGGCGACAAGGCTCGGGTTGAAGCTGGCTGACGTGGTGGTAACCGAGGCCGGCTTCGGCGCGGACCTGGGCGCGGAAAAATTCCTCGACATCAAGTGCCGCGCCGCCGGGCTGACGCCGTCCTGCGCCGTCGTGGTGGCGACGATCCGCGCGCTGAAGATGCATGGCGGCATCCCGCGCAACGCGCTGGGCAAGGAAGACGTCGCCGCCGTGACGCGCGGCGTGGTGAACCTCGCGCGCCATGCGGAGAACCTCGGCAAGTTCGGCATGCCTGTCGTGGTCGCGCTGAACCATTTCCTCACCGACACGGATGCCGAGTTCGCCGCGGTGCGCGGCGCGATGGCAGAGAAGGGCGTCGAGGTGATCCGTTGCACTCATTGGGGCGACGGCGCGCCGGGGGCCACCGATCTCGCGCATGCGGTGCTGAAGCGCATCAAGTCGGGCGAGGCAAAATACAAGCCGCTGTACCCGTCCGGCATGAAGCTTGCCGACAAGATCCGCACCATCGCCAAGGAAATCTATCGCGCCAACGATATTTCGCTTCCGGAGGCAGTGGCGAAGCGGCTCGCGGGGTTCGAGGAGGCCGGCTTCGGCGATGTCCCCGTCTGCATCGCCAAGACGCAGTACAGCTTCACGTCAGACCCCACGGTGATGGGTGCACCCACCGGCCACACGCTCCCCGTCCGGGAAGTCCGTCTCTCGGCCGGCGCCGGCTTCGTGGTGGCGATCTGTGGCGAGATCATGACGATGCCCGGCCTGCCTCGTGTTCCGGCCGCGGAATCAATCTTCCTCACCGAGGATGGGCAGATCGAAGGGCTGTTCTGATCCACCCAGCATTGCGAGGAGCGGAGCGACGAGCAATCTCGTGCGCATAGAGCCCGAGATTGTTTCCCCCGCATTCGCGGGGCCGCAATGACAGCGTATTGAGGCCGTCCCAGGTGCGATCAGTGCAGCAGCGACGCGGTGTGCACCACACCACCGCACCCGGTGACGACCGACGTGAACGCCACCGTAACATTGTGCACGACGCGCGCGCCGGCCAGCACCAGCGCCGCCATGACCACACCCTTGGCGACAATCGTCATCGCGTTCAGCCGCCAGTCCATGGGTCCGCTCCATCGCCCACCACGGAACGGAACGTGATCCACGCCCCATAAGAGGGCGATGCGGATCGGCCGTGCAACGAATAGCGGCGGCGTAAATCCGCCTCAGGGCACCGCCACGCCGACGCCATTCAGCAGGTAGTGGGCAAGCGCCTCGCCCGCACAGGCGTTCAGACGGTCCAGCACCCTCTCACGCGCCTCCTTCGGCGCCCGCTCGGGATCGATCCGCCCCTCCAGCGCCCAGCCTCGCGTCAGCTCGAAGCGATGAAACAGGTTCGCCCCCGCCAGCCCACCCACCTGCTGCAGCTCCGCCTCATACGGCTCGAGGTCGGTGTTCGCCCGCAAGGCCCGCGTGAACTGGGGATCGATCACCACCAGGTCAGCACCTGCGGCGCGGATCGCCCCCAGCCCGGTACGCAGCGCGTTGCGCATCCGATCCGCCCGCATCGCGCGGATCGCCTCCACCGTGCCGGTCTGCCATAGCACCACCACGGGCGATATTTGTTTCAGTCCCGATTCAACCAGCGGCAGCATCTCCACCGCCGTCAGTCCGCGTCCACCACGCACGGTCACCGTCACGTCGCTATGTGGCAACGCGGCCTTCAGCACCTCGAGCATGCGGATGGGATACGCGTTTCCCGCCTGAATGCTGCCGCCGCCGGCGGTCGCACCGGATCCGACCGCCAGGATCCCCACGTCCCGCCGGGCCGCGATCGCCGCCTTCAGCGCGTCCAGCGGCTTCGTGGGCGTGACAAGCGCCGATGCGATCCCGCAGCCCTCGGCGTCTGGCGGCGCCGCCACGCTCGCGTGTGAGGCGAACAGCAGGACCAGCAGGACAGCAAGGCGGCGCATGGCGTTCGCCTATCAGTGCACGCCACGGCCGACAAGCCGTGCGGCCTCCCCCAGCCCCGCGCGCACCCGCACCATTGCCTCGGCCATCCTTCGGCGCGCGATACAGTTTCAGCCGCATGACCCCAGGCGACAGGCCAAGCGTTGAGCCAAAGTGAAGGCCACGGCACATGCGACCACCGGGCGCCCCTTTTCCTGCCCCCCGATAGCGCGCTAGTGCTGCGCTATGGCCCGCACTGTCAGCCTGGCGCGCAAGACCTCGGAAACCGACATCACGCTGACCCTGTCGCTCGACGGGTCCGGCGCATCGGACGTCGCCACCGGGATCGGCTTCCTCGACCACATGCTGACCGCGCTGGCGCGCCACGCGCTGTTCGACCTGACGCTGCGCGCCACCGGCGACCTGCACATCGATTTCCACCACACCACCGAGGATGTCGGCATCGTGCTGGGCCGCGCGCTGGCGCAGGCGCTGGGCGAGAAGCGCGGCATCCGCCGCTTCGGCCAGGCGCTGGTGCCGATGGACGAGGCGCTGGCCGAGGTGGCGATCGACATCTCCGGCCGGCCATTCCTGGCCTGGGACGTGGTGTTCGAGCAGCCCAAGGTTGGCGAGATGGACACCGAGCTGTTCGCGGAGTTTTTCCGTGCCTTCGCGTTCAATGCCCTGATCACGCTGCACGTGGTGCGCCGCGCCGGCACCAACGCGCACCATGTGGCGGAAGCCTGCTTCAAGGCGCTGGCCCGCGCCCTTCGCGTGGCCGTCGAGATTGATCCGCGCCTGGGCGATGCGATCCCGTCGACCAAGGGGGCGTTGTGAGGATCTGGACCGCGCATCTGAAGTCCGACGCTGCGCCGATCCTCGTACGCGAAGGCTTCAGCCTGGGTGCATTTGTGTTTGGCCCGCTGTGGCTGGCCGCGCATCGCGCCTGGATACCGGCGGCCTTTGTGCTCGCCGCCTGGCTGGCAATCGGCACGCTGACCGCGGGCGATCTCCGCGACGCGCTGTCGCTTGGCCTGCTGTTGTTGCAAGGTGTCTCCGGCCACGACCTGCGCCGCTGGTCGCTGGAACGGCGCGGCTTTACCCTGGCGCAGGTGGTCACCGGCCGCCGCGCCGACAACGCGTTGGAGGCGTTGCTGCGCCGCCGGCCCGATCAGGGTGATCGCCTGGCACGCGCGGACGGGCTGCGATGAAAGTCGCCGTTGTGGATTACGGCAGTGGCAATCTGGCTTCGGCGTCGCGCGCGCTGGCCCTGGCGGCCGAGCGGTCCGGCCTTCAGGCCGACGTGACAGTCACCGCCGACCCGGACTACGTCGCTCACGCCGATCGCGTCGTGCTGCCCGGCCAGGGCGCCTTCGCCGATTGCGCCCGCGGCTTGGCCGCGGTCAGCGGCATGCGCGAGGCGATCGAGGATTTCGCCGGCTCCGGCCGTCCGTTCCTCGGCATCTGCGTCGGCATGCAATTGATGGCCGAGCGGGGACTGGAGCACACGGTCACCCAGGGTTTTGGCTGGTTGAAGGGTGACATCACCCTGATGGAGGCACCGGGACTGCGGCTGCCGCAAATGGGTTGGAATGGGCTCGATTTCGTCCCCGGACGCCACAAGCTGCTGGATGGCCTGTCGCCGGATGATCATGCGTATTTCGTGCACAGCTACGCCCTGACCGGTGGCGCGCCCGCCGAAGTTCTGGCCACCACGGACTACGGTGGCAGCGTCGTCGCCTTCGTCGCCACGGGTAATCGCGCGGGCACCCAGTTCCATGTCGAAAAGAGCCAGGAGGTCGGCCTGCGCATTCTGGCAAACTTCCTGTCCTGGGCACCCTGATCATGGCCCACGCGACCGACGTGCCGATCGAACAGATCAAAGACGAACTCGCCGTCGAGCGTATCGAGGCGTTCAGCGACGACGATTTGCACGCGCTCTGCGAAGCGACGCATGCGGCGATCATCGAGGGCGGCGGCTTCGGCTGGGTACGTCCGCCTGAGCGGCGCGCATTGGAATCGTACTTCCGCGGCGTGCTGCTGGTGCCCGAGCGGCAGGTGTTCGTCGCGCGTCTGAACGAGACGATCGTTGGCTCCGCGCAACTGGTGCGTCCGCCGCGCAACAACGAGGCGCAGGCGTTCAGCGCGCAACTAATGCATTCGTTCATCGCGCCCTATGCACGCGGTCACGGGCTGGCGCGCCTGCTGACGCTGAAGGTGGAAGACGCCGCGCGCGCGTTGAAGTTCCACGTGCTGAACCTGGACGTGCGCGAGACGCAAACGGCGGCTATCCAGTTATATGAGTCGCTCGGCTATGAGCGGTGGGGCGAACATCCGCAGTATGCGCGTGTGCGCGGCAAGACGATCCGCGGGCTGTTCTATTGCAAGCAGTTGCAGGCACCGAAAGGCTGATTGCGCAGCTGCACCGTGTTGGCAACGAGTGACCAGGCTAACGCGCCGCGGCAATCGCCTTCACGATGGATGCTTCAGCCTCGTCCTTGCCCACCCACCCAGTGACCTTCACCCACTTCCCTGGCTCCAGGTCCTTGTAGCGCTCAAACAAATGCTCGATCGCCGCGCGCGTGATCGGCGGCACATCGTCAATCGACTCGACACGCATACTGCGGATGCACGCGCTCATGCGGCACGCAGACGATCTTCTCATCCCGCCCCGCCTCGTCCTCCATGTTCAGCATGCCGATCGGACGCGCGCGGATCACGGCACCCGGCACCACCTGCGCCGGGATGAGCACCAGCGCGTCGGCGATCCCCATCCTCGGCCAACGTCCCCGGAATGAACCCATACGCCGATGGATACGCGGTCGCGGTGAACAGGAACCGATCGACGAAGATCGCGCCCGACACCTTGTCCACTTCATAGTTCACGGCTGATCCTTGCGGATCTCCACCACTACATCGATGTCATGCGGCGGCGCCTGGCCAGTCTGGATCTTGGAAACATCCATCCCGACAAACCAGCGCAACCGGC
>Ga0210386_10003697_pt1 | contig 12757 bp, 11 predicted proteins | sample IncBWH32OmetaG_FD_160091 | JGI IMG/M metagenome (GOLD analysis project Ga0210386, IMG submission 160091) | Forest soil microbial communities from Barre Woods Harvard Forest LTER site, Petersham, Massachusetts, United States - Inc-BW-H-32-O ... | reverse complement strand
TCTCTGTGCCCCGGCCGAAATCCCTGCTGAGGACGCGACCGAGGCGCGGCCCGGCAGTCGGCACGTCCGGCGCTAGTTCCTCAGCACTATCATGAGCCACAATGATCAAGCCTAACGTCAGCACTTCAGAAGACGTTTGCGGCATCTGGTCATGTTTCGTTAACCTCCTCTTCACTATCAGTTAAGACTCCGCTAATATTTCCGCAACAGTGTGAAATCCTGCCGCGGCGGAGGGGAACTGCCCCGGAAGGTGATCCAGAGCGGGGTGGAGAGTTCGCCCGGGCTTCTGATCGTGTCACCCATAACAGGGACGGCTGCTAGGGATGATCACGTTCCAACTTGATCGCTAACCTCTCCGGCCTGTAGGCCGGGTGCGAAATGTAGAACTACACGACCATCAAACGGAGGTATCAGGGCAAAGGGGAGGCGCGCCTGCCTTTAACTCACTGCGGGCCGCCGCAAGTGAATATGGGGGTGCAATGATGCGTCTCGTGGTGTGCGATGATCACAAAATCCTGGCCGAATCGCTAGCGGTCGCCCTCCAGTCGCGGGGCCATGAGGTGGTGGCGGCTACTACAACACCAGAGGAATGTCTGAGAGCGGTCACTGCTGCCCAGCCGGACGTGTGCCTGCTGGATCTCTACCTACCAGAACGAGAAGAAGGCCTAGAGACGGCGCGGGCCATTCGGATGAATCGTCCCCGTACACGGGTTGTCATCCTGTCGGGTGCTGCAGATCCGGAACTCCTCTCCCAGGCGATCGATCTGGGCGCCGTCGGCATAATACGTAAGGATCAGACAATCGATAAGATCGCGGCCGCACTGCAGCAGGTAGCCGTGGGAGGCTCCACATTCCCGGCCGATGTGGTCCGCGATGTCGTCGGGCGGCTGACGTCACAGCCGCGCAAGGAACCGTGGGAATACCTCACTAAGCGGGAACTGGAGGTGCTGAGCCGGATCGTCGCCGGCGAAAGCACCAAGCAGATGGCACGGTCGATGCAGATCGCGGCCAGCACGGTCCGGACCTATGCCCAGAACGTGCTGACCAAGCTCGGCGTCCATTCGCGGCTCGAGGCATCGGCCATTGCGGTCCGAGCGCGACTGGTGGACGAGGTGCCGACCGACGCGCTCCTACATAAATCGTAGGGATTCACCGACATCGTGAGGTTGCCTAGTTCCAGCCAGAAGGCCACACTGCCGGAATGACGCAGATCAGGGTGGGTGTGATCGACGGGCAGCGTACCTTCGCCGAGGCGGTCGCTGCCAGGATCGCCGCTGAGCCGGGCCTTGATCTCGTCGCCGTCGCGCAGTCAACCACGGCTGCGCGCAGGCTGCTCCATGGCCGTCACGTCGATGTCGTGCTGCTGGATAGTGAGCTGACAGGGAGCATTGACTTCGCCGCCGAGCTGGCAAGTACCGACGCTCCCAACGCGCCGCCAATCCGCGTGATCATGCTTGGACCTGTGTCGGGCGTCACCCGTGCCGTGGAGGCGCTGCGCTCCGGAATCGCCGGATGGATACCAAAGGAAGAGTCGGTTGAGCAACTGCTGCGCATCATCTCGGGTGCCATGCGGGATGAGCTCTGGCTTCCCCCAACGGTTCTAGCGCCCGTTCTCAGGCTGCTCCTGCGCAACCACGACGAACGGAATACAGTCGGAAAGCACCCGCTCGGAACCCTCACCCCTCGAGAGCGCGAGGTGCTTGCTTACTTGGCCGAAGGCAACGGCAGGCGCGAAACCGCAGAGCGCATGCATTTGTCTACCCACACGGTCCGCAGCCACCTGCAGAACCTGATGGGGAAGCTAGGCGTGCACACCACCTTGGAGGCAGTGGCGGTCGCGCGCCAGGCGCAGGCCACCGAAGCGCGCTCGGGAGCGCCGTCAGCGCCCTAATCGCAGACGCACCGGCAGCCGGAATTCGGTAACTGGCGGAGGCCCCAGCCGGGTCCCTTGTCAGTCGCGCACCATGGTGATGTCGTCGACCAGGAACGCGTCGCCGGGGCCCAAGTCTGCGGCTGAGATCGTCAGGCTGAGCCGACTGGCCCCCGGCCGTCTCACCGTGTAGGTGAGGTAACCGAAACGGAACGTGGAGTCCAGCTTCATCGTCACCTGCTGAGTTCCGACGACGGCGCTACCGGACAATTCGCGCACCTCCAAGGTAACCGTCGGTGCGCCGGCGAGGGCGCGTGCCCACAGCCCGATCTGCTCCGATCCCTTCAGGGTGGGAGAGGCCGAGGACGGCGCGGCCGTGAATCCGGCGATAGCGGGGCTCGGCGCCGTGCTCGACACCTTAAGGCTCCAGGACGCGCCATGCGCGGTAGCCGAGCGGCTGAGCCTTGTATTAGCGCTCGCCACCCCACCGCCAGCGCCGTTTGCGACGCCGGTATCCACCACCGAGCACGTCCGCCCGAATCCGCTCAGCGTTCCGAGCAGGTTGAAGAACGCGCCCGGGTACGCGGGGTCGTTCGGGTTCTGCATCACTGCCTGGAATGCGGTAAATGCGTCATACGCGTTAGCGAGACTCTCCTGAAGGCCATCATCGGGCGTCGCGCGGGCCAGCGTTTCCAGGCCGGCCAGTTTGGCCGCGAGAGATGGCCGCGCCTGGGCTGGCGCAATCGCCCCGTGCTGCAGCAGTGTAAGAACGCTGAGCGCGCTCTGAACGACTGGCGAGGCCTGCACGCAGCCGGAGTTCGCCGCGACGGCGAGGTTGGTCGTGGTGGTGGCCGCGGCGCTGCTGGTTGCGGCTCCCGCGCTGCCGGTCACGCCTCCCTCGTGCAGCTGACCGCAACCAGCGAGCAGTGCAGAACCGGTTACGAGCATGACTATTGGAGCGACGGCCCGCCAGCGGGACAAGACCGTCGGCGGTCTTGCCTTGCGAACATGCGGGTTGCGGATCCAGTGCTTCATTGCCACCACCTCACGAAGTCCCTCCACTCGGGGCCTGCCGAAGGTAGACGAGGGCCGCCGCCTTGTGCGACTCCGCGTACACTGCCGTATCCGTGTAGGAGTGGGCGCCCGCGCAGGTCGCGACCGGCAGGGAAATTCCCCCGTTTGAGTCGGCCACCGCGATGGCGACCCACGGCGACGAGGTGGCCGCCGAGTTGTTGGCGTTGACGCGCTGAGTGAGCGACGGGTCGGGCGTCCAGGAGTTGTTATTGCGTGAGCTTGTCGTTGAACGAATCGAGTAGAGCGCTATCGCCCAGCTCGTCGTGGCGGACGGGGCGAGGCTTGGCGTGGTCAGGCTGGAGGAGTTGGAATCGTCGACGCTTCCCGCGCTGCCGGCCAGCGGAGCCGAGTTATCCACCCCGCTGTATGCGGTAATCGCGAAGGTGCCCTTCGAGTTAGTCGTCCAGGACGCCGTGTAGCTGGCGCCCTCGTCTGCGGACGTGGCGACCTTGTAGTAACCGAACACCTGGTAGGCGGTGCCGTCCGTCTCAGGCGACCAGCTGAGCGGCGTCCATCCGGAGCCGAAACTGAAGCCGGTGACCGGGGACCCTAGCGCCAGCCATGCGATCATGACGTCGCCGGGCTGGATGCCCGTCGGAGCGCCGATCGACGCGTGGGTGCTACCAGAGGTCATCGAGACCTGCGAGGCCGCCCGGAAGGCGATGGGTGAGGTGGCGGCGCCGCCAGGGATGGCGCTGGCTTCCGCGGACCTCGCCGATGTCCCGGTCGAGTTGGTCGCGGTGACCTGGTAGTAGTACGTCGTGCCTGGAGTGACCGAGCCATCTGTGTACTGGGTGGCCGACCCGCTAACCGTCGTGAGCAGCGACTCGCCCCCGGCGCTGGTGCCACGGTAAATGGTGTAGGTGCCGATGGCAGGCGTACCAGCTGGAGGTCCGGACCAGGTCAGGGTCACGCTGGAGGCGCTCGCGCTGACCTGCAGTACCGGTGCGGCCGGGCCCGGCTGGAACTCGTACGCACCGTCGTCATCGTAATTGCGCGGGCCGATGCCGGCCTGCACGACGGAAGGGTCGATCACCCGCGGATTGCTGATGATGTCGGTGGCCGGCTCGCCCGTCGCACCGGAGTTGGCCATATCGATGGCGGGCGAGCACTCGGTGAGCTGGAAGTTGGCGCCCGCCGGGTTATTCCACCAGACGGGGGTCTTGAACCCGGGGTTGGCCTGTTTCCCGTTCGGCTCCTGGCCCGAGGCTGCCTGGAAGGACGATAGCGTGTCGTAGGTGTTGTTGCCCCAGGTCGCCAGGTGGGAGCCATTGCCGGTAGCGTCCTGCCAGATCACATCCCGGTCGAGGGTCGTACCTGTTTGCGAGGTGCTGTCCACCCGGAGATCGCCCTTGGTCGCGGGACACGTCGTGGTCCCGCCGTTTCCGTCCGGGCAGTTCATCGCGTTGTCTACGCTGACGTTGTTCTCGATGACGAACCCGCTGTTGGTCCCGGCGGGGAGGCCCTCTAGGTTGATCCCGGCTGATGTGTTGCCGTAGACGGTGTTGCCGGTGATCTGGTTGCCGGTCACGTCCAGGTCGTCGATGCCATGGTCGCCGGTGAAGCAATCGGAGGTGTTGCCCGTCGAGGGGTGGACGCAGTTGGAGAGCTGCGTGCTGGTAATGCCCATGTTGTCGTAGCTGAGATTGTCAGCCACGACATTGTTATTCCCACCCGGATAGAACTGGAGCCCGGAGTCCTCGTTGTTGTGGACGACATTATAGATGATTGTGTTGCCTGGGGAGATAACGTCGATGCCATTGGCATTACGCACCCACCCCTCCGCGTTGTACGATGCCTCGTTGTTCTGCACTATGTTCGCCGTGGAGCCCTGCGTCAGGTAAATCCCTGGATCGCTGTTGTGGTCCACGGTGTTGTTGGAGATCATCGAATTGTTGGTGCTGCCCACGTAGATGCCGTACGCGTTGGCGCCCTGCACAGGCTGGCCAGAATTCGTCACCGTGTTCCCGCTCACCACGATGCTGTTTGATTTCCACAGGTAAATACCGTTGGAAGTAGTGCCGGTGATCGTGAACCCGCTAATAGTGATGTAGCTCAGCGACGATACCGTGAATCCGTGCGCGGCGCCGGTGACGGTGACGGTCGCGCCTGGGGCCGCCTGGAAGGTGATTGGCGCGCCCGCGGTCCCGGACTTCGTGGGCGTCACATTCTCCTGGTACGTGCCCGAGGAGACGAGGACGGTATCACCGGCCGCCGCGACTTTCGCCCCGGCGGAGATCGTGCAGAAGGGCTGACTCTGAGTGCCGGGTCCTGAGTCAGAGCAGTTAGCCCCGCCGACATACCACGTGGTTGTCTGGGCCGCGGCGTAAGATACGGGTCCTACCGTGGCGGCAATCCCTAGCATAATGACAACCGCGGCGCGTTTCAGTACGCGCATGGTCCCCCCTCAGAGCCACCGGTAAGCTACTCACCACCATGGGTGGTTTGCGTTTCATGCTGCCACGCGGTGACCCATAGTCGGCCCATACATTTGTACTAGTTGAATCTCATGCAGCTGCCTCTGCGTGTCGGCTCGGTCACGCGGAGGCACCCGTCAGCCCCTGTCGGGCGGTTCGCTCAGAGTTTCCGCGCGAAGACGAAGATCGCGGTCCTGATGCTGCGGGGCGCGAGCCGCTGATGCATTACCCCGAGCGAGTAAAGCGCGCGGGAGAAACCGAAGTGCGCGGGGTCCGACTGGTACCCGTATACGCAGTGCTGGAAGCCATGCCGGTCTAGAGCCCGCCGGATCGCATACACCGTGTTGCACCTGTAGCGGATCGGAAATACGTCTTCCTCCTTCCGCGGGTTGACGTACGTTCGCTGGACGACCGCCGGGTGAAGGCTGTTCGGGATAAGCCTCGCGGCTACGCCGAAGTAGCTCATCGCATTAGTAGTCCGCATGCACAGATAGCCGCCCGGCTTGATCACCCTGTTACATTCTGAAAAGAACCGGTCAGGGTGCTCGACGTGTTCTAGGACGTAATCGCTCACTGCTAGATCTACGGCGGCATCTGGGATCGGCCACTCATGTTCCGCGTCGACCAGGTGAAACTCGTCGATGAACGGATTGTCCATAGCGGCCGGGTTCACATCTATTCCTATGACCCTTTTGCATTGGTCGTTCAAGATCTTGAGGTTACTCCTCGGCGTACGCTCCTCGGTGTGCTTACCGCGCCCGCAGCCGATGTCCAGAACCGTGAAAGACGGCTCAATCAGTGACCGGACGCGCGTATAGAATACGACCAGCTGGTCGATATCGGAGTACCCGCCGAACTGCGATTCAGGAAAATGGCGGAGCTTAGGGTCGAGCACTGGGCGCGTGATTCGTTCAGGTCGGCTAGATTTCATGATAAGTCCCTTCCGCCGGTTTGCGAACTGCACGGTGAATTAAATGGGCTAGTACTCACGGCCGCCCCGGAACGCGGAACGACCAGCCCGCCGATCGCCAGGCCTTCTCATCCAGGACGCACCGCGCGTCGATCAGGTTTCGCCGCGCCACCAGGGTTGCCAGCATCGCCGGATCGATGACGCGGTAATCGGCCCACTCGGTCATGTGCAGTACGGCATCCGCGTTTACCGCTGCCTCGGTAACCGAGCGTGCGTAGCGTAGATCAGGCCGGATGCGCGCGGCATTTTTCATGGCCACCGGGTCATGAACCGATACGAGTGCCCCCTCCCGCAGCAACTGGCTGCACACGTGCAGGCTTGGTGAGTCCCGCACGTCGTCGCTCCCCGGCTTGAAAGCCAGGCCCAGAACAGCCAGCTGGCGCCCGGCTAGGCGGCCGCCCAGCACTTCACGAGCAAGATCCGTCACGCGAGCGCGGCGGCGCAGGTTGATCGCGTCGACTTCGCCGAGAAGGTTGACTACCGACTCGACACCGAGCTCCCTGGCAACGGACCGGAACGCGCGGATGTCCTTGGACAGGCAGCCGCCACCGAAGCCGAGACCCGGTGCGAGAAATCGCTTGCCGATCCGTTCGTCCCGCGCCAGCGCGTCTGCCAGGCGGATGACATCGGCGCCTGCCTTCTCGCAGATCTCCGCCATGGCATTGATGAACGATATCTTGGTGGCCAGAAACGCGTTGGCGGCGGCCTTAACCAGCTCCGCCGTTTCCAGGTCCATGACAAGCGCCGGAATGCCCTCGGCCAGCAGCTTCGCGTAGACCTGCCGCAGGACCCTAGCGGCCTGCTCCGATGCCACGCCGAACACGAGCCGGTCCGGTGACAGGCTGTCTTCGACGGCGAAGCCCTCCCGGAGGAATTCCGGGTTCCAGGCAACGTCCGCTTGGCTGCCTGCGGGCGCCCGCTCCCGGATCCGTGCCGTCAGGTCGCGCGCTGTCCCGACCGGAACGGTCGACTTTCCAACGACAAGACAGGGACGCCGCAGATGAGCGGCGAGAGCGTCGGCTGCCGAATGGAGATAGGTCAGATCGGCCGACCCGTGTGCCGCCTGCGGCGTGCCCACGCAAAGGAAGTGGATGTCACCGAACTCCGCGGCCTCGGCAAATGACGTGGTGAACCGCAGCCGGCCAGCGTCGAGGTTCTTCCGGAGCAGCGGCTCCAGGCCCGGTTCGAAAAACGGCGCCTCGCCCCGGGATGCCCGGGCGACCTTGCCCGCGTCCACGTCATGACCGATCACGGCGTGGCCGAGGTTGGCCATGCAGACCGCATGGGTAAGGCCCAGGTAGCCGATGCCGACCACGCTCAGCCGCATGTGTCCGGCGAGTTTCCTTACGTCCATGTCGGCTCCTCCTCACCCTGGTTGCTGGCCGCCGCGCGCCAGCCCGAGCGAAGCAGACGCGGCGGCCATGTCGCGCCACAGGCCGTTGCTGCTGCCGTCCTTGTCGAGAAATGTGTAAACGCTGCCCTGGTAAAGCTGGTGCCAGGCCCACAGGGCCAGCCCGTCCGCGCCGCCGTGAGCCGGCCCGGTCATGTACGTCGCCACTAGGGCGGCCGCTGTCCCCGGATCAGAAGGCTGCCCCGGGTTGGGGAAGGACAACTGTGAGCATGTACTCCACAGGATGAACGGGCTCGGCCAGCGGGCCCGCGCTGTCTGCCACGCTCGCACCTGTACCGCCACGTTCTCGTTCTTGATGTTGTCCGCCACGAGGAAGCCGTCGAGGTAACCGCTGTTCTTGAACGTGTCCAGGGTGGCGTTAGTCTCGAACTGATAGCGCGGGCCGTACGAGCCGCAGGCCGACTGGCCGGGTTGCCCGCAGGTGAGATCGGCGTCGGACACGTTGGCCAGTACGGGGATCCCGGGCAGTTCGCGGTGGAATACGCCCCCGGTTGCGGCTAGGTACCGCAGGCCCTCCTGCGCGCTGTAATTCTGGTTCAGCCGGTCGGCCACGTCGATGGCTGAGATGGTGCCAGGGTTGGCTCGCACTTGGTCCACGATCGCTTGGACCTTGCGGGAGATGTCCTCGCCAGCGAAGAAGTACTTCTTGTAGTCGAATTCGAGGACCACCGCGAGCCCGGCTCGTCTCGCCTCCCGTACGGTCGCCGGATCGCCTGGCAGCAGGCTGACCGTGTCGAATACCGCCCGCATCCGGGCAAAGTCCCAAGCCTGGCTCCGGAACAGGTGCGCGGGATTGGCGCTGCTCACTCCCTGGGCCAGCAGGAGAGGCCGCGGCAGGGGCGCCGCGATCGAACCTGTCGAGCTTCCCGCGCCGGTACGGCCGCTGCTGCCGGAGCAACCGGCCAGGGCCATGGCCGCTACGACTCCGGCGATGATCATCGCAGGGAGGCTGGATCGGCGCAGTTTGGCGATCACTGAGGAAGACCGCCCCGCATGACCGCCCCCATCATGGTGGCCACTGGCACCGGCAGGTGCCGCCATACCTCGGTCCCCCACTGCCAGCGCTGGACGTCGCTGTCCGAATTGTCGTGCGGCAGCCGATGCCAGTACAACTGCACCGGTTCCGCCGCCCACTTGAGCTTCCAGCGGTAAGTGCCGGAATCCGGTGACGAACGGCCGAGGTCGAAAACCCGGCATCCGCGGGCGATGCCATCGCACAGAGCCTGCCAGTAGACAAGCTGGCTCGGGGCACGCGGGAAGAAGGAGCGCGACGCACCCATCCAGGGCATCCCCACCCAGTCCCCGTGGTACAGGATCATCGCGGCGCCGATCGCGCGTCCGTCGTACCAGGCGAGTACGATGCGGGCATCGGCACCGAAGGCGTCCATCAGGCGACGGAAGTAGTCCCGCCGATGCACGGGCGAGCCAAGATCCCGCAGGTTCGCCGCCAGGATCCGGTAGAAGTCGGCGAGCGCCTCGCTTCCGTGCACGGACGCCGTCACGCCGGCGGCGCGCGCTTTGCGGACCTCAGTGCGCCGGTTTCCGTCAATCTGCTTCCAGAGGGCGTCCTCGCCGCCGGACAGGTCCACCACCATCGTCACCTTGTGCAGTGAGGGCACCAGCGAAACGGCCCGGTCCGTTGTGTGCCGCAACTCGAGATGCGCACCGTTCGCCTCGGCGAGCCTGGTCGCGGCGGCGGCGAGTGCCTCATCGGCAGCCCGGTCGCCGGCCGTGCACAACCCTCCGGTATCCAGGAAGGGCATCGAGACCAGATGGTGTCCGAAGAGCCGGCTGCGCATCTCGACCAGGGGCAGCACCCCCGTCAGCGTCCCTCCGCGGACCGCCGCCAGCGGGACCACCTTGTGACCGTATGTGTCGGACACGATGTTCAGCCACGCCCAACGGTGCGCCATGGTCCCATCGGGTGCCCCGGAGACGAAGTCGTCCCATGCCTTGGGGTCCGTCCATATCCCCACCTCGACGGGGTTACATCCGGCATGACCGTTCATCGCGGGTATCTCTTCGGGAGAGAGAACCGGGTACCGCCGGGTCGCTGACTCTGCGGTCCTCAACAGAGCCTCCTCAGGATGGTGACCACCTGCCGGATGAGCAGCCCCAGGTCATAGGTGAAGGAACAGTGGTCAAGATAGGAGAGGTCGGCCCGGACCCGGTCGTGCAACATCGTCGTCTTGTAGTACGCCACGGGATCCGGCGCGGCCGCGAGGATGTCCGCCTCGTCCATGAACGCCAGCGTGGATGGCCCGGCGATGCCCGTCCGCACGGTCAGCACGCGGCGCTCATCGGGAGCCAGCAGCGTCACGTACTCCACTGTTTCCGGGCGTGGTCCGACCAGGCTCATGTCACCACGCAGCACGTTGTACAGCTGAGGCAACTCGTCGAGGTACCACCGGCGCAGGAAATGCCCCAGGCGCGTGACCCTGGGATCGCCTGCCGGGCTGACGTTCGCGCTCATCCGGTCGGCTCCCACCACCATGGTGCGGAACTTCAGGATCTCGAACCGCTCCCCGTAGCGGGTGACCCGTTGCTGCCGGTACAGCGCTGGGCCCTGCGAGAGCCATTCGGCAAGCACGATCGCCAGCAGGACCGGCGTGAGTACGAGCAGCGCCACGGCAGAGACCACGATGTCGAGCACCCGCTTCCCTGGCCAGGGGTCAAGCCGGGAGAACATCGCCCACCTGCCATTCCTGCCCTTCCCGCCGGACATGTCGGACCAGCATGAACGCTTCTGCCGCGTCGACCCCAGATGCCGCGCCATGCCTGCGGCTGATCGCCTCGAGCGCCTGGTAGGACCGCGGGTGCGGGAAGGGGTGCATCTCGCCGGAGAAGGTCTGTTCGTAAGCGCGCATGGCGTCCAGCTTCACCGGCAGCGTCGCGCTGATGTCGACAAAGAGGTTCGGGCTGAAGACGCTGCCGGGAAACGGCGGTGCCCATTCGGTGGACGATGCCGTCTCGTAGCACAGCACGGTGGCGACGCTCGTGCGGGGCATCGGCCTGGTCGCCACCAGCGTTGCCTGGAAGACGATCCGGTGATCCTGGTTCGCATCCTGGCTGAAGTGAGTGAACACCAGGTCCGGGCAGATCTGGCCGACGCGCTTTTCGATCGGCGTGATGACGTCGAGCAGCGGCAGCGCATCGAGCCGCTGGTCCGGCAGCCCGCAGAACATCACGTCTGATACGCCGAGGACTTCACACGCGCGCATCGCGCATTTCTGCTGCTGGGCCACGTGGCGATGGCGCGCGGTCACCCCTTCAGTGAGGATGCAAACGTGCACCTCGTGTGATGCGGCCGCCAACTTGGCCATGGTGCCGCCCACACCGAGGGTCTCATCATCGGGATGGGCGGCGACGATCAGGATTCTCATTGTGGCCTAGCCTTCGTGATCGGTCGGGAGCGGTCGACGGGGTGGGACGGTGACCCGTTTCGCCGGCGGCGGAACTCCGGACTTGGCGTTCAGGTTCCGTGCGTGCAGTCTCGACTGGGTCACGTGAAAACAGGCGATCAGCACGCATGTCGTCGTGAGATAGGCGAACGTCGACGCGATGGCCGCGCCCGCGATTCCCAGACGCGGGATCAGTGTGAGGTCGAGTGCCACCGTGACCACCAGGCCGGCAGCTTGGGCGATGGAGGTCAAGCCTGGCCGCCCTACGCCCGACAAGAATGCCGACAGCACGCCGTACACGCTGCCGCCCGCCATTCCCACCAGCAGGATCCAGGTGGGGATGACGGCCGCGCGGAACGAGTGGCCATACACCAGCGGCAGGACCACCGGCGTCGCCGCGGCCACGGGCATGGCGAGAACGACTGGCACCCACCATGTCCTGCGGATGGCCGCACGCGCTTGGACGGCGGCGGCAGAGGGGCTCAGGCGGGCGTACGCCGGGTAGAGCACGTAGTTGATGGCGAGTGAGGGAAGCCGTAGCAGTTCGGCGGTCCGCGACGCCACCGCATAGATCCCAAGGGCGCCCGGGCCGACGAAATAGGTGACGATGATGAAGTCGAGCCGTCCGTTGAGCAGCAGGGTGACGCTGTTCAGTTCGGCGCGCGTCCCGTAGCCCGCAATATGGCGGGCAAGCCGTACCGAGGGGCGGCCGGCCCCGCGGAAGTAGCCGCGCCGCCGCAGGCGGACCCAGCCTGACCCGCCGCAAAGCACGTCGCCGAGCGGCAGTGCAATGATCATGGCAAGGTAGGGCGAAGCCCCTGCGGCCGCCGCGATCCCGTAGATGGGCACGAAGAGCAGTTCTTCGAGGACGATGATCCGGTTGCTACCCGCCATGTCGTCGAACCCTTGCGAGCAGCACTTTGCCGTGGTCTCCATCGCCTGGGTGAATACCGCGATCCCGGCCGCCAGCATCAGGGAGTGGGAGAGTTCCGGCAGGAACCTGGGCCCGAAGAACGGTACCGTGACCATCCACAGAACCGCCCCGGCCACGCCAGCGGCCGCAGCCATCGTCGGCAGCGTCGCGCGGTAGCGGGGCTCGGTCCGGCCGGGACCGGACAGGAAGTACGGTGCGGCTCCATACAGTCCGCAGCTCAGCAGCAGGCCGGTGAACCATGGCAGCACGCGCAGCAGTGCCAGGGTCCCTACGGCGGCGGCCCCGCCCGTGCGGGCCACGAGCAGACTGGCTGCCCACAGCGCGCCGATCGCCCCCACCCGGGCCGCCAGGTTCCCCGTGATCGTGATCGTGTGCCCGCCGAGCCGAAGCCGTTCAGCCACCGCGGCCCCGTTCATAGCGCTGCCTGCGGGGAACGAAGGCGCCCAGAGGCGCTCTCCCGGCACACCTGCCGGAGCAGGTCGCGGTAGCCATTCCGGTAAGTCGGCTGCTGCAGCGCGAGAACCTGCTCCACCAGGAAGACCTGCAGGAACAATTGCGAGGCAGCCGACGGGATCCCGAGTCGGCCCAGGTGGTCGTTCAGGAAGCGCCGCACCAGCTCGGGGAACCATCCCGAGCCGTAGAAGGAGTATAGGATTCCGGTCCCGTTGCTCCATCCCGGC
>Ga0210386_10003696_pt1 | contig 12760 bp, 10 predicted proteins | sample IncBWH32OmetaG_FD_160091 | JGI IMG/M metagenome (GOLD analysis project Ga0210386, IMG submission 160091) | Forest soil microbial communities from Barre Woods Harvard Forest LTER site, Petersham, Massachusetts, United States - Inc-BW-H-32-O ... | reverse complement strand
CATAAATTCCCCGCCGAGAGAGTCGTGCAGGAAAGATGATTTGAACTGAAAATTCTATGGCCTCCTCCGCGTCACCCATTTCCGTCTGTGCAACTCCTGGATTGATTGTCGGCAACTGTTCCCTAGGACAATCTGGACGGAACTCAACGCATTTTGGGGCTGCTGGACTCGGGCAAATTTCGTAGGAGGGAAAACTCGGGGAAGCATTGGGGGACAATGGGGTTCCCCGAGTCCACGCAGGAATGCTAAGTCGGTAGGGGTTGGGCCGACCGTTCCCATCTGATCTGTTCGTACCGTTTTAGATGTGTCTCTAGACTCAGGACAACTAGGGGAATCCCTGATCAGGTGTTTCGGGACGGCTCAGCTGCCACGCGTCTTCTGACTCGTTTGCCTGAAACCGCATAACTCCATTCGTTGTTTGCTGTTGCCTCGCGGAGAGAAGAAAAGTCGAAGAATTGTTGGCGCACAAAGGCTTTGACTCGAGGGACTGGACATCGAAGCCTGTTGCAGAGGGTACGTGTTGACAGTTCAAGCCGTCACTAGAAGCGGAAGGTCAAGCCGGCGGTGCCGTCGAATTCGTGGAGAAAAACGCTGGCCCCTTTAGTCCAGCAGCCGCCCCAGTACGGATCACACCAGACGCCTGCGGTAGTTGTATCGATATAGGTGGGCGACCACTTTGCCTGAACACGCATGCCAAGATGCTTGCTGAGAGTATATTTCACGCCGCCGCCAAATACCCATGCGAATCGCGTGGCGGTATTCGCGTGGCCTCGGTCGGCAGCAAGAGTGGTCACACCAGCGCCCAAGAGGGCGTACGGCCGTATGCGGCTTTCGCGGTTCTTGAAGTGGATCACGAAGTTTCCCAGATATTGATTGGAATTGAGTTCGAACACCTGCTGGTCAGGCCCTCCGTTTACGGGCCGGGCAATGGCACCGCCCTGGTTGTGATTCCAGATGAAGTCGACGCCGGTGTACTTGCGGATTAAGTAGGTTGCGCTAACGCCGTAGTTCAGCCCATTTTAGACGTTGAGATTGTTGTAAATGCTAGTCGATAGATTGACGCCACCATTCATTTGCCCGCCAACGAAAGGCGTGACTTCGATGCCCTTTTGGGCCCATACCGCTGGTGCCGTCAAAACAGTCCAAGCAATTGCGGCCAATAGGAGATTCGTTTTCAAATTCGTCCCTTCTTCCGCACTCTTATTCCGGCCAGAGACGGTGGCTCGGTCTGCGATTCTCACCGACCCATTAACTCATTCCAACCTGTCGCTGGGGGCGGGGACTCGGGAGTTACTGGGGGGCAATGAAGGTCCCCGAGTCCCCTGTGGGTTTTCGGTCGGAGGGGTTGTACGACCGCTTCCACGTGACCTGTGCTTAACCTTCTAGACGTGGCCCCGTTTTCCGACAACTAGGGAAACTCCTAGTCAGGTGTCTGGCAGCTGAAACTTCTAAGCCCTGAGCAGCGGCGTTGTGCGGTGGAGCATGCGCGCGAAAAGTACGAAGTGAATGAGCGCCATGCTTACTAGCTGTTGGGGCAATGGCGAAGAACACAACGCTATGCCGCGATCCAGAGGATCGACGAAGATGCGCTGACCGAAGCGATCATCGCCTTGGCCAGTGAGTACGGTTGCTACGGATACCGGTGAATTACGGCGCTGTTGCAGCGTGATGGTTGGCAGGTGAAAAGATCGGGTACAACGCAACTGGCGTCGAGGGTTGAAGGTACCGCAGAAGCAGCGGCCTGTAGAAGGTTGTGGCTGAACGATGGGTCGTGCATTCGGCTGCGACGGGAGAGTGCCAATCACGTTTGGAGCTGCGACTTCGTGAGCGCGATGAGGCATGACGGAAGAACGCTACGAATGCTGACGCTGATTGATGAATACACGCGGGGAGAGCTTTGCGATTCGTGTGGCAAGGAGGCTCGCGAGGTATGAAGTGATTGAAGCTCTACTAGATCGGTGATCGAAGTGCAATTCCGTTGACCAGAGCGTCTGCCTCTTCCGGAATTGTCCTAGAACTTGAGTATCAGAGGTTTGGGTGTAGTCGAGACTGAGTCAACCGCTGCTTGAACGTTTCGCCCCAATCGCTAAATTTCAATCCACAACCTGTTACTTCTGCCAGTTGCACCCGACTGGTAGAGACAGGCAACATCTTCATCCTAGACGTCTGGCATGTCTCTGAGTCCTGTCCAGGTTCGCCCGCATTAACTCAACTGTATGCCACGATTAATTGATAGGGGGACTAATGGAACGTATACCTACTCATAGGACATCTCCACGCTTCCTGATCGCGGATGATCACGCGATATTCGCGGAAGCACTACGGGGCTATCTGGAAAAAACTTATGCGATTGTCGGTGTGGTGCTGGACGGTCGCGCTTTGATGGCGCAAGCCATGCAACTCCGACCGGACGTGATTATCGTGGACGTCGGTATGCCCTTCCTGAATGGGCTGGAAGCAGCCCGGAGAATCAAATTAGAGTCTCCCAATATCAAGTTTATATTTCTGACGATGCAGGACGACCCAAATCTTGCGGCTGCGGCTCTCGAACTCGGCGCGATCGGGTTTGTACTGAAACATTCGGCCGGACAGGAACTGTTACAGGCGATCGATCATGTGTTGCATGGTAAGTGCTACTTAACGCCCAAGCTGAGAGCGGAAGATTGGGTTGCAACAAAAGCCAGGGCGCGCCAATTCTCAAAGGAATTGACTCAGCGACAAAAGGAGATCGTTCAAATGCACGCCGAAGGGCGATCCGTGAAGGAGATCGCCGATGTTTTGAAAATAAGCGAGAAGACTGTGGAGTTCCACAAACACAACATTCAGCAATCCTTCAGCCTCAGGACCAGCGCCGACATTGTCTTATTTGCCCTGAAACAGGGATTGATCTCAATCAAGCCTTAAGGGGCGTTGTCTTTGCCGAACGAACAAAAAGAACTCTTAGGCGGGCAATCGCTGTTGCCGATGCCATTTGCTACATATTCGGCACCTCGGGTGTTATTTGGTGTTGCGGGAGTCTAGACCCAAGACCTCTGCGCTTTGATCTACGTTCAGAATCCAAGAACGTACAAGCAAGACTGGGTATTGCGCCTGCAAAACAGGGCGTCCAAACCGCCTGGCAATGCATAGCATGCAGAGCGTACAAAATCCCAGAGGATGCTCTTGTAATCGGAAAGACCGTGGCAGGGACCGAGTTACGTTCCCGGCGCCACGCTATTCGAGCGAATTCGTCGGAACGGTGAAATTCTTTCGCCCTTCGAACGACTGCGTTAGAGGCGGGCGACACACTCGCTGTTTATAGGGCGCTCGGAAGTCCTGCTGAAAGCCCTTGTCCCACGGTAAGTGAAGCCCCCGACACCGAGTTTGCTGTAGCTTCCCGTGGAGTTCTACGCTCTCTGTATAACTGATAAGAGAATTACTTGAAGTAAGTTTTATAATCCACTCGGACAATTTAGATGAGGTGCATGGCGTCTTGTTGCGTGGAATTGTGTGGAGAGCAATCGCTTCCCGTCGGTGACGGCAACATGATTGAACGAGGGGACACCCTTCAGGTAACCGGGTCCGAATCTTCCGTTCAGAAACTACCGCTGTTGGCACAATGATACGCCCGATAGAAGCGAGCGATTTGGAACTGAAGCGCTAGAGGGCACTTGATCGTCACCTTGAACGGCGGGCCTTCGAGGTTTGCGAACACACGACGGTATTGTCCGTCCCTGCCATGCCAAGCCGTTTCCGGAATTTGCATGCTTTGTGCCAAAATAGTACGTTTAGCGGTAGCGCCGGTGGGCGCCTATGACGGAAAGCAAATATCCAATTCAACAAAAGCTGTCAAACCTAAAGAAAACTCTCGATTCCGACCCCACCAATGTCGAATTGGCACATCGTTACTGGATCGAACTTGCTTCTACTGGGGGATGTGACCTCAGGAGCGGCGGTTTCGTCATAGAATCATTCCGAGGGTGTGCGTTGGCGTCTCTCGCAGGGGCAGTTGCTTTAGCACGCGCATACCGGCAACTATTCGAGAAGAGTGGAGAGAAACCAAGCTCTGAACTTTTCGATGAAGAACTGCTCCACGCACTGAAAACCAGGGTCCCCGACCTATCGAATGGCGACCAAGCAATCGTCCAGTGGCTGCTTGCTTCAATCGAGTAAGATGCTGAAGTCGGTGTCTTAGCCAGAGGTTCTGGTACCGTAAACAATGCTGCCAATGATCTTTCGACCTTAGAAAGCAATGTAGTCCCGGCTTACTTGCCTTGAAACGAACGCTGCTCGCGTTCCGTCCCGAACCAGCCTAGCGGTCGCCGTTCGAAGAAGCGGCTAGAAGCGCATCTCGCACCTCACTACGCCTAGGCATTTCCCTAGTAGTGTTGCGTTCATCCCAGCACATAGCATCTATCAGGCATCTTGCCCTGCCCGACCGGCCGGGCTGCAATTGAGTCGCCGAGTCCGCCGTTAAGTTTGTGGGAACAACTTGATTCGCCCACGCGTCCTATTAGCAGATGACCACCTGGCGCTACTCAAGGCCGAGATTGCTCTCCTGTCTCCCTACTTTGATGTCGTAGGGACAGCAGCAGACGGTGCCGCATTGGTGTCGCAAACCCGCAGTCTCCATCCTGACGTAATTGTGACTGATATCAGCATGCCGGTTTTGAACGGAATCGACGCCATGCGTAAACTCGTGCAGGCTGGTTGCACAGCAGTATTCGTTTTCCTGACCATGCATTCCGAACCAGAGTTCGTCGAGGCATGCAAAGACGCCGGGGGGTTGGGCTACGTGCAAAAGTCTGGCATGAAACACCATTTGGTGCCCGCGATACATGCGGTGCTCGCTGGTCAATCCTACTTTTCGCAACATGATGCTGCCAGGTAAGATGAGCAAGGTTCTTTCGGAAAAGTTTCTTCTGGAACCCGCGTTTTTCAGTAGGTTGCGCTACAGGCACCTCGGGCACATGGATTTAATTTACACGAGCGTATTTACTGTGGCTTTGAGCCATTCGTCTGAGATCCTACCTCACAACGGAGGGAGTATGAACGCTTCGAAGTTCCGCGCCGTCGATCTTCACCATAGCGCGAATTGGTTCCGGGACCTGGAACCGATGGAAATAGATTTGGCCTTAGGAGCGGCGAAATGTCGGCGATTCCCCGCCAGGTCTCTTATAACCCTTCAAGGTGAACCCGCTGACCAACTTATTGGTGATGTGGAATGGCCGGCGCGTTATTTCTTTGAAACCCCAATAGCTTGCGACCAGTTCAGAAGCGGTAGACGTAACCGCCGGTAAGGTAGGGGCTTCCCCGGAAGGAATAGTACTGCGTGGAGATAACACTGGTGGGCGGCTGATTTGGGTCGCTATAGCCCTGCAAGTAGTGAATGAGCGTGGTGCCCACATTGAGACGGAAAGCGGAATTGCCGGAGGCAGCGTACTCTAGGGTGCCGCCAAGATCGAGAGCATAGCGCCACGCGCTCTCGTAGTTGGAAGAACTTCCTGGAACAAGCGTTTTGTCGTAGTGAATGAATCCGTTGCGGAGATTGGAAAACAAGCCCCAGTTGCCCAGAGTGCTCCCAAGTTTGAGGCCGACGAGCCCTTCTTGTGCAGCTCCGTTATGGCCGTAAGAACCCGAACCTGGGAATAGATTCACCACCGAATCGAAGTAAGCGTACTTCGCGATGCGATAACCGAAATCGAATCCGTAGCCCGGAATGAACTGCTTGCAGTTGGAGCAGGATTCGTTGTCCAGGCGGAGATTCATCGAAATGAATTGGACGCCGAGGCTGTAACGAGGATCACCCTTCCAAGCGGGACGCTCCGCGGGATGAAGCGGTACACCGAAGTTCTGAATGAAAGTTCCTTCCTCGGAATAACGGAACCATGGCTTCTTCCCGGCCAACATATTGGCAAAGGTGTGGCTGGGAGCAAGAGAGCCACGAAGAATTTTGTACTTGAGCTTCGGGCTATCCTTCGCTAGGGGGTCAACGAGTTCGCGCTCGATGGCGTCTTCGAGAACAATCCAGCCCATGCCGACCGTGGGAGTGACGACGAAATCAACCCAGCCAGTGTTGTTGGTGGGAGGCTTGTATTGAACACCCGGTTTTCCCTGACAAGGGTACATACCGCAGCCAGGGACATAGGTATAGCCGCCCTCGTTTCCAATCGCGGCCTCGCTGAAAACTGGACCGATCTCGAAATAAGCTTCCCATGCAGTCGCCCAAGCCATGGCTCTCAAACGGCTATACCAGTAGTTCGAGGATTTGCCAAAACGCGCAGAGCGCCCCCTTGGATCGTTATTTATGAAGATGTCGCCGTACACAGCGCCCTCCATGGGATGCCCGATGTAATTGACAAGGAAGCTGTCGCCGTCGCCCCAACGAGACATGTGAAAGTTGTTTGCAGATGCCCAGTAGTCATGCCAGAAAGGCTTATGGAAAAGAAGGTAGCGGGCGCCGGCATCGTTTGCCAAACGAAAGCCGTGACCGACGACGAGGAAGCCGAAAGACTGCCAGAAAGCGGTTTTCCAGTGAAAGTTCTCCGTGTGACGATGAGCGGGCTGGATGGGCTTAATGAATGAGAGCCCGTGCATGTCCTCCGGGATGGTTAGTCTTGGCGCAAGGAGAGCGAGACAGGTGGAAAGCGAGCCGACCTGGTCGGGGGAGGAGCAAGAAATGGTTGGGAGAAGCATGTTTTTGGGACTTGTGGCTGGAGACGAACCAATGAGTGTGGAAGTCGGCCAGTACAGATAGAGCGGCAGCGGGGCATCGTCCGAGAAGAGATTCGATTGCGCAACGAATGCGGGCCAGCCCAAGTCAGCCCGGAGATTGGACCCGGGCACCTTGGTGGAAAGAAAATTGCCAGGAGTCGAGTCAAATTCGAATTCTTCCTGGGCGCGGGCGGGCGGGTGCGAGAGAGCGAGTGCTAGAAAAAACATGATCCGTATTACGGCGCGCGCCAAGACATTCCTCTTTTCGGTACTCGTTCGAATCACAAAGTGGTGCTTTTCGATTCTCCTTAATACCTTGGCTTTTCGGATACTAGGGGATTCCCTAGCAGGCGTTGCGGAGCACGAGGGAGGAGGGCGGCGCAACTGTGAGCCTGTTCGAAGCCAGCCCCCAAAGTGTTGGCCCAATGGCAATGGCCTCATGGTGCGTTGGGCGCTATCTTAATGTCCGCGTCCAGCCATGCCAGGAAGAGCTTGTATCCAACCGACAAAACAATCGAGCCGACGAAGAGGCCGATAATGCCGATCGCCAAAAAGCCGCCGATCGCACCTAGGAAGACAACGGTGATGGGAACCGGGATGCCCCGCCCGAGCAGCAGCGGCTTCAAAATGTTGTCTATGAGGGCGACGACAATACACCAAATCAAAAAGGCCACGGCCTTGGCAGTACTCGTGGTCGCAAAAACATAGATCACGACGGGGATCAGCGCCAGGCTCGCCACCTGAAGCACAGCGGCAATGAGGAACAGCAGCGCCCAGAGGCCCGCTCCGGGGAGCCGAACCACCAGAAAACCGAGACCCGCAAGTAGAGATTGGATCAAAGCTACACCAAGGATGCCGGTGGTAACGCTGCGAACAGTCGCTCCAGCGAGTGCTTCATACTCCGCGCCCTTATTGCCGAAAAGATGGATTGCAAGTTTTCTCGAAACGCCCGCGCTCTGAGTAGAGTTGGCGAGAAAGAATCCCGCAACCAGAATCGAGACGAAAAACTGCACCACGCCCAGTCCAACTCCGGCGGCCGCCGAGAGTAGTCCGTTGGTAGCCGCTTTAAGCTGCGGAGCTAGGCTCTGAAGTGCGACAAGGAAATTGTTGGAAGCCGAGTTCCAGAGGTCACTCAACGGTTTGCCAATGATGGGCCAGGTTGCGATAGACGGTGGCGGTGGCGGAATCGTCAGGGTTTCATTGTGAAGACGGACCGCGAGCCCTTGGAAGCCTTCGACCAGCGTTTGAGTGAGCAGCGCAATCGGCACGATCAAGACGCTGAGGAGCAGGATGGTAAATAAGATAGACGCAAAGCCGCCTCGTCCGCCTAACAGTTTCTGCAGCCAGCAGTATCCTGGGTAGCCCGCAATGGCGATGATCAGTCCCCATGCGACCAAGACGATGAACGGTTTCAAAATACTAAGGCAGGCAGCAGCAAGCAGAAAGATAAGCCCGATATGAATCGAGACTTCAACGGCCCGGTTCAGATACGACTCATCGGGCATCGGTCGTTCAAGAATCACAATGGTTCTCCCATTCAGGTCAGGTGTGCTCCCTGGCAATACTTGCGCGCCATCACACCGTCAAAAGACCAGCTTGCCCCAGGACCTCAGATTCAGATTCTGTCCCGAAGCTTTATCGCGAAAAGCACACCCAATGCGATGACGATGCACGTTGTCAGCAATCCCAGCACGGTAAATGCGGACTTGCGATTGTCCTTGGAAGCACGCGCATGGTCCTGTCTCGCAGAAGAGGCAGGACCATGCGAACTCTCCTTAACTTGAGCGCTTCAGCCTGTAGCTCTGGCCGCGATCTTTGCCTCGATGACGTGATGGATTAACCGCTTCGTCCGTTCCACGAACGCCAAATGGTCGGCGAGGCAACTTTCGAGCAGGACACCGACGCCATGGTGGCCGGAAACATCGGCGGCCGCGACCAACGTCACATATTCTGCCGTGCGCATGTGGCTCAAGTGATTAGCCTTTGCCAATACGAAGAGCCGCTTCGCCTCCGGTGATTGAATCTCCGCAAGCTCCCTGCGGAAATCCTCGACGAACACATCGTGGAGCCGTCCGGTGACGTTCATGGGTTTCTCCCCGATGATTTTGAAAGCTTCATCCAGCTTGGCAAGGGTTTGCTGAGACACGAAAGCCCGTGCTTCAAGGGACTCTTGTATTTCCGAATTCTGGGCCGATTCGCCTAGCTCTTTGTAAATCGCGGCTGAACGCTCCGTGCCGTGTCGCACGTGGCTCAGAATAGTCACAAATAGTTCCTTTGGATTCTTAACTGGCATATTTTGATTTCTCCTTAGAAAGCCGCTCGGGTCTCTTGACTGTGTGCGGCCTTTTTTGTTGAGTTGCGCCGCTGACCGAATACAGACACCGCATCTCAACAAACAACCTTACGTTTGATTTCGTGTCTGTACGACTAGGGAATTCCCTAGTGGTTTGGTAGCTGGGCCAAGTCTAAAAAGTTAAGCGCAGGTCACACGCGCAGTCGGGTTCAACTCATCGGGCGATGACCAATCGCGGAGGAAATATGCAATCAAATGCCCACAATCCACTCGACGAGTTCTTCCAAATGTTTGGCAACGCAACGCGGAGCGAATTGATTACCTTAAGGGAATTTCTCGTAACAGAGCAGGTCTCGGCCTGGGCCGCGAATGATGTGATGTTGGCGGCTGCTATCGACAAATTGGTCGCACGTATAGAAATTCTCTTGGAACGCATCGAACAACGCGAGTTGATGATGGCGACGCAAGAAGCGGAATTTAGCGGCGTGAACTGAATGACCCCGTCGCTCTGGGTTGCTTACAAACTGATTGGCGTGGAAGAGGAACAGCGTCGCAAAGCCAAGGAATCCTCTCGACCAAGAGATCGTGGTGCAACGTACTGTTATTTCATTGGCGTCGCTCTCAGCGAGTAGGGCCAATTCGTCTTTAAGAACGGTAATTCCGTTTTACTGCATTTTGAGGCAAACTAACATTTCAGAAATTACTTCACGGAGATGACGGTTTCCACGCGATGGCTTTTCTGGCGGCCCTCGTTCGTGCTGTTGTCTGCAACGGGGTCAGCCTCGCCCAATCCAACCGCTGTCACTGTGTCAGGTGCCAGGCTCTGTTGAACCAGAAACTTGCGTCGTCAATAACCCGAGCAACAATGCATTCGACTTTGTGCTCGGTGACGGCCTCGACATTCCGCTTTCGCACTGCATCGCCTTCCGGCCGGTACAGGTGGACTACGTGCTGACCCGTTTTGGCAATGGCTTCACTGCCGTAAACCAGAACCAGAGCAACTTCAGGTATCAAGCCGGCATTCAATTCCGGTTCTAATCAGCAGAGAGCCAGACCCGCCTTGTCAGGCAGTAGGACTCCAGAGGCACTCCACCCCTCCCCACGTGTCCTACCACCAAGATCGTGGCTATTACACCTTGAATTGTCATTTGAGTAGGTAGTCTGATGAGAATCCCTTGGGCGAAGATCTAGCGGAAAGAGGCGAAATCGAAATCTGAGCAATGCGATCCCACAAGACTGATCAATACGGGAAATATTCGAGCCTTACACCGGAGTCGGGCTAGTCGCAGCGCTGAGGCCCCTGGGTCGTGGATGGATACACAGGCGCAAAAATCTTTGCAACTAACGCTCAGCCCAAGAGTTGGACAACCAGAGACTGAATCTTACCACTTGCATAGCATCCCCTCTTGGCTTATAGCTGGATACGATTAAGCTTAGGTACGAACTAATGAACGACGAAAGCAGTTGGCGCTGGGGTCCTCCACAACCTTGCTCAACCTGGAAATATCTTCCAAGACTGCTAGCATTAATCCTGCTAGTGTTCTTGATAGCTCCTGTCGCGCCTGGAGAGCTCCAGCGAAAGAAAAACGTGCTGGTCATCACAGATGTAGGTCCGTCTCACCCCGCTATCAGCTTGACGATGCAACAAATTGTCGCCTGGGTGCAGAAGACACATACTCACGACGTCGAGTTTTATTTTGAGAGTCTCGATCTGTTGGCATTTCCGAGCGGCCCGTCGGGAGAAGAAGCACGAGACTGGCTTACGAAGAAATATGCAAGTCAAGAACTAAACGTGGTAGTAGCCGTGGGCCCGGGTGCGGTGGACTTTATTTCAAATCCTGCCCAGACTATGTTCTTGGAGATCCCTATCGTTATTTGCGGGACAAGTGCCGATCAATTGAGCAATTCAAGGCTCGATTCTAGGTTTACGGGAACGTGGTTGACACTTGAACCTGAAAAAACCCTTGAAGTGGCATTGCATCTTTTCCCAGACACGCGTCACGTTTATGTGGTGGGCGGCAGTTCCCGCTTCGACAAGATGGTAATGTCGGTGACGCAAGCAAAGCTCAGTTCCTTCAACAACAAAGTGGACATCCACTATCTGTCTCAAATGGAACTGGGAAGGTTAGTGGCGCAGTTACAGAGTTTACCCGACCATTCCATCGAGTTCTACACCTCCTTCTTTCAGGATTCCACTGGAACGAGATTTCTCAACGCAACAAAGGCACTCCCGATGATCGCGGCAGCCTCTAATGCCCCGGATTTTGGTATGTCCGACACGTATGTCGGACACGGAATTGTCGGCGGATACGTGATGCCATTTGAAAAGCAAGGGAAGATTACAGGTCAGATTGTTTCGGAACTACTGGACGGGAAGAGAGCCCATGAAATTCCTATGCAGACTCTTCCTGGCGTGTACATGTTCGACTGGCATGAATTGCAACAATGGGATATTCCGGTAAGCAGCCTACCTCCAGGAAGTATCGTCCTGTTCCGTGAGCACAGTCTGTGGGAGCGCACTCGATGGATGTGGGTAACGACGTTCCTCGTCATCTTCGGCCTATCTTCTATCATCGTTTACCTGCAATACAATCACAGGCAGTTAGCACTCGCCAAAGAGAGGCAATCACAACTAAGCGGCATGCTGATCAACGCGGGGGAGCACGAGCGGAGCCGCGTAGCTTCCGAACTTCATGACGATTACAGCCAACGCCTGGCGCTGCTAGCCCTGGGAATGGAAAACGTCGCGGAGACAATTCCCACTTCGGCCCAGGAAGCGAGCCGCCAATTGTACGAACTTGTGAATTCCGCCAGTGAACTCGGGGCCGACCTTCACACACTTTCCCATCATCTGCATTCCTCCACGCTGGAGCGCCTGGGGTTGGTGCCGGGAGTGAGCGCGTTTTGCAAGGAATTTCAGGCACAACAAGCTGTGCGGGTGGAATTCACCCACAATGAAATTCCGCAAGCCATCCATTCCGATGCCGCCCTCTGTTTGTTCCGCATCGTTCAGGAAGGGCTCAGGAATGTGAGCAAACACAGCGGTGCAAATGAAGCTCAGGTGCGTGTCTACCAAGACGGCAAGAAGTTAATCGTCGTTGTCTCTGACGAAGGATCAGGATTTGACACCCGGAAGTTGGGAATGAAAGAAGGCCTCGGCATTTTGAGCATGGAGGAACGCGTCCACTTATTGGGTGGACAGTTCAAGATTCATTCGGAGCCAGGGAAAGGGACACAGCTGGAGGCTTGGCTGCCTCTCGAGCGGGCTTCGGGGGTAGGGGCGAGCTAATCGATCACCGGGCGCACTCTACAATGGCAGCACAAGAAGGTTGCCCTATGCTCGCGGCGGCGGTTTTTGAGCTCACCGCCGATCCGGCGAGATTGCCCTCCTGACTCACAAGCATCCATCGAACCGATTGACGACGGAATATCTCTTAATGGCAGATCATTGAAGAACCCAAACTGTTCGACCTGCGATTTGCTTTTACTGCGTCACCTGGAAACCCACGAATCCGAATAGCGAGTTCCCTTGCCGAATGACAACCGTAGAGTTCGGAGACCTCCTAGGGATTCCCCTAGTTGTCTGCAGTCGGCGCCGCGTCTAAAAGGTTAAGCACAAGACAGCAGGGACAGGTCGGCGCAACCCCTCCGGCCTGGAACGCACAGCAGGACTCGGTGAGTCTTCACTACACCTGACGTCTCTCCAAGTCCTGGCCCGCAACCGTAATATTTGCTCGGAATATGCCCTAGGGAAGGATTTGCCCGGAATCCGCT
>Ga0210386_10003694_pt1 | contig 12762 bp, 13 predicted proteins | sample IncBWH32OmetaG_FD_160091 | JGI IMG/M metagenome (GOLD analysis project Ga0210386, IMG submission 160091) | Forest soil microbial communities from Barre Woods Harvard Forest LTER site, Petersham, Massachusetts, United States - Inc-BW-H-32-O ... | reverse complement strand
ACGCGCAGGTGCGGGGCGCGGCGTCGCTGCGCGGTCGCTGCCATTGGACGGGGGAGCTTTTTCCGCCACCGTCGCTTATCCGTTTCGCCTGTCGAGCATGTTCAGCGAGAAGGTGCCCCTTTGCCGAGCGAACCGCCGCCCCGCGCTTTCGCCGCATCCCCAATTAGGCCTGAGGCCGGACTCACCTGCATTACAGGGGAGTGCGGAGCAAATATGGCGAACCGGCACTGGGGTCACGGGCGCTCGTCCGGCATGCGGCGAAATACGAGCGAGGCGTTGGTGCCGCCGAATCCGAATGAATTCGAAAGCGCGATATTAATCGGGCGCTTGCGCGCTTTGTGCGGCACGAGATCAAGTGCGGTATCGACCGACGGATTGTCCAAATTGATCGTCGGCGGCACCACTTGATCGCGGATCGCCAGCAGGCAAAAGATCGCCTCGACGGTGCCGGCGGCGCCGAGCATGTGACCGATCGAGGATTTGGTCGAGGACATGCTGATCTTACCGGCGGCATTGCCGACCAGGCGCTCGACGGCTTTGAGCTCGATCTCATCGCCGAGGGGGGTCGAGGTGCCGTGGGCATTGATGTAATCGACGTCGCCCGGCGAAATCTCGGCGCGACGGATGGCCGCCTTCATGCAGCGGAATGCTCCGTCGCCGTCCTCGGCCGGCGCAGTGATGTGAAAAGCATCACCTGAAAGCCCGTAGCCGATCAGCTCACCATAGATGTGGGCGCCGCGCCGCTTGGCGTGCTCGTATTCTTCGAGGACGACTGCGCCGGCCCCCTCGCCCATGACAAAGCCATCACGGTCGCGGTCATAGGGCCGCGACGCGCGCTCCGGCGTGTCATTGAATCCAGTGGACAACGCGCGACAGGCGGCAAAGCCGGCGACCGACAAACGATTGACCGGCGACTCCGCCCCGCCCGCCACCATGACATCGGCGTCGCCCAGCGCCACCATGCGTCCTGCGTCACCGATCGCATGCGCACCGGTCGAACAGGCGGTCACGACGGCGCTGTTAGGACCCTTGAGCTGATGCGTGATCGACACGTAGCCGGACGCAAGATTGATGATCCTGCCGGGAATGAAGAATGGCGACACCCGGCGTGGCCCGCGGTCATGTAGAAGCAGCGCGGTTTCGGCGATGCCTTCAATCCCGCCGATGCCCGAGCCGATGAGCACGCCGCTGGTGATCTGGTCTTCGTATTCTTCCGGATGCCAATCGGCGTCGTCCAGCGCCTGTTTGGCTGCCGCCATGGCAAACAGAATGAAGTCGTCGACTTTGCGCTGCTCCTTCGGCTCCATCCACTGATCGGCATTGAACGAACCATTGGAGCCTTCCCCGCGCGGAATTTGACCCGCGATCTTGCAGGGAAGATCTGAGACTTCGAAAGTCCCGATCCGGCCTATGCCGCTCTCGCCGGCAATCAGACGCTGCCACGTAGGCTCCACTCCGCAAGCCAGCGGCGTCACCATGCCAAGACCAGTGACGACCACGCGTCTCATTCCTAGCGCTCCGAACAGACGCCTTGGCGCATGCCTGCCTTCTCGGTGAGCCTATCGCAGCAGATCAAGACTGCCGCGCAGGCATTCGAGCATCACGCTTCGCGCGCGACCAGCGCGGCGCCGTGCGATTCAGTGCCGCGTTCAGCTCTTTGCGTTCTTTTCGAGGAACTTGATGGCGTCGCCGACTGTCAGAATGGTTTCGGCGGCATCGTCGGGTATCTCGCAGCCAAATTCCTCCTCGAAGGCCATGACGAGCTCGACCGTGTCGAGGCTGTCGGCGCCGAGATCGTCGATGAAACTGGCGTTTTCCGTGACCTTGTCGGGCTCGACGCCGAGATGCTCAACGACGATCTTCTTAACCCGCTCGCCAATATCACTCATCGTTTCCAACCTCTTCTCTCAACGCGACCCGACAATAACGTCTCGGCCCGTCCAAGTCTTCGCAGTTCCAAATCTTGGTGATACCAAGTGTTACAGGTCTTTGTGACGGCCGCGGATCAACGCCGAACAAAGGCGAACGTACACCCCCGCGCTCCTCGGCTTCAAACGGCGACCCCAACCCAACTCACGGTCCGGTTACCACACTTCCTTTGCGTTGACTAGCGCGGCCGTGCACGCTGCACACAGCCTCTATCGCCTTCAAATCATGGCCATTCCGCCGTTCACATGCAACGTTTGCCCAGTCATATAGCCGGCCTCGTTGGCGGCAAGAAAGGCAACCGCAGCACCCACCTCGTCCACCGTGCCGGCGCGGTTCGCCGGTATCCTGGCCAGGATTCCTTCGCGCTGCTTGTCATTGAGCTTGTCGGTCATCGGCGTGACGATAAATCCCGGTGCGACGCAATTGGCGGTGACACCGCGCTTTGCGTATTCCTGCGCGATCGATTTGATCATGCCGGTGATCCCGGCCTTGGCCGCGACATAGTTGGCCTGACCGGGATTTCCAGTAGCGCCCACGACCGACGTGATCGCGATGATCCGGCCGAAACGGCGACGCATCATGCCGCGCACGGCAGCGCGCGCGAGACGGAACGTCGCCGAAAGATTGATGGCGATTACCTGATCCCAGTCCTCGTCGCGCAATTGCACGAACAGATTGTCCTTGGTCACACCGGCATTGGCGACCAGGATGTCGAGCTGACCCATCGTCTCTTCGGCGCGCGGCACAAGCCCGTCCGTCTCGGCGTTGTCGGCGAGATTGCAGGTGAGCACGTGGACGCGCTCGCCAAGATTGGCGGCGAGGCTGTCGAGCGCATCACGCTTGGTGCCCGACAGCGCAACGGTGGCACCCTGCGCATGCAGGACGCGCGCGATGCCGCCGCCGATCGCGCCGCTCGCCCCCGTGATCAATGCGGTCTTGCCGGTGAGTTCAAACATGTCCAACCTCACGAAACGCAGCGCTCAAGCGCGCGCCGCTTTGAAGCGAGCAACATCTTCTGGCGTACCGATCGACGAGGCCGTCGTTGTCTCGGCAATGCGCTTGATCAGGCCGGCGAGCACTTTGCCCGAACCGACTTCATAAAAGGCCGTCACGCCCGCTTCTGCCATGAAGGAAACAGACTCACGCCAGCGAACGGTGCCGGTCACTTGCTCTACCAGGGCATCCACGATCTTCGCCGGATCGCTGATCGGCGCGGCAAGCACGTTGGCAACCAACGGAACGCAAGGAGGCCTGACCGTCACCTGCGCGAGCGCCTCAGCCATCGCCTCCGCGGCCGGCTGCATCAGCGCGCAATGGAAGGGAGCGGATACCGGCAGCATCATCGCCCGTTTCACGCCTTTGCCTTTTGCGATCTCGACCGCGCGCTCGACAGCGGATTTGTCGCCCGACAAAACGACTTGGCCGCCGCCATTATCGTTCGCCGCGGCGCAGACCGCGCCCGTAGCGGCCTCTTGCGCGATCGCCTTGGCCGCGTCGAGGTCGACCCCGATCAGCGCCGCCATGGCGCCCACGCCAACCGGGACTGCCTTCTGCATTGCGCGTCCACGGATGCGCAGAAGGCGCGCAGCGTCGGCAACCGTCAGCGACCGCGCAGCCGCCAAAGCCGAATATTCACCCAATGAGTGGCCGGCAACGAAAGCTGCGTCGCGGGCGAGATCCAAGCCGGCTTCCGTTTCGAGCGCGCGCAATGCGGCAAGCGACACGGCCATGAGCGCCGGCTGCGCATTTTCCGTCAGCGTCAGTGTCTCGGCTGGGCCGTTCCAAATCGTCTCGCTGAGCTTCTCGCCGAGCGCGGCGTCGACATCCTCGAACACCTGCCGCGCCGGCGCAAAAGCCTCGGCCAAGCCCTTGCCCATACCGACCGCCTGACTGCCCTGGCCGGGAAATACGAAAGCCGTTGCCATCCATTGCCCCTGAAAGAGGGGCGAAAGATACCGCGATCGCGGCGGTGTCAAGGGAGAAAGCCCCGGTAAGAAAACGACAACCCACGCTGACTAATGTTCAAGAGACGCCGGCATGGTTAAACGGGCCGGCTCCAGAGTCTGTGCTCATGAGCTCCTTTCCGCCGCTGACCGAAGCCGACCTGTCGCGCGCTCGCACCGACCCGGCCTTCCGACAAAAACTTTTGCAACAAAGTCTCGACGCTCTCCTTGGCAGGCTGCAGAAGGAACGCCAAATGCCCAGTTCCGTCGCCGCGAAGCCCGGCCAGATGCGGGAGGGCGTAACCCTTGCGGTGCGCCTGGCAGAACTCATCCAGACGTCTGAGCCGACGCCGGAAAGCTGATCCGCTTGCGTTTCCGCGCAGGGCGCGTATAAGCCCTGCTTTCCGCTCGACCCCGGCCGGGGGCTGAACGGACGGCCGTGTCCTCCATGAGGGCTCGGTAGGACCTTACCGGTCCGGCGTCCGGTGTTCCCGCCTTCAGAGCATTCGAGCCTTTCCCGAAGGGTTCGAGGGGCTTCGCGCCGAGGCGAGCGACGACAACGTAAGGAAAGGGCATCTATGTCGCTCTACGAGCACGTCTATCTTGCGCGCCAGGACGCCAGCGCGCAGCAGGTCGAGGAATTGACCGCGCATCTCAAGAGCGTCGTCGAGGGATTGGGCGGGTCAGTCGCCAAGACCGAGTATTGGGGCGTAAAATCGCTCTCCTACCGGCTGCGTAAAAATCGCAAGGCGCATTTCACCCTATTGAATATCGATGCGCCGTCGGCCGCGATCAACGAGATCGAGCGGTTGGAACGGCTCAACGAAGACGTGGTGCGCTACCTGACGATCCGCGTGGACGAACTCGAGGAAGGCCCGTCGGCGATGATGCGGCGCGCCGAGCGCGACCGTGATCGCGACGAGCGCCGCGGCGATCGCTTCGACAGAGGCGACCGTGGCGATCGCTTCGACCGCGGTGACCGCCCGCGCGATCGTGACCGCGAGCGTCGGCCCCGTGAGGGCTCCGACGAGATCGAAGCCGTGACGGGAGAATAATCATGGCCATGTCACCGCAATCCGGCGGAGGGCGCCGGCCGTTCTTTCGCCGCCGCAAGAGCTGCCCGTTCTCGGGCGCCAATGCGCCGAAGATCGACTATAAAGACGTCAAGCTCCTGCAGCGCTTCGTGTCGGAACGCGGCAAGATCGTGCCAAGCCGCATCACCGCCGTCTCGGCAAAGAAGCAGCGCGAGCTCGCGCAAGCGATCAAGCGCGCGCGCTTTCTTGGTCTGCTGCCTTACGTGATCCGCTGAGCAAGGAGGGACCGACATGGAAGTGATCTTGCTCGAACGCGTGGCGCGGCTCGGCCAGATGGGCGACGTCGTGCGCGTGAAAGACGGATTCGCCCGGAATTTCCTCTTGCCGCGCGGCAAGGCCTTGCGCGCGACAGACGAGAACCGGACGCGCTTCGAGGCGATAAAAAGCGATCTGCAAGTGCGCTCGCAATCGCTGAAAAATGACGCAAGCCAGGTGGCCGAAAAGCTCGACGGCAAGAGCTTCACGGTGCTCCGCCAGGCATCGGAATCGGGTCAACTCTTCGGCTCGGTCTCGCCGCGCGATCTCGTCGGTTTGCTTGTTGCCGGGGGCTACGCCGTCACCCGCAGTCAGATCGCGCTCAACACGCCGATCAAGATGATCGGCCGGCACAACGTCCCAATCTCGCTGCATCCGGAAATCGAGACGACGATCTCGATCATTGTCGCGCGCAACGCCGACGAAGCAGCACGCATCGAACGCGGCGAAGACATCACGCGGCTGCGCGAAGAGCGGACACCGGAGGAAGAAGCAAGGTCGGCGGCCGAAGCTTTCTTTGAGCCCGAGGCTGCGGAATCGCTGCGCGCCCGCGAGGGCGAGGACGGCGAAGCGGCCGAGGCCCCTGCCCCGGAAGCAGATAAGAGCTAGCCGGCGACTATCGTTTAATCGGGAATATTGTCGCGGGAGCCCGACTCACCGGATTCGGTGGCCGGAGCCTCCACCGGCATTGGCGCTGTTGCAGTTGGCACGACAGCCGATGTCGGCGCCTCCTGAGCGGCCGGTTCGGCGCGCATACCCTCCGGCGCCGCCTCGGACGGCGCATGAGCAACCGCTGAAGGTTCTTGCGGCACGTCCGGAGTTGCAGGGCGGCGGTTGCGCGTAGCCGCCGTCGATTTGTTGTCCCGCTGCGTCGGTTCGGGACGAACAATCGGATTCATCATCGATCCGCCGGAACTCGGCTCGTCGCCCGGCCGGTGCGGTTTGGCATTGGCGGTTGCCCGCTCCTCCGGCTTGGGCGGCTTCTGAGCCGATGTCGCAGGGGACAGCCTCCGGCCAGGCGCCGGCGAGGCCACCGTATCGCGGCCGGATACGACGTACACCGCAAGCGCGGCCGCTTGGTCGCGACCGGTCGTGTAATGCTCGCGCAGGAACTCCGCGACGGTCGCAGCGCTCTTTCCCTTCGCTAGCGTGTGCGGCGCCTTGTGGCATTCCGCGCAGGCATTGGCGAACAACTGCGACGCCGGTTTGCCCTGGTCGATATTGGTCTGCGCGTGCGCCATTGCCGGCGCCAGCACCGCAAGAAACCCGATTGTCAGCGCAAAACCCCGGTTCACCCTCAACTCCTCAAGTCATTCGGCCGAGCGGGTCATCCCTTACAGCAAAAAGCAGCCGCTTGTGGGGCGGCGTTTAGCGGGCGCGCATTAAGAAACAGGCGCCGCCGCCCCGCATTGCTGGTCAAGGAGGATTTTGTTTTAATGACGGCAGACGGGTGAAGGATTTTCCCTAGGTATGGATGTGCCGCCTTACGTGCCGGCACGTTGCGTAAGAAGTGCGTGGAGAGGGGCTTTGGACTGGTTGCTGGCGATATTCTTGCGGCGGTACATCCGCCAAGGAACCCTGACGGTTGCGAGCGCGGCCGGCAGGACATACACGTTTGGCGATGGCAGCGGCCCGCCGGTTGCCGTCCGCTTCGCGACCGCCAAGGCCCAGCGCGAAGTCCTGTTCAATCCGCAGCTGCGCCTCGGCGAAGCCTATATGGATGGTACGTTTGTCCTCGATCGGGGCTCGATCGCGGATGTGCTGGCCATCCTGCTGCGGCAGGATCACATCGCATCGCCGCGATGGGCTGTGCCGCTGCAGTTCGTTCGCTACCTGCTTCGCAGGGTGCAACAGTTCAACCCGCGCTCGCGCTCGCGGCGCAATGTCGCCCATCACTACGATCTGGACGGCCGGCTTTATAAGCTCTTCCTCGACGCCGATCAGCAATATAGCTGCGCCTATTTTGAAACTCCCGATCAGTCGCTCGACGACGCCCAGCTCGCCAAGAAACGTCATCTCGCCGCAAAGCTGCGAGTCGAGCCGGGCGCGAAGATCCTCGACATCGGCTGCGGCTGGGGAGGATTGGCGCTCTATCTCGCCGAGATCGGCGGCGGACAGGTCACCGGCATCACGCTTTCGCAAGAGCAATATGCGCGCGCGCAACAGCGCGCGACCGAACGCGGCCGATCGAAGGAGGCGGTATTCCGGCTCGAGGATTATCGCGACGTCGACGGCCCATTCGACCGCATCGTGTCGGTCGGCATGTTCGAGCACGTCGGCGTCGGCCACTACGACACGTTCTTTCGCAAGTGCGCAAAGATCCTCGACAAGGACGGCGTCTTTCTGTTGCACACGATCGGCCGCAGCGGCCCGCCCAGCATCACCAATGCCTGGATCGCCAAGTATATTTTTCCGGGCGGCTACATTCCGGCGCTGTCGGAAGTATTGCCCGCGATCCAGCGCTCGCGGCTCGTGGTCACCGACGTCGAAATTCTCCAGCTTCACTATGCAGAGACGCTCAAGGCCTGGCGCGAGCGCTTCCTCGCTCACCGCGAAGAGGTGGAACGACTCTACGACGCGCGCTTTGTGCGCATGTGGGAGTTCTATTTGGCATCGTCGGAAATGGCTTTCCGCGAAAGCGACATGGTGGTGTTCCAGATCCAGATGGCGAAACATAAGGGCGTGGTGCCGCAAACCCGCGACTATATCGGTCGCGAAGAAGCGCGCCTGCGCGGGCTGGAAGCCACCTACTCTCCGCCGCTTCGGCTTGCCGGCGAGTAAACGCGCCCGATGCGCCGAGGGGCGCGCGGAGCCGACGCTGCAAGTTTGCGCTCCAGAGTTTTGATCGAGCACGATCTTTTGCGGGAATCGGTGCCCGAGATCGAGTCCGGACTTGGCATTCCGCGAACCGTGCGTCAGTCAAGCGCCTTCGTATCCGCCACGCCGATCGATCACGCACATAGTGTGTAACGGGGAAAGCCGCGACCGGGCATTCCCCTCCGCCCCTGGCTCGACTATCGACAGAGACCTCATGGCGTTAATGCAACGGTCGCGAAGTCGTAAAAGTGACGCTGTCGTTGAGTGAACCGCGATGTTGAGTAACCCCAATTCGGCCACATCCAAATCCCCTGATCGGGACCATGGCGATATTCGATTCGACCGCACGCCGGCAGCTCCCTGCCGAGCCCACATACCGCGCGCCGCCGCACAACATCGAAGCGGAGCAGGCGCTGCTCGGCGCTATTCTGGTCAATAACGAGGCGTTTTATCGCGTCTCGGATTTCCTCGAGCCGAAGCATTTCCTTGAGGGCATCCACCAGCGCATTTTCGAGCTCTCCGCGAGCTTGATCCGCGCCGGGAAGCTGGCGACGCCGGTCACGCTCAAGACGTTCCTGCCCTCTGACCTCGATATCGCGGGGCTCACCGTCAATCAGTACCTGGCACGGCTCGCCGCCGAAGCCACGACCATCATCAACGCCGAGGACTACGGCCGTACCATCTACGACCTGTCGATCCGTCGCGACCTGATCACGATCGGCGAGGATATGGTCAACCTCGCTTACGAAGCGCCGGTTGACGCAACGCCCCAAACCCACATCGAAGATGCCGAACGCAAACTGTTCGAGCTTGCGGAGACAGGACGATTCGACACCGGGTTTCTACGATTTACGCAGGCACTCACCACAGCGGTTGATATGGCTGCTCGCGCATATCAGCGTGAAGAGAGGCTGTCGGGCTTAGCTACCGGACTAAGAGATCTGGACAAATATATGGGAGGCCTACAGAAATCAGATCTGATAGTTATCGCAGGACGCCCCGGCATGGGCAAAACTGCCTTAGCTACAAATATTGCGTATAATGTTGCTCATTCTTTTCAGCCGGAGACAAAAGCGGATGGCACGGTCGAAGCCGTAGATGGCGGTCGGGTAGGCTTTTTTTCGCTGGAAATGTCGGCCGAGCAGCTAGCAACGCGTATTATTTCCGAACAAACCGAAATCGCCTCATCCACTATTCGCCGTGGCCAAATAACTGATGCAGATTTCGAAAAAATCGTTGCATTTTCAAGGACTATGCAAGACCTGCACCTTTATATTGATGAAACTGGCGGCATCTCAATCGCGCAATTAGCTGCACGAGCCAGGCGCCTCAAACGACAACGCGGCCTCGATCTCCTGGTGATCGACTATATCCAGCTTCTGCAAGGCTCGACCCGTCGCTCGAGCGAAAACCGCGTGCAGGAAATCACGGAAATCACCACCCGGCTCAAGGCGCTCGCCAAGGAGCTTAACGTGCCGATCGTCGCGCTCTCACAATTGTCGCGGCAAGTGGAGTCCCGTGAGGACAAGCGACCGCAACTTGCGGACCTGCGCGAATCCGGTTCAATCGAACAGGATGCCGACGTTGTATTGTTCGTGTATCGTGACGCGTACTACCTGAAAAATGCCGAGCCGCGGGACTACAATTCTCCGGAGCACGGCGAATGGCAGGCGAAATATGAAAAGTTGAGATACCAGGCCGAAGTCATTATCGGAAAGCAGCGGCATGGGCCGACCGGAACAGTACCCTTACATTTCAACGGCCAGTTTACTCGGTTTGGAGATTCCACGGACGCCGCTCATCTTCCCGAACGATTTGAATAGCTGCCCTCACCCGCCTTTACCGCCGCCGCCAGCTTGGCCATAACCCAGCATGGCATTTGCTGAACCATTGCCCGAAATGCCGAGCGCCCCGAACGATCCGGAAACCGGCGGCACGCTGACCGTCGATCTCGATGCGATTGCGGACAATTGGCAAACGCTGACACGCAGGCTTTTTGCCGTCGAGTGCGGAGCGGTCGTCAAAGCCAACGCGTATGGCCTTGGCCTCGAGCCGGTCACGGCGCGGCTCGCTAAAGCCGGCTGCAAGACCTTCTTCGTCGCCGACGTTGCCGAAGCGCGCCGCGCCCGCAACCGGGCGCATGAAGCCGCGATTTATGTGCTCAACGGCTTTTCGCCCGAGGCTGCGAATGCGTTCGCCGAACTCAACGTGCAGCCGGTCATCAACAGCACCGTGGAGCTCGCCGAGTGGGACGCCTTCGTCGCCACTCAGGGCTGGCGCGGCGGAGCGGCGATCCACATTGATACGGGCATGAACCGCCTCGGCATGTCGGCCGAAGAAGCCGCGGCGCTCGCGCTTCGCCTGCAACAGGAAAACCACGGCATCACACTGCTGATGAGTCATCTTGCCTGCGCCGAAGTGCAGGATCATCCGCTCAATGCCAGTCAGATCCGGCTCTTTCGCGAGCTGCGCATGCTGTATCACGGCGTACCCGCCTCGCTCGCCAACTCCGCCGGCATCTTTATCGGCGACACCGCCCATTTCGACGTGGCGAGACCGGGAGCGGCGCTCTACGGCATCAACCCGACGCCGGGCCGTGCGAATCCGATGCGCAATGTGCTCACGTTGAGCGGACGTGTTCTGCAGGTGCGCAAAGTGCCGCAAGGCGAGAGCGTCGGTTATGGCGCCACCTGGAACGCCAAGCGGGCGTCGCGCATTGCGGTCGCCGCCCTCGGCTATGCCGATGGATTGTTGCGCGCCGGAAGCGGCCTCGACCGCAAAGCCGGCGCCAGCGCCATTGTCGCCAAAAAGCGCTGTCCGATTGTCGGCTACATTTCGATGGATCTTGCCTGCATCGATGTAACCGACCTGCCGAACAATGCAGTGCGCCGCGGCGACAGCGCAACGTTCATCGGCGAGGATCTTTTGATCGACGAAGTCGCAGCCTCTGCGGGCACGATCGCCTACGAAGTCCTGGTACGGCTCGGTTCGCGTTGCCATTTGGCCTATCGCGGCAACTGAGAAACGGTTCGCATGGCGGCACGTGTACAGAACTTCGTTTGCCAAAGCTGCGGGGCTGCGTCCGCGCGTTGGGCGGGCCGCTGCGACGCCTGCGGCGGCTGGAACACGCTGGTCGAGGAAGGCGCCGCGACGGCGACGCGTGGCTCACGCAAGGGCCGCTTGTTCGTCATCGAGCCTTTGAAGGGACAGACGCTGGAAGCGCCGCGGCTCGCCTCGGGCGTCGCCGAGTTCGACCGCGTCACTGGCGGCGGGCTCGTCCGCGGCTCGGTGCTGCTGCTGGGCGGCGACCCGGGCATCGGGAAATCGACCCTGCTGGTCGAAGTCGCTGCCGCCTATGCCCGCCACGGTCAACGCGCCGTCTACATCTCCGGCGAAGAAGCCGTCGCACAAGTGCGGCTGCGGGCCGAGCGGCTCGGCCTTGCCGAAGCCGCGGTCGAGCTTGCGGCTGAGACGGCGGTCGAAGACATCGTCGCAACCCTCTCGCACGGAAAGCCGCCGCAGCTTCTGGTGATCGATTCGATCCAGACGATGTGGACACAGACCGTGGACTCGGCGCCTGGCACCGTCACGCAGGTGCGCGGCGCGGCCGGCGAGCTTATTCGCTTCGCCAAACGCAGCGGCACCTCGGTCATTCTGGTGGGCCATGTCACCAAGGACGGCCAGATCGCCGGCCCGCGCGTGGTCGAGCATATGGTCGATGCGGTGCTGTCGTTCGAAGGCGAAGGCTCGCAGCAGTTTCGCATCTTGCGGGCGATCAAGAACCGCTTCGGACCCACCGACGAGATCGGCGTGTTCGAGATGACGGGCTCGGGCTTGCGCGAAGTCGCCAATCCCTCCGAGCTGTTCCTCTCCGAGCGCGAGCTCGGCAGCCCCGGCACTGCGGTCTTCGCCGGCATGGAGGGCACGCGGCCGTTGCTGGTGGAAATTCAGGCCCTGGTCGCGCCGACGTCTCTGGGCACACCGCGGCGCGCTGTTGTCGGGTGGGATCCTAGCCGGCTGTCGATGGTGCTGGCGGTGCTGGAAGCCCATTGCGGCGTTCGGCTTTCCGGCCACGACGTTTATCTCAATGTGGCAGGCGGGCTTCGGATCGCCGAGCCTGCCGCCGATGTCGCCGCGGCCGCTGCGCTGGTGTCTTCGCTTGCGCGCGCGTCGCTTCCGGCCGATGCGGTCTATTTCGGTGAAGTATCGCTGTCGGGCGCGGTCCGGCCAGTGGCGCAAACGGCCGCACGGCTGAAGGAAGCGCAGAAGCTTGGCTTCGGCAGGGCGATCGTCCCCGAAGCGGCCCGTACGGAGGCGCTGCAAGGCTTTGCGCTCTCGACCATCGCCACGCTCTCTGAGCTTGTGGCCGATATCGCCCGCGACGGAAAACCTCCCCTGCAACGGGTCGGTGGCCAAGACAGCGAGTAACAGCGAGTCACAGCCGGTAACCAAGACGGCGATCGTTGAGACAGCGAGTAATCGAGACGCTGGAGAACCTTGGCGGGCAAGCTCGCGTTCGCTCCGCAGCTGAGCCCTGTTCAAGCGTTAACAAGGCGGGGTGACGGAACCGCTTGCTCCGGCTATACAACCTGCGGGGTCCAGGTCTTCGAACCCCGTCCATGCACTTCGTCACTGAGGCAGCTAAAGCGGGATGAGTTACAGTTGGATGGCATCCCGCTTTATCTTTTTGTTTGAGCGTGATCTTTTCCGAAAACCGGTGCCCA
>Ga0210386_10003693_pt1 | contig 12766 bp, 18 predicted proteins | sample IncBWH32OmetaG_FD_160091 | JGI IMG/M metagenome (GOLD analysis project Ga0210386, IMG submission 160091) | Forest soil microbial communities from Barre Woods Harvard Forest LTER site, Petersham, Massachusetts, United States - Inc-BW-H-32-O ... | reverse complement strand
CCTTTTATCTGCCCATGCACACCGCCACGCGGATCGCAGTGCGCGCCCTGGAGAGGGTCCGGACACTCAACCCCTCCGCCCATCTGTGCGGATTCGGACTGTACGCCCCGGTCAATTCCGGCCTGCTGCGTCGGTTGGGCGTCGGTACGATCCTGGGGGGAGAGTTTGAGCAGGGGCTGTTGAGCCTGGCCCGCCGCCTGGAGGCTGGCGCGCCCGGCCCTGGGCTCCCGCAGGTTGAGCCCGAGATCTCGCTCGCCCGTCAGAATTTCCTGGTGCCCTATCGCGGCGACCTGCCTCCGCTGGAAAAGTACGCGCATCTCACCCTGCCCGACGACAGCACCCGCGTCGTGGGCTACACCGAGGCAAGCCGGGGCTGCAAGCATCTGTGTCGTCACTGTCCCATCGTGCCGGTGTACAAGGGCACGTTTCGCATCGTCCAGCGCGAAGTGGTGCTGGAAGATATCCGCCGCCAGGTCGCGGCCGGCGCGCAACACATCACCTTCGGCGATCCCGACTTTTTCAACGGGGTCGGTCACGCGATGCAGATCGTGGAAGCGCTCCACCGCGAGCATCCCGTGCTCTCTTACGACGTTACCATTAAGGTGGAGCACCTGCTGAAGCACGCCGGGCGCCTCCCGGCGCTGCGTGAGACGGGATGCGCGTTCGTGACCACGGCGGTGGAGTCGGTGGATGACGACGCGCTGCGCATCCTAGACAAGGGCCACACGCGCGCCGACTTTATCCGTCTCGCCGGGCTGATGCGTGGGCTCGGACTTTTCCTGGTGCCCACCTTCGTGCCTTTCACGCCCTGGACTACGCTGGAGGGCTACGAAGACCTGCTGGCCACCCTGATACGGCTGGGCCTGGTGGAACACGTCCCGCCGGTGCAGCTCACCATCCGCCTGCTGATTCCCGCCGGGTCGCGCCTGCTGGAAGTTCTACCACTGCACAACGCGGCCATCGGTCCCTTCCAGCAGGAGGCGCTGAGCTATCCGTGGGCAAACTCGGACCGCAAGGTTGACCGGCTCCAGTGCGATCTCGAAGCCATGGTACAGCGCGAGGCCAAGGCCAGCGCGTCGCGCACTACGATCTTCGGAGAAGCCTGGAGGCTGCTGCAACGCGCGATGAACGAAGACGGGGACGAAGCCCTGGTGCCCCTTCCCCTCGTCCCACCCGGACCGGCGCGGGTCACCATCCCCTTCATGACCGAACCCTGGTACTGTTGATCCGAACCCACCAGCGGGCAGTTGGCCTGCTTCTAGTCTCCGGGAGAACACACCGGATGGCCAGCACCAGGAGATGATCGTGCGGCAGATGGAGCAGTTCTTCTTTGGTGAGGGCGCTGCGCTTCCGCCCAACACGGGAGCAAGAGTTAACCTAAGCGCGGCCAGGTAAATGATCAGGGCTAAAGTCCCTAGGTCCTCAGGATCAATGCAGAGCTGAAGCCCTGTTCCGCCCACAAAAATGAGACCTCCATGCGCCCTACACCAGTGGAAGGCTGGACGAGATTACGAAGCGCAGCTTGCGGTGAGCTTCCCGTAGCGCAGCTTCGACGTATTGTGGCGAGTCGCCACGCGCGAATATAAACCCCAGATAAGTTGATCCTTCCGGCAGTGGCACCAGTTTCTGTCGCAGCTTGGCGGTGATCTCGATCGCTTCGATTCCCGGCACTTGCGCGGCTTGCTCCAACTGCTCGACTCCTTTGTAGATCCCTTCCTGCGGGATGGGAATCATCATTACGCCGGAGCTAGCCTCCTCGCGTCCTAAGTGCGTGACTGGCTCATCGAGCGCGTGCCGAATAATCAATTCCTCCAGTGAGATTCCGTTCCCGAAGCGCAGACTTCGTGCACAGAGCCCACCTATCGGACGCGCCGCGATCTCCAGGATCCAGTTGCAATTGCCTTTCACCCGCAACTCGGCATGGAGCGGGCCATGAAACAGGCCAAGCGCATCGACCGCCCGTTGCAGCGTCCGAGCGACTTCGGCCTGTATGGAAGGTTCCAGTCGCGACGGAGTGACGTAGATGGTCTCTTCGAAAAATGGCCCGATCAGCGGGTCCGGCTTATCGAAAATCGACAACACGTTCAACTTGCCTCGGTCGACAAGGCCTTCGACCGCGATCTCCAGCCCGTCGATGTAGTTCTCCACCTGGATGAACTCGCTCGTCTCCTCACGCAAAACGCCGACCTCCGGGCTGCGCAAAAGCTTTCGAATACGCTCGAACGCCTGCACAAATTCCTCGGGGGTATCGGCGCGAATCACACCACGGCTGCCGGAGAGCGCCAATGGTTTGAGCACGCAGGGAAAGGTGATTTCCGCAGAAGCAACAACCGGGCGCGGATTCGAGTGCAAGGGAAATCTCTTGAAGCTCGGAACATTCAGCCCGGCATCCCGCAACCGCTCGCGCGAGCGGTATTTGTCGCGGCAGATGTCGGTCGCTTCGGGAGGATGTCCCCGCAAGCCGAGTTTGTGGCAGGCGCGAGCGCCGGTTGACGTGGGCCGATCGCCGATGGAGACGACCGCGTCGAGAGGATTGGACGCTGCGAAATCGCAGATCTTCTGCGCCGAGCCTTCTGGATCTTCAAAGCGCAGCGGAAGAGCACCATCCTGCCACGGGTCATCGAGCACGTGGCAGCGGTCCGTTCCGAAGGTGATGGACAGCCCCAACTTCTGTGCGACCTCGATAAAGGCGCCCGTCTGGTATCCCGTGGTCGTGCACAACACGAGAAGTCTTTTTGGTTGGGAGGTGCCGATCATGGGCCCAATCACTGCAATCACTTTAGCAGCCGGGCCCGACCACTCGCCAGATGCTGAGGAGTAGTTTCTCAAGAGGTGCTTTAATTCACTTTCCCTTTGTCGTATTCGGGCAAGTCCTCTGAGACAGCAAGAATGCACGATTGGCCGTCGAACTGGATCCTGTCAGCAGAGTACGCCGTGAGCTTGATTTCGCCGGACTTGGTGCGAAGGTGCGTGATCACGTTGCGAATCGGGCCCCCGCGACTGAGCTGCTGAATCATGAGCACACGATCGGCTGGATCTTCCCACATCTTGAGTTCATGAACCGTTCGGCCAAGTACTTCCTTTCGCGAGTAGCCATACCGGAGCTCAAAAGCGGTGTTCACGTCGAGAAACCGTCCCTCTGCCACGGTTGTAATCGAAAAAGGAATCGGGCTGGAACGAAAGACCTTCTGAAATTTTTCATCGGAGATTCGCCGGTCTCCCTGTGCCTGGACCAGAGCGGCTTCTGCCATGCGCAGGTCGTCTAGACGGTTTTCGAGTTCGGATGCGTAGATCTCCGCCCGAGAAAAGAGGCGAGCGTTTTGGATCGCGGCGGCCGCGGGAATGGCTAACAATTCGGCACGCCGCAAGTGCTCTTGCGTGTACATGTGCGCATCAGCGTGACCCACCGATAAGCATCCAAGGTATTGGTCGGAAGCGATCAGAGGAACGGAGAGCCACGAACGTAAATGACTGTGCCCTTTGAAGGTCCGCCAATCTTTTTCTTGCTTCGTGTCAGGGATCAACACGCTCTTCTGATCGTCCAGAATGCTCCTCATGAAGGGAGCCTCGTCAGTGGTGAAAGTCAGAGGTGCGCGTGGAGAAGGTTTCGGTTTTTCCGGGCACACTCTTTCACCCAGCGCAAGCACGTGAGGACCACCTTCAGGGACCAGCACCCGCGCGCACGTATAGGGAATCAACTCCTCGAGAGAACGGAGTAGCGCATCCATCACAAAATCCATGTGCAGGTCTTGGGTGAGCGCCAAGGTCGCCTTACGCAACGCCTCCGCTTCCGCGCGGGCTGCTTCGGCGATGGTCAGGTTCTTGATGACTTGGTCCTCTGCTTTCTTCTGTTCGGTAATCTCCTGCGCGGTCCCAACCAGCCGCCAAATCTTGCCTGCGGCGTCCCGCACGGGAAACCCGTGTACCGTGATCCAACGCTCTTCGCCGTGGGTACTGACAATCCGGAATCTCTCGTTGAATTGTCCGGTCCGGGTTGCTTCATCAAGCTTCGCCAGCACGCGGGTGCGATCTTCCGAGTGAATGAGTTCCTCGTAAGAAGTTGGATTGTCGAATAGCGACTGACATGATCGCCCGGTGATGGTCTCGTAGGCTTCGTTTACGTACAGAGGGTGCCGGGTTCCTGCCGATCATCCAGAAGATCTCGCGGATATTCGACGCCATCTGCTGGAACCGCGCTTCGCTTTCGCGATGCTCACGTAATGCCCGAATCAGGAACCGTGTACCAAGCAACATGACGGCGACGAAACCTGTCGCCACCGCCACCATCAGCATGGTAGGGAGTTCTTCACCTCGAAGTTTGGCGAGAACCACAATAAGAAGGAGGACCGCGGCGATTGCAGGGAGAACCATCGAGGAAGCCCACCGGCGGGATTCGGTCACTCGCCTCGAAGGGTGTTCTGCACGGAGTGGGTCAAGTTGCTCCATCGCAATGCCGGGAGTGGTTCTAGGCGCGAAGACAGCCGGGCGCCAGTGAGTACCAAACTCCAACTATAAGTCTGTCCGGCTTAGTTAGCGGCACATGCTACGCCGCTCCCTCATCTGGGTCAAACACGCGGGACATCGGCTTCCTTTTGCGTTGATCACCATGCTACCATCGGCGCCGCAGCCGCTCGTGGAGGCCCGTCCGCAGGCATGTGCTCTGGCGAGCCGTCCGCGACCAAGCCCCGTGGGCCGCTTGCTTCAAACCCGCTGTTGGGTGTTCGTTCTTCGGTTCCCTTCATTTTTGTTCTTCAATACAAGCGGTCGGCTTTGGCAACCAGCTGGTGGGCCAAGCACTCGCCTTCTCTCTGCTCGTCGCCCCCTCACCGAAGCTTCGACCCGTCGGAGGCCCACTCGTGCCGTTTCGGACATTGCAAGGGACACGGATGAGGTGCTAGGCTGGTGAGCGAACAAAAAGCGAAACTACATCGGAACGCCGGCAACGTATCGCGGGACCAAAGCGCGGTTCGAGCATCGGCGGGCGCGCCTCGAACGCAAGGCCGGACAGACGCTGCTCGACACGCATGACGCTTAGTTCGTTCTGGGTCGATGGAAGCGGGCGCAGAATCAGAGGAGTGAACACTACAGAATGGATGAGGGACGCAAACGCGTACTGGCCATTGTGGCCGGGATCCTGGTGGCGCGCCATCTGAAGACCCCGGAGGATCTGGGCGATAGCCGTCCCAGCCCGCGAACGGAGAACCTGGTTGCATCCGCAGTCCAGTGGGCGGATCGGATCATGAGGAAGATCGATGGCCTTTTCGGCAATTCACCGGGCGACGGCAAACGATGACCGCGAGCTTAGAAGACACTCTGATTTCCGTGTGGCGGCAGGCGCTCGTTGATGACGCCAGGGCGGTCGTACTCGAAAGCGGGGCCTACCCGGTTCGGCGGACAAGTCGATCCAAATTGCGCGAGGTCGATTTCCGGTTCGGAGAGCAGATGTTGCGAGGGCTGGAGCAAAACCCGAAGACGAATTCTCGCTGGGCACAACTCGCTCGGAATGGGAAGAAAGTCATGCAGTTCCTGATAGATCGGCGATACATCGCCAACGTTGTCGACGGGAGGGTGCAGGTTTATGGACGCAGCAGTACCGGTGAATGAAGGGGCGAGGCCGACAGCAAAGAGAGGCCGACAGCAAAGAGAGGCCGACAGCAAAGAGAGGTTGGGGCGTTGGAGAGCCATTGCAGTTTAGGGCTGGTCAGGATGGCCCAATCGTGGGGTAAACAATTCGACCCGATAAGAGTTAAATAAATCCAAGCAGTCTTTCGAGGTTCTGTGATGAAGGATTCGTATGTGGATGGCCCTGTTGAAGTGGCTCGTTGTCTAAACGCAGTTGCCCTGCAAAACGCGGTGTTGTGTGCTGAATGCGACGTGGTCAGTGACAGTCCACACGACCGGTGTCTGGTTTGCGGGAGCCGCTCACTATTCAACATCTCTCGCATGCTGGGCGGTGCGCTTCCCAGGGAGCGGGCAATCCTGATTCGACCCGAGATACTCGAGCCCGGGAACCCGGAACGAGTGCTAAGCTTTCCAAGAGCGCATAGAGTCCGGAGAAAAGTCTCCCATTAGCAGCCCGTGACACACCGGGATCCTCTCGGGGAGCCTCCTCCAGGTTCTGAGTTGGTGGCCGGCGGCGTCGGCCGGACTGATGTTCTTCACGAGCCAGTCGTATCGGTCTTCCAAAGCCTGAGGATCGTTGAGATCGTGCCCGGTGTCGTAGTACAGCACCTTCTTGGGATCGCTCGCCGCAGACTTGCCTAACCAAATTCTGCTAAGTTGTTGATGGCGCCACCAGGGCACAGATTCATGTTTTCGGTGGGTCTTTCTCGATCCTATACACGTCGACGGCATTGGGTTTTCGTGGCTGAGGTTGCGGATTTGGCCGGTGCAGTTCATCCAGAAAATAGCCAACTCCGCCCACGGCTTTCATTAAGGTTCACCCACCACACAACTTGCTTTGTTCGTAGCCGTTCCATGATGTCTCGCACATCCGGCATACTCAAGTTAAGCTCTCTGGCAACCTCATCGATCAGATAACCAGAGGTCGGATGGGTTTTCTTCATGTACTCGGTCATTATTGATTCCTGGCTAGCCTTCTCCCGTTCAGTCGAGATTTCGTTGGGATCACCAATTCCGACAAAAACGTTCTGTTGCGCGCTGAATGTCGGATTGAACTGAGGGTTGAATTCTTGTTTCTTTTCCTGGTGAACATTGACGGGCGAGGCCGCTGGGATGATCGGCGTAGCAGATTGTTTAGTAAAGAGGAACACAGCCAAGAGCAAGATCACACCCGCTCCAACGATTATTAGGCCCGTGTTCGGGCCTTGCACGTACCAACCGATGCCAGCCGCAATGAAGTTACCAGCCAATCCCGTTAAGAAGTTTTTTAGAGACATGAGTGCTGTTGACCAACTTTCGGGAACCCGCAGGCACTGCTGCGCAACCGGACCTTTTCCAATTGCATCACCGATATCGTCAGGACGTTTAGAACAGAGTCATCGGGACATTCTCAATCGAGACTTCCCGAGCGCATTCTTCGTCATCGTTCTCAGGGCGATTCACGCGAGTACTCACCGGATACTTCTTCATCAGGCTGGCATCGAACGGTTTCAGACAGTCCAAGACCGCTTTTGCGTCCGTGATGCCGGGGTCTAGCCAACCCTCATAGTCTTCTACCCTCAGGATCGCGGGCATGCGGTCGTGAACATCGGCCACAAGGGAGTTCGGCTGGGTCGTAAGAATAGTACAGGTTTCGACGATATTGTTTTTCGGATCTCGCCACCGGTCCCACAATCCCGCAAACGCAAATACTGCACCCGTCGCCAGGCCAAAATTGTATGGTTGTCTTTGTTTGGATGCAGTTTTCATGCCGAGTAGGGGACCAACGTTGCTGTTGGTCCCCCCTCTAAGAACCGTGCGTGAGAGTTTCCAGCTCACACGGCTCAAGTTTCCGGGAACGCTCAGATCATGAACGCGCACGATGCGGAGCGACGCCGTAGCGTCTGGACAGGTATGGGGTCCAACTCGGGTCGTAAGGATTCAGGCCGGACCGAACCTTCACATGCCTTACGATTCGCACAGAAGCCGCATGAAACAAGCGAACACGAAGAGGCGAGCCCCGCGCGTCCACAGTGTCACCGAAGAACCACCAATCGCGTGTTTTCACACGGTCGAAGTATTTCTGCTTGATCCAGCCTGCTCCTTTTCGGCGGTGACGGGCATGCGCCCAGCCCCAGAGCATCCTGAATATCGCAGCATCGAGGCGTGCGAAAACGCGCTTGGAGACGACATGGCGATGGTAGTTGGCCCATCCCCTTACAATCGGATTTAATCGGTTAATAAGAAGATGAGCGGTGCTACCCAAGTACTCTCGGACGATCTGCTTCACTTTGGCGAGAACAGACACAACACTCTTCCGAGCGGGCTTGATAAACAGCTTGCCGTGCGGATAGCGCCGAATGTTCTGCCCAAGGAAGTCGAAACCTTTTTCTATATGCGTGATCAAGGTCTTTTCCGAAGAAAGGACCAAACCACGTTCAGCCAAGAAGGCTTCGACCAGCGGCTTGACCGTCATCCTCAGCAACTCCTCGGAGTGTCCGGTGATGATGAAGTCGTCCGCATAGCGGATCAAATGTACTTGCGCTGCTCGACCACGCTCGGAGCCTTTTCCGCGTACCGGGAAAACTTCCCGGAGCCGGCATTCGAGGCCGTCGAGCGTGATGTTTGACAGCACAGGCGATATGATTCCGCCCTGCGGTGTGCCAGAGATCGTATCGTAGAATACTTGTTTTTCGAGGTAGCCAGACTTTAGCCACTTGTGGAGGATCGCTTTGTTCAGGGGAACATTGTCGAGCAGCCACTGATGACTAATGTGGTCGAAGCAGCCTTTGATGTCGCCTTCGAGCACCCAGCTAGGATTTTTGTGACAGAGCGAAGTGAAACATTGTTCAATCGCGTCCGCACAGCTTCTCCCCTGCCGGAAACCGTAGGAGTTCTGATCCGCAGTCGTCTCCGCGACCGGGTCGAGCGCCAGCAGATACAAGGCTTGCATGGCTCGATCCCGCATCGTTGGGATTCCTAACGGTCGGAGCTTCCCATTGGCCTTCGGGATGTAAATCCGCCGCAGAGGCATGGGGCGGTAACCCCGTGCCGTCAGCGAGATCACACCTTGAAGCTTCTTGTGTGGTGTGTCCCAGAGTTCGCCATCCACTCCAGGCGTTTTTCTACCGTCGTTCACTGTTACTCGGCGCACGGCAAGTAACTTGCCGCTGGCCGAGTGCGTAAGAAGATGTTGCAAGGCTTTCACCTTGTTCCATTTCTTTTGCTGCACCGCCTTCACGATACGCGCCTGGAGTCGGCGAACATTGTCCTCGAGGGTTCGCCAATCAACAGCGTCCCATGTCGAACTCATATTTAGGATTGCACCAGCTTGCGCCGTCATCTGCCGATCCTATTAGGCCGATTTGCCAAGTTCTCTCGTGATCGGAAACCAAGAGGAAGTCTGCACGCTTTCGCGTCGGATAATGTCGCAATCCGTATTCCAACCATTACAGTCGGACGTTCGCTTTCTCCTCTATCCTCTACCCGCATCACCGTTGCATGACCTTGCGGCCTGGCTACCCCGAAGGGAGCAATGCGGGCTTACCACGTTCCACATGCGTGACAAAATGGGTTAGGTCCCTCCTACTATACCGACGGCCTTTTCGCCCACGACGGGTGAGAATGGAGCACCCGTTCCGGCCGCAACCTCGGAGCCTAACAGCATCTTTGACCCCTTCTTTCTTGACGATACTTAAAGAGGTTCGCATCTGCTGACCCTACCACTCACCCTAGCCCCGATCCGCCTCGATGCTGGCAGAAATATCGTCCCCTCGCGGTTTCGATGCCCGTCTTGCGACGGTGGGATACATTGTCCGAGGGCTTCTAGACGAGTCGTTACCGAATCGCCATACCTCGTAGGGTACTGCCAATGGGATGGCAGGTCCGGTCGAGTGGTGCTCGCCGGACAATCACACATGCAGCTTCGTGTCGCGACCATTCGTAGAACCCGCTCGCAGGAATGAGACAGCGGCGCCGCTTGATGGCGTCGCGGAAAGCCGGTTTCTCCGCTGCGGTCTCCGACATCGCATTGATGGTTCTCAAGCCAATGGATTGATCTTTGGCCCAGTACGGAATCAGACCCCATCGCATGAGGGCGAAAATGCGTGTTGGTTCGGTAGGGTGCCGGCGGATGGTTGCGAGCTGCTGAGTGGGAGCAATGTTCCAGCGGGGCTCCCAGGACGGATCGTCATCGAGACCGAAGTGATCGCGCATGTAGCGCTCTTTCGCCGTGAGCCGATAGCGTCCGCACATGGACAATCAGATTAGCAAATGTCGGCGAGTGCCCTCCACTTGAGATGATTCACCATCACAGCGAGGGCGGGATGGGGTCACCGCCTCGCAACGCCCTCGGAGGACTTGCTGGCGGCGTCGGCTCTCGGAACCATAGCCGTCGGCACCGTTATTTGTTTCGTCTCGCAGCTTTCCACTTCGCCCACGTGCGCGCTGAGCCGCCGCAATTCGTTTCCGAGCCGCAGCTGACATGGTTCTCCGTTTTCCGCCCAACGTTTGAGCGCGCCCAGCCTTCCCGCTGGATCCGCCCAGACCCGCTAGCGCGCTCAGAGCCGAGTCCAATTGTTCCAATCTTCTGCGAGCTTGCTCCCTTTCATTCTTCAACTGCAGGACGGCTTTAGCCAGGTTCATCGTGATCCCCCTCGGGCAGGGATTGTAGCAGCCCGTCTTGAGCCGAGAGATTCCTGAACCCCATTCCTACGCCCACAAGCTGATCTTTCCAAGTCCCTATCAGGAGGTATTCCATGAGGCTCCGTCGCAATGAATTCTGTCCGATCCACAAATCCGTCTCTTGCTGTGGTCGCGAACATCTTTTCAAACCCAAGCTGCTCAGGCTCGGGGTGCAGCGGGTCGAAGATCCACATCACCCAAGAGGATATCGGGAACTTCGATCACCTGCAGAGATGCGGAAACTCCTGAACCGGAAGATTGTCGAGCAGGACAGGAAATGTGCCATCTGCTGTGAAGAGTTCACAGACTATAGCGACATCGTCCCGGATCATCGAAATCCCAAAGGGATGGGAGGAGCCTGGAGGGACGATCATCCGGACAACATCCAAGCAACACACTGGTGGTGCAACGGGGAAAAAGGATCAACCAGAATGGATGACTGACGGCCCATCAGCCAGCCCTTCAAAATATACCGATGAATACGCGGATTGCTGCACGCTCAGTGTGCATGGAGTGTGCTTCTTTTGGGGCCCGTGCCTCTTTTTTATGCAACGTCTCGAGCTTCGAAATGCCGAAATCTCTGCTAGCGATTCTCCCAATCCGGCAACAAGCATGGATGAAGCCGTTGAAGACTAGAGCCAAGTCTCCAGCGCGGATACGTCCAGATGCTTGTCGGCAAGTGCGAGTAGCGCCACGGCCGTGACGGTTGGTTCCGCTGCTTGCTTCCTTCGGTTCTTGCTTCTAACAGTCTTGGCGCGGTAGCCATTTTCAAAACGATCTTAGGATTTTTGAGGGAAATTGAAGCGCACCCGTTGGGTTCGGGGAGGCCAATGGATTCGTTGACAGACTCATTCTGGGGCTGCACGATTCAGGGTAGGACGAACCAATGATTGCTCTCAGCGACTGCTTCAGCCTGAAGGCATAGGTAGCATTTTCGGGCAGCGGTTGAATGAATTCTTTACCACACCTGCCACATTTTACCGTCACTAGTTTGTCAAACGTGATAGTTGGCGTGCAGCACATCTTTCCCGTGCTTCTTTCTTCGAGGAAGTTACATTATCCAGCGAGTCGAACCGGTGAGTTTTGTGACAGCGACCGACTCGGCGTAACGAGCATGGGTGTCGGCCAGACCTTCGGGCTTCACGTTCGCATGTGTTTAGAGACGGTCCTTCGCAACATTGGAATCAACTCGGCGCTGGCATTGCTCTTCGCGACGTATCCGTTCGCACCAGCCGCGATTGCCTCCCTCGCAAACGGGGCAGAGTCGTACTGGCTTACGACCAGAATCAGAGTCAAGGGGAATTCATGCTTGATGCGGCGAGCAGCCTCTAAGCCGTTCATCACTGGCATTGTGATGTCCAGCAGTACCACATCCGGTCTGTGCTCACGAACCTTACGGACAGCATCGGCTCCGTCCGAGGCTTCGCAGACGACCTCAATATCAGCCTGTGATTGGAGAATTTGGCAGATGCCGCGCCGAACGATCTCGCTGTCGTCCACCACGAGCACGCGAAGAATGAGCGCCTGCAATCTGCACTCCTAGCAACACTTCTTCTGTGTGTCGGGGGCAGCATTGGCTGCGGGCGGCAGGACAAAGAAGTTGGATCACGTTACCCCATCGTGTGACGGTTGAATATACAGGGTTTACAGGATGCGGCGAGTTGGGTCGGTACGCCTAAGTCTAGCCCAAATGTCGAAACCTTGAGATGTCGCAACTTTGCGCCTTTTTATTGCTTGCATGCAAAGCGGGCGCAGCGAACGGACGGAAGGGGCTTTTTCTAGGGGTTGGTCTGGCCGGTCAAGGGCAAAGCGGATTTCTTACGATCATCTAATGCGCCGCAAAGCTGCTCGAGCAAAATCGCGAGCTTCGCTGAATCCATTTCTACGGTGACCTGTTCTGCAATGGAAATCCAGTTCTGGTCTTGATAATGCGTGATCATTGGGGACCTCCGTGAATACAGTGAATACCGTATTCTGGAGTCCAAGCCGAGTCTGTTCAATACTGCACACCCCGCCAATAGGCGGGTCGAGATGGGCAGAGAACTAGTGTGGCTTGAAAACCGCAGCTTCGCAGCTTGGGGATGTAGCGCGTGCGCCTGGATCATGCCAAATCCTGGCGCGACAGTTTCTGGAAAGCCTCCCGCAAATGTGAAGGACGCTTTCGACAAGCACGAATGCGCCGAGTTTCCTAGCGCGCTCCAGTCGCGATAACAACGGCTCGGGATCATCCTCCGGGCGGATGGCAACGGGCCAAGCCTTCTATCGCGCGCTTCCTGCGTTCACCAAAAAACAAACCTAAACGGCGCCCAACTTGTCGCAATCAGCGATGTCGCAAGCTTGCGCTTTTTGTTCGCCAAAAAAAGTGTCAATGCATTATGAGAGAGCGGCCTCGTAAATAACTAGTCGAGGACGGTTGTGTGGCAGAAGGAAGGTAGAAAAAGCCACTAAAGAATGGCACTTTACCTTGAGGGACAGACTCCGT
>Ga0210386_10003690_pt1 | contig 12772 bp, 9 predicted proteins | sample IncBWH32OmetaG_FD_160091 | JGI IMG/M metagenome (GOLD analysis project Ga0210386, IMG submission 160091) | Forest soil microbial communities from Barre Woods Harvard Forest LTER site, Petersham, Massachusetts, United States - Inc-BW-H-32-O ... | reverse complement strand
CTGTCTCGAAAACGATGAATTCGGTGGTACATTCGCTGCTGTCGTACCCGGTGGTTGTGCGGAGGCTCACGATGGTCAGACGGCGATGGAATGAGTCGGACGAGGCCAAGGCCGGCTACGTCAAGGAACTGTTTTCGGCGCTGGCGAAGCGCTACGACGTGATGACCGATGTGTGGACGCTCGGGCTTCATCGCCTATGGAAGCGGCAGGCCATGGAGCTTTGCGCCCTCCGGCCCGGCGAACGAGTGCTGGACGTTGCGACCGGAACGGGTGATCTGGCGTTCCTGGAGAAGGCGGCGGTCGGGCCGGAAGGCCAGGTCGTGGGGGTCGACTCCTGCGCGGCGATGCTTGAGGTCGCCCGACGGCGGCAGCGCGGGGCCATCGACTTCCAGGACGGCGATGCCATGGACCTGCGGTTCCCGGATGCGTCGTTCGACGTAGTCACAATCGGCTTCGGGTTGCGCAACGTTGCCGACCGCGGCCAGGCGCTGCGCGAGTTCCGGCGCGTCCTGCGGCCGGGCGGCCGGTTGATGGTGCTCGATTTCAGCACGCCGACCTCGAAGATGCTGAAAGTCGTTCACGACCTGTTCTACTTCGGTCTGATGCCGGTTGTGGGCTGGGCCGTGGCCTGGCATCGCGACGCCCATCATTACACCGCCGATTCGATCCGCACCTGGCTGTCGCGGGACGGGCTGAGCGAGATGATGCTGGAAGCGGGCTTCGCCAATGCCCGCTACATCTCGCTGAGCAGCGGGTTCGCAACGGTCCATCTCGGCCTTTAGCATTCCACTGAGGTTGCCAAAGACACTCGGCTACGTCCGACAGCAGTTCAATAGCTACCGGGCGTCCCTCGCCGCACGCTCGCAGGAATGACACAGATTACGGTTAGCTGAACACTGTCTGACCGTTGGCGTCGAGCAGATACTCCTCGGTACCGCTTTCGACCCGCGGGGCATCGCCGGCCAACGCCACCGCGACCTTGTTACTGGCGTTGCGCATCACGTCGAAGGTCAGCTCGGCGGCCTCGTCGTCGGAGAACTGCGCGCGCACCGCGGCGACGATGCCGCGGTCGATATGGCCCGGCGACCAGATCAGCGCGTCGGCATACCGCAGCGCCGCCTTCTGGCGATCGGTCAGCAGCTCCGACGCCTCGAAGCGCTCGATGTCGCCGTACAGCGTCTCCGACCCGCCGGCATCCAGCGCCGTCGTCTCACGCAGCGACTTGCACAACCGGCAGTTGTGTTGAGCCGCGCCGCGCAGCCGGACCATCTCGGATGTCAGCGCGTCGAGGTCGCGCAGCCGCGCGACTGCGGGCAGAAAGCCGTTGAACACCGCATCGGACGGATCGGTGGTGTGATCCCAGGCGAGCCGACCGTCCGCCCATCCGAGGTACCGCTGGCCCACCCCGAGTGCTTCCAGGCCGGCCCGCACCCGCGGGACGAAGTCGGCGATGTACATCTGCACGACGACGCCAAACGTTTTGTCGCCCAGTGCAGACCACAATCGTGAGCGCTGCTGGTCACCGATCATCGAGACATCGATGCTGAACTGTTCGGCGAAGTCGGCGACGACGGCGTCGGCATCCGATCCCGGGCCGGTCACCGCGACCTCGGCCGGAAGCGGGGGCAGCGACAGCGTCTGGGCGCAGACGCGCCGGATCAGGGCGGCAGCCCCGCCGTCGCCGGGCGACAACGCGACCAGCCGGGTCAGCTCGTCGTCACGCACCCTCGCATTATGTCGCCTGGCTCACCGACGACATGTGAAAGTCGGGAATCCGCAGCGACGGCATCGCCGTCCGGGTCACCCAATCGCCCCACTCCCGCGGCAGCGTCGCCTCGCTGACGCCGGCTTGGGTGGCCCGCCGCAGCAGGTCCAGCGGGCTCTCGTTGAACCGGAAGTTGTTGACCGCCGCCGTCACCTCGCCGTCCTCGACGAGGTAGACACCGTCGCGGGTCAGCCCGGTCAGCAACATCGTCGTGGGCTCGACCTCGCGGATGTACCACAGCGTGGTCAGCAACAGCCCGCGCCCGGTCGCCGCGACCAGGTCCGCCAACTCGGCGCTGCCACCGGTCATCACCACGTTGTCGGCGGCCACGGCGACGGGGGCGTTGAACTCGGCGGCGGCGGCCCGCGGGTAGGCCAGCGCGTTGATCACCCCGTCGCGAATCCAGTCCACCCGCTCGATATCCATCCCGTTGTCGAAAATCGACACGGTCTCCGACGAACTGGCGGTCGCCACGAACGGCGTGCACGCCAAACCGGGCACCCTGGGATCGGAATACAGCGTCAGCGGCATATCGGTCAGCCGCTCCCCCACCCGCGTTCCGCCGTCGAGGGTAGACAATGCGGTGCGGCCCTCCTGCGCGCCGCGACCGGCCATCGACCAGGCCAGGTAGACCATCATGTCGGCCACCGCCGACGGCGGCAGGATGGTCTCATAGCGGCCTTCAGGCAGCTCGACGCTGCGCTTGGCCCACCCCAGCCGGGTCGACAACTGCTCCAGCATTAAATCCGTTGGCACAGCGGCGAAATCGGGCGCGCCCACCGCCACCCATGCACTGGCGCCGTCGCGTTTGGCATTGATCTCCACCGAACCGGTGGGCTGGGTGTAGCGACGCCGCAATCCCCCGGAAGTCGCCAGATACACCGTTTCCAGCGCGTGCCGGGCGAAGCCGTACAACTGGTCGCTGCCACGGAAGCCACGACTCAACCCCCGGGTGACGTCGGCGAACACCTCGGGACCGGTGCCCGGCGTCGGCGCATCCCAGTCGGCCGGGGCGCCGTTGCCGTTCAGCAGCGGAGTGGCGTCGGGGGCTTCTGGCGCCGCTATCGCCGCCGCTTGCGACGCTGCAACCAGTCCCTCGATCACCGACGGATCGACCTCGGACGATGTCAGCGTCCCCGCCCGCGCGGTATCACCTTGGCGGACAATCGAAATCACCGTGGTACTGCGCGCGATTGATACCCCGTTGGTGGTCATCGAGCTGTTCGCCCAGCGCAGCGACGCCGCTATCCGGTCGGTGACCAGCACGATGGTCTCGTCGGCACGTCCCCGCCGTGCCGCGGCGTCCAAGGCGATGTCGACCACCTGCTGCGCGCTGATCATTGGCCGGCCTCTGTGCGGGCGTTGAGCACGTTGACGCCCCGGAACAGCGCCGACGGGCAGCCATGGCTGACCGCGGCGACCTGACCGGGCTGGGCCTTGCCGCAGTTGTACGCCCCACCGAGCCGCCAGGTCGACGGCCCGCCAACGGCTTCCATCGAATTCCAGAAATCGGTGGTGGTGGCCTGATAGGCGACGTCGCGAAGCTGCCCGTCCAAGCGTCCGTTGCGGATGCGGTAGAACCGCTGACCGGTGAACTGAAAGTTGTACCGCTGCATGTCGATCGACCACGATCGGTCACCGACGATGTAGATGCCGTCATCGACGCGGGCGATCAGGTCGTCGGTGCTGCGGTCTTCGGGGCTGGGCTGCAGCGAGACGTTCGCCATCCGCTGAATCGGCACATGATGCGGCGAGTCGGCATACGAGCAGCCGTTGGAGCGCGACAGGCCCAGTCGCGGCGCGAAGACCCGGTCCAGTTGATAGCCGACGAAGATCCCGTCCCGCACCAGATCCCAACTCTGTGCAGCCACCCCGTCGTCGTCGAAACCGACGCTGGCCAAACCGAATTCGACGGTCCGGTCGGCGGTCACGTTCATCAGCGGCGAGCCGTAGCGCAAGCTGCCGAGCTTGTCGGGGGTGGCGAACGACGTGCCCGCGTAGGCGGCCTCATAGCCGATGGCGCGATCGTATTCGGTTGCGTGCCCGATGGATTCGTGGATGGTCAGCCACAGGTTGGTGGGATCGATCACCAGGTCCGTCGGGCCGGGTGTCACGCTGGGCGCCTTGATCTTCTCGGCCAGCTGCGACGGGAGCTGGGCCAGCTCGTCGGTCCAGTTCCACACGTCGTCGCCGGCCAGCACCTCCCAACCGCGGGCCATCGGCGGCGCCAGCGTGCGCATCGAATCGAACCCGCAGCCGCCGACGTCGATGGTGATCGCCTCCAGAGCGGACATCAGCCGCACCCGCTGCTGGGTGATCGTCGAGCCGAAGGTGTCGGCGTAGAAGGTCTGCTCCTTGACGGCGTTCAGGCCGGCCGACGCGTGATCCACCCCGTCGGCGGCCAGCAACCTGCCGCAGTACTCGTCGAGCACGGCGATCTTGTCGGCGGTGCTCACGGCGAACGGGTCGATCTGATAGCTCGAGACCCATGTGGCGTCGGTGTACACCGGTTCGGGCGCCAGCTCGACGGGGTCGGTGTTCAGCGCGGCCAGCGTGGTGGCCACCGACACTGCGCGGCGCGCGGTGTCCGCCGCGACCCTCGGCGACAGCTCAGCGTGCGAGGCGAATCCCCAGGTACCGTCGACGATCACCCGGACGGCCAGGCCAAGCTCGCGGCTGAGCACGGCGGTCTCCAGGTCGCCGTCGCGCAGTTGGATGAACTCGGTGGTGATGCGGTGAATCCGCAGGTCGGCGTAGCTGGCCCCGGCCGCGGCGGCCGCCGACAGCGCGGCGTCGGCCAGCTCGTGGCGGGGCAGGTCGAGGAAGTCGGCATCGATCCCCCGGTTCGGTGTCACGACACCACCGTAACGAGGACACAGCGCGCTAATGTCTTTGACGTGGTTGACCGCCTAAGCCCCACCGGGCGCCGATCGACCGTACTGGGGTATGCGCTGCTCGCTCCCAGCCTGTTCGGGGTGGTCACGTTTTTGCTGCTGCCGATCTTCGTGGTGGTGTGGCTCAGCCTGCACCGCTGGAACCTGCTCGGGCCGATCGAGTATGTCGGAGGCGAGAATTGGCGCTCCGTGCTGACCGATTCAGCGTTCGGCAATTCGCTGTTGGTCACGCTGGTTTTCGTCGCGATCGTGGTCCCCGCGCAGACGGTGCTCGGGCTGTTGGCCGCATCGTTGTTGGCACGCGATCTGCCGGGTAGCGGGTTGTTCCGCACGGTTTATGTGCTGCCGTGGATCTGCGTCCCGCTGGCGATCGCGGTGATGTGGCGCTGGATTCTGGCGCCCACCGACGGCGCGGTCAGCACCGTGCTGGGGCATCGCGTCGAATGGCTCACCGATCCCGGCCTGGCGCTGCCTGTGGTGTCGGCGGTGGTGGTGTGGGCCAATGTCGGCTACGTCGCGCTGTTTTTCCTCGCCGGTATTTTGGCGATCCCGTCTGATGTCCACTCCGCGGCGCGCATCGACGGGGCCAGCGCCTGGCAGCGGTTCCGGCGGATCACCTTGCCGATGCTGCGGCCCACCATGTTTTTCGTGCTGGTCACCGGCGTCGTCAGCGCCGCACAGGTTTTCGACACCGTGTACGCGCTGACCGGCGGCGGACCGGAGCACCACACCGATTTGGTCGCACACCGCATCTACGCCGAGGCGTTCGGCGCGGCGGCGATTGGGCGGGCCTCGGTGATGGCTGTGGTGCTGTTCGTCATCCTGGTCAGCGTCACCATTGTCCAGCATCTTTATTTCCGTCGACGGATCAGCTATGACCTCACCTAAACGGCCCTCGGCGGTACTGGTTTACGCCGCCCTCGTAGTGGGTGCGGCGATCACCCTGGCACCGTTCGCGCTCGGCTTGCTGACCTCATTCACCTCGGCGCACCAATTCGCAACAGGTACACCGTTGGCGTGGCCGCGGCCGCCGACGCTGGCCAACTACGCCGACCTGGGCGGGGCGGGTTTCGGTCGGGCGCTGGCGGTGACGACGTTGATGACGGCGGTGATCGTCATTGGGCAGCTGACCTCATCGGTGCTGGCCGCCTATGCGTTCGCGCGGCTGCGTTTTCCCGGTCGCGACGCGCTGTTTTGGGTGTATATAGCCACGTTGATGGTGCCGGGTTCCGTGACGGTGGTGCCTCTGTATCTGATGATGGCTCAGCTGGGACTGCGAAACACGTTCTGGGCGTTAGTGTTGCCGTTCGTATTCGGCTCGCCCTACGCAATTTTCCTTCTGCGCCAGCATTTCCGCGCGATCCCGGCTGATCTGATCAATGCGGCCCATCTGGACGGCGCCAACACGCTGGACGTCATCGTGCACGTGGTGCTGCCATCCAGCCGACCGATCCTGGTCACGCTGATGCTGATTACCGTCGTCTCGCAATGGCACCACTTCATGTGGCCGTTGGTGATCACCAGCGGCGCCAAGTGGCAGGTGCTGACGGTGGCGACTGCTGCGCTGCAGTCGCGGTATAACGCGCAGTGGACGCTGGTGATGGCCGCGACGGCCGTGGCGATCGTGCCGCTGCTCGTGTTGTTCGTGATCTTCCAGCGGCACATCGTGCGCTCAATCGTCGTCACGGGGCTGAAATGAGCCTTCGGCCACGGTTTTCCACGCTGTTCACCCTCGGTCTGGTGCTGATCGCTGCGCTGCTGGCCGCGACGGCGGTGCTGTTGGACGTCACGGCTGAGCCGCCCAGCGGCAAGACCGTGGTCACCGTCCGGTTGTGGGACGAGCAGGTCGCCGCGGCGTATCGGCAGTCGTTCGCGGCGTTCACCACGGCGCATCCCGGCATCGAGGTGCACACCCATGTCGTCTCGTATTCCAGCTACTTCAACACGCTGCGCACCGATGTCGCGGGCGGTAGCGCCGACGACATCTTTTGGATCTCCAACGCCTATCTCGCCGGATACGCCGACAGCGGGCGGCTCATGGACATCGGGAAGACCCTCGGGGCGAGCGCCGCGTCAGCGTGGGAGCCGTCGGTGGTCGAGCAGTTCACCCGCAACCGGACGCTGTGGGCAGTCCCCCAACTGACCGACGCTGGAATCGCGTTGTACTACAACGCCGATCTACTCGCTGCCGCCGGTGTCAACCCCGCCGACTTGGCTGCGCTGAGATGGAGCCCGGACGGCGGTGACACTCTGCGCCCGCTACTGGCTCGGCTCACGGTTGACGCCAACGGACGCAGCGCGGCCACACCGGGTTTCGATGCCGAAAATATCCGGCAATGGGCGTACAACGCGGCCAACGACGCGCAGGGCATCTACCTGAACTACATCGGGTCGGCCGGGGGCGTATTTCAGGACGGTGATCGCTTCGCGTTCGACAACCCTGGCGCCATCGAGGCTTTCACCTACCTGGTCGGGCTGATCAACGGTGACCACGTCGCGCCACCGGCCTCGGACACCAACGACAACGGTGACTTCTCCCGCAACCAGTTCCTGGCCGGCAGGATGGCGCTCTTCCAGTCCGGCACCTACAACCTGGCTTCGGTGGCAGACCACGCTGGTTTCCGGTGGGGCGTGGCAATGTTGCCCCAAGGCCCCAGGGGTCGCGTCACCGTCACCAACGGCATTGCCGCGGCTGGCAATTCCGCGTCCACGCACCCGGACGCGGTGCGCCAGGTGTTGGCCTGGATGGGCAGTGACGAAGGTAATCAATATGTGGGCCGCCATGGCAGCGCGATTCCCGCGGTGCGGTTGGCCCAGCGGGTGTACTTCGATTACTGGGCAGCGAAGAAGGTCGACGTTGTGCCGTTCTTCGCGGTGTTGAACGGGCCGCGCATCGATGCGCCGGGAGGCGCCGGCTTCGCCGCCGGAAATCAGGTCCTCAAGCCGTATTTCGACGAGATGTTCCAGGGCCGAGGCGACATTTCGACGACCCTGCAGCGAGCCCAAGCAGCGGCCAACGCCGCGGCCCGCCGCTAGGCGCTCGCGGCTATCGACCCAGCGGCACTTCCAGCGCGATCGCCGCGATGCAGGTCGCCGCGGTGATCGAGAGCGCCAGCCAGTCGGCCAGTTTTGGCCGCGACGGCGCCGCCGAAAGCTGACCGGTGCCGCCGCGCGCCGTGATGGCATCACCCATCTCGTCGGCGCGCCGCAATGTCACAGTGATCGCCGCAGCGATCAAGTCGATCAACTCCAGAGCACGACGCTTGCGACGAGCCCGGCGGGTCGGTGCCACCGGCTTGGGTCGCAACCGGCGCGCGGCGTAGAGCACCCGGAACTCCTCGATCAGCATCGGGAAGGCGCGCAGCGCGAGCGCCACGGCAACGGCCCACTCGTCGACCGGGATCCGCAACAGCCGCAGTGGGCGGCCTAACGTGGCAACCGCAGGCGCTATTTCGCCGACATTGGTGGTCCACGACACCATCGCTCCCAGGCCCAGCAACACGATCGACAAGGTGGTGATCCGCAGGAAGTTCAACAGTCCGCCGAATCCGATTGGCACCCCGGCCAATTCGATCATCGGACTGCCACCGGCGAACGCCGCGGTGATGGCGCCGAAGGCCATTAACACCCACAGCCAGTGCGGTATTGACGGAAGCGCGCCTCGTGGAATGTGCGCGAGCCGGACCGCCGTCAGCACCAGGGCCGCCACCAGCCCGATGGTGATCCATCCCGGATAGAACGTCAGCAGCACCGAAATACCGAAGACCACTAGTAGTTTGGTGCCGGCCCAGAGGTCGTGGACTGCCGACGTGCCCGGTACCGGACGCAGTAACACCACTCCACGATTTGGCCGGCGGGTTGGGCGTTCATCCGATGGTGCCGTCGTCATCACAGACCTCCGGCCGTTGCCGAAACCGGTTCCAGCACACCGTCACGTAGATGCAGGATGCGCGGGCACAGCTCCTCCAACCCGGCGAAGTCGTGGGAGATCACGATTACGGTCAGACCCTTCTCGCGGCGCAGTTCCTCGAGTAGCCGCAGCAAGCCGCGCTGGGTGGCGGCGTCCAGGCCCGCCAGTGGCTCGTCAAGGATCAACGCTCGCGGTGAGCGCGCCAGCAGGCCGGCCAGTACGAGGCGCCGCATCTGGCCGCCGCTGAGTTGGTCGATGCGCCGCTTTGCCAGCGTGCTGTCCAGTCCCACGACGGCCAGCGCGGTCATCACGCGGTCGTGGTCCTTCGGTGAAAAACCGGCCGCCGAGGCTACTTCCAAGTCGACCCGGCTGCGCATCAGCTGCAGCCGCGCCGCCTGGAACGACAGCGCCACCGCCCCGACCTGCTCATGGGTGGGGCGGCCGTCAAGCAGACAGGCTCCCGTGGTGGGCACCGTCAGCCCAGCCATGATCCACGCCAACGTCGACTTACCCGAGCCGTTTCCGCCGTGGAGAAGTAATCCATCTCCTTGGTGCACCGAGAAGCTGACATCGCGCAGCGCGGTCTTCGTCCACGGGGTACCGCTGGCGTATTCGTGCCCGACGCCGACGACTTCGAGCACCGGAGCGCCCGAGTCGTGGCCCGGGGCGGCGGTCGCTGCCGGCGCGGCGGTGGTCTCCACCATGTCGGTGTTATCCCCGGAATCGCTGAGATTGATTGTGCGGTCGGCAGAATCGGCTTCGTTGTTGTAGTGCGTGATGTGAACCAGCGCTGAGCGGTGCCGCTTCTTCAGGTTCGATAGCACTCCCAGCAGCGCGTCCCGTCCCTGCTGGTCGACCATGCTGGTGACCTCGTCAGCGATGAGCAGCGCCGGCTCCCGCGCCAGCGCTGCCGCCACCGCCAGCCGTTGCAATTCACCGCCCGACAAGCTGCCGGTGTCGCGTTCCGCGTGCTCGTCGAGACCGACTTCGCTCAGCAACCGACCGACGTCGGTGGTCGTCCCGGGCGGCAGACCCCACACCACGTCGTCGGCCACCCGCGTGCCCAGCACCTGGCTTTCCGGGTGCTGCATGACAACGGCGGTGCCACCGAGTCGACCGAGCCCCACCGCCCCGGGGCGTTCGACGATGCCCGACGTCGGCTCCCGCCCGGCCAGCATCAGCATGAGTGTGGTTTTGCCTGATCCGTTGGCGCCGGTGACAGCGACGTGTTCGCCAACCTGCACATCGAGGCTGACCGCCCGCAACGCGTCGTGATCAGAGCCCGGGTAGCGGAATCGCACCTGCTCCAACCGGACTGGTACCGGGGCAATCGGCGGACCCTCAACCGATGTGTCCAATTTGTGGACATCGGGAATGCCGCGCAATCGCTCTAGCACGCGCGACAGCGCCCACCAGCCGATCAAGGACACCACTATGACCGAGACGATGCCGTGGCCGAGTAGCAGCCACGGCCAATAATGCAGCGCCTCGGCGAGGAACCACTTGAGACGGTCGGCGGCCAGGTCCACCCCGACTCCTATCGACCCGCTGAGCGGGAAGGGATGGTCGGTCGCGAAGCGCCCGATCGCTCTCAAGACGGCCGAAACCCCATCGACGTTGGCGGTGATGGCGTCGAATATCAGGTGCCGGAGCCGTGCCAGCACCGCCAGCGCGGCAACCGAGATCCCGCCGAGCACTGCCCCCGCGACGAAGGAGGCGACGATCACGGTTCGGGTGCCCAAGCCCCTGCGTTTGACGACTCCGGTCAGGCCACCCACATAGGCGCTGTGGACAACGGTCATCAAGCCGCCCAGACCGGCGATCAGAAACGCGATCACCCCGGCGGCGACCACCGCGGCAATCAGCACGCGGATGCGGTAGCGGTAGGCCAGCAGCCCCATCGGAACCATGCCCAGCAGTGCCAATGCGCCCGCAAACGGGACGACGACAGCGATGATCGCGGTCGCCGCACACAGTGCGGCCATGACCGCCGACTGCGCGAGTTCGCCGGGTCGCAGCGGACCGGCCCGTCCGGGCGTGGTCGCAGGGCGGGTCGCGGTCATTTCATCGATTCTGCCAGTTGTCCGGGTTGTTCCCCGAACGCGCAACGAGGTGGGTCCCACTAGTTTGCTCCATCGAAATTACCCGGTTGAGTGGTCTACATAGATCAGCTATGCAACTATAGAGGGATGACATCATCCGCCACCGCCGATGTGGGCGCGGCCGGGGAGGCCGGCGCCGGTCTGGGCGCGGATCTGCTCGCCGTGGTCGCCCGAATCAACCGCTATGCCACTCAGCGCATCCAGATGCAATTACCGGCCGCGCAGGCACGACTACTGTCCACCATCGACGCCCACGGTGAAGCGCGGATCTGCGATCTGGCCTCCGTGGACCACTGCTCACAGCCGACGATGACCACCCAAGTGCGGCGGCTCGAAGACGCCGGCCTGGTCGCCCGGACCGTCGATCCCTGCGACGCCCGGGCCGTCCGCATCCGGATCACGCCGGAGGGCATGCGCACACTGAACCGTGTGCGGGCCGACCGGGCCGCGGCGATCGCGCCGCAACTTGCCAAACTGGAGCCCGCAGACCGTCAGACGCTGGCGGATGCGGTCGTGGTACTGCGCCGCGTTCTGGACGATGCGGGGCCGGCCCCGCGACCGGGCGCATCTCGGTAAAGCCTGGTAGCGCGGCCGGTTGGGCAGCGCCGACGTCCCTGCAGCGGTTGTCGGCGCATGATGGCGGATAGACAACCGTCACTCGACCCAACAAAATGGGCGCGGAAGGTGGTGGCTATGCCGACGGAAGCATTCGCTTCCCCCCTAATCGTCTGGTTCGGCCCCAATCGATACATCTTTCCCGTCGGCCGGGACGTGACCATTGGCCGCGACAGCCGCGCAGATATCCGCATCGACGGCGTGGCCACGTCCATCTCACCCATCCACGTGGTGGTGCATCACAACGGCAGGCAATGGATAGCCGTCGATCGCGGTGAAGGCGGCATCTACGTCGACGGCGTGCGAATGTCCACGGTTTTCATCCATGACGGCCGGGCGATCACGCTCGGCGACCCACAGCACGGACCTCGGCTGGTATTTCAGCTCGGACCCCCGCCACCGCCGCCACCCCCGCCACCGAGGGCTACGCAGCGCCCGGCGATACGGCCCGCACCACCGCCACCCCACGCTGCACCTCGCGGTCCCAGCCGGCCAGGTTGGCAGCCCGCCCCTGCACCGCCCCCGCGGTCGGATCGGCCGACACGACCGCCGGTTGCGCCCCCGCCCGTCATGCCGACGCGGCCGCCACCTCATCCTCATCGCGTCGACCCGCCGGCGCCGCCACCCCAACCGGCACCGTCCCCCGCGCCCTTCCACAGGCCGCCCCCGGTCCCCCAACCGCCGGGGCCGCCCCCGGTCCCCTGGCCGCCGCCAGTGCAACCGCCGCCGCCCGCGCAACCGCCACCGCAATCTCAGCCGGCGACTGTGGCAGCCCGGTCTCCGGGCCTGCGCAAACGGACCGGGCTCGTCGAGGCACTGACCGGCGCGATGCAAAAGCTGCGACCGCAGCGCCCCGAACCCCGGCCGCATGAAGCCGAACCTCGGCCGCACGAAGCCGCGCCTACCACTGCGCTGCCCCTGCCTGAGGCGCCAGATGCAAAGGTTGAAGAAGCCCCGCTCCCGCCGCCGGCGGTCCAGGCCGGTCCGCTGCAGGCCCGTCAGGTGCGGCTCACCGTCGCTGGCGAGCAGGTGCTGGCGGAACTGTCCTTCACCGCTGAGCCGGGAACGCTTACCGCGGTCATCGGACCCTCGGAGGCCAGCACATCCGCTCTGGTCGACGTGCTGGGCGGAACGGTGCGACCCAGCGTCGGCACGGTGCATTTCGACGGCCACGACGTTGCAGCCGATCATGTGCGGCCAAACATCGGGGCAGTGCCGCGCTACGACCTGCTGCATCCCGCGCTCACCATCGAACAAGCATTGGGCTACGCGGCCGAATTGCGCCTGCCGCCTGGCACTTCCGCTGATCACCGCCGTCAGAGGGTGCACTGGGCGCTCGACGAGATGAAGTTGAGCCTGCTGCGCACCGTCCAGGTGGGCCGCCTGACCGCCGAACAGCGCAAGCGCGCATCCGTGGCCATGGAACTGCTGACCGGTCCGTCACTGCTTGTCCTTGACGAGCCGACTGCCGGACTAGACGAGGCAG
>Ga0210386_10003686_pt1 | contig 12778 bp, 11 predicted proteins | sample IncBWH32OmetaG_FD_160091 | JGI IMG/M metagenome (GOLD analysis project Ga0210386, IMG submission 160091) | Forest soil microbial communities from Barre Woods Harvard Forest LTER site, Petersham, Massachusetts, United States - Inc-BW-H-32-O ... | reverse complement strand
GCTGTCCCGTTCTCAGATAACCGGTGGCTTCTTCGACGTGCTGCTCGACGGTGCGGTAGTAGTGGAGAACATCGTGGCTGAGCGATAGTGCGCTGAGGCTCACATTCGCGGTGAGTAGCTCCTCCTCGTAGCGCGCTGTCAGCGCCGCGAATGCCGTTTCCTCGCGCTGCACCAGGATCGCGTCGCTGCTGAACCTCGCGACCCGAGCGAGCTCGTGGCGGATCGGCGAGTATACGTTCGCGGACTGTCGCGAATACGCGGAAAGTGCCCCCACCAGGCGCCCGCCGCTGATGACCGGAAGCGCGATGCACGAGCGCCAGCCGTGCGTACGAAAGAGCGCGGTGTCGAAAGGCTCCCACACGCCGTCGATGCGCGGGCGCCAGAGGCTCGAATCCTGCGTGTCGTAGACGACGGGCGCCCCGTCAGGCTTCAACTGCGAGACGATGCCACGGGTGTGGGCGTCCTCCGGGGAATGCGCCGGCAAGCTCAGCGGTCCGTGGTCTATCCCGGCGGTTGCGATTGAGAGGAAGTGCCGTACAGTGTCGTCATACTGCCAAAGCGCAAGCGCTGCGAGGTCGTACAAGCGCGTGAGCATGTCCAACGCCTCGCTGAGCGCGCCAGCGCGGACGGCGGCGGTGAATGCCGACAGCGAGAGCTCACCGTACGTCGCGATCAGGGCGCCGCGTAGACGCGAGTACGCAACGCGCAGGCCTAGCGGCGTGAACGGGGTCGAGGGTTGTTGCGAGGTAAAGCCCCACACGTGGATGGAGAACTTGGACTCGCTTGCCGGCGCGAGCGGGAGCGAACCGCTGTGTGCATAGAAGTAGCGCACTGGGAGCAGTTGGTCGCTGGGCGCCGCATCATGGTCGCGCAGGTCGATCGCGAGCGTTCCGCTCGCGCGCAGCGCCTCGACGGCGTCCGCACTGGAGCGAAGCTCTTTTGCGAGCGCTTCGAGCGTCGGCTTTTCGCGCGCCGTACGCTTGGGGTTGGTGAGCGCGATGTTCTTGGCCGAAATCGCCCCCGCCGAGAGCTCGGCGCCGATGCATTGGATCGCGTGGGGTCCGGTGTCCCTCTGACGCTTGGAGATGTCTGTAACGATCCGCTCGACAAGATCGCCGAGCTCGGACCGCTTGACCTCACGCATTGAGCGTCAGGTAGGCGGCATGCCGACGGAGGGTCCAGCGGAGCGCATCCAGGCGCGTCGCTGGACGAGCGACGAGCTCCTCGTTGAGGGCGGCGCCGCGTGTCGTCACGAGCCTCCTTCGCGTCGTTGAGGCCCACGCTCCAAGCACAGCGAACTCGGTGGAGAAGCCTGTGACGAACGCCGCGTACACGTTCGGCTGCGAGACCAGACTGGCGAAGCCGCCGCCGAGCGCCACGTACAAGATCGTCGCCACCCAGTACGAGCGTCGTTTCCATTCGCTCGGCGTCTCGTCTTTGGCGATGCGAAACCAGCGGATGACCTCGGGCGCAAGCGCTCCGAGACCGCCGAAAAGAAAGCTCGACACGTCAGGTCCCCCAGTATGTGGTAAGGAAAACTGTACGGAGGGAGATAAACGCAGTCAAGTAGCCAGAACAGTGCCGGCAGGCGCTCAGTTGGGCTCAACGCCTAGCCCGGCGCCTAGCGGGACCGCGATCTCGCCGCCGCGCACCGGCAGCGGATCATCGACCCCCTCGAACAGCCCAAGCGTCGCCAGCCCGCAGTGCGGCACCGCGCCGCGTGAGGCGAGCGCCGCGGCGGCGTGCACGCCCGCGGCGATCCCCAGCGGCCCGTCGTACGTCGAGGCGACATACGGCTCGGCGCCCGACGCACGGACGAGCGTCGCCGCGGCGATCAGCCCGGAGATGCCGCCGCAGCGCGAGATCTTCAGGCAGACGGCGTCGGCGACGCCGGCGCCGAGCGCGCCGTGCTCGGCCGCGGTCTCGTCGATCGCGACGCGCACCGCCACGCGCTCGCGCACCTCGCGCACGCGCTGCAGGCCGTGGACGGGCTCCTCGACGAGCTCGAGGCCGGCGGGCGCGAGCACGTCGATCGTGCGCACGGCCTGCTCGACGTCCCAGGCGCCGTTCGCGTCGAGCCGCAGCGCGACCTCGGGCCTGGCGGCGGCACGCGCTGCGGCGACGCGCCCCGCGTCGTCGCCGACGCCGACCTTCAGCTTGACGCACTCGAACCCGGCGGCGGCGGCCGCGGCCGCCTGCTCGGCGACGCCGGCGCGGTCGAGCGCCGTCAGCGTCGCGTTGACGGGAACCTCGGGGGCCGGGTTATCGGTGATCAGCGCCGCGAGCGGCAGCCCGCGCAGCCGGCCGGCGCGATCCCACAGCGCGAGATCGACGGCGGCGAGCGCGGCCGGCAGGTCGTCGACGCGCCGACATGCGTCGATCAGCTGCGCGCCGTTCAAGCCCTTCGAGCCGGCGAGGACGGGCGCGTAGCGTTCGAGCGCGGACTCGACGCGCTCGACGCTGACGCCGTCATAGGGCTCGAGCGGCGCCGCCTCGCCGTACCCGACCACGTCGTCCTCGTCGTGCAGTGTGACGGCGATCAGCTCGCGCTCGCGCAGCTCGCCGTAGGAGGTCGCGAGCGGTCGCGCGAAGCGCAGCGTGCGGCGCGCGAGCTCGAGCCTCACGAGCGTGCGCCGCCGCTCACGAGCCGACGCCGCCGCTCGCGAGGACGCCGGCGCTGAACAGCAGGCAGAACAGCAGCTGCGTCGCGCCGGTCTTCGCGAGCGCGCCGTTCAGCGCCGGCCCGTCGCTGCGCGCGCGCACGACGCGCACGACGCCGAGCGCGAGCGGCAACGCGAGCCACGGCAGCAAAAGCCAGGCGTCCATCGAGCCGAACGCCCACGGCAGCGGCGCGGCGACGAACGCGCCGGCGATCATCGCCGTGTAGAGCGTGCGCGTGCGCTCGCGCCCGAGGCGCACTGCGAGCGTGCGCTTGCCGGCGCGGCGGTCGGTGTCGAGGTCGCGCACGTTGTTGACGACGAGGATCGCGCTCGCGAGCAGCCCGACGGGGACGGCGCAGACGAACGCCTGCCACGGCAGGTGCTGGATCTGCACGAAGTAGGAGCCCGCGACGGCGACGATGCCGAAGAACAGGAAGACGAACAGCTCGCCGAGACCCTCATATCCATACGGGCGGGGGCCGCCCGTGTAGAGCACGCCGGCGAGGATCGACGCGGCGCCGACGGCGAGCAGCTCCCAGCCGGCGACGGCGACGAGGTAGGCGCCGCAGGCGACGGCGAGGCCGAACGTGACGTACGTCGCGAGCAGCACCTGGCTTGGCGGCACGAGGCCGCCGGCCGTCACGCGAACGGGCCCGAGCCGATCCTCGGTATCGGCGCCACGGCGCGCGTCGGAGTAGTCGTTCGACAAATTTGTGCCGACCTGGATGAGGACGGCGCCAAGCAGCGCGGCGACGAACGCGAGCGGATGGAAGACGCCGGCGCCGAGCGCGAGCGAGGTGCCGACGAGCACGGGCGCGATCGCGGCCGGCAGCGTGCGCACGCGCGCGGCCATGATCCAGATGCGCGCCGCGCTCACCGCCCGGCGCTCCGCTTCGCGACGGGCACGCTAAGCGCGACGCGGGAAGCGCGAGAAGTCGGGCTTGCGCTTCTCGCGGTAGGCGTCGCGTCCCTCCTGCGCCTCCTCGTTGCCGTAGAACAGGAGGTTCGTGTCGTGCGCGAGCTGCTGAATCCCCGATAGCCCGTCCTCGGCGGCGTTGAAGCTCGCCTTCAGCAGGCGCAACGCGAACGGGGAGAGGGCGAGCATCTCGCGGCACCACTGGACCGTCTCGGCTTCGAGGTCGGCGAGCGGGACGACCGTGTTGACCATCCCCATCTCGCGCGCCTCCTCGGCCGAGTACTGGCGGCAGAGGAACCAGATCTCCTTCGCCTTCTTCGGTCCGACGAGGCTCGCGAGCAGCCCCGCGCCGAAGCCGCCGTCGAACGAGCCGACCTTCGGCCCGACCTGTCCGAAGCGCGCGTTCTCGGCGGCGATCGTCAGGTCGCAGACGAGGTGCAGCACGTGCCCGCCGCCGATCGCGTAGCCGGCGACCATCGCGACGACCGGCTTCGGCAGCCTGCGGATCTGGATGTGGAGATCGGTGACGTGAAATCGACCGACGCCGGCGCGGGCCGAGCCGGGATCGAACGCCTCCTCGTCGAGGTAGCCCGAGTCGCCACGCACGCGCTGGTCGCCGCCCGAGCAGAACGCCTCGGAGCCCTCGCCGGTCAGCACGATCACGCCGACGCTCGTGTCCTCGCGCGCATCCTCGAGCGCGCGCGAGATCTCGACGATCGTGCGCGGGCGAAACGCGTTTCGGACCTCCGGCCGCGCGATCGTGATCTTGGCGATGCCGGCGTCCTCGCCGCTCGACTTCTCGTAACGGATGTCCGCGAAGTCGCCGCCGGCCGCCGCGGCGGCGTCTGTCCAGGTCGCGCTCACGACGCGGAAGGCTAGCCTTTGCCAGATGCTCGTGGAGGCATGGCTCGCCCGCGCCGCTCGTGCGCGCCCGACGCGCGTCGCGATTCAGACGCCTGGCGGCAGCTGCACGTACGCCGAGCTGCTCGTGGCCGCCGAGCTCGGCGCCGACGCGCTCGCCGCCCGCGGCGTCCGCCACGGCGAGCGCGTCGCGATCGCGCTGCCGCCCGGCCTCGCGTTCGCGCGTGCGCTGCACGCGTGCATGCTGCTCGGCGCCGTCGCCGTCCCCGTCGACCTGCGCCTCTCGCCGGCCGAGCGCGAGGCGATCGCCGACGACGCGGCGTTCCTCGTCGACGAGCCGCTGCCCGGCGTGACCGCGGCGGCGGCGGCAGGCTCCGCCGACGCTCGCGAGGAAGCGCCGGCGGCCGGGTCGGTCTGCCACGACCTCGATGCGGTCGCCGTCGTGATCCACACGTCTGGCACGAGCTCGGCGCCGAAGCCGGTCGAGCTGACATACGGCAACCTGCTGTGGAGCGCGCTCGGCTCGGCGGTCGCGCTCGGCCTCGACCGCGACGAGCGCTGGCTGTGCGCGCTGCCGCTCTCGCACGTCGGCGGCCTGTCGATCCTCGTGCGCTCGGCGGTCTGCGCGATGACGGCCGTCGTGCACGAGCGCTTCGAGACCGAGCGCGTGCTGCACGCGCTGCGCGAGGAGGACGTGACGCTCGTCAGCCTCGTCGCGACGACGCTCGCGCGGCTGCTCGACGCCGGCCTGCAGCATCCGCCGAGGCTACGCTGCGCGCTGACCGGCGGCGGTCCCGTGCCGGCGGCGCTGGTCGAGCGCGCGCGCGCGGCCGGCGTGCCGGTGAGCATGACCTACGGCCTGACCGAGAGCTGCTCGCAGGTCACGACGAGCCCGGTCGCGGCGCTGCGGGACGGCGAGCTCGGCGCCGGGCCGCCGCTGTTCTGCACGCGCGTAGAGATCGCGCAGGACGGCGAGATCCTCGTCGCCGGACCGACCGTGGCGCCGGCGTCGCTCGCCGACGACGGCTGGCTGCACACCGGCGATCTTGGCGCGATCGACGAGCGCGGGCGGCTGTCGGTCGCCGGGCGCAAGACCGACACGATCGTCAGCGGCGGCGAGAACGTCGCGCCGAGCGAGGTCGAGGCGGTGCTCGAGAGCCATCCGGACGTGCTCGAGGCGGCCGTCGTCGGTCGCCCCGACGAGCGTTGGGGGGAGGCGGTCACGGCGATCGTCGTCGCGCGAGCCGACCGCGCGCCGGACGAAGCGGCGCTGCGCGCGCACTGCGCTGGAGCGCTCGCGCCGTACAAGGTTCCGAAGCGCGTCGTCGTGCGCGAGCGCGAGCTGCCGCGCACGCGCTCGGGCAAGCTCCTACGGCGGGAGCTGCGGTCACCGTGACGAGCGACGGCGAGCATCGCGTGCGCGATGACTTCGACGCGAACGCCCACCGCGAGGCAAGCCTGCAGGGCTGGGAAGAGGCCGCCGCGGGCTGGGTGCGCAGCCAGGAGCAGATCCGCGCGTTCGGCGCGCCCGTCTCGCACTGGATGCTCGACGCCGTCGCGCCGCAGCCCGGCCAGCGCGTGCTCGAGCTCGCCGCCGGGCTCGGCGAGACGGGGCTGCTCGCCGCGGAGCTCGTCGCGCCGGTCGGCGGTGTCGTGATCTCCGACCAGGCCGACGCGATGCTCGCCGGCGCGCGCAAGCGCGCGGCCGAGCTCGGTCTCGCGAACGTCGAGTTCCAGACGATCAACGCCGAATGGATCGACCTGCCCGTCGCGAGCGTCGACGCGGTGCTGTGCCGCTGGGGCTACATGCTGATGGCCGACCCGCCGGCCGCGCTCGGCGAGACGCGCCGCGTGCTGCGGCCGGGCGGGCGCGTCGCGCTCGCCGTGTGGGACGCGATCGAGCGCACCCCGTGGGCGGCGCAGCCCGGGCTCGAGCTGCGCGAGCGCGGGCTGCTGCCGGCGCCTGGCCCCGGCGCGCCCGGGCCGTTCGCGCTCGGCGACGAGCAGCGCTTGCGCGAGCTGCTCGACGAGGCGGGCTTCGCCGAGGTGCGTGTCGAGGCGCTCGAGCTGCGCCGCGCGCACGGCGGCTTCGACGACTTCTGGGAGACGACGCTCGACCTCTCGCGCGTCTTCCACGACGCCGTGCTCGCGCGGCCAGCGCCCGAGATCGAGCAGATCCGCGCCGGCGTCAGAGCTCGCCTCGCACCCTACGAGGCGCCCGACGGGACGCTCGACATCCCGGCGCGCACGCTCGTCGCCTCCGCGAGCGCATGATCGAGCGCGCGACCCGCTAGCCTGCGCAATCCAATGATCTACGACGACGACGCAGACCTCGATCTCCTCGACGGCAAGACCGTCGCGATCATCGGCTACGGCTCGCAGGGTCACGCCCACGCGCTCAACCTGAAGGACTCCGGCGTCGAGGTCGTCGTCGGGCTGCGCGAGGACTCGCCGTCGGTCGCCAAGGCGCGGGAGCAGGGCGTCGAGGTCCGCTCGGTCGTCGAGGCCGCGAGCCGCGGCGAGGTCGTGATGATCCTGCTTCCCGACGAGCTTCATCACGACGTGTGGGAGAGCGAGATCCGCGACGGGATCGCCGAGGGCAACATGATCCTGTTCGGCCACGGCTTCTCGATTCACTACAAAGAGGTCGTCCCGCCGCCCGGCGTCGACGTCGGCATGGTCGCGCCGAAGGGTCCCGGCCACCTCGTCCGCCGCCAGTTCACCGAAGGCTCCGGCGTACCCGGGCTGATCGCCGTCGAGCAGGACGCGACCGGCAACGCGCGCGCGCTCGCGCTCGCCTACGCGAAGGGCATCGGCTGCACGCGCGGCGGCGTGATCGAGACGACGTTCAAGGACGAGACCGAGACCGACCTGTTCGGCGAGCAGGCAGTGCTGTGCGGCGGCGCCTCCGAGCTCGTGCAGGCCGGCTTCGAGACGCTCGTCGACGCCGGCTACGACCCCGAGATGGCGTACTTCGAGTGCCTGCACGAGCTGAAGCTGATCGCCGACCTGATGTATGAGAAGGGGCTCGCCGGGATGCGCTACTCGATCTCGAACACCGCCGAGTACGGCGACTACACGCGCGGCAAGCGCGTGATCACCGACGAGACGCGCGCCGCGATGAAACAGATCCTCAAGGAGATCCAGGACGGCGACTTCGCGCGCGAGTGGATCGCCGAGAATCGCGCCGGTCAGGAGAACTTCAAGCGGATGCGCGCCGAGCAGGCCGATACGCAGGTCGAGCACGTCGGCGGCGAGCTGCGCTCGCACATGGACTGGATCAAGCCCTCGTTCTGAGGCCCGGCGCGAGCGAGGCGAGGCGACGATGCTGGCCTACGTGTTCTGGCACCGCCCCGCCGCCGGCGTCGAGCGCGAGCGCTACGAGCACGAGCTCGCGCGCTTCCACCGCTCGCTCGCACACCGGCCGCCGAGCGGGTTGCGCGGTTCGGCCTCGGTTCGCGTCCCGGAGTTGCCGTGGCTGCCGGTGAGCGGTGAGCGCGAGGGCGCATCCGCGGTGAGCGGCCCAAGCGCCGACGGCCAGGCCGCGGCCGCCGGCTACGAGGACTGGTACGTCGTCGACGATTGGACCGCCGTCGGCGTGCTCGAGGAGGCGGCCGTCTCGCGCGGGCACGTCACCGCGCACGACGCGATCGCCTCGCGCGCCGGCGCCGGCGGCGGCGCCGTCTACCGGCTGCTGGAGGGCTGCGCGCGCCCGGCCGGCGGCGAGGTCGCCGTGTGGGTGACGCCGGCGCCCGGGCGCGAACGCCTCGCGCTCGACGCGCTGCTCGGCGACGGGATCGATCGCGAGCGCGACGGCCTGTGGCGGCGCTGCCTCGTGCTCGGCCCGGCGCCCGAATACTGCCTGCTCGCCGCCGAGGCGTCCGCCGGTGTCGCCGCGACGCGCTTGCCGACCGGCTGGCGCGCGCGGACGCTCGCTAGAGAGCCGGTCGGGGACGACTGAGAGCGCGCTCGGCCCAACGCGCGTCGCATCGCCGCAAGCGGTCAGCCTCTCGTTTCGGCGCCGTCGCCGCGCCGCACGCGTTCGCTACACTCGGCGCGTCGTCGCGACTGGCGCTGAGGTGGAGTCAACCACCGGGAAGCGACGAGCAGGACCGCCGCGCGCCTGGGCACCCTCAGAGCATCGAAATCCCTCGACCCGCGAGGAGCCCCGCATGACGCCGAGCAGCAGCACGCAAGAGCAGCAACTCGCGATACCCGCCGAGATGAAGCCCGCTGACGGGCGCTTCGGGTGCGGTCCGTCGAAGGTTCGGCCCGACGCGCTCGCGCGCCTGGCGAGCGACGGCGCCGACGTGATCGGGACCTCGCACCGCCAGAAGCCCGTCAAGTCGCTCGTCGGCGAGATCCGCGCCGGCCTGCGCGAGCTGTTTGCGCTCCCCGACGGCTACGAGGTCGCGCTCGGCAACGGCGGCACGACCGCCTTCTGGGACGCCGCCGCGTTCGGGCTGATCCGCGAGCGCTCGCTCAACCTCGTCTTCGGCGAGTTCTCGCAGAAGTTCGCGACGGTCACCGCCGGCGCGCCGTTCCTCGGCGAGCCCGTGCTCGTCAAGGCCGACCCCGGCGACGCGCCCGACCCTGCAACCGTCGGCGCCGAGGCTGCGCAAGCCGGCGTCGACGCGATCGCGTGGGCGCACAATGAGACCTCGACCGGCGTGATGACGCCCGTCGTGCGTCCCGACGGCGCCGGCGACGCGCTCGTCCTGATCGACGCGACCTCGGGCGCCGGTGGACTTCCAGTCGATGTATCGGCGTCGGATGTGTATTACTTCGCGCCGCAGAAGAGCTTCGCCGCCGACGGCGGCCTGTGGCTCGCGCTGCTCAGCCCCGCGGCGCTCGCACGGATCGCCGAGCTCGACGCCTCCGAGCGCTGGATCCCGGCGTTCCTGTCGCTGTCGACGGCGCTCGAAAACTCGCGCAAAGACCAGACGTACAACACGCCTGCCGTCGCCACGCTGTTCCTGCTCGCCGACCAGCTTCGCTGGATGCTCGACCTCGGCGGGCTCGACGCGTGCGTCGCGCGCTCGCGCGAGTCCGCGCAGCTCTTGTACGGCTGGGCCGAGCGCTCCGGCTACGCGACTCCGTTCGTCGCCGAGGAGGCGAAGCGCTCGCTTGTCGTCGGCACGATCGACTTCGCCGAGGACGTCGACGCCGCACGGATCGCCGCGACGCTGCGCGCGAACGGGATCGTCGACGTCGAGCCCTACCGCAAGCTCGGGCGCAACCAGCTGCGCGTCGGCATGTTCCCGGCGGTCGACCCCGGCGACGTGCAGGCGCTGACCGCGTGCGTCGACTGGGTCGTGGAGCAGACCTCGTGAAGGTGCTCGTCAAGGAGAAGATCGGCGACTCGGGCGTGGCGCTGCTGCGCGAGCACTTCGACGTCGAGGTCGGCGTCGACTGGAGCGAGGACGAGTTCCTGCGGCGCCTGCCCGAGTACGACGGGATCGTGATCCGCTCGGCGACGAAGATGACCGCCGACCTGATCGAGCGCGGCGAGAAGCTGCGCGTGATCGGCCGCGCCGGCGTCGGCGTCGACAACGTCGACGTGCCGGCCGCGACCAAGCGAGGCATCGTCGTCGCGAACGCGCCGCAGTCGAACGTCGTCACCGCCGCCGAGCACACGATGGCGCTGCTGCTCGCGCTCGCGCGCAACATCCCGCAGGCGCACCAGTCGCTGCTCGAAGGCAAATGGGACCGCTCGAAGTACTCGGGCGTCGAGCTGTACGAGAAGACGCTCGGGATCGTCGGCTTCGGGCGGATCGGCCAGCTCGTCGCGCAGCGCGCGCGCGCCTTCAACATGCGCGTGCTCGCGTTCGACCCGTTCGTCAGCGCCGAGCGCTATCGCGAGCTCGGCGTCGAGAAGGCGGCCGACAGCGACGAGATCTACGCGCAGGCCGACTTCGTCACGGTGCACCTGCCGAAGACGCCCGAGACCGAACGGTGGCTCGACGCGGAGGCGTTCGCGAAGATGCGCGACGGCGTGCGGATCCTCAACGTCGCGCGCGGCGGCCTGATCGACGACGCGGCGCTGAAGGACGCGCTCGACTCGGGCAAGGTCGGCGGCGCCGCGCTCGACGTGTTCCCGTCGGAGCCGATGACCGACTACCCGCTGTTCGACGGCTATCCGAACGTCGTCGTCACGCCGCACCTCGGCGCGTCGACCGCCGAGGCGACCGACCGCGCCGGCTACCAGTCGGCCGAGCAGGTCGTCGCGGCGCTGACCGGCGGCGTCGTCTCGACGGCCGTCAACATCCCGTCGATCGGCGCCGAGGACATGCAGGTGCTGGGGCCGTTCGTGCCGCTCGCGCGCCAGCTCGGGCGCCTGGCGATGGCGCTCGCCGAGGGCAGCTCCGTCGAGCGGATCGAGGCGGCGTTCATGGGTCGCATCGCCGAATTCGACACGCGCTTGTTGACGCTCGCCGTGATCGGCGGCGCGCTGCAGGGACGCACCGAGGAGCAGGTCAACCCCGTCAATGCGCCGAGCATCGCCGAGGAGCGCGGCATCGTCGTCGAGGAGAAGAAGGTCTCCGAGGCGGAGGACTACAACGAGCTGATTCGCGTCACCGTGATCGCCGGCGATGAGCGCGTCGCCGTCGCCGGCACCGGCATCGGGCCGAAGCAGGACCCGCATCTGGTCGAGGTGCAGGGACGGCGGTTGACGATCGAGCTCGAGCCGCACGTGACCGTGTTCCGCTACGAGGACCTGCCGGGGATGATCGGGCGCGTCGGGACGATCTTCGGCGGGCACGGGATCAACATCTCCTCCGCGGCCGTCGGGCATTCGCCGGACGGGAGCTCGGCCGGGGAGGACGGGGCCGGGCAGCGGCTCGCGGCGATGGTCGTCACGACCGACGCGGCGGTCCCCGACGAGGTCGTGCTGGAGATCGTCGCCTCCGAGGGATTCGTCAACGGCTGGTCGGTCGATCTGGGCTGATTTGGAGGGCGGTCCGCGCTCGCCGCCGTAATGCGCGCGGCAGCTAACGGTTCGCGCGCCGCTTAGCACTCGCTAACAAAATCGAGTAGTGTGTCGTTTCGATGCGGGCGGTTGTCATCACCAAGCACGGCGGGCCGGGCGTGCTGCAGGTGCAGGAGCGACCGGACGCCGCTCTGGCGCCCGGCGGGGTTCGAATCGACGTCGCCGCCGCCGGCGTCAACTTCGCCGATGTGATGGCGCGCATGGGCCTCTACCCGGACGCGCCGAAGACGCCGTGCGTCGTCGGCTACGAGGTCGCCGGCACGATCCTCGAGCTCGGGGACGGGGTTTCGGAGTCCCACCCATCCCTGACGCTCGGACAGCGCGTCGTCGCGAGCACGCAGTTCGGCGGCTACGCCTCGCAGGTCGTCGTCCCGGCGGGCGACGTGATCGCGCTGCCCGAGCAGCTGAGCTTCGAGCAGGGCGCGGCGATCCCGGTCAACTACGGCACGGCGTGGGCCGGCCTGATCGGCTACGGCGGCCTGCGGCGCGGCGATCGCGTGCTCGTGCACTCGGCCGGCGGCGGCGTCGGCATCGCCGCGACGCAGATCGCCAAGCGCACGGGCGCCGAGGTCTACGGAACCGCTTCGCCAGGCAAGCACGCGCGCTGCGAGGAGATCGGCGTCGATCACGCGCTCGACTACACCAAGCCGGGATGGCAGAAGGGCCTGCCGCGCTTCGACGTGATCCTCGACGCGGTCGCCGGCAAGAGCTTTCGCACGAGCTATGACCTGCTGCGCCCCGGCGGCCGCCTGGTCGCGTTCGGCGCTTCCTCGCTCGTGACCGGCCAGCGGCGCAACCTCGCGAGCGCGGTGCGCACGCTGATCCGCATGCCGCGCTTCAACCTGATCAAGCAGATGTCGGAATCGAAGGCCGTGATCGGGCTGAACATGCTGACGCTGTGGAAGGACCGCGGCACGCTCGAGCCTTGGATCGCACCGCTGCGTGAGATGCTCGACGACGGAACGATCAAACCCGTGATCGCGGGCGAGTTCTCCTTCGAGGATGCCGGCGAGGCGCAGACGCTGATCACCGAACGCAAGAACGTCGGCAAGGTCGTGCTGACGCCGTAGCGTCCGTAAGCTCGAATACCGGGATCATTCTGCATTCGGGCGGCGCGTCGGTCATAATTGCATCGTGTCGGCGCTAGACCTCGAGGCGTTGTTGCGGAGCAACGACGGTCCACCAGAGGACCTTTCGGACCGGCTGGAGCGGATCAAGGTCTCGGCGGGGAAGATCTGGGCCAAGCAACGCCTCGAATGGTTCACCGACCACTCGTCGCACCGGCATTCGCGGAGGATCGTGTGGCTGCTCGGCGCGTTGATCGAACGGCTGCAGGAGGGCGCGAGGGCG
>Ga0210386_10003685_pt1 | contig 12782 bp, 15 predicted proteins | sample IncBWH32OmetaG_FD_160091 | JGI IMG/M metagenome (GOLD analysis project Ga0210386, IMG submission 160091) | Forest soil microbial communities from Barre Woods Harvard Forest LTER site, Petersham, Massachusetts, United States - Inc-BW-H-32-O ... | reverse complement strand
TCGTGAAAATCGTTGAGAGCCCGAACACAGCCGTAGTAGGCGCGAGCCGCTTGGAGCGCGGCAACTCTCGCATCATTCAGGCGGCTGGCAATTGTTTGCTCACCAATTTTTATGGCCACGATTGCACCCGTTCACCAGCGACGTGCACGGCGTCATTCGTGGAAAGTTTGAGTTTGAGGTCCGACCAGATTTTCAACTTCGCATCGCGCTCGATACGCGCGTGATTCTCGCGGCTGGCAATGGCAGTCAGTTCCGGATCAATGACCAGTTGCAGATACACAGCGTCGCCCACGCGTGTAGGTTCCAGTTGCGTTCGGTGTTTGTTGCGGTAGCCGTTTACGGCGGTCCAGGCATCGAGCCACACACGATTCGCTTCGACGTATTCAGCATGGGCTTCGGCGACAAGGTCGGCAGGCGTACAGGAGGGGGGTGCTTCTACGACTTCGATTTTCTTCCACAAGTGGAGCACCCGCACGTCTCCTCGCAAGGCCGCTGTCGTGGGCCTTGCCTGAAACGACGGTTTCTCCTTTGCGCATCAGCCTAGACCAAAAGCCGCAATTTTGGAAGACGATTCGACAATTTCTTGCGCTGCGAATTTCGTGGGTAATAGGTCAGGTTCCGATACAGCGTCAATCAGGCATGCAATCACTACTTAACACGTGAGCCCAGACTTGGCCCAAATCTCGTGGGCGCAGCGCGATACCTGGCAGTTTTGACACTATCGTTATCGGTACCCGAATGTAGTATCCCCCCATAATCATAATATGGAGCGTCGCATCGCTTTGGCGGAGCGCCGTGTTGTTCTGTAGATTTTTGGAGTTAGGAAACCGCAGGAGGACAAGGTATGAAGGTGAAGGTCTCCGCCGCCAAGGCCCAAGAGCAGAAGCCTAACATCGTGTTCATCCTGGTGGATAACGTCGGCTGGGGAACTTTCGGGGCGTACGGCGGAACGATACCCACGCCGCGTATCGACAAGATGGCCAGCGAGGGCATCCGCTTCAACAACTACAACGTCGAGGCCCAGTGCACGCCGTCGCGCTCGGCGATCCTTACCGGGCGATATGCGGTTCGCTCGGGGACCTATTCCGTCCCTTTGCCCGGGCAGGGGGAGGCTGGCATGGCGCCGTGGGAATACACTATTGCCAAACTCCTCTCCGACGCCGGTTACGCCACGGCGTTGTACGGCAAGTGGCACCTGGGCGAACATCAGGGCCGACTGCCAAACGATCAAGGCTTCGACGAATGGTGGGGCATCGTGAACAGCTGGGATGAGTCGGCCTATACTTCGTGGCCGCTGTTCAAGGAGAGCGGCATGCCGGTGCCCATGATCTGGGAAGGAAAGAAAGGCCAGCCTTCTACGCCGGTGATGCCGCTTGACCTGAACGTGCGACCAATCGTAGACGAAAAGTACATCATCCCGAAAACCGTCGAGTACATCAAGCGGAACGCGGCGGCAAAGAAGCCCTTCTTTGTTTACGTCGGCTACTCCGAGGTCCACCCGCCGGTTATCGCCAACCCGGATTTCGTCGGCAAATCCACCAAGCGTGGCGGGCTGTTTGCCGACGTCATCGCCGAGATGGATTACCGTGTCGGTCAGATCCTGGACGCCGTCGAAGAAGCGGGCGTCGATGACAACACCATCGTTATCCTCAGCAGCGACAACGCGGGCGGCGGAGGTGTCCCCCAAATCGGCGGGAGTGTGAACGGTCCTTGGCGCGGCGATTTCATGAACACCCCGTTCGAGGGAAGCATGCGGGTGCCTGCGATGATTCGCTGGCCGGGCAAGATCCCAGCAGGCGTTGTCACCAACGAAATGCTTGCCGCTGTGGATTGGCTGCCAACGCTTGCTGGGATAGTGGGTGCGTCGAACCTCATGCCTAAGGATCGACCTATCGACGGCGTCGATGCCTCGGCCTTCATGCTGGGCAAGAGCGACACGACCGGCCGCGACAACTACATGTTCTTCGGCCCAGACGGCGAACTGATGTCGATCAAGTGGAAGATTTACAAAACGATCTTCCGCTACACGGAAAACACACTGTCTCCCGCCATCCAGAGCGGGTTCATCAAACCGCAGTTTCCAATGTTTTTCGATCTGAGCAGCGATCCGCACGAGGACAACAACCTTTTCTACACAGATCTGACCAACGCTTGGATGCTGGCGCCGGATTTCAAGATCATCGGGGAATATCAACGCAGCCTACAGAAGTACCCCAACATCAAGGTCGGCGAGGACTTCAAGGGCTATGGGAAATGAATTATGAAACCAGGTGTAGACGGTTTCTGCCGGACAAGAGCGGATTAGATTTTGAGTGGGGAGGTAAGCAAACGTGAGTTTTCGAATTAGGGTTTCGACCGCTCTAATTATTTTCGCCATCTTGGGCGCTGCTTCACCCGCGTTGGCACAGCAGAAGGGTCAATGGGTCCCGGGACAATTCGGTCTCAACGCTGGAGTGATTCCCGATCCCGGCATCAGTTATGTCAACATACCGATCAATTATTCCGCCAGCCAATTGAATAATTCCAACGGAAACGCCTTCCCAAATGTCAGGGGGACTTATTCGTTCTGGGTGGATGAAAACGTAATTTATTACGTCCCGAAGCACAAATTCCTTGGCGGGTATTTCATGCCCTACGTTGATTTGAACTGGGCCAGCGGCGAGCTCGTCGCCAACATCACCGGGACAAGCCTCGGCACCGGGGGAGGCGGCTCCGGGTTTGCGGATACGTATGTCCAGCCATTGAACATGGGTTGGCACTTTGGGAAGCGAGTGGACTTCGTTGCCGGATACGGTTTTTTCGCTCCGACGGGCAGCTTCGCCCCGGGAGCGAGCAACAACGTGGGTTCCGGCTATTGGGGTAACGCTATAACGAGCGGCACCACGCTCTACATCACCAAGAATCAGGCAACCACCGCAAATTTGAGCACCGTCTGGGAGATTCACGGGCAAAAGAGCGGCACCAACATAACGCCGGGTCAGGCCTTCACGGACGAATGGGGTTTGGGGCAGATCCTCCCACTAAAAAAGGATTTCAGCAGACTCTTGCAGCTCGGTTTCGTGGGATACGACCAATGGCAAGTTTCGAATAGCAGTGGAACGATTGGCGGCATCCCTGTGAGTGCAATTCCGTTCTACTCCGTGCATGCGATGGGCGTTCAGTCCAACTTGATTCTTCCGGCGAAGAATCTGTCCGCTTTCTTCAAATACTATGCTGAGTATCGGGCTCTGGCTCGTCCGCAGGGCCGCACGATTGTGTTCGGCTTTTCGTGGACACTGCGGATTCCGAAGCCAGCGCCACCTGCACCGCAGCCGGAGGCTGCGAACCCATAAGAGGAGCGATTCCACTGTTTACGGTCTGCATCGGTGAACCACATTTACGGCATTGCGCTTTCGTTTCTACGATCATCCAAACTTCCCGAATTGCCCATGGAAAGCGCCACGGCGTGCGCCGAGTTCCCGAAATGTACAACCCTGCGGGACCGCGCCGTTCATCACTTGTGTCCCGCAGTTTCCACAGCGGATGCCGCCAGAAATAATTTGCGGAAGATAATTCGAGCAGCACGCGCCAGCCGGCTTCGGCGGCAACACGCCATCGTTTGCCGCGCATTCGTTGCAATGCACGATCAATTTGCCGACGCCGCCCGACATCAAAATCGTGCATGTACTTCCGCAATTCTTGCACGGAGTGTTGGCCTTTGGCTTCGGTGCCTCACTCCGAATGATGGCCGCGTTCGCTACCAGTTCCGGTAGTGGTTTTGGTTTCGGCTTGTGGAGCAATTCGCCCCAGACATCGCGTACCCCTTCGGCGATTTCCCGCGCTTGTTTTTGCAGCACCAGAAGCACCCCCAGCACCGCGCCCCTGGCCGAGCGGAAGCCATGCACCGCCAGAGCTAAACTCATGGTCGTATCATCGTGGCTATTCGCCGGTGCCGCATACTTCACGCTCGTTCCATCGAGTTGATACTCGAACGATTCCATTTCCTGCCGGTAAATCTGGAACCGCTCGGTGTTCGGGACACGAATTTCTTTGTTGTCGCAGGCCAGCACCAACTCTTCGATTAAACTCTTGCGGGACGGAACGGTGAACACATAGCGTTCGACATTCAGTTGCAACTCTTCAAGGCTCTCACACACCGGGTCGCCTAAGCCAGTGGCATCCACAATGCATTTCGCGCAGCCATAGGTCCGATAGAGCAGCGCCGCGCGTCCCACCTGCAAACTCCAATCCGTCTGGCTGAATCGTTCGCCGTACACCACGTTGCCATCCTCATCCACAATCGTCGCGCAGCTAAAATCCGCTTTTCTCGCCAGGTCCAGGCCCATGTAATACCGTTTGCCGGGTTCGGGCTCAGAGAGTTCCCTCCCGGTGAAAATCTCATCGAGATTACGAAACAAACTGCAATCGCTTTCGGGAACAATCGCCAAATACAACGCTTCCCAAAGTTGCAACGGCATCTGTTTTTTGAACTGTTGAATCACTTCGTCGCTGACCAGGCCGTCTCCCCCGGTCGGGAACGTCATGAAATCTTCGCCGGTGCGCTCGCGCTCTTCCGGAATCATCCGCTGGATGCGCAACAGGTGCTTGACGCTCCAGTTCTTGCTGCCTAAATCCAAGTTGAAAAGCATGCGCAAGCGGCCGTTGGTTCCGCTGATGGTGGTCAGCGCCGCGACATACACCGTCTCCGACATGCGCGAACTTTCATCGAGCACGATCCTTTGAAAGTTCTGCCCGTACAACGTCTGCTCGTTATCTCCCGATATAAAATCGATCCTTCCGCCATTCATGCTGGTGATCTGCAACCGAGCCTCGTTCACTTTCACGATTCGATCGAGGATCCATGGCTGCAGCATCGTCTTGATCTCATCAAACGCTGCCCGCGAACGAAAATAATACGGGCCGACATAACAACACGCCTGCCCATCGAGCATGCCGCGGACTAGCCAAAAAAATGCTGCGAGCGATTTTCCCGTTTTTGTGCCGGCGCCACAAACCAGAATTCGCGCCTTCGATTCCACGAACTTCCGCTGCCGCTCCGTGAGTGGAAAGTCAAATCGCTTCACTGCTCGCGCTCCTCTCGGATCCGCTGCGCCTCCCTCGCCGTCACCGTGCGGGGACTGCCGTTTTCAAAGATGACTTCCATGTCCTCGTCCACGTCCCGCTTCGCCGGAAATAGCTTGTTGTGCGTGGCACCAAGCAAATGCTCTTTCCGCATCTGCAACTCCAGCAAGTGCCGCCGCTCTCTTACCCCCGCGATTGCTCCCGCCACGTTCATCCCACATTCCCCGAGCAACGTCAGCCGCCGTAGCTCATACTCCAGTTCCGCAAACTTCTCATCACACGTCACCGCCGCCGGCATCCGCGCACTCCGCCACGGTAAACAAAATCTTCGATGGTGCCGCACCATCCCATACGACCACCCAAACTCTCGCGCCATCACTCCAATCCGCGCACCCTGCAATAACCGCAAATTGATCTGCTGTAACCTCGCGTCGCTGCAAATCCGACATTGTGCCATCTTCGTCCCATTCCTTTGGGGCATCCCCAGTGCAAACGATCAGTCGGATGCTTCGGCGCCGCCTCGATGCAAAAGATTCTGAGGAAGGCATTACAGCCGCGCGAGGCGACGCACTGCAACGTGTGTAACACATCCGCGAACTGACCGACACAAATACCAGCACACGCAAGAATAATTTCTCGCAACTGATTCATCCTGCAATCATTGCGCGCGAGAGCGCCTCGTGGGGGACGAGGAGTCCGCAGCAAACACGCAAAAACCAAGCATTCTAGGCCCTTTTTTCGCACTGCGTTCGTTCTGATGCTCGCTGATGCGATGGCGTGCCGTTCCCCAGGGCCGACACAGAGCGCAAGTGAGCACGCTTGGGGATTTGATTTTCTCGTGGTGCATTTATTTTGTAGCGAAGGGAGTAGATTTGTACGAGTCATACGACTCAGGGAGTCATTTCCCCAGCGTTCATGGAAAGTTTTGTGGACGATATTAAGATTGGTGGACTGTATTATGAACTGCTAGGAAATGACTCCCCGTGACTCACTGACTCGTTGAACCGGAGCGGTTAGAATGTTTGCGACCATGTATGACGTACCGTATCTTGTGACGCATATATTGTTACAGCGGATGAGCAAGCGCTGTGGCGAACTGTGTGATGAAGCGAGTGGCCTAGGTGAAGGCACGGCGGAGCGATGCCGATTAGAAAAGCGGATTGTTGTATTGGAGCAATATAAGTTCCCGAAGCCGGACGAATTGGATGCCTATCAAAGGCGTGCGATCGATCAATGGCGGATTCCGGCGGGACGGAGCGTACGGCAGCGACTCAAAGACAAGCCACGAGGCCGGCCGGAACGGTATCGCGCCTCAGTGCGTGCAGCACTGGAGGAAAAGATTCAGCATCCTGAACGGAAGTGGCGTGAACTAGCGGCGAAGCGTGGTCTTGCGCAAGATGATTTGGAGCGACAGATTTACTTGCTGAAGGATGTTTTAAAACGTGAAGGCATCGCGATACCGAACAAGCGCGATTACCAAATGGCGCGAAAATCCTTTGAGAACGGACTCCGGCGCTTTGCTCAACTGCGCCGACGCGATGATGACTGGTACAATTTCATTCACAAATATTGGAGAAATGGATTAACTCCAGAGACGACGCACCCCACCGGGCCAGGCTTTAGCCTCGAATAGAGCGTTCCCTCCCTGAACAAATCCTTTCCATCAACTAAAAAATCCTGAATTATTCAGGCTCGACCGCTTGCGCGTATTCGGGCTATTTTCTCGCCGTCATGAAGACTTCGCAGAGCAATCACAAAACGAAAAAGCCATTCGCATTACTCACCGTGCGCGTGGACCCCGGCGTACACAGCGAACTGCATGTCTTGGCTCGCAGTCAAGATTTGACGCTAGCCCAGATGCTCCGGCGCCTGTGCGCGGCAGCGTTACGTGAAGGAAGAAAAGCTTCGGAGTCAGTCTAGACAGCAAAACGCCGGGCCAGTGTTACCAGCACTGAAACCCGGCGTGAAAGTGAATCCCCGATCCCGACAAGGAGGGAGAATCCATGGGTACGAATACCGTATACGGTTATCCCAGTCAAGCACAAGAAGTCTCCGCTACCCCCGAACCAGTCAAGCCATTCAGTAATCTCCAGGTTACGGTTTTAGGTTTTGAGCATTGGACCCGACCGGGGTCAAGTTTTAAAGGGAATGCGACCATAGCCGTTACCGGCATCATCCCCGGTCACACCTTAATTCTCGCCCAAGTCAAATACTTCGGCCCGCGTGAACCGGACAATCCAGATGATCATGGCAGTTGTTCGTTTCCACAGTACAAAGTTGACTTCAAAGATAAAGACGAAAACTGGAAACCCCAAGTCTCGATTTTCGGCGAGACGCCGGACGATAAATCGCTTCACTTCCGGATTCTGACCCGCGCTCGCATTGCCATCGAACTTTACCTGAAGCAACACGAATCGCCCACGCAAGCCTTTGATGACTTGCCCCAAGACATTGCAGTGACCGACATCGGCGACGAGCAAATCCCGTTTTGAGGACGTGCCATCGTGCGCCTGCGTTTTGGGAAACACATCGGCAAGGAACTCGGCGAGGTGCCGGAAGATTACTTGCGTTGGTTGTACCACTCTTCGCGCACGCTGGTTAAAGAAATCGAAATAGAGCTCGACATCGAACCGGCAAATGGGAACGGAGGCCGGCACTCCGTTCCGGATTTGCCTCCACTGACACGCGAACTCGTGGAAGCGGGGTACCGGAGTCTTTCCAAGAAACACCACCCCGATCTGAACGGCGGCAAACCCAGCGAAAAAATGACAGAACTCAACACGGCAATCGCCAAGTTGCGAAAGGCGCTCCGGTGAACAATCTGACAAGCAGCGATCTGGCGATGTTCGCGAAGTTAGGAATCGGCGGAGGCCTGCTCGCTCTCGCGCAAGTTGCCAGAGTAACCGACAGCGAAGCTCGTACGGATTACGGCATCGTCCACAGCGGTCATTGCGGCGGCATCGTGTTCCCGTACATCTTGCACGGCCGGCGAGTCACCTGCCACCTGCGCAGAGATTTTCCGGAAACGGATTCCAAGGGCCGACAGAAGAACAAATATATTTTTCCGAAAAACGATGTGCGCCACCTGTACCTCGTTCCGGGCCAGGACGCGCAACTCACGGACCAGACTATCCCGGCCATCATCGTCGAAAGTGAGAAGTCGGCGCTTGCGATTCATGCCTTCGTGTTGCGCACTGGTTTCAAGTTGTTTCCAGTTGCCACGGGCGGGGCGAGTGGCTGGTCTGCCAAGCGCGGCCACAAGCCAAAGGCCGATGGTGGGCACGAAGCGAACAAAGACTTGTTGCCGGAACTCGATTCATTCGAGTCCAGCAGAGCGGTCGGGATTTTGTTCGACAGCAACGTTACAACGAACAAGACGGTAAGAGCAGGGCGCGCACGACTTGCCAAGCGATTGCGAGGCCAAGGCGCGCAGGTACGATTGTTTGACCTGCCACCACTGCCAGGAGTGAATGGGCCTGATGACCTCATCCAACAAAAAGGCGATCAGGCCTTTATTGACCTACTCAACGCGAAGCCGACCAAAGCCACGATTCTAGTGGATCCCAGCGGCACTCCGGTTGCCGTCGATCAGGCCGAAGAAATCCTGCTAGAACACAGCGACGAATTGCGCATCTTCCAGCGTGGTGGCGAAGCGGTACGGATTGTCAGACTACCGGAGCCGGTAACAAGTGGAGGACTCACACGTCCAGCCGGAACGGTACTGATTGCGCCGCTTGATAGACATGCGCTGCTAGAGGCCTTCGAGCGGCTCATCAACTTCGAGGAAATCGGCAAACGCGGAAACCTGAAGCAGATTCATTGTCCTGGCCGCGTTGCTGATTTTTATCTGAGCCGCGCGGACAGCAAGAAACTTCCAGTCTTGCTTGGCGTGGCTTTCGCACCGTTCCAGCGCACCGATGGATCCATCGTCAGTGAAGATGGTTATGACGAAGCGACCGGATTATTTCTACTCTCTTCCGAGGAGTGGTTGCCGGTCGCAGACGAGCCCACGCGGGACGATGCACTCGCCGCACTCGAAATCCTGAAAGCACCATTCATGGAGTTCCCGTGGTGCGAACCTGCCGACTTGAATTTGAGCGTGCACCTGGCTGCCATTCTCACAGCAATTCAGCGTCGAGTTTTGCCGGCCTGTCCCTTAATTGGTTACTCCGCACCGCAGCAGAGAAACGGGAAGTCTTTGCTCGCGGAGTCGAACTCACTGATTGCGGCCGGAATTTCTGCGCCCTGCCAAGCCGTCAGCGAGCAGCACGAGGAATTCAGGAAAGTCGTGTTTGCCTCTTTGTACGAAGGCTATCTCGTGGTGAATCTCGACAATCTAGAAAAGCCGCTAAGTTCGCCGCATCTATCTGTTGCTCTGACCCAGGAAACCTACGCGGATCGTCCGCTAGGCCGTTCCGGCATTGTGCATCTCCCCACTCGGATGCTCTGGACAGCAACCGGGAACAATCTCACCTTCCGCGGAGATTTGGCGGTGCGCACCTTGCTGGCACGTATCGACGCACGTGCCGAAAAACCGGAGGAAAGAAAGTTTCAAATTCCCGACCTGGTCGAACACCTGAAAACGAATCGCGCTCAACTGATACAAGCAGCACTGACCATCCTGCGCGCGTATCACGTCGCTGACAGACCGGCCCAAGACATCCCCAACTGGGGAGGCTTTGATGAATGGACCCGCGCGATTAGGTATCCACTCACATGGTTAGGATTGCCGGATCCAGTCGGCAGTCGCAAGACGATCACCGACGATGACGTCGAGCGCGAATCCGCTGTGGCCCTACTCCACGCACTGCGTCAGACATTTGGAGCGCAACCCTTCCTGATTAGCGAAGCGATTCGCCGGTCAAAGATTGAAGGCGAGGACCGTAGTCGTCCCTTCGAATATTTGGACAACGCGTTGGGAGCCGTCGCCGAACACAAAGGCCAAATCAATCTGCGTGCACTCGGATGGTGGCTGCGCCGCTGGAAGGACCGGCACGTCGAGAAGATGTGTTTGTGTTCTGCCGGAGAGGAACATCGCGCCGTGCTCTGGAAAATCCACATGGAGGGGGATTCAGAATGAAAATCACAAACGTGCAACCCGATGGCAGTTTCACCATGCAAGTGCAGTTGCCGGAAGGATTTCTCCCGAAGCTGCCGAAGAGAGCGAAGAGCCGCGAGCAGCAAATCCATGCAGAACTATCTGCCATTAGAAAGGTTGACAAGCGCAGAGCACTGCCGGAAGTCGTCGATTTCCTTAAGGCGTATGCGGCGAAATTAGACGACGAACTGAAGGTGATTCAGAGGCGGAAAGTGTGAGCTTTCCAATCCAATGGAGGTGAGCAATGAGAGAGTCACCGTTTCATATAAATGACTGCGCACTCCTGTACGCGGTGAAATACGAGCATAAGACGTACGGACGAGATAGCAACTGTGTCGAGTTGGTATGGCTCGTTGAACACATGGACGAGTTGCTAGACGAAATGCACCGATTGTTGGTGGCACTCAGAACCAACGAAAAGGACCTGCGCTCCGAAGTTAACGCGATTCAACGAATCCTTTGGGACGCGCATTACTCCGAGTTGGCCGAACACGTTTCCACTCTTGCAAGGATTCAGCAAGAAGCAGAAGACTGAAACATGACCCTTGCTTGTCCATGGTGCGGGCGCACGTTCAAAAGCGTGTCGCTTTGTAAGCGGCACACGAAGTTTTGCGAACTTGCGCCAGCACCACGGCACACGAGAAACGAACGAACGAAGCGACCGCCGGGATGTAACTGCTGCGGATCGCCAAACCATTTAGTGCACGTCCTGCTATGCCTCAATTGTGTGGATATGCTGTGACTCTCAAGGTCCAACCCGACTGGCAGCCGGATGCGCCGCTCCTATTGTCTGTCGAGCAAACGAGCAAGCTACTCAATCTGTCGGTGCGCACGGTGAAGCGGTTGCTCGACCGCAAAGAGTTGGTGAGGCGCAAAATCGGCAGTTCGGTCCGCATCCCGCGTAGTTCGATTGACGCGTTCCTACGTAAAGACCACGACACCCAGGGAAAATAACAGTTGACACTATGCGTAGCGGTACGTATTATGATGCGTAGCGTCACGTATGACGCAAAGGAGAGACGCACATGGCACGCAAGAAGGAGCTGACCGCGAAGGAAATGGGACGGCTGGGTGGCGCCGCACGCGCCAAGAAGCTGACCGCCCAGGAACTTTCAGAGAGTGGACGCAAGGCAGCAAAGGCACGTTGGGCAAAAAAGTCCGAAGGCAAGGGAGGGAACTGACGATGAACGATAGCACTCACGAAGCAGTGTCACTCAAGCACGCTCTGCGCGATGCCTTTCCGTCCGATGCCGCGCTCGACCAGGCATTGGCAAACGCCCAGCAATTAAAGAAGAGGCATTTGCAGGAACGGCAGGCCGCGCGGGAACAACGGAACGCTGGCCGCGTCGCGCGGGAAAAACTGGAGCGCGGCGTGCGGCGTCGCGGCAACGCCTTAGTGATTTACCTGACGCATCCGGACGGCCGTATCGAACGCCGGTCTCTCGGAAACGTGACGCCCACATTCGCCAAAAAACAACGGATCGTCTTTCAGCGGCAAATCGCCGAAGGCCGATATCTCAAGCCGGTACCGCGCACCGAACTGGTTCTGTTCAAGACGATCGCGGACAAGGCCGTCGAACACAGTCAGCGTCACAAACGCTGCTGGGACGCGGACAAACAAAGAGCGGCGGTGTTTACAGCCTGGTGGGGCAGTCGTCCTGCCGAGTCTGTTACGGCCGATGAAATCGAGAAAAAACTTACCGAGAATCTCGCGCCGAATGGCTTCTGCTGGTCAAAGACAACATTTAACGAATATCGAAATTGCCTCAGCCACATCTTCACGCTCAGCATCGACCGCGGCGAACTCGTTCGAAACCCAGCCTCGAAGGTGCAGTGCTACACGTTGGAAAATGCTCGTTCGCGCGAACTCAGTCGCGACGAGGAAACCCGTTTGCGATTGGCCATCCGAGAGTTGTATCCGACCAAGGAAGTCGAACTCGATTTGCTGCTTCATACGGGCGCTCGATGCTCCAACTGGTACGGCGCTCACAAACAAAATCGCGCGCACATGGAACCATTGCAGTGGTCGGCAATCAACATGGATTGGAAAGTCGTAATGTTCCCGCGTTCGAAATCCGGCGTTGGCTATCAAATACCTTTGAACCAAGTCGCCATGGACGCGCTCAACAAGCTACTGGAACGCTCTTCGGATGGGAAAGGCCCGGTCATTCGCAAACCCTCTGGGCTCGAATTGCAGAGTTGCCGGAAGTGGTTCGAGAAATCCTGCGAGAAGGCCGGCATCGTGGACCTGCATCCGCATGACCTGCGTCATACGTTCGCCACGCGCCTGCGTCGGAACAAGGTGCCGCTGGAGGATATCGCTGCGCTGCTGGGCCACGATCTCAAGAAGCATTCTATGACGGCCAGATATGCGCATGTCGATTTAGATATTTTGCGGCAGGCGGTTGATACCCTGGTCGTAACCAGCACAAAAACCGACACACCCACTGTAGTTGAGTTTCCGAAGGCGAAGGCTGTATAGTGGAAGTCGTTTCACTGCTAGGTTTTATTCCACGTAGGGCGTGTAGCTCAGTTGGGAGAGCGCCTCGTTCGCAACGAGGAGGTCAGGGGTTCGAGCCCCCTCACGTCCACCATTATTGTGATTGGCCCGGCAGTGTTCGAG
>Ga0210386_10003683_pt1 | contig 12792 bp, 9 predicted proteins | sample IncBWH32OmetaG_FD_160091 | JGI IMG/M metagenome (GOLD analysis project Ga0210386, IMG submission 160091) | Forest soil microbial communities from Barre Woods Harvard Forest LTER site, Petersham, Massachusetts, United States - Inc-BW-H-32-O ... | reverse complement strand
CCTGTCCGAACTCCGACGCCCGGGTCCTGGTCTGGCAGGACATGGCCGGCCTCAGCAGCGGCAAGGCGGCCCGGTTCGTCAAGCGATTCGCCGACATCGGGGGCGAATTAGGGCGCGCCGCAATGCAATACGCAGAAGAAGTGGCTGGCGGGGTTTTCCCGGCCGACGAGCACTGCTTCTGAGTTACTGCATCTGACACCGACTGCGGAAATCGGTCAACGGCTGGCGAATGCCCTCGAGATCAGCATGGGCCTGCGGGTTGGCATCCATGTACTGCTGCAGCTGGTCGCGAATATCCTCGCGGGGCTGACCCTTCAAGCTGGTGAAGTAGGCGTTGACGTCCGGATGGGCGAACAGATACGCCGAGGTCGTGGCCGCAACGCCGGCAGATACTCCGGCGAGATCGGCCGCTGTGCAGTTCGGCGGTGGTGGCGCGGGCTCCGGATCCGCTCCCGCTGTTGGAGAAGCCAAGCCGGCGGCACCGAAAAGCATTGCGCCGCCTATCACACCGGCAGCGAATCCGCGCGCAACCACGCGGGATGCGGCACACCCGAAAAACAACATGGAAAGCTCCTTCATCGCGACGGTTACCCGCACCGCAAACCATAAGCGGTTTCGGTCACAGGCATGGACCAAACAGCAGGATCCCTCCCCCGGCACGGCATTCGCCGGCAAGTGGGTAATCGTGATGTGGCACGCTAGGCACGCCAGAAATACCTATCCGTGTCCATCTTCGACCGCGCCGACGCGCCCTCACCGGAGGCGAAAATGCCTGTAAATGCGCCCAAAACCTCGCGCCATCTGGAGGTGGAGCGCAAGTTCGACGTCGGCGAATCGACAGTGTCGCCGTCGTTCGAGGGCATCGCCGCGGTGACCAACGTCGAGAAGTCACCGACCCAGTCGCTGGACGCGTTGTATTTCGACACGCCGGCTCACGACCTGGCACGCAACAAGGTCACCCTGCGACGCCGCACCGGTGGTACCGACGCTGGTTGGCACCTGAAGTTGCCGTCCGGACCGGATGCGCGCACCGAGGTCCGCACGCCGCTGGACGCGTCCGACGAGACTACCGTGCCAAGTGAGTTGCTCGATGTGGTGCTGGCGATTGTTCGCGACCGCCCGATCGAGCCGGTCGCCCGAATCACCACCCAACGGGAAAGCCAGGTGCTCTACGGCGTCGAGGGCACCGCACTTGCGGAGTTCAGCAATGACCAAGTCACCGCATGGTCGGCGGGCAAGTCCGGGGACCCCGATTCGGGCCCCGCGGAACAACAGTGGCGCGAGTGGGAATTGGAGCTCGTCGAAACTGAGGGGGCCGACAACGGGACGGCCGACACCGAGCTGTTGAACCGGCTGAGCAATCGGCTGCTCGATGCCGGTGCGGCACCCGCCGGTCACGCCTCCAAGCTGGCGCGCGTGCTCGGCACGACGTCACAGTCCAACGGCTCGCACCCGCCCACAGACCCGGTACACCACGCGGTGGCCGAGCAAATCGACCAGCTGCTGGTGTGGGATCGGGCCGTCCGCGCCGACGTCCCCGATGCCGTGCACCAGATGCGGGTCGCCACCCGCAAGATCCGCAGCCTACTGCGGGACTCCCAGGATTCATTTGGATCGACCAATGGCGAATGGGTTCAAGACGAACTGCGTGAGCTTGCCAGTGTCTTGGGTGTGGCGCGCGATGCCGAGGTGCTCGGTGAGCGCTACCAGCGCGAACTGGACCGGCTGGCACCGGAACTGGTGCGTGGACCGGTACGGGAACGTCTGGTGGAGGGCGCCCAGCGCAGGTACCAAACCGGGCTGCGGCGGTCACTGATCGCAATGCGGTCGCAGCGATACTTCCGTCTGCTCGATGCCCTCGACTCGATGATGGCCGAAATTCCGGTCACCCCTTCTGGTGAGGAACCGGCCCCGGTGACTATTGACGCGGCCTATAAACGGGTCCGCAAGGCCGCGAGGGCCGCCGCCGAAGCCGCCGAAGGCGCCCAAGGGGAAGAAGGGGGCGAAGGCGAGCACGATCGCGACGAGGCGCTGCACCAGATCCGTAAGCGCGCCAAGCGACTGCGCTACACAGCGGCGGCTACCGGCGCGGAAAAAGTGTCCGAGCGGGCCAAGGTCATCCAGACGTTGCTGGGTGATCACCAAGACAGCGTGGTCAGCCGGCTACATCTGATTCAGCAGGCCGAAGCTGCGCATGCGGCAAGCGAGGACACCTTCACGTACGGTCTGCTCTTCCAGTGGGAGGCCGAGTTGGCCGAAAGCTGCCGTCAGCAACTCGATGCGGCGCTGCGCAAACTCGCCAAAGCCGTGCGCAAGACACGGCACTAACCGCAGACGTAAGGCGGGCGAGTTGGCCTGTAAGCCGGATTCTGTTCCCCGCCGCCGCGCTTAAGCAACGGCGGCGCGGCGGCGACCATCCATCTGGACACACCGTTGCCGGGTGCCTCGAGCGGCCTACCCGCAGGCTCGGGCGAGCAACCCTCGAACACCTGCGCGGCCGGACCTTTCGGTGCGGCCTTCTTGGCCTTGCTTCGGGTGGGGTTTGCCGAGCCATCCCGGTCACCCGGAATGCTGGTGCGCTCTTACCGCACCGTTTCACCCTTACCACCGCGAGGGTGGCGGTCTGTTTTCTGTGGCACTTTCCCGCGAGTCACCTCGGATTGCTGTTAGCAATCACCCTGCTCTGTGAAGTCCGGACTTTCCTCGACTCGGACGCCGGACCTCTGGAACTAACACAAGCCCGGCACGAGCCGCGGCCGCCCAGCCAACTCGTCCGCGTCGAACAACGGTACCCGCTGCGGAATGCCGTGGCCAGCGGCAATCGGATCGGCGGCCTTCGATCACATCTGCCACACAGGCCTCTGCAGGAGGCGATGTTCAATCTGTCCGGCTATCAGCGACAGATACAGTTGTCGCTGATAGCCGGACAAACCACACACCCGCTCGGCCAGAGACCTCTGTGGCAGATGTGACCGTTGCGATTTATGTTCAAAGGCCCCAGGAGGAGGCCGATGTCTCGGTGGGATAGACGGGTCGATTCCGGCGATTGGAACGCCATCGCTGCCGGGGTCGACGAATACGGCGGCGCGCTGTTACCGCAGTTGATCACACCCGGCGAGGCAGCGCGGCTGCGCAAGCTCTACGCCGACGACAGCCTGTTCCGCTCGACCATCGACATGGCGCCCAAGCGGTACGGCGCCGGGCAGTATCGCTACTTCCACGCGCCCTATCCCGAGCCGATCGAACGGCTCAAACAGGCGCTGTATCCCAGGCTGCTGCCGATAGCCCGCGACTGGTGGGGCAAGTTGGGCCGGGACACGCCCTGGCCGGACAACCTCGACGATTGGCTGGCGAAATGCCATTCCGCCGGCCAGACCAGGTCCACCGCCCTCATGCTGAAGTACGGCGCCAGCGACTGGAATGCCCTGCATCAGGACCTGTACGGCGAGTTGGTGTTCCCGCTTCAGGTGGTGATCAATTTAAGCGATCCCGACACCGATTACACCGGCGGCGAATTCCTGCTCGTCGAACAACGGCCCCGGGCGCAATCCCGTGGCACCGCAACACAATTGCCACAGGGGCACGGTTTCGCATTCACCACGCGGGATCGGCCGGTGCGGTCGGCGCGGGGTTGGTCAACGGCACCCGTGCGCCATGGTCTGTCAGTCGTCCGTTCCGGCGAACGCTATGCCATGGGGCTGATCTTTCACGACGCGGCCTGACCACCGCCGCCGTCCACTTCAAGATCAGGCAGCGGCATCCGGCAAAGCCGATGCGCCTCCTCGGCGGACAGGCCGAACAGCCTCAGCACGTTCTCGGTCACCTGATCTACGGCCCGCGCGTCGTCACGCTCGGGCTGGGCCTGCAGGAGTTGACCGAGGCCCAAAAGTGCGCCTCCGCTGACCGCCATCGCCAGTTCTGGATCTGTCACCCGAAACCGCCCGGCCGCGGCGGCGGCCGCGATGTCCCTCTTGCCGCGTGGTCCGAGTCCCCGGTCGGACGTGATCAAGGGCAGCCCATAGGCGAGCACGACACGGCCTTCTTCGGGCCGCCCCCGAAACAACCGCCCAGTCAGGCGGAAGCGGCAGGCAAACATTTCGGCAGGATCCTCGATCGATTCCGTCAGGTCGTCCACCATTGCCCCCTGGGCATCGAGGACTTCATTGACCGCCACCTGGAACAGCTGTTCCTTGCTATCGAAATGGTTGTAGAACGATCCGACGCCAACATCAGCGGCCTGGCTGATGTCCTGCACGGGCACGTTGAGTTTGCCGGCGGCGATGAAACTTTGCGCGGCCCTGATCAGCGCGGCGCGCGTGCGCTGCTTGCGACGTTCCAGGCGATTGGGTGACGTGCCGACGTCATCCACGTTCTGACCTCCCGCTTTTCGCCGGTATGGCTGAGATCACAATAACTCAGTACTGAAGAATTCTTCAAAAGCCTCTAACTGATGCTAGCTTCGCAAGTGAATTTATCTTCAACTACGTGTTCCGGGGGTTGCGATGGGGCCACTGACTAACACGGGACAGCAAGGAGACGCGCGGTGACGACGATTAAGTCCCACGAAAACGTCGGGATGTCGACCTACTTGTACCGGATGGGGCGCTGGGCGTTCCTGCGCCGCCGTTATGTAGTCGGGTTTTGGGTCGTAGTGGCGATCGGCATGGTCGCGCTGTCCGTTGTCGCAGGCGGTAAGACGGTCGACGACTACACGGTTCCAGGTCAATCCAAAGAAGCTGCTCAACTATTGAAAGAGAAGCTTCCTGCGTACTCGGGCGGACAGACGTTAGTGGTTTTTGCCGCCAAGGATCCGCATCGCGTCACCGACGGCCAGGCCCGTGCGGCCATTGAGGACTCGGTGCGCAACCTGATGGGGTCGCGGCAGGTCACCATTGTCGCCAATCCCTTTCAAACCAAAGCGATCTCACCCGACGGGCGTGTCGCGCTGGCGCCGGTGCAATGGAAGGTTGCAGCCGGGCGCGTCGACGACTCCGCCCTGAACGGCTTAAAGGACGCGGTCAGGCCCGCGATCAACGCCGGACTTCAAGTGGAATTCGGCGGCGAGGTCTATCCCGGGTCGCGTCTCGAAGTATCGGAGACGCCCGAAATCATGGGCATTGTAGTAGGTTTCATAATCTTGCTGGTGACCTTCGGCGCGTTGGTAGCGGCCGGGCTGCCCATAGTGACGGCGATCATCGGAGTGCTCATCAGTCTGATGGGAATCACGGCGCTAACGGCGGTGACCGACATCGCCTCGCCCACAATCTCGTTGGCGTTGATGCTCGGCCTTGCGTGCGGCATCGACTATGCGCTGTTCATCCTGTCCCGGTACCGGACGTATCTGCTGCAGAACATCGAGGCCGAAGAAGCCGCGGCGCTCGCGGTCGGCACGGCCGGCAGTTCCGTGGTGTTCGCTGCACTGACGGTCATCGTCGCGCTGTGCGGCCTTGCGGTCGTGGGCGTTTCATTCCTTACCGTGATGGGCCTGTGTGCCGCGGCCGCGGTCCTGATTGCGCTGCTGGTCGCGATCACTTTGCTGCCGGCGCTGCTCGGCTTCGCCGGCGACAAGGTCACCAACTTCCTGACCCCGATCCTCCACCCTGACCGGCCCGAGCGGGTCGCACTGATTGCCGCCACCGAGCCGCATCGCACCATGGGTGCTGCCTGGGCGCGTTTCGTTGTCCGCTTCCGAATCCCATTGCTGATCCTTGGGATCGCGGTGATGGCGGTGATCGCACTGCCGGCTTCGCAGATGACATTGGGGCTGCCCAGCGGGAATGACCGGCCGGCCGGCAACACCGCTCACAAGGCGTACGACCTAGTCGAGCGCAGCTTCGGCCCCGGATTCAACGCGCCGCTGGCGCTTGTCGTAGACACCAGCAACGCCACCAGCAAGGCCACGGGCAACGCGGGCGACCCCCGCCAGACCGTCGGCGCCATCGCAGCGACGCTGCAGCGTGACCCCGGCGTCGCAGCGGTCTCCCCCGGGCCGAGTGGTAACGGTGTCGCGGTCCTACAGGTGATACCGAAGACCGGGCCGGACGCCAGCGCGACCAGCGACCTCGTGCACCGGATCCGCGACAACCGCGACATCGAAAATAGCTCCCCCACAAGGATTCTCGTTGGTGGACTGACCGCGCAGAACATGGACACATCCCACCGGCTGGCCAACGCACTGCCGGTGTTCTTCGTCGTGGTTGCCGGCCTGGCGCTGATCCTGCTGACGATCGCGTTCCGTGCCGTCGCCGTCCCGATCACATCGATCATCGGGTTCATGCTGTCGGTGCTCGCGGCCTTCGGCGCCCAGGTGGCGGTGTTCCAATGGGGCTGGCTTGCCGACCTGCTCAAGGTGACGCCCGGCCAGACGGTGAGCTTCCTGCCGATCATCGTGCTCGCCGTCATCTTCGGGCTGTCCAGCGACTATGAGGTGTTCGTGGTGTCGCGGATCAAGGAGGTCTTCACCAAGACCAATGACGCGGTCGGTGCGGTCGAGCGAGGCACCGGCCTCAGTGCGCGGGTGGTCACCGCGGCCGCGCTGGTCATGTTCTTTGTCTTCGTCGCGTTCATCTCCACTACCGACCCTGTCGTCAAGGCGATCGCGTTCAGCCTTGCGGTCGGTGTGTTCCTCGACGCGTTCGTGGTGCGGCTTACCTTGGTGCCCGCGATCATGGCAGTCATCGGCAACAAGTTCTGGTTCCGCTCGAAGTGGTTCGACCGCTACGTTCCCGACCTCGACATCGAGGGCGAGCAGTTAGAACAGCGGCACGCGGTCTAGCCGAAGCAGACGACGCTGCGCGCCCCGTGCCCGGCGGCCATGTCGGTGAACGCCGTCTCGACGTCGTCGATGGCGATTCGCCGTGTCACCAGCGCCTCGAGGTCCAACTGGCCGCGTCGGGCGAGCTCGGCGAGCACCGGGATATCGCGGGCCGGGTCGCTGGCGCCGTAGACGCTGCCCTGGATCGTCTTGCCGTCGGTCATCAGCATCAGCGCGGGAAACGTCGCCTCTTCGGTGATGGCGGCGGCACCCACCAGGGTGACCCTGCCGCCGCGGCGGGTGGCGTCGTAAGCCGCGCGGATCGTGGCGGGCTTGCCCACCACCTCGATGCCGTGATCGACGCCGGCGCCGGCGGTGAGGTCACGCACGGCGCTGGCGACGTCGACCTCGCTCGCGTCGACGGTGTCCGTCGCGCCGTTGGCCACGGCGGTGGGAAGCTGGGCGGCCACGCGGTCGGCGGCGATGATCCGCGCCGCGCCGGCCAGCCGGGCCCCTTGGATCGCGGCCAAACCCACACCGCCGCAACCGATGACCAGCACGCTCTCCCCCGGGCGGACCGCTGCCGTGCGCATCACCGCACCGACCCCGGTGGTGACGCCGCAGCCCAGCAGCGCCGCCTGATCGAGCGGAAGCGACTTGTCGACCGGCACCACCGCCGCGGCCGGTAACAGCGTCTCTTCGGCCAGCGACCCGACACCCATTCCCGGCCACACGGGGCCGGCGCTCTCGGCGTACGGACCGCCATAGGCGTGGTCGTAGCCGTGCACGCACAGCTGGGCCTCGCCCCGCAGGCAATGCGGACAGGACCGGCACGGCACGATCCACGTCAGCACGACATGCTCACCCGGCTTGACGGTGGTGACGTCGTCGCCCACCTCGGTGACGATCCCTGCGCCCTCGTGGCCGAGTGTGCACGGCAACAGCGTCGGTATGGACCCGTTGCGCAGCGACAGGTCGCTGTGGCACACCCCGCTCGCGACAAGCCGAACCCGGACCTCGTGGCGGCCCAGGCGTCGCAGTTCGACGTCCTCGACCGCTGTTGGCTGCCCGACCTCGCGCAGCACGACCGCTTTCATGGGACCAAAACTGAGATCGGCGTCATAGCGACTTACGATGGCGGGACAACCGCACCGGGTCAAGGTTGGCCGAAAAAGTCGGGATGAGGAGACGGGCGATGACGGGATCGACGACGATCACGCGGGAAAGCCAAACCGCTGGCGAGGGCGCGGTTTTGACGATCGGCGGCGAGCCGCAGGCGGGCGCGGCCGGCAGCTATCCGATACACAATCCGGCCCGGCCGGCCGAGATCGTCGGCCACGCACCTGCCGCCGACCGCGCCCAGCTCGATGCCGCGGTGTCGGCGGCGCGGCGGGCAGCGCCGGGGTGGCGAGCGCTCAGCGTCGCCGAGCGAGCTGCCGCCTTCGCAGCCGCAGCGGCCACGGCCGCCGAGCAGCTGGCCGGACGGGATGGCGCGCGGCTGTACACCCGGGAGCACGGCAAGGTGCTCACCGAGGCGAATTTCGAGATCAGCACCGGACCGGGACTCGCCGCACTAATCGGGTCGATGGCCGAGGCGGCGCTCGCGCCCGAGCAGGTCGACCCCAACGCGGCCTACCCGCGGCTGCACCGGGAACCGTTCGGCGTGGCGGCGCTCGTGCTTCCCTTCAACTGGCCGCTCGCGCTGACGATAACGAAGCTCGCGTCGGCGCTGATCGCGGGCAACACCACCGTCGTCAAGGTGCCCCCGACCTGTCCACTCGCGGCGCTGGAGCTCGCCGGGGCACTGGCCGCCGCGCTGCCGCCGGGTGTGGTGAACGTCCTCGCGGGCCCGGGCAGCGAGCTCGCCCAGGCGTTGGTCACCCACCCGGGCATCGATCTCATCTCGCTGACCGGCGGCGTCGCCACCGGGCGTGCGGTGATGGCGGCGGCTGCACCGCGGCTCACCCCGGTGTTGCTCGAGCTCGGCGGCAACGATGCCGCAATCATCGCGTCCGACATCACGGTCAGCGACGAGCTGGTGGAGCGGCTGGTGACGGCGACCTACACCACCGGCGGCCAGGTCTGCATGGCGATCAAACGGCTCTACGCCCCCACGGAACGGGTCGGCGAGCTGGCCGAGGCGGTGCTCGCGCGCTGCGAGCGGGAGGTGGTCGGCGACGGGCTTGCCGAGGAGACGACACTCGGGCCGCTGCACACCGCCGCTGGGCGCGACCGGGTGGCCGCGCTGGTCGCCGATGCCGAGGCACGCGGCGCGGCGGTGCGGACCGCGGGACGGATCCGCGACAAGGACGCCGACGCGGGGGGATACTTCGCGCTGCCTACCGTCGTCACCGATCTGGCCCCGGACTCGGCACTGGCCACCGACGAGCAGTTCGGCCCGGTGCTGCCGATCTTCGGCTACGACAGCATCGACGACGCCGTAACCGCCGCGAACGCAACCGAATTCGGGCTCACCGCGTCGATCTGGACCGGTGACGACGCGCTTGCCGAGCGGGTCGCGGGGCAGCTGGTGGCGGGTACGGTCAGCGTCAACTGCCACGGCATGGCCGCGCAGGACCCGCGCCTGCCATTCGGCGGCTGCGGCCAGTCCGGCATTGGCCGCGAACTCGGCGTCGAGGGGATCCGGGCATTCACCCAGCCCCGGACGTTCGTCCGGCACCCGGTCCCGCGCTAGCGAGCCGCGTCGCTACATCGATGGCCGTTGCCCCGTCCAATGAGCGGATGATCGCCGGCGTCGCCGCCGCGTCCGTCTCACTCGGGGTAGCCCAGCTGGTGGGCATCCCGTTCGGTGCGCGAGCCGATGCGCGCACTGCGATCGGCTCGGTGGCCGTCGACCTGACACCGGGGCCCATCAAAGAGTGGGCGATTCAGACCCTGGGCTCGCTGGACAAACTCTTCGTGGCCGTCGTCGTGCTCGTGGTGATCGCTACGATCGCTGCAATCGCCGGAACCCTCGAGACTCGGCGCCGCCCGGTCGGCAGCGCTGCGATCGCCGCGGCGGGCGCCCTCGGATGCGCTGCAGTGCTGTCGCGGCAGGGTGCGACAGCACTCGACACGATCCCGACCATCGCGGGCGCAGCCTGCGGCGTAACGGCCCTACGTTTGCTCACCCGTCGCTTCTGGGCCGGGCTGGGAGACCCGGAAGGCAGAGCCGACCACGACGAGCCGGATGCCGGCAGGCGCCGGTTCGTCGTGTTCGCATTGCTCGGATTCGGAGTAGCCAGTGGAGCCTTGGGTGCGGTCATCACGCGGTTGGTACATTCGGTGGCCGCTGACCGCAACAGCCTCACACTTCCCAGACCGCATACATCGGCGCCGCCAATACCTGCTGATGTGCAACCGAAAGGCGTTGCGCTACCGAGCTTTGTCACGGCCAGCGCCGACTTTTACCGGGTGGACACCGCACTCGTTGTTCCCCAACTCAGCCATGGCGACTGGCGGCTGCGCATCCACGGCATGGTGGACCGCGAAGCCACCTACAGCTTCGCAGACCTCGCCGACTTCGACGTCGTAGAAATGGTGACGACGTTAACCTGCGTGTCGAATCCCGTTGGAGGCAAACTAATTTCGACGGGTGTCTGGACAGGCTACCGGGTAGCTGATCTGCTGGCGGTGGCCGGTGTGCACGCGAACGCCGATATGGTGCTCTCGACGTCGATCGATGGATTCACCGCCGGCACGCCGGTGGAGGCGCTCACCGATGGCCGCGACGCACTCCTGGCGGTCGGCCTCAACGGTCAGCCGCTGCCGATCGAGCATGGCTATCCGGCCCGGCTGGTAGTACCCGGGCTCTACGGGTACGTGTCGGCCACCAAGTGGGTCGTCGAGATGGAGCTGACCCGCTTCGACAGAGCAGAGGCGTACTGGACGCGGCAGGGCTGGGCACCGCGTGGACCCATCAAGACCGAGTCGCGGATCGACGTGCCGAAACGCGGTCAGCAGGTGCCGATGGGGCCCGTGGTGTTTGGCGGTGTCGCGTGGGCGCAGAATCGTGGCGTGCGGGCTGTGGAGATCCTCATCGACGATGGCGCGTGGCAGCCCGCGCAACAGGGCGCGAGCTATTCCAACCAGACCTGGCGGTTGTGGAGCTTCCCCTGGCAGGCGAAAAGCCCTGGCAAACACACCATCACCGTGCGTGCCACCGACAACACCGGAGCTGCCCAAACTGCAGATCAGGTTGGTACCGTCCCAGACGGAGCCACCGGCTGGCACACGGTGGACTTCACCGTGGCGGAGACATGAAGCACTATTTCGACGAAAGTTTCCGCCAGCTGAATACCGCGATCACGATGCCGATCAGCACCGTGATCGGACCAATGATGGACCAGGTCGTGGTGTTGCTCATCGGGCTGCCACCAAGCACTCCGAATCCCTGCAACGCCCAGATCAGACCGAACATCGCGACGAGCACCCCGAACGCGAGGGTAACGACGAAAGCCCTTCTCATAAGGCGATGCTACGTGCCGGATCGGGGATGTCGCGCCTTGACCCAGCAGACCGCGCGGGCCATGGCTGATTCCAAGGATTTCATCGCTCCGCTGATCCGGACCGGCCCCTCCACCTCGACAGACACTGGTTAGAAGCACGGCGACCTGGATATTCTCACTTCTGCCATGACACATCGAGCGGACCCCTCGGGCGATGGAGCAGCACGTTCACTGACGGCCGGGCCCCGGCATCGCCCGCACCGCAACCACTCGACGGCCGGCGCCAAGGTGCTCGCCGCGCTGGTGTCGGCGGTTGTGGTTGTCGTCACCGGCATTGGGTGGATCGCCTATCGCGCTGTCTCGGCCGGCATCACCACGTCTGATGCGTTGGCCGGTGAACCGGCATCGACCGGAAGTGAGCAAAACATCCTGATCATGGGGCTGGACACCCGTCGCGACCAGAGGGGCCGGCCCCTGCCGCCAGATATCTATGACGCGATGCATGCGGGCGGTGAAGACTCCGGCGACGGCGACGCCGACGCGCTCATGGTGGTGCACCTGCCCGCTGGGGACGCCCCGGCCACGGCGATCTCAATTCCCCGCGACGACTATGTCGAGCTGGCCGGATGCACGGACTCGGATTGCCGCGGCAAGATCAAGGAAGCCTACAGCCTCGCCTACCAGCGCGTGATCGACCGCCGCGGCTCCGCCAACCTGCAATCCAATCCAGCCTCGCCTGAAGGGCAAGACTCCGCGGCGCAAGAACAGGCGGCGCGCGAGGCGGGCCGCAAAGCCGAGATCAGCACGGTCAAGCGTCTGTTGCAAATCCCGATCGACCACTTCATTGAAGTCAGCTTGGTGGGGTTCTTTCAGATCGCCCGGGTGGTCGAACCCATCACCGTGTGCCTGAACGAGGACACCGCGGATCCCTACTACTCGGGCGCGGACTTTCATCAAGGCAACCAGCAGATTAGTGCAGCCCAGGCGATGGCGTTCGTTCGGCAACGCCGCGACGCCAACGATGCGTTGTTCACCGACCTTGATCGAACCCGCCGCCAACAGGCCTTCATCGTCTCGGTGGTCCGTGCGCTGCGCCGCAACGGGGCGTTGTCGACCCCTACGCGACTGCGCGCCCTGCTGGACGTCGCCAAGCAAAACGTCGCCGTTGACGCTGGTTTCGACCTGGAGGACTTCGCGCGAAACGCCTCGGCGTTGCCCAACAGACCGGTCATGCTATACACGCTGCCGGTCACCAGTTTCGGCGAAATCTCGAACGGTGCGTATGTCAATTTCATCGACGTACCCACCATCCGCTCCGTCGTGCACAGCCTGGTGGCCGCCGATTCGTCCGTGGCAGCCTCGACCAGCAGCACCAGCGCAGCAGCGCAACCACGCGACGGCGCAGCACCCACCGCAGGCAGCGTCGCGCTCGACGTGGTCAATGCCTCGGGCAGGCAAGGCGAGGCCGCGGAGCTCGAAATGTCCTTAGCGACAGGGCTATTTACCGAGGGGGCGGTCAGCACCGCCGACTCCACCAGCCAGACAAGCACCATCGCCTACGGGCGCGGCGCGAAGACAGCCGCCGCCGGG